>Ga0055584_100003914_pt1 | contig 14617 bp, 9 predicted proteins | sample OSDHelmetaG_FD_58716 | JGI IMG/M metagenome (GOLD analysis project Ga0055584, IMG submission 58716) | Pelagic marine sediment microbial communities from the LTER site Helgoland, North Sea, for post-phytoplankton bloom and carbon turnover... | ecosystem: Environmental > Aquatic > Marine >... | reverse complement strand
AATGGATTTTGAATGAATAGACTATTATTATTATTTCGCTGGACGATGCGCATATTAAACTGATTACTTATGTTTTCCAGCATCTTTTGATGTAAAAACCACCTAGCTGGTCGTAAATTCAAACTTAAATTTCCTTCGTGCTGATTTGCATTAATAAATTGATTGGTTAGGTTATACACCTTGATGTATTTAGCCTGGTCCTTAAATACAGCCAATTCAAACTCATTCACCTCTTTTACTCCGTTTGAATTATAATCATTCCAAGTATATTGCCCCTGCCCTGCTGGCACTTCAATAAATACGAACTCTCTTTTTTGCTCCCTGCCTGTTCCACTTTGCAAGTAAAAATTAATTTTATACCCTCGTTTGTGATTATTGTCAGCGAATTCAACACATTGTTGTAGGAACTGTTCTTTCTTGGCGAAATAGAATTGTAAATTTTGATCCAAAAAGCGCAAGGATGAGATTAGGGCAATACGCTTATTTCCATTTACACGTGAAAGATTAGCAGATATATTAATCCCGTCTGAAGCCCATAAAAACTTTCGATCCACGGCTTTTTGATCCGTTCTAAGATTTACCGTTGTATTTAGATTCCAACCATTGTTCTTTTGATGACTGAATGAGGCTCCATAACTTTGGTATTGAAATGCGTTGGACGTAAAAGAATCGAATCCTTTAAGCTCTGGAGCATTGGATTCTGCCTGAGCAAAAATACTAACTAACGAAGATTGATTAATACGATAGCCTGTATTTGCAAGAACTTGATATGCTTTGGTACTCAAACTGTCTCTATTTTCAGAAGTCAAATAATTCCCTTCCGTTATTAGTTGAAATCGATTTCCAAATTTTTGAGTGATTTCCAGACTGGGACTTATACCCTGAAACAATTCATCAATTTGATAAGACGACATTCCCAAGGCATAAGCCCCTTTTTTCGTTCTTACTTCGCCATCATACTGTACAATTTGCTCTGTATTATTAATCCGAGTGCTTGTTGGATTTATCAGGCTCCTATTCCATTTACGTTCAAACTCTACATTTCTATAGCGCTCAATATATGCAAATCCACTGCTCACTCTTTCCCAGTAAATGGTGTTTTTCAATTGGACACTATCCCTTAATTGTCGATCCTGTCTCAATTGGACAAAACTCCCTAAAGCATCATCATCTCTTTTATTTAGGTTTGAAAATGTATTACTATTCAATTGACTGTATGCCAGTTCACCTTCTATTTGCAAATGATCGTTCAACATATATTCCAAAGCAGCTGTGGCCATTTGCTGTCTCACTGGTGCAACCAGTTGAGTAACCGGTTCATAATCTCCTTGGGGTTGACCTGCTATAGGTTGCACCCATGCATACACTCTTCCATTTGCCGAATTATTTACTTGAATATAGTTTCCTTTTCCTACACCCACATTGGTGAAAATAGCAGAGTAGGATTAACCCGCCCGAAATCTCAATGGGTTGATACACCAACACATTTGCTGAACCTAATGAGTCGATTTTGCGATATAAAATTTTATTGGTGCTGAAGTTGGGTTCTAAACGAATAGTACTGATCACCGCTTTTTCAGGATCATCTCCTGCTTGAGCTAGCACTTGTTTGGCATCCTGATTTAAACTGGAATCAAACAACGTCAATTCGTTTTCCGCCTGAAACGGCTGATTCTTATTGTCTTGTTCCAAAAAATAATTCGCCCTAACCTTAAGTCTGTTTTTAGCTATTCCAAGTCCTTGATCAAATAATACTCGGCTATAATTTTGATCGGCATATTGAAATTCAACGACAATTCGAGAAAATTGGGTTATCAGAATATTGGGATTGAAAATAAGTTCTGCAGTATTGTAGTTAATCACATAATCATTTTATTCGCCTCGCGCCAATTTCTTTCCATCTACATAAACTATCTCTGTTGCGGCTATGATGATTATAAACGATTCATTTTGCGCCCCTTGTAAACGATATGGGCCTTGAATTCCTTCTATACCTTGAATTTCATTCCTAGAAAAACGTCCTCTAGATACCGCAGCATGGGTTTGACTTTCAATATGATCGAAATAGTTGGATTTATAAACCCCTTGATGCTGTAATCCTCTTGACTTCTTATTGAAAGCCAAGAAGTGATTGTCAGGCTGTTGTTTCATAAAATAATCCCCTGCCACTGCAAACCAACTATCCTTTTCAATTTTAACAAATACACGATCAAAATCTTGTATTTGCAATGTTGTTCCGTCCGGTTGAAGCGGAGAATTGTTGTCTGATACAGCCGCGGTGAGCTTTACCCCTTTACCCAAATTACCTTGCATTTGCAGATTCAAGTCGCTGTTGATTAGTAAGCCTTGATTACTTCCTGAAGAGATGCCTCTAGAAACTGAACCATTGGTAAAAATTTGATCTTGCGAAATTGATTTCTTAGGTGCAACGGGGTTAAAATCAATCGGTACAGGATTATCGCTGTTTTCCAAAGGATTGCGCAAAGCATAATCAGTCTTGAAACGACTAGGTAATAGAACCCGATAGCATAGCATTAAACTATCCTCTATAACATCTTTATTAATTAAAAACCGATTGGGTGCAATGAATATCCCCTTATTCTGAATCATGCTTGGAGCAATGGGCAATGTATCCAAGACCAAAGTATCTGAGGTCACCTTGAACATTTTGCAACGAAGCGTGCGCTCTTGTGCTTGCATACTGTTCGCACTAGTTATAATAAATAGTCCAATGAAAATTAAATGTTTCACAGAATTAATTATGAGTGTAACGGAATGAGTATTGTAAACGTGGTTCCCTTGCCTACTTCACTTTCAAAGGATATTTGGCCATTGGCGTTTTCTATAATTCGCTTACTTAATGCTAGCCCAATTCCCATTCCACTCGTTTTTGTACTAAAATTTGGGCTAAAAATCTTATCCTTCAATTCATTATCGATGCCTTTCCCTGTATCAGCAATTAACAAAGCATAATTACGTCCCCTAATTTGATCGGTAATCGTTATGGTTCCTTCTGAATTCATCGCTTGAACTGCATTCTTAAATACATTGTTCAAAACACGCTCAAAGGCAATTTTATCCATTTTTATTGAACGCCCAACTTGAGTGGTCTTGTTGTGAATTTGCACCTCGGGTTCTTTATCATATAGCAATACAACCTGCTCAACTATTTCATACGGTTCTAGCAGCTCAGGGTTACTTTCTGTAATTCGTGCAAATGAACCAAAGTCATCTGCCAGTCGGGTCAATTTATTGATTTGTGCTAATAACACTTCAATAATTTTGGCACGCTTCTCTTCACTTCCTATAGCCCCTTCAGCTAGGGTTCGTTGCAAATGTTGGAGGTTCAATCGCATGGGGGTTAGTGGGTTCTTTATTTCATGAGCTACCTGTTTTGCCATTTCTTTCCAAGCTCCTTGACGCTCCGTTTCAGCCAATTTATCTGTACTGATTTTTAGTTCCTTAACGGTATGATTGTATTGCCTTACCAATTGGGCTATTTCATCATTACCTCGCCATTGAATTGGTTTGTAACTTCCTCCCAAGTTTAAATCAGCCAATCGATTACTCAATATATTTAGCGGTTTTGAAATACCTTTTGCTACATAGAAAACAACGACAATCCCAAAAACTGAAAGAATGGCATACAAATTTACCAAGGTTTTGATCAAGTTAGATGCATTACTATTTAATATGGTTTCTTGTTCAAAATGAGGCACAGATAAAATACCTGTTAATTCTTGATTGTCATCTAAGATAGAATAGAAATAAGATGTAAATGAACGTTGTCCAATTTTTGATTTAACGTTTTCGATTCCGGTATTGGAGCTACTGAGTGTTTCTAAGGCACGGTAGGGTACCAGTGGTGCAAAAAATTCACCGTTTTCTATTTGGTATGAAGTACTTGCAAACAGTTCACCATGCTTGCCATAAATTAATATGTCCTTATTGAGTTCATTGGCTAAGGCCAATAAGAACCCATTTCTTCGGTTTTCAATGAGAATATCTCCAAAAGACTTGCCTTCCAATCGGTTAATGGTTTCTTCAACTTTTGCGAAATGTCGCTCAGACAATCTAGACTTTTCACTTTCTTGAATGAAACGCAAAACAATGAATAGTGTTATTAAAAAGGCTACCACTACAATGGACACCAATGACACAATAATTTTTCGGCTAAGAAACAGATTGTTAAATTGAAGGATAGGAACCCACTTATTGATATAGCTGGTCACTTTTACTGCTAGTTTCGGACTGCCAATCCAACGTATGTATCTAGAGCTCAAATAAATGATGAGTAATATAAAAATGGCTATCACAATGCACACCAAGACAAAGAATGAAAAATTCGTTAAAATATTACCCAAACCAGGCTGGCGAATTGAAACGATATTCACCTGATTATAAACCGGGTGCTTTAATATGTAATGGCTAATTCCATTATGATTTACAAAGGTATCTTCCAACCCGATATATTCCCTTGGTAGAGCAACAGAATAGTTCACGCTTCCCTTTCGTTTTTCTATATATCCATCGGCATTATAAATGGCATATGAATAATCCTTGTTCCGATATTCAGAAGACAGCCAAGCACTGAAATTGGTTGATTCCAATTCTTGAACAGCAAAAGATTTGTGATTTAAACTTAAGTAAACTGAACCTCCAATTTGATTCCCGTCCTCATCACATTTATCATATTTGGCTAAATAGTCAATGGGAATCGAATGATCATTAATCCGTTTGAAATAATTCAATTGCTCATTGAATGGTAAGTTATTATACTGTGCCTTTAAGTAAGAAACATTGATTTGATTATCCGGCTCAAAAATGTTCTGCCCATTTTCTGCAAATGAATAGATATTCAATTCATAATCCTTGCTAATCGAATTGAAATACAATTGAGAGACCCGCTTGCTAACATTATTAATATCCTTATTTAGCAACAGATTGCTCCGTAATAATAGCGTGTCATCTGCAATTTTTGACTCTGCTATTTTTAATTGGTCTTCAATAAATTCTTTCCGATCATAAACAGCATGCTTCAAGTAATATTTGCGGTAGTTTTTTTCTTTGTCATCACTTACATTTTGATTCACATAAGTAAAAAGGAAACTGAAGGCTATGAATTCTATTATCAACAAATTGGACCATTTAAACCGAATCGATAGCCAATGAAGAATGTAGTAAAAAGTAAAAAATGCTAAGCCCAATAGTAGGAACTCAGAAAGCCCAACTAATGTAATTTGACTAAGCAACAATAAAAACAACAAGGTAGCAATCACTTGTGCCAATGAAACTTCAAAATTTCTAAAAAAGCTTGCATTAAGATAATGCAAGATCATAAACCAGATCAACACAATAAAAACGCCCAGAAAGCTGTAATTATTTATCGAACTTAAATCGTTAAAGTTAAATGAAACTTGCGAATCATTAAACAGTGACGAGATGTAATTAAATACGATGCAATTTATAAATAGTATGACACCCCCATATAACCAGCTTAAATCCTTATTACGTTTAAATGATTCCTCTCCTTTTTGTAAAAATATTATTGTCAATAAGAAGAACAGAATGCCGTTTAACAAAAGATCACCCAAGCTGGGTATCCAAGCTGAAGATGCGTATGCAGAGGCGGAAAATAGTTTAAAGTTATACATGCCCTCAAAACCCAGTTTTGTGGAATACAGGACACGGTAAATGATTAAAGCAAAGGCTATCGTGAGAGAAGCCGACAATCCTATGGAAAACCTAGTCCTGCAATACAAGAACACTACTAAACCAATTAAAAATAACAATGAGAAGTCAATCCATAACAATTTGGATGTTTGCAGCTTGGGCACAATTGCATTTAGAATAAAGTCTCCATTTTCACTGAAAAGTTGCACGCCTTCATTACTAATACTTGAACTTAAAACCCAATCATCGTAAGGTGCTTCAGGAAGCAATTCAGGATGGCTTTCGGTTAAAGCTGCGTTATTCTTTAAGTGACTAACAAAATAGAATTTATAGTTTTTATTGCTACGGAAGACGACAAAATCGTGCCCTGTAGGTGAGTATAACAAACGGATAAAACTATCACAATCTTCATTGGCTATCTTCGGATTGATTTGGTTTGTACTCCAATAGACCCACTTATCGCCATCACTTACAAAAACACTGTGATTCGTTTCACTCAAAAATGATTCAAAAAGCCAACTACCATTGAGACTATTGAACTCGTCAATGTCCATATCGCGTGCTGCATAAGTTACCTCAGTAGTATAGTCATTCAACTTTTCATACTGCCGCCCTTCGATGTATTTAATTAAATCATCCTTTTGAAAAGAAGCTAAAATAATCGCGAGAATGCTTGCAGCTATAGCAACAAGAAAGAGGAGCCTATTCATTTTCTACCCTCAAAAATACGCTTTTTTGGATAAGTAATTGCTCACGTAGTCTATGGTTCCATCGTGCAAATTGGTAAAAGGTTGACTGTATCCGGCTGCTATAAGCTTTTCCATATCTGCACAAGTGTAATACTGATATTTCTCGCGAATGTCCTCGGGCGTGGGTATATAATCTATAACTGGTTCTATCTCCAAAGCTTCAAACACAGCTTTACCCAAACTATTGAAGGATTCCGCTTTTCCAGTTCCAAGGTTGTATATACCGCTATTTTGTCTGTTTATAAGAAAGTGATATAACACATTTACTACATCTTTCACATATACAAAGTCACGTAATTGCTCGCCATTTTTATAATTGGGATTGTGGCTTTGAAAGAGTTTCAGTTTACTATTTTGTTTAATCTGGTTGTATGCATGGAGTATGACTGAAGCCATCCGTCCTTTATGATACTCATTAGGCCCATAGACATTAAAGAACTTAAAGCCTGCCCAAAAACCTGGTTTATTCTTTTGTGCCAGAGCCCAAACATCAAAATCTAATTTTGATTGGCCATAAGGGTTCAACGGTTTCAGTAGATGCATAGATGATTCATCATCAGCAAAACCTTGCTCGCCTAAACCATAGGTTGCTGCACTTGATGCATACATGAAAGGGATGCCTTCTGCTACAGCTATATTCCACAACTCTTTAGTATAGGCTGTATTGAGTCGATTGAGCAAATCGACATCAAACTCTGCGGTATCCGTTCTTGCCCCGATATGAACGATTGCTTGGCAAGTTGCTGTGTTCTTTTTAAGCCATTGTACAAAAAGGTTACGATCTATTTTGATATGGAACTCAACCCCATCCAAATTACCTTTCTTGGATTCAAAAGAGAAATCATCCACCAAAACCAGGTCTTTAAACCCTTCTTGATTTAACTTTCTTGCAAAACAACTACCGATAAAACCAGCAGCACCTGTAACTATAATCATTCAGGGACAAATCTAATATGTTCAAGTGGTTTTTGGTAATTAATAGCTCAAACCTTTTCCAAGGTTAATAACTCTTCAACTAAGCTGCTCCATTCAAAACGTTTACGTTCGTCTTCGATATGAGCTCTAAATGATTCTGCCCTATTACCCGTATAAAAATCTTCAATTGATCGGGCAATTTCATTTTCATCTTGGGCACATACATAACCCACTTTTTGATGGGGAATCAACTCTGCTAAACCACCCACATCGGTTACTAACATGGGTTTTTTGTAATAATAAGCGATTTGGGTTACTCCACTTTGTGTTGCAGACTTGTAGGTCTGAGTTACCATATCTACAGCCGAAAAATAAAGCGGCACATGGTTATTGGGTATGAAATCGGTATGTAAAATTACTTCGTCTTTCAATCCCAATTGCTCAATGAGATCCAAGTAGTATTCTTCGTTCTCATAAAACTCCCCTGCAACCATCAACTTAACATTGATTCTTTCTCGGTCTACTTTTTTGAATGATTTAAGCAAAAGATCTAACCCCTTATAAGCACGAATAAATCCAAAAAACAACAAGTAGTTGGTCTCTGCATCCAATCCCAATGCCAGTTTTGCCACGTCCTTGTCTATTGCAGGTCCAAAATCATCATACAAGGGATGTGGGATATATTTTCGAGGTTTGTCTTCGTTAAAAAGACTAATGTCTGACAGCACTTTTCGACTCATCGCGATAAAACCATGAATCGATTTTAAGAAATACGTAGTAAATGGGCGATCTCCAATTCGCTTCTCATGCGGAATGATATTGTCGGTTATTGCATAACATCTCGAATACTTGTTCTTTTTGATAAATCGTGCAATAGTACCTAAACATGGCCCCATAAAAGGCATCCAATAACGAAATACTACCACGTCTGGCATTAACTTTTTATATTTTCTTCCAACGCGAATCCAATTCAAAGGATTTATAGAATTTATCGCAACATCAATTTTCAGATCATCGGGTTCCTGGGCAGCCGAAAACTGCGTTTTACCAGGAAATAAAAAACCAGGATACTGAAGTTTAAAGGTAAGAATGGTCACTTCATGCCCTTCTTCAACAAAGGCTCTCGCAAGTCGTTCATTGAAAGTTGCCAAACCCCCTCTAAGAGGATAAGCAGGACCAACAATAACGACCTTTTTACCCATTTAATAGGTCTTTTTGGCGATGGAATAGTTATTTCTGTCTTGGTTATTACGGCTTAACAATTCGCCTAAGAAACCAGCGGTAAACAATTGAACACCAATAATCATACAAGCTAAACCCGCATAAAACAAAGGATTATCTGCAACCAGATTTTTACTCTCATTGTGATAAATGGCAATGGCCTTTTCCACAACCAACCAAAACGCAATGACAAAACCAGCGACAAAACTTAAGGTGCCTAAAACGCCAAAGAAGTGCATAGGTTTTTTGCCAAATTTACCGACAAAAAAAATGCTCAATAAATCTAAAAAACCATTGATAAAGCGTTCCAAACCAAATTTGGTAACTCCATATTTCCTAGCACGATGCTGCACAACTTGTTCACCAATACGCGTGAAACCGGCCCATTTAGCAATTACAGGTATATAACGGTGCATTTCACCATATACTTCGATATTCTTAACCACATCACTGCGATAGGCTTTTAAACCACAATTGAAATCATTCAGTTTAATACCGCTGATATAACGTGTTGCGGCATTAAATAGTTTGGTCGGTATGGTCTTCGTGATCGGGTCATAACGTTTCTTCTTCCAGCCACTAATAATGTCAAATCCTTCTTCCACAACCCGCTTGTACAGTTCAGGCAGTTCATCTGGACTATCTTGTAGATCTGCATCCATAGTAAAGACTACATCACCTTGTGTTTCAGCAAAACCAACATTTAACGCAGCACTTTTGCCATAATTTCTTCTGAATTGTATGCCCTTAACTGCAGCGTTTTTTGCGGCTAATGCTTCTATAATTTCCCAAGATTTATCCTTACTCCCATCATCTACAAAAAATATCTCGTAGCTGAACTTGTTTTCATCCATTACCTTGACAATCCAATCATGCAATTCTGGCAAGGATTCATCCTCATTAAGCAACGGTATAACAATTGAAATATCCATTTATGCGCTAATTATAGGCTTTGATCTTGTCCCCAAGAATGAAGTGATTATTGATATAAATGCACCAGCTACCCCCGCCATTAGAAATATGGACAGCACTGAGTTGCCGATATTATCCTTGTGCATGGGATTAAAATTCTGTGTTTCAATTTTCTTTCGACCATTATTGAGATCAACAATCATTTCTGCTGCTTGAGATCCTTCTACTTCTAATCTAGTTTTATAGTACTCAATCGTTTTATCATAACGCTTAAGTGTTTCGTTTTTAGAGATTTGCGGGATTTCCTTAAATACAGCTCCTTTTAACAACATAAATGAGGTTGAAAAAATTATCAAACCCACCAAGGCAATAATCATGGAATTGATAAAAGCCTCGTGATAGGCAATGGTTTCATTATCCGCTAACTCCCGTTTTTTAGTAATGTTATAAAACAATGTTAATCCAAATGCAACACCAAAGGCAATTGCATAAATCGTTAAACCCGCTGCTACATTTGGCACAATCCAGCAAAGTAACAAGGCTACCACCGAGGTAAAAATCCCAATTACTAAGCCATATTTTACTGCTATTCCCTTCATAATTTAAATCTCCCTATTACTTCACCTTTCATTTCTTTACCCCAAATAGGGCTATTATTTGAAAGGGATTGGTTTGTTTTTTTATTCAGTTCCCAAGTAGATTCGGTATCAATTAAAATATATTGATTGCTGTGTTCTGCCCTAGCGATGATTGCTGGGTTAGCCGAAGTACTTTCCACAAATCGTTCCCATCCAATTCTAGGTATGACATGTTTTATCGCCAGAGGCAAGAAGGTTTGTAATGAGATTACCCCATATTTCGCAAAACTGAATTCACATTTCTTATCTTCGATTATTTGCGGTTGATGATACGAGGCGATGGCATCAATGGTTCCTTTTTTTAATCCGTCAATTAAAGCGGTTTGATGTCCTTTGCTTCTAAGGAATGGGAATAATTTTAAATTTGAGTTATAGTCTACTAAATCTTCATCGGTAAAACACAATGAAAAAATGCTCACATCACAACTTACTTGAATTCCGTCTTTTTTTGCTTGAGCTATTGCATCCACACTTTCTTTTGTGGTGATACCTGAAAAATGAATCGGTGCACAATTGTATTTAGCAATAGCTATATCGCGCTCTACAATACTGTATTCTGACATATCTGGTGCTCCACTTAAACCCAGTGATGTGGTTATCGGTGTTTCTGCTACTTGAGCTGTATTCCGTATTTGGTCATCATAAGGATTAACCATTAGATTTCCCTTAAAGTTATTGATGTATTGCTGTATACGTTGAGTTAATCCGCTATTCACAGCAGCTCTTCCTGGCAAAGCAAACACCTTGGATCCAGCGCTGTACATTTCAAACAATTCGGACATCTCATGATTTCCTTTGGTTGCTGATCCAACCGCCTGGATAGTGACTTTATTGGATTGATTGACAAATTGGATATCTTCTTTATTCTTGAGCAAACGCTCAGCGTTGCTATGCACCAAAACGCGTTCATAGCCCCCTGTTAATGCAACTCGCTCCAAACTGGTCAGTGTTTCAGCTAAATCATTCCCAGGTTCTCCTAAATACGTTTTAAGATCAACCATAGCAGGAATAAGGTAAAGATTACCACCCTTCTTTGATTTGCTGATTTGGGTTTTAAACTCCTTGCCTTGTATAGATAAATCCACCAAGGAAAATTTTCCGTTTTTGTAAAAATTTACCTGTGAATAATTTTCAGCTTTCTTTTTAGAACTCATTAGATAAAGCGCAACAAAAATATCTCAATTAAAACGAAAATCAATGCAAAAACAATAAACCACTTCCAAGAAGTGTCAATTATTCCTCTTTGTTCTTTCAATACAGGGTGTGAACTTAGTTCATTATAGTACACCGAAGCACTGGTCTTGTTAGCAAAGGCGGTCAACTCTTCAGCGGTCATAAAGTCTAATTTTGATTCCAATCGATCAAAATTTAATGCTACTTTACTTAAGGTTTGGTTACTATTGGCATCTTTAAGGTCATAGATACCTGCCTTATTCATACTCGCATTAGGCAAAACAAACGTTTTCCCTAAGCGGTTGACCAATTCTGCAGTATATGCCAAGTCTCCTGAATTGAGTTGAAATTGCTCGACACCTTCTAACCTGATTTTATTGATTTCTACAGGTTTAACATTTTTATTCCCTGTCATCCATCCAAAGAGTGGTTTGCTTCGCTGACTCCCTAGGGCAATGTTGCTGATTGTTGGATAGAATAAGTAGCCCACAATCGGCAAATCAGACCATTCCTTTGATACAGGCAAAGCCATTTGGTAAATTTTCCCATCTCCCAATTGATTCTCAGTCAAAATAGGATGTTCGTTGGCAGTGCTCAAAATCGCCTGACCATTTCCTTGGGCACTGATTCGAAAATGTTTTCTGATCATAGGTTCTACAGGGTTTTTCGGAATGGATTTATACACATTTCGGTATAAGGGATGATTGAAATTAATGTTAGACAAAGCCACTATTTCTTCTTCCAATCGTTGCCATTTGCTTACCCCAAGAATAGAGTAATCCGGTTGATCGCCCGTATTTTTTGGTATCAATAGTACAGAACCCCCTTGGTTCACATAACCTCTTAATTTATTGAGTTCATTATCATTCAAGGCAAAACCATCGGCAATAATTAAATTATAGTTCTTTAGATTTTCAGGCAAGTTACTCTTTCGTTCGTAATTGAATCGTTCTTCGGTTTTAAATACTGCTTGAATGAATGGATTTGTCGGTCCTAATTTCAGCACATTTATCTCCGTTTGACTATTCTGAATAGTGAAATAAAGTTGGTTATCGAAATACAGATCTTCTTGATCCAACCGAAGTTCTCCTTGCACATAGTTTGAATTCCCTGCAGCAAACTTCACGTCAACGGGTTTTGATTGCGCTGCACCAATAGAAATACTTGAGGATGAAACCACCTTATTATTTATATATACCGTTAATGGCACATTCTCTATTGCTTGATCGGAATAGTTATGCACCAAGCAAATCAATTCATATCCTTGCTCACCTGCCCCTATTGGATTTGAAATGTATGCTGAGTCAATGCCTATATTTTGCTGGTTTTCCTGACTTACAGGTATTAGCCAAGTGTTGGGCAATGAGTCTTGATCGACTTGAAACTGCGCTTTCTGAAAATCACTGATCATAAACACTTGCAATAGGTTGCTCCCTTTTAGTTCATTCAACTGTTGTACAATGGTTTGAATATTGGAACCAAACGAGGAAATGGTAATCTGGTCTATGTAATTCGACACGTCATTTTTGTCTACAAAAGTGAGGGGTTGATTCTTATACGTTAGCAGACTTATTTTGTCTTTGGTCTTAAGCAGTTTTATTATTTCTCTTGCCTTGTTCTTAGCGGTTTCCAACTGTTTTTCCATGCTTGGACTATTATCCAACACAATGACAAAATGTTTAGGTAAAGTTTGCTCTACTTCTTTGTTGCAATAAGGTATGGCAAAGGCCATAACCAAACATGCAAGCAAAAGACTGCGCGTGGAAAGCAGCAAGTATTTTTTAAGTTGTTTGGTTTTACGCGTTTGCCGTTCTACGTCTTTTAAAAACTGGGTATTTGGGAATAAAACACGTTTGTATTTGCGAAAATTAAAGAGATGAACAATAAGCGGAATGACTAATAAAAGCAGCCACCAAAGCATATTGGGATTCGAGAAATGCAAGGTTCCAAAAATAATCAATTCTTTGGATATACCTTGCTTAAAATGGCATGTCTTTAAGATATAAATAATTACTAAAAACCTTGCCCAAAGCGTGTGACTCTATCAAATAATTCGAGATAAAATTCCAATTCAATTAGTAGGAATTAATTTTTATGTTCTTTTCCCCATTCAAGTCAAAATTAATTTTATATTTGCACCCGCTTTTGGGCTACACAATAAGAGCAAAAGATCAGTTCGGGGTGTAGCGTAGCCCGGTATCGCGCCTGCTTTGGGAGCAGGAGGTCGTAGGTTCGAATCCTGCCACCCCGACCATTTATTACAAGGGTTTCAGACATAACAAGTTTGAAGCCCTTTTTTATTTGCACAAAATTTGATACAAAAACTCTTTTATTTAAATTCAACGCTCAATTTCAAGAATATAGGTCTCTCCTGCTGGCTTCCATATTTATTCCTCATGGTTTTAAGTTCTTGAATTAGTTCCCGTTGGGTATAATCCCCTATCACGATAACCTTGAGGGTTAATCTTACAATTTCGTTCCGCTGTTCTATCGTTAATGTAATCCTTGAACAATGCAAATGGTCTATTGCTACTTATCATTCAATTAACTGAAATGCATCCTGCTGGTTAGCATAAACTACTAAATGCACATACTGCTATCTCCAGATAATATTCCGCTACACTGCACATAAACAGATAATAGAAATAAACGCAATAGAGTATCATCGCTGATTGTCAGTTTGTACGGTATTTTTATTAATTGTAGCTTTGTAAACTGCGCATATAAGGAAAATAAACTCCATGTCTAATAGTTTGGACATGGAGTTTATCTACTAGTTGTGCACCATTAAAATGACTTACGATCCCTCGGACATATTTACCCAAGATGACCTCAGTTTACTGACTGAGTCGAGAGTAATAAATAAGGACATAATTATTAGAGGTGAACACCTGAAAGTCGTCAACGGTGTTGAAAAAGTAAAGGGTTTCCTAGGAATAAGCGACTCATCTCTGGAAAGTCTTGGCAACCTGAAAGAAATAACTGGTGACTTTTGGATGAGTTCCCATACAGTATATTCCCGCTTAACTTCTTTAGGACAATTAGAAAAAGTGGGAAGAGATCTTAGTTTGCGTTATTCAAATGTTATTGAACTTGGTGCATTAAAAGAAGTAGGTGGAACATGTAGTTTGAGAGATACTGCTATTGAAAATTTAGGCTCATTAGCTTTTGTAGGTGGTGACTTGTATTTACCAAAAAGACTTGAAAAAGAAATTGACCTATCTAATCTGATTGTAAAAGGTAAAATTAAGTTTTGGAACGATAGTAAAACAAGAGAGAAAATTTTACCAAAAAGTGAAATGGGATATTTCGATTATGATAAGCCAGTTCCTCATT
>Ga0055584_100003913_pt1 | contig 14620 bp, 13 predicted proteins | sample OSDHelmetaG_FD_58716 | JGI IMG/M metagenome (GOLD analysis project Ga0055584, IMG submission 58716) | Pelagic marine sediment microbial communities from the LTER site Helgoland, North Sea, for post-phytoplankton bloom and carbon turnover... | ecosystem: Environmental > Aquatic > Marine >... | reverse complement strand
ACTTCCAACGTCTGCGTCACAAGGGCGCAGACGTCATAAAATGACATCTATCCGGACCTTAGGCGGCGCAAAATGAATTCCTGCCCAATTTGTCAAAATTGAGCAAATCAGCGTAACATTCTGAATACGCTAAATAATTTTGTTCTGGGCCGTGGTGCCAGGATTGCCGTAGCAATAGTTATAAGAAAAGTCAGATTGAGGGAAAAGTCAATGCGACATCGTCATCTGCTCGGAGTCTGAGACTAAATATGCCGTCACACATGGAATACGATTACATCATCGTCGGTGCGGGGAGTGCCGGCTGTGTTCTCGCGAACCGGCTGAGTGCGGACCCTGATCTGCGCGTGCTTCTGCTGGAGGCGGGGCCGCGGGATCGCCATCCCCTGATCCACATTCCGGTGGGCAACGGGAAGATCATCCCCAAGGCCAGATACAACTGGAAATACGAGACCGAGCCACAGGCTCATCTGGACAATCGCCGCATTCTCTGGCCCCGGGGCAAGACGCTGGGCGGGTCATCCTCGCTCAACGGGATGATCTATATCCGCGGTCATGCGCGCGATTATGACCTGTGGCGCCAGCAGGGGATTTCGGGCTGGTCCTATGGGGATGTGCTGCCCTATTTCAAACGGGCGGAGGGCAATGTTCGTGGCGCTGATGCCTTCCACGGGAAAGATGGCCCGCTCCATGTGGGAGATTCGACCCATGATCATGACCTGTTCGATGCCTTTGTGGCCTCCGGGGTCGAGGCGGGCTATCCGGCCAACCCGGATTTCAATGGGGCGGAACAGGAGGGATTCGGACGCTACCAGTTCAATATCCGTAACGGGCGGCGCTGGAGCGCGGCTTCTGCCTATCTGAAGCCGGTCCTCTCCCGTCCCAATCTCACGGTGGAAACGGAAGCGCTGACCCAGCATATCCTGTTCGAGAACGACCGAGCGATCGGCGTACAATATGCGCATGGCCGGGACGAGATCACGGTGTACGCCGCCCGCGAGGTCATCCTGTCCGGCGGGGTGATCAACTCGCCGCAATTGCTGATGCTCTCGGGCATCGGACCCGCCGATGAGCTGGTTCAGCTGGGGATTGCAACACGGGTCGACCGTGCTGCTGTGGGTGGCAATCTGCAGGATCATTTCTGTGTTCACACGGTGCATGCTTCGAAGACACGCACCCTGACGGACGAGCTTGTACGCCTAGAGCGCGGGGCGGTTTCGATGGCTCGCGCGGTCCTCACCCGTACCGGACCGGCCGCGGCCTTTCCGCTGGAAGGGGGTGCGTTCATCCGCACATCCGACACACTCGATATCCCGGACGCCCAGTTCCATTTCAGCGCGGGCAATCTGCTGTCCCTGATCCGGCGACCGTTTGCCAGCCATTCCGATGATCACACACGCCCCGACGCGTTCATGTGCCATGTCTGTCAGCTGCGGCCCGAGAGCCAGGGCCATATCCGGCTACGTTCGGACGATCCCCGCGAGACCCCGGTCATTCAGCCTAACTACCTCTCCGAAGCCCGTGACCGGGAAACCATGCGGGACGCTTTCAAGGCCATGCGGGAGGTGATGCACCAACCCAGCCTGAAGCGTCTGAGCGATGGTGAGATCTGGCCCGATCCGAAAGTCCGTTCCGATGCGGATATCGATGCCTTCGTCCGGGCAACCGGAGGGACGGTGTATCACCCTGTCGGCACCTGCCGTATGGGAAGCGATGATGCCGCCGTCGTGGATGAAGCGCTCATGGTGCGCGGCGCGGGAAATCTGCGGGTTGTGGATGCTTCGGTGATGCCGAGCCTGGTCGGGGGTAACACCCATGCCCCCACAGTGATGATCGCGGAGAAGGCTGCTGACATGATTTTGGGGCGCCCGGCTCCGGATCCGGAACTCTATGCCTAATCCACGTCCAACGGTGTTGGTCCCGATTTTGGGCGATCACCGGTGTCGTGTTCCTGCCGGGTCTGGCCCTGTGGCTGCCCCGGGCGATCTCCTGAACCGATCTGCTAATTGCCTTCGGCGGTTTTGGGCGCGGCGTCCGGGTTCCACTGGCCGCGGCGCATGCGGGTGATCTTCACGCTGGCGAAGGTGCCGGCCTTCCGGAGGGGTTCGTTGGCCGAGAAGGCTTCAGCGGCAGCGCGATCGGGCACATTGAGAATCAGCACACTGCCAATTCGGGTTTCATCATCTTCGCCGAGCATGGCGCCACCGAGCACAAGAATATCCTCGTGCTCCTTGAGATAGGCAAAATGGGCCGGCTTGTGCGCCTCGCGGAGCACCTGCGAGTCCGGCCCGTCTTCCTGATAGATGATGTAGAGCATCAGTCCTCTTTGACCACGAAGACCAGCTTGCCGCGCAGGTGACGTCCTTCGCTGATACGGTGTGCCTCGGGAGCTTCTTCGAGGGTGAAGGTTTTCACCGGCGGCGCCTGCACGACACCTGACAGAAACAGCTCCATGATGCGTTCGAGATGCGGCCGGTCACGGCCTACGGCCGGACGCAGGGAGGCGACATCCTCGCGGGGCGAGGGCGGTGCCTGCATGCCCGACGCGATGGAGGCAACCCGCCCGCCGGATTTGACCACTTCGAAGGATTTCGCGTTGACCGGTCCACCTACGGTTTCGAACACACAGTCCACATCCGAGAGAATCTCGGTGAAATCCTCCTTGGTGTAATCGATCACCTGACCGGCCCCCAGACTCTTCACATAGTCCACATTTGCGGTGCTACAGGTTGTGATGACATGGCCGCCGAGATGCTTGGCCAGTTCGATGGCAAATCCGGCGACGCCGCCTGCGCCCCCCTGGATCAGAATGGTTTCATCGGATTGGAGTTTCAGAGTTTCCTCGACGGAGATAATCGCGGTCAGCCCGGTCAGGGTCAGACACGCGGCCTCGATGTGGCTCACGCCATCGGGCTTTTTCGCGATGATCGCTGCCTTCATGGCGATCTTTTCCGCATAGGTGCCTTCCTGACCACGATCACAGGCGCCAAAGACGGCATCGCCCACGGCAAAATCCGTGACGCCGTCACCCAGTGCACTGACCACGCCGGAGAAATCACGACCGAGGATATAGGGGAAGCTGTCCAGCTCGCCATAAGTGCCGCCTGCGCGCACCTTGGCGTCGGCGGCATTGACCGTCGCGGCATGGATATCGACGATGACTTCACCGGGGCCTGCGACAGGGTCAGGCAGGTCACCATAAATCTGGATGTCCGGGCCGCCATGTTGTTCGATATATGAGGCTTTCATGGTGATTTCGTCCTTCGAATCCAGCGTTCAATGGGGTGTGGTTCCGGCAGAAGCTAGCCTATCGTCTTATCGCTGGCGAGAGGGGTGATGATGGCTGTCGCATTGTCCGATACGGGTCTGCTACAACCAGATCCAATACGAACAGAACAATATTGAAGGGTAAGGGGAACAAATGAAAATTCTCTATTTTGATGATTTCCGGCTTGGCGTCCTGCGAGGCGATGACGTCGTGGATGTGTCTGGCGAGGTTCAGGACATTCCGCACACCGGCCCCCATGATCTGATCAGCGGACTGATCGCAAGATTTGATGACTATCGCGAACGTCTGGAAAAGGCCGTGGCTGCCGGGGACGGCATTCCTCTCAAGGATGTGCGCATTCGTCCGCCGCTTCCCCGTCCGGGTAATATCGACTGCATGGCGGTCAATTACATGGAGAACGGCACGCTGCCGGCGCCGGCGCAGATCAACGCGTTTCACAAGGCCAGCAGCACAATCATTGGTGATGGTGACACCATGGTGTTGCAGGATATTCCGGCCTCGATTTTCGAAGGTGAAGCCGAGCTGGGACTGGTCATCAGCAAGCGCGCCGAAAATGTTCCGGCCTCCGAGGCCATGGATTACATCTTTGGCTACTTCAACTTCATCGATGGTTCGGCCCGTGAAATGCCGACGCCCTTCAATGTGTTCTTCGAAGGAAAGTCCCGGGCCACATTCGCGCCGATTGGGCCGTATCTCGTGACTGCTGACGAGTTCGAGGACCCTCAGAATCTGGACGTCAAACTCTGGGTAAACGGCGACCTGATGCAGGACTTCAATACCAATGATATGGCGCACAAGATTCCGCGCATCATTGAGTATCTCAGCGCGATCCATCCGCTCGAGCCCGGCGATATAATTGCCACCGGCACCAACCATCGCGGGCTGAACCCGTTCCAGGGCGGCGACAAGGTCGAGCTGGAGATCGAGGGCTGCGGTCGTCTGACGATCAATGTCCGGGACGATCTGAACCGGACCTGGGCCCGGGTGACCCGTCTGGAACATACCTCTCAGGGGCTGGAAGGACGATTCACGCCACAGCTGACGGGCAAATACGCGTCCTAGACGCGAACTCGATGTACTTCGGAAGGGGCAGGGCCGGTATGGGCCTGCCCTTTTTCATTTCAGGGTGCAGCGGAACGCGAATCCCAGGGTCAGGATCATGAATGACGGGTCTTTGATTCCGCGTCATTGCGACTAGAATACCGGTAACAAACAATATCGGCCGGATTTGGTCGATCAGGGGGGAATGTATGAGCAAGAAAATCGCGGTCCTCGGCACCGGCGCAAATGGCAGTTCGGTCGCCGCCGATCTGATTCGCACCGGCCATGACGTCACAATGATCGACCAGTGGGCCGAGCATGTCGAAACCATGCGTGCCAAGGGATTGACGATCCGCATGCCCGAGGAAGAGGTGTATGTGGAAGTTGATGCCTATCACCTGAGTGATCTGGCTGCCCTCAATCGCCATTTCGATGTCGTCTTCCTGTTGGTGAAGGCCTACGACACGCGCTGGGCGTGTGAGATCATCAAACCCTATCTCAAGGAAGATGGTCTGCTGGTGGGCATCCAGAACGCGATGATGCTCGATGACATCGTGGACATTGTCGGTCCGTCGCGCACCATCGGTTGCGTGGTGGAGCTCTCCTCGGAAATTTTCACACCGGGTGAAGTGCAACGTAACACTCCGCCGGAACACACATGGTTTGGTTTGGGCAGCATTCATGAATCGACCGACGGCCGGGAGGCCGAGATCGAGGAACTCCTCAAACATGCGGGCAAGGTCTCGATTTCACCCGAAATCATCGCGGCCAAATGGATGAAGCTGGTGGTCAACACCATGTGTCTGGGGCCTTTTGCGATGCTGGGGCTGACGCTTTACGAGGCGGTCAAGCTGCCGGGCATGAAGGACTTCGCGCTGCAGGCCGGAACCGAAGCCCTGTCAGTCGGCCAGTCCATTGGCCACGAAATTCAGCCGATCTTTGGCCTCACAGAGGATGATGTGAAGGACACCAACCGTCTGCTCGAGAAATTGCTCGATAAGCTGGCCGCCGATATTGGCCCGGCGGCGCGCGACTGTGTCCTGCAGGATCACCTGAAGGGTCGTTACAGCGAAGTCGATCTGATCAACGGCCTTGTGGTCGCGGAAAGCGAAAAGCTCGGCCGACGCGCGCCGGTCAATGCTGCGATCACGGAAATCACACGGCAGATTCAGGCTGGCGAACTTCAACCTGGTACGGAGAATCTCGCGCTGGCGCAAGAGATGGCACGCGCCTGATCGATGACCAACGCGAACGACAATGCTGCCGGAGCCGGGACCGACTTTGATGCCATCGTGGTCGGGGCCGGATTTGCCGGGATGTACATGCTCCATCGTCTGCGCGGACAGGGGATGCGTGTCCGCGTTCTGGAAGCGGGTAGCAGTGTCGGCGGAACCTGGTACTGGAACCGCTATCCGGGCGCGCGGGTCGATACGGAGACGATGTTCTATTCCTATCAGTTCTCCAGTGAACTGGAGCAGGAATGGGAATGGACCGAGCGATACCCGTCGCAGCAGGAATTGCACGCCTATGCCAGGCATGTTGCGGATCGGTTCGGACTCTGGCCGGACATTCAGTTCGAGTCACCGGTTGTTAAATCCACATGGTCTGAAAACCGGCAGAACTGGACGGTCGAAACGGCAGACAGCACTAGCCTGACGGCGCGATACTGCGTGATGGCCACAGGGTGCCTGTCGGCGGTGAACACACCGACATATAAGGGCCTCGAAGACTTCTCCGGTTCGGTCTATCACACCGCGCGCTGGCCCGAGGATGGTGTCGATTTCTCGGGTTTGCGGGTTGCGGTGATTGGGACCGGGTCATCTGGGGTGCAGTCGATTCCGGTCATCGCCGAACAGGCCAAACATCTCACCGTGTTCCAGCGGACTGGAAATTATGTGATCCCGGCCCATAACCGCGCCCTCGATCCCGAGAAAGTGGCCGAGATCAAGGCCAACTATCCCGCGCTGCGCGCCAAGGCGCGCGCATCCTTTTCGGGAAACTATTTCCCGGTCGGCGGACCATCCGCCATGGCCGTGTCCGAGGACGAACGGAACCGCGAATACGAATCCCGCTGGCAGGAGGGTGGGCTGGCCTTCATGGCGGCCTATGCCGATTTCATGACCAGCGAGGAAGCCAATGAAACGGCATCCGAGTTCATTCGGAACAAGATTCGCGGGATCGTGAAGGATCCCACCATGGCTGAACTGCTCGCGCCCAAACAACTCTTCATGTGCAAGCGGCTGTGTGTGGGAACCGATTATTACGAAACCTACAACCGGGACAATGTCACGCTGGTGGATGTCAGTGAAACCGTCATCGATGAAATCCTGCCCGAGGGCATCCGGGTGGGCGAGACAGTTTACGACGTGGATGCGATTGTCCTGGCCACGGGTTTCGATGCCATGACAGGCGCTCTCAAACGGATCGATATTCGCGGTGTCGACAACGCGTCACTGCGCGATCTCTGGGAAGACGGCCCACGGGCCTATCTGGGATTGGCCATCTCGAAATTCCCCAATCTGTTCATGATCACCGGCCCGGGCAGTCCTTCGGTGCTGACTAACATGATTCCGTCCATCGAGCAGCATGTGGACTGGATCACCGATTGCCTGGCCGATATGCGGGCCCGGGGCATGTCCCGGATCGAGCCCGAGCCCGACGCTCAGGAGGCATGGGTCGCCCATGTGAACGAGATCGCCGATCTGTCGATGCGGTCGACCTGTTCGTCCTGGTATCTCGGCTCCAATGTGGATGGAAAACCACGGGTCTTCATGCCCTATATCGGCGGGTTTCCGGCTTATGTGCGGAAATGTGAGGAGGTTGTGGAAGCAGGCTATGCGGGCTTTTCGTTCCGCTGAACACGCTAACCATTCGTTCATGCGCTGCGGGTATCGTCCTTGAAACGAAAACCTAATGCGAGGACATCATGTCTCGATTTCTTGTCACGGATGAAAATCCGGAAGGTTACAAGCTGGAAGACATTCTCGGCGCAATCCGCAACGAGATGTTTGAACGCGCCACCAAGATCATGGATGACAAGCGCCCGGAAGCGGTGGCCGTGATGAACAACAACATCAAGATCCTGAACCATCTGGCCGAAAGCATCGCGCTGGCAGAAAACAGCACGATGGTTCTCGACAAGGCCTTCGGGCAACGCGACCCGGCCATGCCGCGGATCGGCAAAGCCTGATCAGAGTGCAGTCGGGGATCCAGTGGCGACGCGCCGGGCTTTTGCCAGCGCGAGCGCGCCGATTGCCGCCAGAAGCGCGACGATCGCGAAGGCGTTGGACACGCTGCCCATGGCATCGGCCAGAAGTGACACGGCCGCTGTGCCGAAAATGACCCCGGCATAGACAGGGACACCGATTCCGCCCACCGCAGTACCCGCATAGGCTGGCGGTGCATGGTTTACGGTCGAGGTCATGAAGATGCCGGTCCAGCCATAGGCACTGGCCGCAAAAATCAGGAAAAATCCGTAAATTGCCCAGACGGACCAGCCGGGCCCGATCCAGATCATGGCGACCCCGCCTGCTGTGTTGAGCACGCCCATCACAATGAGCAGCTGATCCCCGATCCCCCACCGGTCGGCAATCCATCCCCAGACCAGACGTCCGATCAGGCCGGTGGCCTGAACGGCAGCGAGAACCGCGCCGGCCGCGATCAGGCTGAACTGTGCCTCGACCACCAGAATGGTGACCGTAAAGGCGGAAAGGGCGAGCTGGATGAATGCGTAGTTGAATCCAGCCACGCCCATCCAGCGCAAGGTGGGGAGGCGCCAGATCAGGGTCATGGCGCTGAATGCAGTGGAATCCAGTCGCGCGTCGGGGTCGCGCGCGTGATCCCAGCCGTCCCGCCAGGGCTGCAAGGCGATTGCGATGACGAAGCAACTGAACGCACCGATTAGCGGTGCGGCGTGCCAGCTGATGGTTTCCGTCATCACTGGGGCGATCGCAGCGGCGAGGATGCCGCCAAGGGGAATTCCGGTCTGTTTGATCGAGTAGACGATGTTGCGTCGGTGTTGGGGGGTGATCCGCATCAGGAGCTCGGCACCAGACGGATTCGTCATGCCGTATCCAAGGCCCATGAAGAGTGATCCGAAGGCGATCGCGGCAACCGACGGGACCGCCATCATGGCCGCGCCGAGACCGCATAGGATGAGGCTGATCTGGCTAACCCGCCCGGGACCCCATCGACGCAACAGGAAACCGGATGTTGCCGATATCAGGGAAGCACCCAAATAAACGAGTGCGATCTGGAATCCGATAAATTCGGCGGCGACACCGATATCGGCGGCCACGGCCGGCGCCGTCGCAGCAAGTGTGAGGCTCGAAAACGTGGACACGGCCTGCACCAGCGTCACGGCTAGCAGGACAAACCAGAGTGTTGGGGATGACGGTGTTGGGGGCTTCATTCTTGTGACGGCAGGATCACCGCTGGTGTCCACGCGGCCCGCCGGCGCGCACGTTTTTCGGATTCGCTTTCACTGGTTCTGACAACGGGTACAGATGGCAGGGTGAAGCGGGCGTGATCATCCAGAATATGGGCCATCACATTGGCATAGGCCCCGTCATCGTCGGGCATGTAGGCACCGATATAGACCCCGCAATTTCGGCAGATTACAAAGTCCGAAATCCCGATTCCGATATGATACCGGCTGACGTCATCGGGGTTCTGCATGGTGATTGTCAGGCTGCCATTGGGATCGGAGATCGCGCCGGTGGCATGCTTGATGCAGAAGGAACACTGGCAGGATCGCGGCTGCATCTGGTCCGGTGTGAGATCGGTTGTGAACGCGATCCTCAGATTCTTGCAATGGCATCCACCTTCATAAACCGGCATGGCTTTTCCCTTCTGTCCGTGTCCAACTTTGGAGGAATGCCTGCTATAATGGAAGCGAGAGAGAATTTTTGATGGGCACCGCGATGCCGGGCGCCTGGGGAGAGAAATGAAATGGCTGATCTGAAATCTGCAACGAAACGCCAGCTTGGTTCGAGCGATCTGAAATGTGCACCTATTGGACTGGGCTGCATGTCCTTCTCCGGTGTCTATGGGGCCGCTGATGACGATGAGACGGTGAAATTTGTTCACTATGCAATCGATCAGGGAATCGACTTTCTCGATTCCTCCGACATGTATGGCTGGGGCCACAACGAGGATGTGCTCGCGCGCGCGCTCAAGGGCGGGTATCGCGACAAGGTTGTGCTGGCGACCAAGTTTGGTCAGACCCAGCTGGAAGGTGGTGGCATGGGCGTCAATGGACGTCCGGAGTATGTGATCGAAGCCTGCGAAAAGAGCCTGCAGCGTCTCGGCGTGGATGTGATCGATCTCTACTATCAGCATCGCGTGGATCAGGAGACTCCGATCGAGGAGACGGTCGGCGCCATGGCCAAACTCGTCGAGCAGGGGAAGGTCAAAGCCATCGGCATCTGTGAAGCCAGGCCGGAAACCATCCGCAAGGCGCATGCCACCCACCCGCTCGCTGCCGTGCAGAGTGAATTCTCGCTGATGTATCGCGAGGAAGCCGAACAGATCCGGGCTGCGACCCAGGAACTGGGTATCACCTTCGTCGCCTATTCGCCGCTGGGTCGGGGTATTCTGACCGATCAGTTCGTCAATGCCGAAACGGTGGACGAGGATGACCCGCATTATCGGCATCCCCGGTTCAACAAGGACAACTTCCAGGCCAATCGCGAACTGATCCTGCGGGTGGCGGCCTATGCCGACAAGAAGGGCTGTACCCCTGCGCAGCTGGTACTGGCCTGGCTGATTGGCCTGGGCGACGATATTGTCGCGATCCCGGGTACGAAGCGGGCCGAGCGCCTTGATGAGAATATTGCTGCGGTGGGTGTTTCACTGACGGCTGATGAGATCGCTGAAATCTCTGCTGCTGTTCCGGTTGGTGCCGCTGCCGGCAACCGCTATCCGGACGCACAGATGAAAAAGGTCTTCGTCTAGACGCGATTCCCCATCAGGATGTACCGCGCTCTGCCGATGGTGGGGCGTCGGCCACCCTGCGATAGAACACCAGTGCAATCAGCATGGCGACCGCCAGGACCCCGAACATGGTTCGGTAGGCCTCGGCGGGGCTGCGCCCGAGTGCGTCCACGGGAAAGGCGTCGAGGATCGCGCCGGTACCCATCTGCATCAGGAATACGCCCGTCCATGTGAACACGTTGATCGCCGTGAAGGCGCGCCCCGTATGGGTTTCGGGGAAGAGACTGCGGGCATGGGCAAAAATCGGTGAAGCCATGGCGGCAAACAGGGCGAAGGCCGAAAGCAGGATCGTTGCGATCACCACAGAGGGGCTGGAGTTGATGGCCAGCGCGATGAGCGTGGCTGTGTAGAGCAGCATGCCGCCGGTCACCACGCCGCGCCGCGTGTCGAACCAGCGGTCGAGAGGGCCGTACATCAGCGCGCTGCACAGCCACGCGACAGAAACAAGAAAGATCACATTGCCCCGGGCGATGATGTCGAGTTCGAAGACATCGTTGAGATAGGGGCCGATCCAGAGATTGCGAATGGTCACCAGCGCGCCGACGGAAACGCCGGTGGCGGCGGCAAAGGAGTAAATCCTCTTGTCGCTGAGGACCGTGCGCAGGCCGAGTATGGTTTGCAGCAGGGTTTCGCCGACGGCCGGGGCAGGCACGTCTTCGGGACGGTCGCGGACCATCAGCAGCAGCACGATGACGACACCAAGGGAAAATATGCCCACCGCAAGCAGGGAAGCCCGCCAGCCATAGAGTTCGACGGCGGCGGCAAAGGGTGAAGCGGAAAGGAGCATGCCGGCGCCGCCCACTGAAATCGATATTGCGGTTCCGGTGGCCAGCCGATCACGTGGAATCCAGCGTGCGAGCAAAACCATCACCCCCATGAAGACGGGTGCAGCGCCACAGCCGATTAGGAAAAGTGCCAGCGCCAGCATGGGCACGCTGTGGGAGATCGAAAAGATGATGGCACCCAGCGCGGCGAGGCTGAACAATCCGGACATGGTGCGCCGGGGCCCAAACCGATCCAGCAGGACACCGACGGGCAGTTGCATCAGGGCTGCGCCCAGAAAGATCGCTGCGGGCAGGCTCGAAAGCTGGCCCGGTGTCAGACCCAGTTCGGTGCGCAGATTGGGGGCGATAACGGCGGGTGCCGAGCGCAGAAAATGCGCGAGAATGAATGTGATGGCGAGCACCGGCACCATGCGCAGGATCGCGGCGCGACGGCTGTAGGGACGTGGATTGGAAGCTTCGGGTCGACCAGTGGTCATGATGGGCTGTCGCAAAAAAAGGCGTCGAAGTTGCGCGGGAACTCGCAAGTCTTTATGCCATTGCTGCAGGTCAGTCTAGAATGCCCGCATTGTCGGAGGAGAAAGATATGGCTGGTCGGGGACAGGAGATCGGACTTGCGGTGATCGGCTGTGGTCCCATCGGGCGCATTCGGGCAGAGCTGGCACGCGACTACCCTGGTGTTGGCTGGCTGGGTGTTTGCGACGTCCGGGAGGACCTCGCAACAGATCTGGGCCGTGATGTAGGTGCCGATTTCGTCACGACCGCCGCCGCCGAGCTCCTTGCGCGACCCGAGGTCAATGCCGCGATCATTGCGACCCAGGAATCCGCCCATGTCGTGCCGGTGATGCAGGCGCTCGAGCATGGCCATCGTTTGTTCATCGAAAAGCCACTGGCGGTGGATGTGCGGGAATCCGAGCAGATCGCGCAGGCCATCGCGAGCGCGGGCGTCGATGCGGTGATGGGATACACCCAACGGTTCCGGCGACGATTTCTGACTGTGAAGGAGCGCCTGATGACCGGACAGATCGGGGCTGTCACTGCCGTATCGGCCCGCGCCATGCTCAACCGCAAGATTGCCGAAATGTGTCTGGCGCGCGTCAATCAACATGACACGACCACACCGGTGGTGATCAGCGGAACCCATGTGCTGGACATGTGCCTTTGGCTGCTGGCGGGGAAAAAACCGGTCTCGGTCTATGCCCATTCAACCGATCATGTGTTCGGTGCGGCGGGCAGCAAGGATGCGACTTTTGCCATCATCGAACTGGATGACGGGGGCATGCTCTCGCTCAATCACAGCTGGGTAGCGCCGCTGGTGTGGCCGGGAGCCGTTTACGGCATGCAGATCGGGATCATCGGTGATCGCGGCGTGATCGATATCGAGGACATGCACCGCGATCTGGTGCTGGCGAGCGAATTACCTCAGGGCGCCGGATACAAGAAGGGCGAGAACGAGGAAATGCCGCGCCATGTGGACTTTATGGGCAGCATCCCTTTCGGCGAACACGCGGTTGGTCAGGTCTGGGGACCGGTGCGTGAAGAAACCAATTCCTGGTTCCAGCGCCTCTATATGGGGCAGGACACACCACATACGACCGCGGCCGAAGGCCACCAGAACCTGTTGCTCTGCATGGCCATCGACCTTTCGGCCAAACGGGGTGAAAGGCTGGCGCTCCCGCTGGAGACCGACGACTTTTACCGTTAGGCCCGTGCGGCCCTGATCTCGGCACGACGGGCTTCCGTGGCCGCGACATCCGGCTCCAGAGTTTCGTCGTCGATTTCACCGGTGAAGACCACACCATAGATATCGTGTGCTTTCTCGCGGGTTTCCCAGCCTTCGAGGACATCGACGGTCACCCGTTCGAGTTCACGATCGAGCGGGTCGCCGTATCCGCCGCCGGAGGAATCCCGGCCCCGCACGCGCTGGCCGGGGTCCAAATGCAGCTGGATCACGTTGGGCAGTCGCTCGGACTGGACGCCGTCCTCGATCTGCCATGTTTCACCGGCCGTGCCATCCAGACCGCCGACGACTCCACGCGGGGGTGTGTGCTGCCCATCGCAGGAAATCACAGCGATCATCGGGGATTCGGTGGGGCCGTATTCGATCTGCTGCGCGGGTGCCCCACGGCGGCGGCCGGCGCCGGAGGAATCGGTAACGATACCCAAAGATTCCACCCGGATCGGATGTTTGAGTTCATCCACTTCGACGGAGTCCCGGTACATCAGCCCCGCGATGACGGGGATCGCGTAATTGACCCAGCCATCGGCCACCGGGCTGGCCGGCCCGCCATTGGTCGAGAGCATCAGCCGGTTCACATAGGGCTCACCGCCGCGACTGGCATCATTGCCGGAGATCACCGCCATGCCGGCGCCGAGACCGGCGCCCCCTTCCGACAGGCCCATGCCGTCACCCAGTTGGGCAAAGGCCGACTGGGTGATGTTGACCAGTCGTTCGGACACATTGGTTGTTGCGACCGAGCATGAATGGGGGAATTTCGGCGCTGCGACCACACTGTCTTCGGCATAGGTGAACTTCAGCCGCCGGAAGGCCCCTTCGTTGCGCGGCAGATCCTTGTCGAGGGCATTGAAGACGGCGCCTACCACAGCGGAGGTGGCTGCACCCAGTGAGGTGTTGAGACCGGCATCCACCGAGGGCGGATTGTCCGACAGATCGATATGGATTTCGGCTTCCTCGGGATCGATATCGACCTTCACGGTCAGTTCCAGCCCGTCGGGGAGCAGACCGGTGAGGGGGTCCGAGCGGCCCTTGTTGACCAGACTGGCCTTGGGCAGGCGCCGGATGTTGTCGACCATGCGACGTTCGGAATAGTCGAACCATTCCCTGAAGAAGGCCTTCACGGTTTCCTTGCCGTATTTCTCGCAGAAGGCTTCGAGGCGCCGCTCGGCGATACGTGCCGAACCCAGGCCGGCGAGGTAGTCGCCATACCATTGGTCGGGCACGCGGATACGTGCGCGGCACATGCGCATGATGTCCTCGATATTCTCGAAGTCGCGCTGGATGCGGACGCCCGGGAAGACGAGGGCGCCTTCTTCATAGACATCCTTGGCCCGGACGAAATAGCTCGACGGGATCGAGTTGCCGATATCGGCCATGTGGCATTTGGACACCGTCGTGAAGAGATGTTCGCCTTCGAAGAAGACCGGCACCATGAAGGTGTGATCGGCGGGATGGGTGTTGCCGCCATAGGGATCGTTGTCGAGATAGGCATCACCGCGTTTGATGTCGTCGCCGTGATATTTCCGCATATTCGCGGTCTGAATGTGGCAGCCGAAAATATGCACCGGCAGACCTTCGGCGGGGGCGAGCAACTGATCATCCCCGGTCACGAGACAGCACGAAAAGTCACGCGCCGAGGAGATCACGGCGGATCGCGCCGAACGCAGCAATGTGTTGGTCATCTCGCGGACGATGCCGTCGAGACGATTGGCCATCACAGAGATCAGGACGGGGTCGAGAGTGGATTCTTTTTCGCTCATGGTCTTTCTCCCCTCAACA
>Ga0055584_100003910_pt1 | contig 14622 bp, 14 predicted proteins | sample OSDHelmetaG_FD_58716 | JGI IMG/M metagenome (GOLD analysis project Ga0055584, IMG submission 58716) | Pelagic marine sediment microbial communities from the LTER site Helgoland, North Sea, for post-phytoplankton bloom and carbon turnover... | ecosystem: Environmental > Aquatic > Marine >... | reverse complement strand
TTTTTTTGGGCAAGCGGCAGCGCTTTGAAGACGGTGATCTGGTGTTGACCTGGACGTCGGGCCAGAATTCGATTCATGACCATCCCACGATCCCATCCGGACGAGATGTGGGCAATGTCGTTGCGCAACGTCACGGTTCTGATGGCCGGCTTGTCGACACACCCTATGATGTGACATTTGCATTTGCGTTTCGCGCCTTTTGGCCGGACGGGGAGATTGTGTTCTGAATGTGAAATCGCCCGTTGCCAATCGACGCTTCGGCCGAGATTCGGTATAGTTGCGATCTGGAGAAATATTGCGATGCCGCTCGATCAAAACCGCACGGATTCAGGTGTCGAAAGCCTGCGCGATGTTCAGGTTTTCCACTCTGCATGTCCTCATGACTGTCCGAGCACCTGCGCGCTGGAGGTCGAACGTCTTGATCCGCAGACGATCGGGCGTGTGCGTGGGGCGAGCGCGAATACCTACACCTCGGGCGTGATCTGCGCGAAGGTCGCGCGCTATGCGGAGCGGGTGCACCATCCCGACCGTCTGACCCGACCCCTGCGCCGGATCGGCGCGAAGGGCATTGGACGAGAGGCGTTTGAGGAGATTTCCTGGGACGAGGCGCTTGATATCGTGGCCAATCAGCTCAGGAAGGCGACGGATCTGCACGGGCCGGAAACCGTCTGGCCCTATTACTATGCCGGCACCATGGGGCTGGTGCAGCGCGACGGTATCAATCGCCTGCGCCACGCCATGGGGTATTCGCGGCAGCATTCGACCTTCTGCAACACCCTGGCCGATGCGGGCTGGCTCGCGGGCACCGGATCAAAGACGGGTGTGGATGCGCGGGAAATGGCGGAGTCCGATCTGATCGTGATCTGGGGGTGCAACCCGGTGAGCACCCAGGTCAATGTGATGACCCATGCGACCCGTGCGCGAAAGAACCGCAAAGCGACGATCGTGGTCATCGACCCCTATGAGACGGCATCGGCCAAGCAGGCTGATATCCACCTGATGCCGAACCCGGGCACTGACGGGGCCTTGGCATGTGCCGTGATGCATGTGCTGTTCCGTGATGGGTATGCGGATCGGGCCTATTTGGAAAAATACACTTCGGGCCATGAGGAGTTGGAAGCGCATCTGCAAACCCGCACCCCGGACTGGGCCGCGGCGATCACCGGCATTCCGGCTGAGGAGATCGAGGCGTTTGCCGCGCTTTATGGAAAGACCCAGCGGAGCTATCTGCGGCTGGGCTTCGGATTCACCCGATCGCGCAATGGTGCCGTGCAGATGTTTTCAGCGAGTTGCCTGCCTGCGGTGACAGGCGCCTGGCAGTATCCTGGTGGGGGTGCCCTCTATTCGCATGGCGGCATTTACGGGATCGACCAGACCGTCATCAAGGGAGAGGACGTGATGGACCCGGCCACGCGGCTGCTCGATCAGTCGCGGATTGGACCGATCCTGACCGGTGATCGCCGCGATTTGGGAGACGGGCCGCCGATCACGGCCCTGTTCATCCAGAACACGAACCCGATAAACGTGGCCCCGGATCTGGGCAAGGTGCGCGAAGGGTTTTCGCGCGATGATCTGTTCGTTTGTGTCCATGAACAGTTCCTCACCGAGACCGCCGAGATGGCTGACATCGTGCTGCCGGCAACCACCTTTCTCGAGCATGACGATATGTATGTGGCGGGTGGCCATACCCATCTTCAGGTCACCCGTGCTGTGATCGATCCAGTGGGAGAAGCGCGCTCGAACCACTGGGTACTGGGAGAACTCGCCAAACGCCTTGGCGCAGATCACCCGGGATTTGCCATGAGTGAGTGGGAACTCATGGATGATGCGTTGCAGCGCTCGGGCTATCCGGATGCCCAGAGCTGCTGGGAAGGACACTGGGAGGATCGCGCTCAGTCATTCGACCAGGCCCACTTCTGCGACGGGTTCGGGCATGACGACGGTAAATTCCACTTCATGCCGGACTGGTCGAAGATTGGGGGCAATCATGCGGGCATGCCGGCATTGCCGGATCACTATGACGCCATTGATGCACGAGATGATGACCATCCTTTCCGGCTGGTGACCGCGCCGTCGCGGAACTATCTGAACACCAGTTTCACCGAGACGGCGGCGAGCCAGTCCCGGGAAGGTCGCCCGGAGGCACAGCTGCATCCCGACATCTGCCGGGATATGGAGCTGCAGGCCGGTGATCTGGTGCGGATCGGCAATGGGCAGGGCTCGGTCGTCGTACATGTGCGCCCGACGCCGGGGCTGCGCCGTCACACGGTGATTGTCGAAAGCGTCTGGCCGAACAAGGCCTTTGTCGAAGGTATCGGGATCAATGTGCTGATCAGCGCGGAGGCCGGGCGGCCCAATGGCGGTGCGGTGTTTCACGACACAGCGGTCTGGTTGCGCGCGGAATGAACACGACAGTGATTGTCCTTGGCAACGAGAAGGGCGGGACCGGGAAATCGACCACGGCCATGCACATCATCGTCGGCTTGCTACGTGAGGGCTATGCCGTCGGTGCGATTGATCTGGATGCGCGCCAGGGCACCCTGACCCGCTATTTCGACAACCGGGTCGCCTATGCGGAAAAGAACGGCATGAACCTGCCGCAGCCCGTCTACCGGGCAATCCAGCGCAGCGAATTGCGGGACAAGGTGCTGGCGACCGAAGACGAGCATCAGCAGGTGCAGGCTCTGGTCGATGACCTCTCCCGGAACTGCGATGTCATTGTGATCGACACGCCGGGCAGCGACAATCCACTGTCCCGGGCGGGGCATTCCTTTGCCGATATTCTCGTCACGCCGATGAATGACAGCTTTGTGGATCTGGATCTTCTCGGGCACATCGATCCTGACATCAATGCGGTGCGTGCACTCAGCAGCTATTCCGAAATGGTCTGGGATCAGAAGAAATCCCGGGCCCTGCGCGATGGTGGTTCGATCGACTGGGTGGTCATGCGCAACCGACTGGCAACCCTCGATACGAAGAACAAGCGCAACATGGACGCTGCGCTGGAGGCCCTGTCGGAACGGCTGGCCTTTCGCTTGGCTCATGGATTCAGCGAGCGGGTCATTTTCCGCGAATTGTTCCTGAAAGGTCTTACTCTGCTGGATGTTCGCGACGAGGGCTCGGCCGTTGAACTGACCATGTCCCATGTGGCGGCCCTGCAGGAAGTCCGGAACCTGTTGCACGCTTTGGGCGTTCCCGAGGTGATGGCCGCCCCCGATGTCGCGGCTTCGGGATAGGAACAGCACATGAATGGTGACCCGCAGGATCCGAAATTGCCGGCTGGCCAGTCCAGTCGTGCTGACATTGATGCCTTCCTCAACAAGGTCGCGACCACGCCCGCCCAGCGCCCGGCCGGACAACGGGGGCGGCTGCTGTTCGCCATCGATGCGACGGCCAGTCGCGAGCCCACTTGGGACATGGCCTGTCAACTGCAGTCCGAGATGTTCACCTCCACCGAGGAAATCGGCGGTCTTGAAGTGCAGCTGGCCTTCTATCGCGGTTTTGGAGAGATGAAGGTCACCAAATGGCTGGATTCACCCGAAGAACTGGTACGCCGCATGCTGAAGGTGCGCTGCCTTGCTGGGCGCACCCAGATTCGAAAACTGCTCAACCACACGTTGAAGGAGACCGGTAAGCGCAAGGTGGATGCGCTGGTCTTCGTGGGTGATGTGGTCGAGGAGGATATTGACGATCTGGGACATCTGGCGGGCCAGCTGGGCCTGGTGGGAACCCCGGTGTTTGTCTTTCATGAGGGTGGCGAGCCGATCTCCGGGCGCGCCTTCGAGCAGATTGCCCGTTTGTCCGGCGGGGCCTGTTGTGGTTTTGAGGCCGGGAGCGCCCGGCAGTTGCGGGAACTTCTGGCCGCCGTGGCCGTTTTTTCGGCGGGCGGGCGCCGTGCCCTAAAGAAACTGGGCAAGTCCCGGGGCGGTCATGCGCTGCAGATTGCCGATCAGATGCGTGAAAAGAGGTAACCCCGATGGCCTGGATTGCATTTGGTTTCTGTTTGCTCGTCGGCCTCTATCTGGTCGGACGCTGGTTCGTGAGCGCCCGCCCGGCAGATGTCTTCCGCGCTCTGCGCTGGGTGGCCGGGGGCATTGTCGTGTTTGGACTGATCGCGATTGCCGTGTCCGGTCGCTGGAACTTGCTCTGGGCACTCTCTTTCCCGGCATTCCCACTCCTGATGCGCTGGCGGGCGATACGCAGCATGCAGAAGAACGCCCGCGGGCCCAGCTCTGGGCAGGCGAGTGAAATCGATACGCGTTTTCTGCGTATGTCTCTCGACCACGATACCGGCGACATGGATGGCACAGTCCGCGAAGGCGCATTTTCGGGCCGGACATTATTGGATATGAAGCTCGGCGAACTGATCGAGCTCTGGCGCGAATGCGCACAGAAAGATGATCAGTCTCGCATTGTGCTGGAAAGTTATCTGGATCGTGCCCAGCCGGAATGGCGCGATGTGGTCGGGGAGGCGGCAACCGGGGAGTCCGAAGGCCGTACAGGCAATCCCGACAGCCCCTGGACCCGTGATGGCATGAGTGCGGATGAAGCACGGGAAATCCTGGGCGTGACGCCGGATGCTTCGGAGGCGGATATCGAAGCCGCTTATCGCCGGGAAATGAAACGGGTGCATCCCGATCAGGGCGGGTCGGACTGGATGGCTGCCAAGGTTAATCAGGCCAAGGATGTGCTGTTGAAGCGATAGACCGCCGTGCTTGCGCGGTATCGTGGCGCTATGGCAAAAGTTTCTGTTCCTGCCGCTTGGCGCATCGCAAACGGACTTCGCTCCAAAATCATGGCAAAACGCGTACGCAAGGCGATCTTCCCGGTCGGCGGCATGGGGACACGGTTCCTTCCCGCTACCAAGGCGATGCCCAAGGAAATGCTTCCTGTGGTCGACCGACCGCTCATTCAGTACGCGGTCGATGAAGCGCGCGCTGCGGGTATCGAGCAATTCATATTCGTGACGGGACGCGGCAAAAGCGCCATCGAGGATCATTTCGACCATAGTGTGGAACTCGAGGCGCTGTTGCGGGACCGGGACAAGAATGACGCGCTGGCGGATCTCCGCGAGACTTTGTTGCCGCCCGGTGACATCGCCTATGTGCGCCAGCAGGAGCCCCTGGGGCTTGGCCATGCGGTGTGGTGTGCGCGACACCTGGTTGGTGACGAACCCTTTGCTGTTCTTCTGGCCGATGATCTGATCATGGCCGACACACCCTGCCTCAAGCAGATGACGGATGTCTTCGAGGAAACCGGCGGCAATGTCGTAGCGGCGATGGAGGTACCTGACGACCAAACGTCACGTTACGGCATCATTGATGCCGGTGGTGCAACAGGCGATGTGCGTCCGGTTGAAGGTCTGGTGGAGAAACCTGCCGCCGGGACAGCTACTTCCAATCTGGCGGTCATCGGTCGCTATATTCTGATGCCGGAGGTCTTCACTGAACTTGAGCGTCAGGAGACGGGAGCGAGTGGCGAAATCCAGCTGACCGATGCGATGGCGCGTCTGATCGATCGCCAGGCCTTCCACGGACTGGCCTTTGAGGGAGAGCGTTTCGACTGCGGTGACAAGCTCGGTTTCCTGGAAGCAAATATTGCATTCGCGCTGTCCCGCGATGATCTGGGGCCGGGCACGCGGGATATGATCGCACGTTTGAGCAAGGCCTTCGCATGAAGATCGCGATGGTGGGCACCGGTTATGTGGGGCTTGTCTCGGGAGCCTGTTTTTCCGAGTTCGGCTGGGATGTGGTCTGTGTCGACAACAATTCCGAAAAAATATCGATGCTCGAGAACGGACAAATGCCGATCTATGAGCCGAGTCTCGATGATCTTGTCGAACGCAATGTTGCGGCCGGTCGTCTGAGTTTCACGACGGATCTTGCCAGTGCTGTCAAAACGGCCGACGCCGTTTTCATTGCTGTTGGTACACCTTCCCGGCGCGGCGATGGTCACGCAGATCTGAGTTATGTCTTTCAGGCCGCTGAAGACATTGCGCGCCACGCGGACGGCTACACCGTCGTGGTGACCAAATCGACCGTACCTGTGGGGACGGGGCGGGAAGTCATGAAGCGCATTCAGGCGGTTCGGCCGGACGGCGAAATCGAAATCGCCTCGAATCCGGAATTCCTGCGCGAAGGTTCGGCCATCGAGGATTTCAAGCGTCCGGATCGCGTGGTGATTGGTGCCGATTCCGCGCGCGCGGCCGAAACGGTAGGGTCGTTGTACCGGCCGCTGTTTTTGCGTGACACACCGATTATTCACACCAGTCTGGAAACGGCGGAGCTGATCAAATATGCCGCCAATACGTTTCTGGCGACGAAGATCACGTTCATCAATGAGTTCGCTGACCTTTGTGAAAAAGTTGGCGCGGATGTTCAGGATGTGGCGAAGGGGATCGGCCTCGATGGCCGCATCGGATCCAAGTTTCTGCATCCCGGCCCCGGATATGGCGGATCGTGTTTTCCCAAGGACACCGAAGCACTTGTGCGTTCTGCACGCGATGTGGGTGCGCCGATTTCCATTGTCGAGCAGGTCATTGAGGTCAATGCCAATCGCAAGGAAGCCATGGCGCAGAAAATCATTGATGCGTGTGAGGGTGATGTTTCCGGCAAGACGGTTGCGGTATTGGGACTGACCTTCAAACCCAATACCGATGATATGCGGGACTCACCCAGTCTGGTGATCGTGCCGCGCCTGATCGAGGCCGGGGCAACGGTGCGTGTGTTTGATCCGGTCGGCATGGATGAAGCCAGAGCGATCATGGAAGGCCCTGTCTGGTGTTCGGATGCTTATGATGCGATGGATGGTGCCGATGTTGTGGCGATCGTGACTGAGTGGAACGAATTCCGTGCGCTCGATCTCGCGCGCGCCAAAGAACTTCTGAAGCGCCCGGTGATGGTCGATTTGCGCAATATCTATCGCCCGGAAGAAATGCGGGAGTCGGGTTTTGACTATATTTCGGTCGGTCGCGCTTCCGTAACTGCAACAAGCTAAGGGATCCGTATGTCCAGTTCCCACAGTTTCAATCCTGCGATCCTGCGCGAGTACGACATTCGAGGGGTGGTTGATGACACCTTGTCGCGTGATGACGCCTATGCGGTCGGACGTGCGTTCGGAACCTGCGTCGTTGAAGCCGGCGGTGATCAGGTTGCGCTTGGATTTGATGGTCGCCTGACATCACCGAGACTCGCTGAAGCCGTGCTCGAAGGGCTGATGGCCTGTGGCCTGCATGTGAAGCGGATCAATATGGGGCCAACACCCATGCTTTCCTTCGCGATCCGGCATCTCGACACCGGGTCGGGGATCATGGTGACCGGCAGTCACAATCCGGCAGACTACAACGGTTTCAAGATGACGCTGGCGGGAAAACCGTTCTTTGGCGATGCGATTCAGAATTTGGGATCCATCGCTGAAAGCGCTGCCTACGCACCCGGCGAAGGCAGTGTCGAAGATATCGATATTCGCGCCGACTACGTGGATGTGCTGGCGCGCGAACATCAGCCGTTGCGCATGGCCCGTATCGCATGGGATCCGGGCAATGGTGCGGCAGGCGAGGTTCTGAACATGCTCTGCACGCGCATGCCGGGGCATCATCACGTGGTGAACGGCATTGTGGACGGGACATTTCCCGGTCACCATCCGGATCCGACCGTTGCCGAAAACCTGGTCGATCTTCAGAATCATATTGCAGAACATAACTGCGAGCTGGGTATTGCCTTTGATGGTGACGGGGATCGCATCGGTGTGGTCGACGGGAAAGGGCGAATTCTCTGGGCGGACCAGTTGATGATGCTCTTTGCCGAGGACGTTTTACGCGACGATCCCGGCGCGACGATTATCGCGGATGTGAAATCGAGCCAAGTTCTCTTCGATGAGGTGGCCCGCCTTGGTGGGGTCCCTGTTATGTGGAAGACAGGCCATTCACTGATCAAAGCAAAGATGTCAGAAACCGGATCACCCCTGGCCGGCGAGATGAGCGGCCACATCTTTTTTGCAGACCGCTATTTTGGGTTCGACGATGGGCTTTATGCCGCGGTTCGGCTCCTGGCATTGCTGGAGCGTCAGGAAATCACGCTCGCGGAACTGCGTGACCGCATTCCTGAAGTCGAAAACACTCCTGAGTTGCGCTTTCCCTGCGCTGAAGAGCGCAAGTTCGAGGTGATCGAGGAGGTTGCCGGGCGTCTGGATGCCGCTGGCGCCGATGTCACCGCCATCGACGGCGTTCGCGTGAACACCGAGGATGGCTGGTGGCTGTTGCGCGCTTCGAACACGCAGGATGTGTTGGTGGCGCGCTGCGAAGCCCGGGACATGGATGGGCTCGCGCGGCTCAAAGACGCGCTGACAGCGCAGTTGGCCGAGAGTGGAATTGTCGCACCTGCAGACCTTTGAAATCGCGAGCGCCGGGCGTAATATTTTGCACCGAGACAATGGCACAAGTTCCTTTCCGGAATTGAGCTTCGTCCGCCAGACGGAAACGGCTAAATTGCCGATAGGAAATTCAGGAAACCGAACTCAAGGAAAGAGGTCGCGATGAGATTAGGTTACTTCGCCATGCCGGTGCATCCGCTGCACCGCAACTACACCGAGACACTGAAAGAGGATCGCAACGCGATTATCTTTTGTGACGAACTGGGATTCTACGACGCATTCATGGGCGAGCATCTGTCCGATGCGGCAGAGAACATCACCAGTTCCATGCTGTTTCATGCGACGCTGATCCACTCGACCAAGCAGATCAAGCTGGCCACCGGAACCACGAACCTCTCGCATCTTCATCCGACATTGGTCGCGACCCATGCGGCGATGTTCGATCATCTGGCCGAGGGTCGTTTCATCATGGGCATCAGCCCGGGTGCATTGACGTCGGATGCCGAGGCTCTGGGGATTCTGGACGAGGATCGCAACCAGATGTTTGCCGAGGCGATCGATGTGATCCTCGAAATCTGGCAACGCGACCCACCCTACAAGATCGATCTTCCCGGGAACCGGTTCAAGGTGACCACCGAGCAGACGCTGTTCGCGGAAACGGGCGTCGGGATCATGCCGAAACCGTACCAGGACCCGCGTCCGGAAATTGTCGGTACGGTTGTGGCACCATTTTCCAAAGGTGTGATCGCCATGGGCAAGCGGGATTTCCATCCGTTATCAGCGAACTTCCTGCTCGACAAATGGGCTGCCACCCACTGGAACAACTACGCGCAGGGCAAGGAAGAGGTTGGCATCAAAGCGGACACTTCGGACTGGCGTATCGCACGGACGGTCTTTGTCGCTGACGATGATGCCACCGCGCAAAGCTATGGCAAGGACGATGCAAAGAGCCCCTATCGTTTCTACTACAACCAGCTTTATACGAAGCTGAAGAAAGCCAATCGCCATGTTGTCTTCAAGCATGATCGTGATGAGCCTGATGATGCGATCACGATTGATCGGGTTCTTGATGATCTGGTCATCACCGGAACGGTGAACGATGTGGTCGATCAGATCCTCGCATTCCGTGAAGTCACCGGTGACTTTGGTGAATTGGTCTATGCCGGCATGGACTGGGTGGATGAAAGCCTGGGCCGCCGCTCGATGCAGCTGATGGCCGAAGAGGTCATGCCACGCGTCAATGCTGCGATCGGCAAATCGGAAGCCGCAGAATAGACAGCCGTCAGACAGAATTGAGGAAGCCCCGTCCTGTCGGCGGGGCTTTTTCTTTGTGGACTAGTCCGGTGTGCGGCGTTGCATCATCAAAGGCGCACGTAGTGTCAGCACGTCGGTACCATCCTGATTTGTGAGTACGGCACTTGTGGTGATGAATCCGCGATCAGGTCTACTCTTGGAGGGGTGGACGTCTTCGATTTTCAGGCGTGCCGACAAGGTGTCTCCCGGTCGAACCGGGGCGAGCCAACGAAGCTCGTCGACACCGGGTGATCCCATGGAAGCACATCGATGCAGAAGCCCGTCGACCAGCAGTCGCATGAAGACAGAGCCTGTGTGCCAGCCGCTGGCGATCAGTCCACCGTAGTTTGACTGCGCGGCCGCAGCTTCATCGATATGAAAGGTTTGCGGGTCGAAAACGGTTGCGAATTCGAGAATTTCGTCACGGGTAAAGTGGTGTTCACCCAGTTCGAAGGTCTGTCCGGCAGAGAAGTCTTCGAGATGCAGCTCAGCCATGTTGGTCTGCGCTGCGTCAGCTGCGTCCGGCATTGGCAATTTGCAGGTCTCCGCTTGGTGTCACCATGACGCAGGGTGATCCGGTCCTGCGCAGTTTGCGGCAGACATTGCTGGCGATATTCCGGTCCATACCCACGATCCGAGCGCGGTAGAGTGTTTCACGTTCGCCGTGCAGAGGCGTGACCTGAACAATCGCGGTTGCCGGCAGATCCTGCAGGCGTTTGGCTGTGAAACCGGCAGCGGAGCGAGCCTTGCTTTGTCCGCGAAATGCGCCAATCTGAACACCCCAGCGGATATCCGTGGTTGGCTGTGCCAGGGCAAGCTTTGGTTTGGGTATTGAAGCCGGCGCGTCTTCGCCGGGAAGCCCCGGCTTGGGAACGGGCAGGGCGGCGACGGTGGAATTGGCTTTTGCCTTCGGCCACGACCTGTTCAGCAACGATGCCATATGTGCATCGCGCGACTGGCCTGTCTTGCCGCCAAACACGACGCCGATCAGTCGCACGCCGTCGCGTTCCGCCGATGCGACAAGATTGAAACCCGAAGCCCGGATATATCCGGTCTTGATGCCGTCCATGCCCTCATAGGTGCGCAGCAACTTGTTGTGGTTCCGGTAGGTGCGTTTGTTGTGTTTGTAGTTGAGTTTGGAAAAGTAGCTGTAATAGCCTGGGAAATTGTCCAGCAAGGCTTTTCCCAGGGTTGCCATATCCCGCGCCGTACTTTTCTGGCGACTGTTGGGGAGCCCGGATGCGTTCATAAAGGTTGTGTTGGTCATGCCCAGCGCGTGGGCACGGCGTGTCATCAGGCGCGCGAAATTCGCTTCGGTTCCACCAATGGCCTCGCCCACAACCGTGGCCACATCGTTGGCTGATTTTACAGACAGGGCGTTGATGGCTTCTTCGACGGTGATCGTCTGCCCGGCTTTCAGGCCGAGCTTTGACGGTGCCTGACCGGCGGCACGCCGTGACACCGGTAGCGGCTGATCTGCTGTCAGCTTTCTTGTCTCCAGGGCCTCAAAGGCCATGTAGAGAGTCATCATTTTCGTGAGTGAGGCCGGAAAACGCCGGGTGTCGGCATTGCGGGCGTAGAAGACCTGACCAGTATTGGCATCGATCACGAATGCCGCATATTTGGCTTCTGCCGTGTCCGAAGTTGCAGCGATCGCAATCACGGCCAAGACGGGGACAGCCAGACCCAGCCCCCAACGCGACGCGCGTCGCCCAATGCTGTAAACTGCATTGCTTAGGCATTCGAACACGGGCGGCGGTCCCATCATTTGAGGCGCAGGATTGATTTCTCAATTGAATCAAGCAGATTCTAGTCAACGTCCCGAAAGCATGTAAATAGCGTGTCGCAATAAAGCATCACAAATCCGAGACTTCGACCTGCGATGAGAACCATGATTTCGAAGATTTCGATCCTGTCAGCCCTGTTGGTTCTCGCCTCATGCACGACATATACCGACTCTGTCGGCAATCCGGTCTCACGCTCGTTCACCTGGTTCAGTTTTGTGGCAGGAGACGATATCAAGTCAGCCTGTTTGGCTGGCAGCCCCGACCATTTTCGGTTTGTCTACAATGGTGTCTACGAGAGACAAATCCGCGCCTATGAGTTGAAAACTGACAACGGTGGGGCGGAGTACTCGGCGCGCGCGCGCAACGAAAGTGGCAATGTCGGGCGGTTTTCGTTCTCGAATCCTCTCGGTCCGTGGGAATTGCAAAAATCTGAAAGCCGTCTGACCGAAGCTCAGGTCTCGCAGATTATCAATGCCTATCGGGAAGATGTCGCTGCGTCTCCGGATTCGGCCGGCCAACAACTCGGAAGTGGTGGATACTACTGGATTGTTGCGGTCTGCCAGGGGGGCGAATTTCGAATATCGGCATTTGATCAGGACAGGGTGGACCTGAACGCACTTGCCTTTGCTTCTGTACTTTTGCGCCATGACGAAACAGGCGTCACCTTTCGGAAGGCCAAATTGGTCGAGGGGTTTGATGAGCGCGCCTTTTATATCAAGATCAATGACGCTGCCGATGGCACAGTCGGCAGGCTTTAGAATCAGATTTTTTGAGTGAATTTTTGGGGGACGATGATGCCGCTTCTGAGATTTGAGGACTATCCGCCGCAATTGCCACGGCCTGAGCCCATTCTCGCATTTCAGAATGAACTCTGGGATCGAAGCCGGGATATTGAAGGGGTCGATATTGCGTGGGGAGATGACATCTACCAGCGCATTGCGATTTATCCGGCTGCCAAGCCTACAGGCGCGGTCTTCGCGTTTGTTCATGGTGGACGCTGGACCAGCGGTCATAAGGAAGCTATGGCGTTCATGGCACCGGCGTTCCATGACGCCGGAATTACCTTTGCGAGTCTCGGGCACCGTCTAGCTCCTAGCCACTTTGACGAAGGTTTTCCTGATCTCTGTAACGGGATTGCCTGTCTGGCTGCGAATGTAGACCGCCATGGGGGTGATCCAAATCGGATATTCATCGGTGGTCATTCTTCGGGAGGTCATTATGCGGCGCAGCTGGCGGTGACGGGCGACTGGCAGGCACGCCACGGTCTGGCACGTAATGTCATCAAGGGCTGCCTCCCGATATCAGGGGTTTATGATGTGTCCTCGGAAGCGGATTACGCCGACTGGCCGCCGCCCTGTCTTGCGGAAGGAGATGATGGGCGGGAGAAAAGTCCACAGCATCGTTTGGCCGGAAATCTGCCGCCGTTCCTCGTCTCCTGGGGAAGCGACGACTACCCGTTCCTGATTCCACAGGGGAAGGCATTTGCAGCGTCCCTTGCGGTCGCCGGTGCAGATGTGGACACGCTCGAGATGTCCGGGAAGACCCATTTTTCGGTTTTGGGTGAAGGGGCGGCGCCGGGTGGTGAGTGGAGTGATCTTGCCATCAGCTGGATTGGCGACCACTAGCCCGACCTGCGGCTCCGCGATGGAGATGTTCCCCATTGGCCTTGCCGGGCTGAATCTATGTTGCAAGTGCGTCTGCGGGCCGAAATTTTTATTGAATAATTTCGGTATTTGGCCTGAAGAATATAGAAAACCGCCGGTTTTCTGGAAAACTTAGCGCCTCTACAAATAAATGGTGCGATGCACAATAAATTTATTGACAGGTCAGGGGGGCTCCCCCATATATGTGCCATGTTGCAGTGCAGCAACGAGATGAATTCAAAGGGCCTGGTCAGTTCACGTTTCGCGAGCCCCTCACAGATTGTGCAATGCAGCTCACAAAATATAGAAGGAAATTATACCATGGCTACCACGAAGAAGACCGCTTCCGCGAAATCGGTTCAGGAAACTTTCGAGACCGTCGCTGAAGCCCAGAAGAAGTCCTTTGATGACGCCTTGCAGGCCGGTACCGACACATTTGCGAAGGGTTATGAGGAGTTCTACAACTCGGCACGTGAGCAGCTGGCCAAAGCCCAGCAGTCCATTTTCGGCAATTTTGACGAGGTCTCCGATTTCAATCGTGAGAATGTTGAAGCAGCCATCGTCTCCAGCAACATCGTTGCGAAAGGCTTTGAGGTTGTTGGCAAGGAATTCGCCGCATATGCCCAGCAGGCAATAGAAGCCAACATGGCTGCCGCTAAGAATCTGAGCACGGCGAAAGACCCGCAGGAGCTGATGGATCTGCAGTCCGAATGGGCCAAGAGCGCATTTGACGGATTTGTCGCAGAATCCTCTAAGCTTCAGGATATTTCGGTGAAGGTCTCCAATCAGGCTTCCCAGCCGATCAACGAGCGCATCAACAAGGCCGTTGAAACCTTTACCAAGACAATCGCCGCGTAACTCTCCTCCCATACGTAGGCGTTTAGACGGCCCGACCCAGTACTTCTGGTCGGGCCGTTGCCATGTCTGGGGCTTGTTTTTCGAGGTATTCGTACACAATTAGGTGTTCCGGGGTAGGGCTGCATGGCTTTCGTAGCGGACCAAGGGTCGTCTAGAATGTCTTTCGAACCAATCGGCACCACAGCACAAATCATGTCACGCACGTTTTCACATCTGATCGACGATCATTTCACGCCTCTCCGTGCAGCGGGCGAGGATGATTCGGATGACGGGATTGGTGGCAATGGCGACGGTCAATCCGGCCTGGCCACCAAGACCAGAACCAAGACGAAGAAACCGTCGATGTACAAGGTTCTGATGTTGAATGATGACTACACGCCGATGGAATTTGTCGTGATGGTGATCGAGCAGTTTTTCTCCAAGTCGCACGAAGAAGCCATTCAGATCATGCTTCATGTCCATCAGAAGGGCGTGGGGATTTGCGGTGTCTTTACCTATGAAGTCGCAGAGACCAAAGTGACACAGGTCATGGATTTTGCGCGTAAGAATGAACATCCATTGCAGTGCACACTTGAAAAGGACTGAGCTGCAGCGGATGTAATGTATGTCCAAGATGACGAAGCCCCGACGCGAAAGGTAACCTTCGCAAATGTTGTCTCAGAACCTCGAAC
>Ga0055584_100003908_pt1 | contig 14627 bp, 6 predicted proteins | sample OSDHelmetaG_FD_58716 | JGI IMG/M metagenome (GOLD analysis project Ga0055584, IMG submission 58716) | Pelagic marine sediment microbial communities from the LTER site Helgoland, North Sea, for post-phytoplankton bloom and carbon turnover... | ecosystem: Environmental > Aquatic > Marine >... | reverse complement strand
CTGCAGCACCGGCGCCTTCGACCTGCTCCTGGACGGCTTCGACTTCGACGCCGACGGCCTGTGCGACCTCGGCGACCCCGACGACGACAACGACGGCGCCCTCGACGCCGCCGACGCCGACGACAACGACCCGCTGGTGTGCTCCGACGACGACACCGATTCCTGCGACGACTGCAGCTCCGGCGCCTACGACCTGCTCAACGACGGCCTCGACACCGACCTGGACGGCAGCTGCGACGACGGCGACACCGACGACGACGACGACAACGTCCTGGATGGCAGCGACGCCGACCCCCTGGACCCCCTGGTCTGCCAGGACAACGACGGGGACACCTGCGACGACTGCTCCGCGGGCGGCGGCGCGGACGAGTTGAACGACGGCCTGGACACGGATCTGGATGGGCTGTGCAACGACGGCGACCCCGACGACGACAACGACGGCATCCTCGACGGAGACGACCCGGACCCCCTGGGCCCCGGCTCCTGCGGCGACTCCGACGGCGACTCGTGCGACGACTGCGCAGTCAGCGGGTTCTTCGACCCGACCAACGACGGCCAGGACGCCGACGCCGACGGCGCCTGCGATGTGGGCGATCTGGACGACGACAACGACACCGTCCCGGACACGGACGACGCCGACCCGCTGGACCCGTTCGTCTGCTCCGACGAAGACGGCGACTTCTGCGACGACTGCCTGCTCGGCTTCCCGGACCAGCTCAACGACGGCCCCGATCTGGACTCCGACGGCCTGTGCGACTTCGGCGACCCCGACGACGACAACGACGGCGTCGACGACATCATCGACCTCGCCCCGACCGTCGCGACGATCTGCGCGGACGACGACCTCGACGGCTGCGACGACTGCAGCAGCGGGACCTACGACCCGTTCCTCGACGGCGACGACTTCGATCTGGACGGGCTCTGCGACGAAGGCGACCCCGACGACGACAACGACACCGTGGAAGACAGCCTGGACGACGACCCCTTCGACGCCGCCAACTGCGACGACGTCGACGACGACGGCTGCGACGACTGCGCGGTCACCCTGGGCCCGCCGGACGTCGCCAACGACGGTGACGACTTCGACGGCGACGGCGCTTGCGACGACGGCGACCTGGACGACGACAACGACGGCATCTCCGATGTGGCCGAGGGCTCCGCCGACCCCGACGTCGACGGCATCCCCGCGTGGTTCGACGACGACTCCGACGGCGACGGCTTCCTGGACTCGCAAGAAGGCGGCAACGACAACGACGGCGACGGAGTCATCAACTCCCTGGACGACGACGCCGACGGCAATGGGATCACCGACGATCTCGACGGCGACGGCGATGCGGACTTCGACGGCATCCCCGACTACCTGGACACCGACGACACCGACGGCCCCGACGCCGACGCCGACGCCGACGGCCTCACCAACGCCGAGGAAGCCGCGCTGGGCACGAACCCCGGCAACCCCGACAGCGACGGCGACGGCCTGGGCGACCTGGAAGAGGCGGGCCCCCTCGAGCTCCCGCCGCCGGACTTCGACGGCGACGGCTTCATCGATGCTGTCGACCCCGACGACGACAACGACGGCGTGCTGACGCTCGACGAGATCTCCCACGACGTGGACGGCGACGGCTTCGCCGACCTCGACTTCGACGGCGACGGTCTGCCCAACCACCTGGACACCGACTCCGACGACGATGGCCTGGAAGACGGCGTCGAGGGCATCGACGACCTGGACGGCGACAACGAGCCGAACTTCGCCGACCTCGACTCCGACGACGACGGCTTGCCGGACGAAGAAGAAGGCACCGGCGACGTGGACGGCGACGGCCTGCCTGCCTTCGACGACCCCGACAGCGACGACGACGGGCTGATCGACGGCATCGAAGGCTCCTTCGACCAGGACGGCGACGGCACCCCGAACCACGAGGACCTGGACTCCGACGGCGACGGCGACTCCGACGAGGTCGAAGGCGACGGCGACCTCGACGGCGACACGATCCCCAACTTCCTGGACGCGGTCGACGACGACGGCCCCGACGCGGACCCCGACGGCGACGGGCTGCTCACCAGCGACGAGCTGGCCCTGGGCCTGGACCCCCAGGACGCGGACACGGACGGCGACGGCGTGGACGATGGGTTTGAGGTCGGCGACGTTGCGGCGCCGCTGGACACCGACGGCGACGGCACGCTGGACGCGTTGGACGAGGACGACGACGACGACGGCATCCCCACCGCCGACGAGGCGCTGGTCGATGCGGACGACGACGGCGAAGCCGACTTCGACAGCGACGACGACGGCATCCCGAACCACCTGGACGACGACTCCGACGACGACGGGATTCCCGACGCCGTCGAGACGGACATCGACTCCGACGGCGACGGCATCCCCGACTACGTCGACACCGACAGCGACGGCGACGGGATCGACGACGCGCTCGAGGGCGGCGGCGACACCGACGGCGACGGCATCCCCGACTTCTTGGACGACGACAGCGACGACGACGGGATCCTGGACGTCGACGAGGGCGGCGACGACTTCGACGACGACGGCATCCCGAACTTCGCCGACCCCGACGCCGACGGCGACGGGATCCCCGACGAGGTCGAAGGCAACATCGACTCCGACGCCGGCGGCTCGCCCAACTACCTGGACACCGACGCCGACGGCGATGGGCTGGACGACTCCATCGAAGGCGCGGGCGACGACGACGGCGACGGCATCCCCAACTTCCTGGACATCGACTCCGACAACGACGGCGTGCCCGACTCCGAAGAGGACCCCGAAGCGGACTTCGACGGCGATGGCATCCCCGACCCGCAGGACCCCGACGACCAGGACGGCCCGCTCGGCGACAGCGACGGCGACGGCGTGTCCAACGCAGACGAAGAAGCCGCGGGCAGCGCCCCCAACGACGCCGACTCCGACGACGACGGCTTGCTGGACGGCCAGGAGATCGACCTGGGCACCGACCCGGACAACGCCGACTCCGACGGCGACGGTCTGGACGACGGGCAGGAGGTCCTGCTGGGCACCGACCCGACCCAGCCCACCCCCGACGTCGACGGCGACGGCCTCAACAACGAAGACGACAACTGCCCGTTCGTGTCCAATCCGCTGCAGACGGACAGCGACCTGGACGGCATCGGCAACCTCTGCGACCCGTTCGACGACCTGCCCTACACGGCCGCCGGCGGCGCCGACTGCGAGGACTGCAACGCCTCGGTCGGCGGCCGCGCCAACGGCCTGTGGGGTGTGCTCCTGCTCGTCCTGTACCGCCGGCGCCGGACGGAGGTGGCGCAGTGAGCACCCTGCATCGCCTCGTACTGGTCGCGGCCCTCGCCGCCGCGCCCCTGGCCCACGCCCAGAACGCCTCGTTCCAGCTGGAACAGTTCGAAGGACAGCTCAGCGACGCCGGCGTGCTCAACCAGCCCGTCAGCACCGTGCTCCCCGAGCACAGCCTGTCGGTGGAGCTGTACGGCTGGTACGCGCACCGTCCGCTGGTGCTGGTGCCCGACGACGGCATCTCCGACAAGCTCGTGGTCGTGCCCGGGCGCATGACGGGCGAGTTCCACGTGGGCTACGGGTTCCTCGGCTGGGGACAGGTGGCCGTGGCGCTGCCGTGGTCCTCGTCGACGGGCGCCCCCGAGAGCGGTTGGACGGGCCTGACGGGCGAGCAGCTCAACGCCCACGCGCTGGGCGACCTGCGCATCGGCGCGGACTTCGACCTCATGAACGCCTTCGCGGGCGGGCGTGAGGCCACCGGTGGCTTCGGGGTTGGCGTCGGGGTGACCGGTTGGGTGCCCACGGGCACCGACACCGCGCTGGCGGGTGAAGCGCTGCCCCGCGGAGAGATCCGCACTGCCTTCGACTGGACCGCGCCCTTCGGCATGCGCATCGGCGGCAACGTCGGCCTGCACCTGCGGGACACCCAGGATCTGGTCGGCTACCGAAGCAGCCACCGCTTCCGCTGGGGCGGCACCCTCAGCATCCCCCTGGGCATCAAGTCGCTGGAGGCCATGGCCACGGGCTACGGCGCGCTCCCCCTCGACCCGCTCGAGGTGAACCCGTCCACGGCACCCGTCGAGGTGCTCGGCGGCATCCGGTACAAGGCGCCGTTCGGCCTGCGACTTCAGCTCGCTGGTGGCGCCGGCGTCACCAGCGCCATCGGCAACCCCGCGGTTCGCGTGGTGGGCCAGGTCGGCTGGAACTTCGGCCTTCCGCGCCCCACGCCGCCGGTCCCCGACGACGACAACGACGGCATCCCCAACCCCGACGACCGGTGCCCGCTGGAGCCTGAGCTCTTCAACGCCATCCGCGACGACGACGGCTGCCCCGAAGCAGACATCGTCGAAGAGACGATCAGCACGGCCGCCCCGGGCATCGACGTGGGCCCGCAATCGGACTACGTGGCGGCGGACGTCGCTCACCTCCCGCGGCTCAGCAAGAACGACGAATCCGTCGGTCGCGACTCCGACAGCCTGGGGCCGCACCAGGACATCTGCCCCGGCGAGACCGAGGACATCGACGGGTTCGAGGACTCCGACGGCTGCCCCGACCCCGACAACGACAACGACGGGATCCTGGACGTCGACGACCTCTGCCCGCTGATCGCGGAGTCGCCCAACGGCCGGCTCGACGACGACGGCTGCCCCGAACCGGTCTACGCCGCTTCGCCGGCCCCGGGTGGCCCCGACACGGACGAAGACGGCGTCGTCGACGCGCTGGACCGCTGCCCCCTGGAGCCCGAAACCGCCAACGGCGTCCGCGACGACGACGGCTGCCCCGAGGCGCCCGAAGCGTTGGTGGTGCCCGGCGACCACAAGCTGTTCGGCTCCGAGGGCTCGCCCTCGTTGGAAGAGCGGCTGCCCAAGAATGGAGACTCCGACGGCGACGGCGTCGCGGACCTCAGCGACGCCTGCCCGAACGAGCGCGAAGACCGCGACCTCTTCGAGGACTACGACGGTTGCCCCGAGCCCGACAACGACGGCGACGGCGTCATCGACCGCGTCGACCGGTGCCCCCTGGAGGCCGAGAACGTCAACGGCGTGATGGACGGCGACGGTTGCCCTGACGTGGGCGCGGACCCGGACGGCGACGGCGTGGACGACGCCGACGACCGGTGCCCCCTGGAGCCCGAGAACGTCGACGGCGTGCGCGACGAGGATGGCTGCCCCGAAGCCTGGTGGGTCGGCCTGCCGGCCACCGTCGACGAAACGCCAGACCGGGTCGTCAAGACCACGCGCCCCCGCACGCCCTCGGCCGACGCCCCCGCCGATGTGGCGCACCTGGGTCCCCTGCCCCGCGGCGGAGACCTGGACGGCGACGGCATCGACCACCACTCCGACGACTGCCCGCTGGAGCCCGAAGACCTGGACGGCGTGCTGGACGCCGACGGCTGCCCGGACCTCGACGACGACGGCGACGGGTTCGCGGACGCCGACGACAAGTGCCCGCTGCAAGGCGAGGTCATCAACGGGTTCGAGGACGAGGACGGCTGCCCCGACGCGATCCCGACTCAGCTGGCGGACGTCGCCGGCATCGTGCGGGGCATCCGGTTCCGCACCGGGCGGGCCACCCTGCTCCGCAGCAGCTACGTCGTGCTGACCGAGGTGCAAGAGGCGCTGGACGCCGACCCGACCCTGCAACTCGCCATCAGCGGCCACACCGACTCGACGGGTGACCGAGACAAGAACCTGGCGCTCTCCCAGGCTCGCGCGGAGGCCGTCGCGGCCTGGCTGCGGGGCAAGGGCATCGCCGAAGAACGCATGACCATGGAGGGGCTCGGCCCCGACAAGCCGGTCGCCACCAACGACACCGACGACGGGCGGGCCGAAAACCGCCGCGTCGAACTGAGCTACACCCGGAAGGAGGCTTCCGAATGAAGTCCCTGTGGATCGCCGCATCCCTGACCTTGATCGCCGTCCCCGCCGCCGCTGAACCTTGCGGGGGCATCGCGCTCGCGCGCGGGTCCGTGAACCTGGGGCAACCCCTCCCCGTCCAGAGCGTGATCACGGGCGCCGCCGCCGAGTGCGCGACGGGCATCGCCGGGCAGCTCCGCGGGATCCCCGCGCTGCGGACGGTGACGGTGTCGGTGCGCCTGCCCGACTCCGAGCGGCTGGATGGCCGCGGGCTGGAGATGGCGAAGGCCTGGTCCGACGCCCTCGCCGCCGGTGGTGTGCCTGCCTCGAAGCTGTCCGCCGTGGCCCCCGCTGCGCAGACGGGCCAGCCGGCGTCGATCCAGATCGCCTACACGGAGAAGAAGGCGACGCACCCCGTCGCCCTCGCCGAGTCCGTCGGCGGCCCGGTGCTGGCCGGCGACTCCATGGCGTCCCTGGCCCCCATCGAAGGCGGCTCCATGCTGCCCGCCAAGAGCGTGGTGGAGACCAAGGTCGGCGGGCGCGTGACGTTCGGGCTGGCTGACGGCAGCCGGCTTCGGCTCGGAGAGCGCACGGCGGTCACGTTCGGCAGCCTCCACTTGAACGACGACCTGAAGCGCGTCGTGCAGCTGAACCTGGTCCGCGGCCAGATCGAAGCGCACGTGACGCCCGGCGGTCCGGGCAGCAGCTTCGAAGTGAACACCAAGACCGGCGTCGCCGGCGTGCGGGGCACGTCGTTCCGGCTGGTCGCCGACGCCAACGGCACGCAGGTCGAGACGCTGACGGGCACCGTCGCGCTGACGGGGCCGTCGGGTGCTTCGGTCGACGTGGTGGCCGGCAGCCGCTCCCGGTTGGGCGAAGACGGCACGCCGTCGGCCCCCGCCGCGATGCTGCCGGAGCCGCAGCTGACGGCGCCCCTCACGGGCGAGTGGGAGCTCAAGAAGAAGCTCCGCTGGAAGCGCGTCAAGGGCGCCAACCTCTACGTGGTCGACGTCGCCCGGGACGCCGAGTTCACCCTGGACGCCCGCTCATTCCAGGCGCTGCGTGACAACCAGCCGCTCCCGGAAGACCTGGGCAGCGGCAAGTGGTTCTGGCGCGTCACCCCGTACGAGAAGTCCGGCGACGCGGGGCTGAGCAGCCGCATCTACGCGTTCACGATCGCCGAATAGCCCGGTGGGGAGTGCTCGTCGCGAGCAGCTGCTCGTCGTGGCCGTCTTGCTGACGGTCGCCTTGCTGGCGTGGGTTCGAGCGCAGCCCGACAGCGCCCTGGAGCGGCTGGACTTCCCGTTCTGGGACGCGGCGCAGCAGAAGCTGCTGCCGGAGTTGCCGCCCGAAGAGGGCATCACGCTCGTGCTCGTCGACGACGAGTCCCTGGTTCGCATGGGCGAGCGGTGGCCCCTGGGGCGCCAGTCCTGGGGCGCTTTTCTCGACGTGGTCAACGTCTACCAGCCCTCGTCGGTGATCCTCGATGTGTGGTTCGAGACCGAGGCGCCCACGGAGGAAGTGGACCTCGCCGAGGAGGTCTTGGACCGCCTGGAGATGACCGGCCTGGCCGAAGCGCCCATGGGCGGCGCCATGGTGCGGTGGCTCGACACGGTGATGATGGACAAGAACGCCGACCGGCGGTTCGTCATGTCCATGGCGAAGTCGGGGCCCGTGGTGCTGGGCGTGGCCTGCCCGTCCCAGGACAGCGACACGTTGAAGACTGGCTCGGAGCTGGTGACGCCGTTCCTGGTGCCCGGCGATCCGGCCAGCATGGCCATCCAATGCAGCCGGCCCGTGGGTTCGATCCAGGCGCTGGCGCTGGGCGCGACCGGCGAGGCCGGCCTGTTGGCGAGGTTCGACTCCGATGGCGTGATCCGCCGCTACCCGTTCGCGTTCGGCACGCCCCAGGGCCCCGTGGCGATGCTGGGCACCGCCGCCGCCACGCTGACGTTCAAGGACCGCAGCGAGTCGTTGATGAAGCAGGCCGCCGAATGGGCGAAGCACCCGCCCCTGCTGCGCTACCGCCGAACCGGCTCCTTCACGACGGTTCGCTTCAGCGACGTGCTGGAAGCTCCGGCGGGCTCCGAACCGCTGCGCAAGGCCTTCGAGGGGCGCGCGGTGCTGGTCGGCGTGTCGGCGCTGGGCACCGAGGATGCACGGACCACCGCGATCGAAGCCGACATCCCGGGGATGTTTGTGCACGCCAACGCGTTTGCGGCGCTGAACACGGGCGACGTGCTGCGCACCGACCCCGAGAGCCAACGACTGGCGCTGTGGAGCGCCTGGCTCCTGTTGGCGCTGCTGGGGTTGCTCAACTCCCGGCTGTCGTCGGGGAGCATGGTCGTCGGCGTGACGACGGCGGCGCTGGTCGGCTGGACGGCGCTCGCGCTGAGCCGCATGTCCGCCGGACACGCCTTCGCCTTCTCGGTGCTGCCCCTGGGGGTGCTCGCCTGGTCCGGCACGAAACTGCTCTACCTGTACCTGCAGAACCAGAACGCCCGGCGACAGGCGTCGGAGACGCGCAAGGCGTTCGCCCACTACCTCGCGCCGGCGGTGGTCGAGCAGCTGATCGAGAACCCCGACTCCCTGCGCCTGGGTGGCGAGCGCAAGGTCATCACGGCGTTCTTTTCGGACATCGCGGGCTTCACGACCATCAGCGAGTCCATGGACCCGGCGGAGCTGTCGGAGCTGCTCAACGACGCCCTGGGCGGCATGACGGAGATCATCCTCGACGAGGGCGGGACCATCGACAAGTACATCGGCGACGCCATCGTCGCGATGTTCGGCGCGCCCATCGCGCAGCCCGATCACGTGGATCGCTCCATCCGCGCGGCGGCCCGCTGCCAGGAGTGGCTGACCGCCCAGCAGCCCCGGTGGACCGCCCGGGGCTGGCCGGAGATCGTCAACCGCATCGGCCTGAACACGGGCCCCGCGACGGTGGGGAACATGGGGTCCGCGCAGCGGTTCGACTACACGATGCTGGGGGACACGGTGAACCTGGCGGCGCGGCTCGAAGGCGCGAACAAAGCGTTTGGGACGTTGATCCTGATCGGCCCCAAGACCGCCGAGATGGCCACGGACCAGGACAACCTTCGCGAGTTGGACCTGCTGCAGGTCAAGGGCAAGACCGAGGGCGTTCGCGTCTTCACCCATTGCACCGATGCGGATGTGCGCGCGCAGTCCGAGGCGGCCTTGGCTGCCTACCGGGCCCAGGACTGGGACAAGGCTGTCGAAGCATTCACGGCCCTGGGCGACGATCCGACGGCGAGGATCTTCCTCGACCGCATCCCCGCGATGCGGGCCAACCCGCCCGGCGAGGGCTGGGACGGCGTGTACCGGCTGACCACGAAGTAGCCGCTTCGGCGCCTCGCGAGCACCCTCCTTCGGCCGGCGGCCGAGGCACCCGAAAAACCGGATCCCTCGATCAACCACCCTTAAGTGGCTGTTTTTGCGCGCGTAAAGTTGAATGACAAGAATATGTCAACGAGTTGTTGACGAGTTGTGTGGTCCTTGGGACTATGCAACTGCCCAAAGAAGTACCCAACGCCTCGGAACACCTCCGGGGCGCGTTCAAACAAGGAGAGAAACCATGTCCACCACCGACCTCATCAAGGCTCGGATCTTCACCGGGGGCTCGGCGTTGCCGGGCTCCTGGTCGCCGGCTGTGCCGGCGGCGGTTACCTCGGCGACGGCGGCGCCGACCTGGGCGGCAACGCCACCTGGGACGGCACCGGCAACGGCGACGACCCCGGAGTTGAGAACCCCGTCGACGAAGTCGGCACCACGCTGACCGGCATCGTCCGCGACTCGTGGGGCCAGCCCGTCCCCGGCGCTCGCGTCACCACCGACACCGGGCTCTCCGGCGTCACCGACGAAGGCGGCCGCTTCCTCTTCGAAGACGTCGAGGCCGGCGACGTGCTCGTCGACTTCTACAAGGACGGCTGGGCGCACTCGCAGCAGCCCTTCACGGTCTTCGTCGACGTCGAGAACTCGATGCTGCAGACCCTGGCGGAGCTCGACCTCATCGAGACCTTCTCCAGCGCCGACGGCCTGACCTTCGACCTGGACGGCGCCGCCGTCGAGCTGCCCGGCGACAACTTCGTCGACGCGAACGGCAACCCCTACGAGGGCGACGTCACCGTCGAGGCCGTCTGGTTCGACCTCGCCTCCCCCATGGACCAGGGCAACGAGCTGCTCGCCACCCCCGGCGACTTCAGCGCGCTGCGCACCGACGGCGAGGGCGTCACGCTCGAGTCCTTCGGCATGCTCCAGGTCAACCTGCTGGCGCAGGATGGCAGCGAGCTGAACCTGGGCGAGCAGGCTGCCCCCATGCAGTTCTCCATCACGGACCTGGGCTCCCTCGACGCCCCCGTCGTGGGCGAGGTCGTCCCGGCCTGGTCCTACGACACCGAGACCGGCAAGTGGGTCGAAGAAGGCCAGGGCACGGTGGTCCGCGCCGACGACGGCTCGCTGGTGTGGGAGTTCGAAGCTCCCCACTTCTCGACCTGGAACGTCGACAAGCCGCTGCCCACCCACGGCTGCGTGACCGGCCAGCTGCTCGACCCGTGGGGCGACGCCTGGGCCGGCGCCACGGTGCGCTTCATCGGCCAGACCTACATCTCCACCACGACGGCGCGCACCGCCGGTGACGGCAGCTTCTGCGTCGAGGTGAAGAACGGCGAGACCGGCTTCATCGAGTTCGCCTACTCGGTCAACGGCCAGTGGGCTACGCAGCGCACCGACCCGGTCACCATCCCGTCCGGCCCCGGTACCTGCACCGACGGCAACTTCAGCGACTGCGTGGACATCGGCACCATCAACATGGAGATCGTCACCTGCGTCAGCGGCGTGGTGGTCGACAGCGGCAACGTCGGCATCGCCGGCGCCACCGTCGTCAGCCCCCAGGGTGGTCAGGCCATCACGGACGCCAACGGCGGCTTCTGCCTGACGGTGCCGGTCTTCCAGTCCACGCAGGTCTACGTCATCCCGGACCCGCAGGACCCCACGGCCTTCCAGCCCGCCAACATCTGGACGAACCCGGGCAACCCGGCTTGCCAGGGCGGCTGCTCGAACCTGGTCATCATCAAGCCCATCACGAACACCTCGTGCGCTGAGGGCCTGGTGAACTTCAACGGCCAGGCCGTCCCGCAGTTCCCGGTCGAGGCGTACCTCCCCGGCTTCCCCGCGGCGCCCATCGCCACCACCCTCTCCGGGGCCGACGGCAGCTACTGCATCAACGTCCCCGGCGACCAGGAAGTCGAAGTCCGCATCGGCGACGCGCAGTACACCTGCGGCTCGCAGATGGTGTCGGCCTGGGCTGACGGGGCCATCAACGGTGCGACCTGCGACTGGGCGGGCATGGACGAATGCGCCTGGCTGGCGCCGTTCAACTGCACGGCCATGAACTGACCACCGCGGGCGGGCGGGCCCCGGTTGGGGTCCGCCCGCTCTAGCCAACTTTCTCCTGTGTATCGGGCGTCCTGATCTCTGGACGAGGACGCCTGAACCTGGTTCCCCCAGCTCCCCTCCCACCGGAATTCGCCGGTGGGGGGGGTGTCTGGTTCTGGTGTCGGGGGCGACGGCGGGGGCGTAGGGTTTGAGGATGCTGACTCGCCTGCTCCTGCTCCTCGCTCTCCTGGCTTCCGGTTGCGGCGGGAGCACGGGCACCGACGACGACGACGCCACGGCCGCCAACGACGACGACGCGGTGGATGACGACGACGCGGCGGACGACGACGACGGGACCGACGACGACGATCTGATCGACGACGACGACTCCGGGGACGACGACGACGAGGCCATCGACGACGACGACACCAGCGGCTTGATCACGACGGGCTACCCCGCGGCGCCCGCACCGACTCCGCCGAGCGACTTGTGCACCTACGATTCCAGCGACTGGCTGTCGGTCTGCGAGTGGCAGGACTTCGGCTCGGCCGTGCAGACCCCGCTGCAAGGGCAGTTCCTGTCCTGGGGCAACGGCGACGAGCTGTTCCGGCCGACGACCGGCCCCGACGTCGAGATCACGTTTGCCGGCAGCGCGTGGGGGCTGGCGCAGGTGCCGGACCTGGTCGCCTTGGGCACGGTGCGGGTCTGGATGGAGGGATCGTGCGACGGGAAAGGCGGGGCCTCCGGGTCCTTGGCCATCGCGGAGCCGGCGGCGGGCGGGGCGCTGTTGTTCGCGGCTGGCTACAACCGCGGGCTGGACACCGCCGGGCTGAGCACGCCCCCGGTCTCGGTCGCCGTGGGTGGCGCCGGCACCTGCTCCGTCCTGCTCCCCGGAGACGGCTGCTGGGAGGCGTACCGGGCCATCCCCGTCGCGCTCGACGCGGGCTCGCCCACCAGTCTGCTGGCCGGGGAGACCGCGCCGGCCGCGGGCCTTCAATTCCGCGTTCTGACCAGCTTGGAAGGCGCGGGGGAGAACGACTGCATAGACGGCGGCTCCCCCGCGAAGTCCTGGGTCCTCACCCCCTGATCAAGCCGCCGCCGGCTCCCGCCGGAACGCGCCCTCCCAGTCCAGCTTCGCGGTCAGCTGCATCAGCACGAACAGCGTGCCCACGCTCAACACCGTGACCGTGAGGCCGGTGTAGCCGTCCCAGAAGTGAGCCAGCGCAAAGCCCACCAGGTAGATGAGCTGCGCCGCGCCGGCCTGGAACACCGCGAACGACGGCGACACCACCAGCCGCAGGTAGTTCACCACCAGCACCACGCTGACCACCGACGCCAGCGCGAACGCCTGCTCCACCGGCAGGTGGTCGGCCGTGTAGCCGAACACCAGGTGGAACGCGAAGAAGGCCCCGCTCAGGAACGCGTAGTTGATGGGGTGGATGCGGATGCCGCGCAGAAGCGCCAGCGCCTCGATGAGCAGCACGAAGAAGAACAGCGAGATGGGCGCCGAGAACGTGATCTCCGCCGCCAGCGGGCCCGGCTGGATGCGCTGGGGCATCACCATGCCGACGTTGTGGTTCGTCACCACCTGGTCGAACGCCCACTCCAGCTCCCAGCCGTCGGTCGTCTCGACCTTGTTCGACGGCGACATCACGTAGGCGGGGAAGTCGATGTCGTGGAAGTCGGTCGTCATGGCGACGCGGAAGTTGGACAGGCTGCTGACCTCGGTCGAGGGCAGGTAGCTCCACTCGTCCATGCCCCGGCTGCGGTAGCCCGCGTCGATGGTGACGATGTCGCCCGGGGCGACCGGGACGTTGACGCTCAACACGCCGTCGTCGGGCGAGAGGCCTCCGTGGTCCTCGCCGTTCACCACCAGCCGGAAGTCGTCGTAGACGCCGCTGGTGTCCGGGAAGCTGAACTGGACGCGGGCGTAGCCCGACAGGTCGCCGGTGTGCTCGTAGCTCCACAGGCCCTGGAAGTCGACGTCGTACAGCGCGTACCAGAGCAGGCCCTTGCGGCGGGGGTCCAGGTGCAAGTCGGCGGTCACTGCGGTCGAGGCGAGGGGGCGCGGCTCCTGGTGGTGGACGGCGACCCGCTTGCGGACCTCCCGCGCGGTGCCGTTGACGACCTCCGTGCTGACGTCGACCCGCTCCGTCGACCAGTGGAAGGTCACGGCCGGGGCATCCTGGAGGTGTTCGCGGCCCCACAGCTCGGCCACCTTGCCGTGCAGGTCACCGCGCGATTCCGACGTTCGGGCCGACATGGCGCCGCCCAAGGCCATCCAGGCGACGGTGGTGACGAGGAAGACGGCGATCAGGGCGACGATGCGAAGGATCGGATGCATGGGGGGCTCCAGAGGTTGGAAGCCCAGCGTCGCGTGGTGATGGCGCGACGGTTTGCGGGGGCCGCGCGGATCCCGCGTCGAGTCTGTGCAGATTCCGTGCAGGCGCAGGCGGCCATTCCGCACATTGCAGCCGAGGACGCAGCGTCTGGCGCAGCAATGTCCGCCCACGGCGCCCACGGCCGCCCGCCGTCAGTCGACGAGGACCGTCCGCACGACCCGGAAGCCGCGGTACTGGCTGCCCGCGTCGGTGTCGAAGGACCGGGACGGGGGGCGGGCCCAGTCGCAGGGGTCGAAGTAGTCACCGCCGCGGCGCACCCGGTGGAACGCGTCGACCGGGCCGGTGGGGTCCGTCACGGGGCCGAGCGGGTAGTCGTCGTACTTGTCCCAGACCCACTCGCCGACGTTGCCGACCATGTCGTACATGCCGTAGCCGTTGGGCTGCAGCAGGCCGACGAGGTGGGGTTCGCTGGCGCTGCGGTCGTCGCACCAGCCGACCAGGTCGGGGTCGTCGGTGGAGCCGTAGTCGAAGTCCTGGCCACCCCAGGCGAGGTACTCCCACTCGGCCTCGGTCGGGATTCGGTAGCCGGTGGCGTCCAGGTCCTGGAACACGTCATCGATCACCTCGACGTACGCGGGATCGAGCCCTTCGCGCTCGGACAGCGCGTTGGCGAAGACCCAGGAGCGGCGGAAGCTGACGGAGTGGACGGGGTGGGCGTCGGTGCAGTCGGGGCAGTTGGTCGGGTCGTCCTCGATCACGTCGACGTACAGGCCGATGGGCACTTCGAACTGAGCCGCGAGCAGGCCGCGCGTCAGCGTGACTTCGTGGGGCGTCTCGTCGTCGTCGGCTTCGGGGTGGCCCTTGGGGCTGCCCATCGTGAACGTCCCGGGCTGCACGCAGCGGAAGTCGTAGGTCTGCTCGCCGAAGGGGCCGTCGAAGGCCGGGCCGACGACCGTGTCACCGTGGCTGCAGGTCGTCGGCTCCGTCGCGTCGTCGTCGTCGGCCGCGTCGTCGTCGTCGGCCGCGTCGTCGTCGTCGGCC
>Ga0055584_100003907_pt1 | contig 14629 bp, 11 predicted proteins | sample OSDHelmetaG_FD_58716 | JGI IMG/M metagenome (GOLD analysis project Ga0055584, IMG submission 58716) | Pelagic marine sediment microbial communities from the LTER site Helgoland, North Sea, for post-phytoplankton bloom and carbon turnover... | ecosystem: Environmental > Aquatic > Marine >... | reverse complement strand
CGGTAACCCTTGCGGCTGACATAACATTTGAAAAAACGCGAAAACAGCCGCCTAACATTACTCGCTGTTGAGCCCCAAGTCTCACCGGCATCCCTCAAATCTTTAGCCCGTGCCGTTGAATAGTTATCAAGCCTTCTAAGCATGTCAGAAATGCTTTCATCCACGTAATGCTCAAGACGGTTACTGAGCATAGGACCTTTTTTACCTGACCATTTCAGCGAGGGATGAACACGTTGCGCCCCCCATAATTTAGTTCCTTTACGAAAAAGTCCTGGATAAGCAGCTTTGCCAAAAGAGGCACCCCAGCCCCAGCGCACCAGACGTCCCCCAATGTAGTTGTCTACTAGAACTTCATGCCAATCAAAAGAGGTTATTTCAACGGTTTTGATGATTTCGCCTGCTAGAGCCTTTGACACACGCTCATCTGCATCAATCTCAAACACCCATTGACCATTGCAGTATTCTATCCCTGCATTTCGACGGTCGCCCTCAAGCGCCCAGTCCCCTATATGTATTTGATCTGTGAACTTTTCGGCAATATCTTTTGATTTATCCGTACATTTATCCAGCAAAACGACAATCTCATCCGCAAATTTTAGGCGCTCCAGACATTCAGCCAACTGGCATTCCTCATTATGAACAGAAATAAGAGCACTCAATAAGATTTTGCTCATTGGTTAACATCCTCTCTAGATCTATTCCAAAGTTTGTGTGCTGCTTTTTCCACGTTACCTACACTTAGACTATCCATCAGAGTATCTGAATCTCGGTGATCAAAATTTTCACTAAAAATTTCTTCATAAGGAATACTAGTCGAGACCACATCACAAAAGTCTCCCCATGGTGCATAAAGTTCTTTGGGGCTAGGGCCAAATAGCCCCAAGGTCGGGATCTCCGATACCGCCGCCAAATGCATCAACCCAGAGTCATTGCCTATGTAAAGATCACAGCATCTGAGGCAGGAAAAGACCTCAAGCAGGTCAAGCTGGCCGACAAGATCAATGCGACGATTTTCTGGTATTGCCTCAATCAAGCTGAGAGTGCCGGGGCGTTCATCTTCTCGGCCAAAAATAGCGACCCGACCACCAGGAATAATCCCGGCGGGTCCTGTCAGGCGCTCTACCAAATCTGCAAAGTTTCCGGGGCGCCAAGTTTTAGCTCGCCAGTTGGCTGTTGGCCCTATAGCAATAACGGGTGGCCCTTTACCAATTATCAATCGACCTAAGGATTTTTGCTTATCCGATAACCACAATTTGGGGCCTGGAGGCTCATCAGTAATTCCAATTACACTAGCCAAATGCCTAACTCGATGTAATTTGGTTCCAGTGCGTCCAATACGCCAACGCTCAATTGATGGTAAAGTGTAATACATGGGGGAATTCCTGAGATCAACAACAACACCCCATATCTTACCAAAACACATCACCCATAGCCGAAGCCAATGAAATGATAGAACCATCTTGTCCAGAACAATAATCTTTTCCAGACCAGGAACCTCCTTAAATAAGCTCGCTGCAGCCCCCCCACAAGCTAACGTTATTTTTGCATCAGGATGTAGGGTGATCAAATGATTGAGCAGACCGGTCGACAATATTGCATCGCCAACGCGAGTTGATGTAATAAAAAGGATTCTCATATCATGGTTATACGTGTCACAAAGATGCTTGCAAAGTGTTCCGCCCTTGCCAATGACGAAAAGACATACCAAATATAATTACAATTATTATTTAAATCTAAGAACAGAGTATTCAATGTCTGCCAGTAACCACATAATTTTGCACGATAGAGGCCTTTTAAAGGTTTCTGGTGACGATGCTTTAAACTTTCTTCAAGGCCTCGTAACTAATGACGTCAGCAAAGTAAATCCAGAATGCGCGCTGTATTCAGCAATGCTGTCGCCGCAGGGAAAGTACCTCTACGATTTCTTCATTGTCCAGATAAATGATGAACTGGTTCTCGACTGCGAGGCAGGCCGACTGGACGATTTAAAGCGCAAGCTTAATATGTATAAACTACGTTCTAAAGTACAAATAATTGATATAAATCAACATTTTATGGTTTCAGCTTTTTTTGGTTACAGCGTAGCAGAGACACTACAACTAAACAAAATAGAAGGAGCAGTAAAACCTTTTTTGGGGGGCGTAGCTTTCATTGACCCCCGCATCGCCAGTATTGGGGGACGAGCTATTATCCCTCGTGACGATGCAGGAGAGAAGCTTACAAAAGCTGGCTTTCCTTCAGGGAACCCAGAAGAATATGAATCTTTGCGATTAAAGCTTGGATTGCCAGATGGTAGTCGCGACATGCAGATAGATAAGGCAATCTTGCTGGAAAATGGCTTCCAAGAACTTAACGGCATCGATTGGGAGAAGGGCTGTTACATGGGGCAGGAACTTACAGCACGAACTTATTATCGCGGACTTATTAAAAAAAGGTTGATGCCTGTTCAAATTGAAGGCCCACTGCCCGAGCCTGGGACTGCAATAATGCTTGGTGACAAAAACGTCGGTGAAATGCGTTCTGGAAATGCAGAATGGGGCTTGGCGTTGATCCGTCTTGAACAATTTAACTATATTTCCAAAAGTGGTGAAGTTTTCAGTGCCGAAGGGACCACTCTGCGTCCTGTCAAACCGGGATGGGCCGAGTTCAAGTTTAAGCCGTGAGACTTTTTCGTAAATCCAACGACCCAAAATTCCTTAAAGATATTTCACAGGTTTTTAGCTTTAGGGTGCGCACTTTTGGCGATACTCCTGCTGGTGTGTTGTGGAAAAGTAGTGAAGGCCAACAGCTTCGCTTCGAAGTACTGTTTGGTCTCCTTGTTGATCAGCCACCATTTGAGCCAGTCAGCATAAACGATTTTGGCTGCGGTTATGGCGCAATGTTCAACTTTCTGCTCGATATTCCCTCCATGGCAGGGATGAGCTATTTTGGCTATGACATTTCAAGAGAAATGATCGACACAGCGAAGCAACATAACCTTGACAGACGGGCGACCTTCAGCGAAGCCTCAAAAGTAGAAATACCTGCGGACTACACATTTGTTTCAGGCACATTCAATCTTAGTTTAGAGGTGGATGATGGTCTCTGGAGCACCTATGTCAAGTCAACCCTCAACCAACTTTGGAACATGAGCAACAAAGGACTAGCATTCAACATGCTCGACAAAAATCACCCAGATCAGGAAAATGGTCTTTATTATGCGAAAGCAGATGACTACATGGACTTTTGTAGAACATTATCCGTCAACGTCACCCTGATTGACAACTACCATCTTGATGAATGGACAATCTTTATTCACCGCTAAATTAAGCAAGCTCTAGGGCCTGATGATTATAAAGATCAAGTAATAATTCTAGGGTGACCAAATCATCAAGCAAACTGGGTGTATTTTTTGTGTTAACCAACTCTTCTTTCATAAATTTTTGAATTGTTGCAATTAGAGTTTCATGCAAAAAAAAATTCTGATTGTCAAAACCAAGTTGGAAACTTCCTGACTTCGTCTTTGTGATAGCAAATTTTGCATATTCTGGTTTGGTCAAGCTAGCACCGTCATTCAGCTTTTTCTTTAAACCCTTCACGTTAAGAGTTGCCTTACGCTCGGTATAATTACCAAAGTCTTCATGGGAGGAACCACTGAAGAAAGTACCCAGCCATTCTGTGAAACCCTTGCTATTCAGTTGTTCGCTCAATTTTGAGCGAAAATCATTAACCGCGTCGCAACTGATCATAAATCCTGCACTATCACCTGTAAGGTTTTTACCCACATAGCGTTGGTCACATTCCTCTAGTTCTGATAAATACTGGCTATAACCACCGAATAGCTCAGACAGCTTCGGTCCAAGAAAGCCGATGGAAAATGTCAGGGAATTCTCAAGTGTGGTACTTTCGTGAGCGAAGCTTGGTGGCAAGTACAAGACATCACCCAATTGAGTCTCAACCTCATCACCATCGTATTCATTAGCAAGAATTTTTAGATCAAGACCTTTCACATAGACTTCATTCTCGATTACGTTACTTCCTATTTTCCAGCATCGCGTTCCTTGACCCTGAACTAAAAAAACGTGATAACTGTCAACATGTGGCCCCACGCTACCGCCAGGGGTCGAATAGCTGACCATAACATCATCCATCAACCATCGTGGTGCAAAATTAAAATGGCGAAGTAATTTCGCCGTTTGCGGATGGAACTGTTCGACATTTTGAATCAGCAGAACCCATCCTTCTTCACCCGCTTCTTTAAAGTCATCTTCCTTAAACGGGCCAAACTGGCATGTCCAGTCCTTCAGATCATCCGCACTCCTCACCATACGGGACTGTGGAGCCTCTTCTAGGGCTAGACCAGCCAATTCATCAGCAGTGATTAAATCCTTTAGATTATTCTGTGAAATTGCCGCCCGGACTATAAAAGGCCGTCTGTTCCAGTAAAGACCAAAGAAATCGCCAGTCGACGGCATTTTTTCAAGAATAGCAAGATGCTGAAGCATGAGTTATATCCACCTTTAACAATGTGCTAAGCTAGAATCTCTAAACATTAATAGAAAGGTAAAAAAATATGTCAAAAGCCAGAGCTCGTGAACGGGCTAAAGCGAGAGCAGGAACAAAGCCCAAAAAAAAAGACCCTAACCGTAAATTAGACAGGCAAAACAACCACAAAAAATTTGAGAACAAAGATTTTTCCATTAAAGGGCCAAGTGGCAACACCAACGCTTCTAGTTCTGGCGCGGCTAAGAGAGGTGCAGCGCGATCAGGCTAGACCTTGATCAAGTGCTGTCTCTAATTCTAAGTCCCAGAGCCGCCTGTGCTGCGGCAAGCCTTGCGATAGGAACCCTGTAGGGAGAGCACGATACATAGTCAAGCCCAGCTTTATGAAAAAACTCTATGGATGCAGGATCACCACCGTGCTCACCACAAACACCAAGCATCATATTTTCACGCACTGCGCGACCGCTATCGACGGCAATCTTTACTAATTCACCTACCCCATCTATGTCAATAGAGACAAATGGATCAGTTTCCAGTATCGACTTCTCACAATAAATTTGAATAAATGAGCTGGAATCGTCTCGCGACAAGCCAAGCGCCGTTTGGGTCAGGTCGTTGGTGCCGAAGCTGAAAAATTCAGCCGTTTCTGCAATTTCACCTGCACGCAGGACTGCACGGGGAAGCTCAATCATCGCGCCGATAGTAAAGTCTATTTCCTGACTTCTTTCGTTCTTAACCATTTCAGCAGTGTTCTCAACAAGCTTTTTAAAGATATCAAATTCAGATTTAATGGCGACCAAGGAAATCATCACTTCAGGCTTGACCTTTATCCCATCTGCGATCACATCGCTAGCAGCTTCAAAAATAGCACGCGCTTGCATTTCGTATATTTCAGGGTGGGTGATGCCCAAACGACACCCACGATGGCCAAGCATAGGGTTAAATTCATACAACTGGGCAGCGCAAGCTTTGACGTCGCAAACCTTAATCCCGGCAATTTTGGCAAGATTAGCAATATCAACTTCTGAAGTGGGAAGAAATTCATGCAGTGGTGGATCGAGTAGGCGGATGGTGACTGGTAAGCCGTCCATGATGGTAAACAGATCAACAAAGTCCTGCCGGTGGAAAGGCAGTAGTTTATCGAGTGCGATACGACGGCTTTTTTCATCTTTGGCGACGATCATCTCGCGCACATGAATGATCCTTTCTGCATCAAAAAACATATGCTCCGTACGGCACAGACCAATACCCTCAGCACCGAACTCACGGGCAGTTCTAGCGTCAGCGGCATTTTCCACATTGGCACGAACATCCATGGTTCGTATTTCATCAACCCATTGCATTAACTTTGCAAGATCGTCTGAAAACTCAGGCTGAATAGTCGGCACCTCGCCTTTAATAACCTCGCCGGAAGTTCCGTCAATAGTGATAATTTCTCCCTCTTTAATTGTTTGACCCAGTACCGTGAGGTTTTTTTTGTCATAATCAATTATCAGTGAGCCGACACCCGAGACACATGGAGTACCCATCCCCCTAGCAATAACGGCGGCGTGGGATGTCATACCACCACGGGTGGTAACAATCCCCTTGGCAACATGCATGCCACCAATGTCTTCCGGTGAGGTCTCGGTACGCACAAGAATCACATTATTGCCGCGTTCTGCCCAAATCGCGGCATCAGCGCTATTGAAAACAACCCTGCCCGATGCTGCCCCTGGCGAAGCCGGCAAGCCAATACCAAGAATTTCACGCTCTTTGTTTGAGTCTAGGGTCGGATGCAAAATCTGGTCTAATTGACTAGGATCAATGCGCAAAATTGCCTCAGCTTTATTTATCAGTCCTTCCTCGACCATATCGGTGGCAATTTTCAACGACGCCTTAATAGTGCGTGCACCGTTACGGGTTTGCAGCATCCATAGGCTATTCTTTTGGACCGTGAACTCAATATCCTGCATATCTTTATAGTGTTGCTCAAGACAGGTCCTAACATCTAATAATTGTGTATAAATTTCAGGCATGCGCTCTTCCATAGAAAGCAGGTCAGGCAAGTTTTCATGCTTACTTGTAATGTTTAGCGGTTGTGGGGTGCGAATACCGGCGACAACATCTTCACCCTGAGCATTGACAAGATATTCGCCGTAGTACTCATTTCTGCCGTTGGCCGGGTCGCGGGTGAAGGCGACGCCAGTGGCGCAGTCGTTACCCATATTACCAAAGACCATAGCCTGAACATTAACGGCTGTTCCCAATTCTTCTGGGATATCGTACAACATGCGGTAGGTCTTGGCGCGATGGTTCATCCATGAACCGAAGACGGCGTCGATGGCACCCCACAATTGCTCGTGCGGGTCTTGAGGAAAAGGACTTCCCAGTTCTTTTTGGACCATTTTCTTGTAGTCATCAACCAGATCGCGCCAGTCATTTGATTCCATATCCGTGTCCAACTGGATACCTTTTTGACTTTTGTGATCTTCCAGCAAGTCTTCAAACATATGATGTTCGACACCCAGAACCACATCGCCATACATCTGCAAGAAACGGCGGTAGCTGTCATAAGCAAAACGCTCATCACCAGAGACCTTGGCCAGCCCTCGTACAGTTTTGTCGTTGAGACCCAAATTTAGAACTGTGTCCATCATACCGGGCATGGAGACACGCGCACCTGAGCGAACTGACACAAGCAAAGTATTTTCAGCCTCGCCAAACCTAAGACCCATAACTGCCTCCACTTTGAACAAGGCAGCCGCGACCTGAGCTTTCAGGGCGTTGGGATAGGCATTGTCATTGCTTGTGTAGTAGTCGCAAACATCCGAGGTAAGAGTAAAGCCGGGTGGCACCGGCAATCCGAGTGAGCTCATTTCGGCAAGATTGGCACCTTTGCCTCCTAGTAAATTTCTCATAGAAGCGTTACCATCCGCTTGGCCATTGCCAAAGCTGTAAACCCACTGGTTCATTTGCCTTTGTTCCTTAGCCCTCAATTTTGGAGAAGTCCGCGACTTCATCCAATGCCCGACGAATATAAGAAAGCATATTTAGTCTATTTTTACGTAATTTCGGCTGATCAGAATTAACCGTAACTTTGTCAAAAAAAGAATCTATTTCTGAGCGGGCGCCGGCAAGCTCTATCATTACTTCTGTGTATTTTTCTTCTAATATTGATGCTGCAATCTTCGGGCCCATATCCTCAAGCTTCTTATACAAAGCCTTTTCCCCTACCTCTTCCAGCAATGCCGGGTCAGGGTTCCCCATATACGACTTGCCGTCCTTTTTTTCCTCAATCCTAAGAATATTAGCGGAGCGGGTATAAGCTCCCAACAAGTTAGCCCCGTCATCACAGCTAAGAAATTCGTCCAACGCATCGACCCGTGCCAGAACCAACACGAGATCATCCTCACCCAAGGAAAACACAGCATCAATCAAGTCATGACGCACGCCTTTTTCTCTGAGGTGAACTTTCAAGCGATCGCCAAAGAAGGACAGGAGACCGAAAGCAACATCCTTACCACCCGCCATGGTGAAAACATCAAGAAGAGATAGGCGCAAATTGTTTTCAATAATCAGGCGGATAACACCCAGTGCGGCACGACGCAGTGCAAACGGGTCTTTCGACCCAGTCGGCTTTTCATCGATGGTCCAAAAACCAACGAGAGTATCGATCTTGTCGGCCAAGGCAACGGCGACACTGGCTGGTTTTGAGGGACAACTATCATTTGGCCCAGCAGGCGAATAATGATCAGCAATTGCGTCAGCGACATTCACGTCTTCACCACTTCCCAGTGCGTAATAACGGCCGATTAGACCCTGTAGTTCAGGCAATTCACCAACCATACCAGTGACCAGATCAGCCTTGGAAAGTTTGGCAGCTCGCTCAACAGTCTTCAAATCAGCACCCAAAATGCTGGCGCTTAAAGAACCAGCCAAGGCCGTCATACGTTCAACTTTTTCAAGCACCGATCCTAATTTTGCGTGAAAAACTAAACTCTCCAATTTTGGTAAAAAATTTTCCAGCCCTTCTTTGCAATCCTGATCCCAGAAGAATTTAGCATCAGACAGGCGCGCTCTCAAGACGCGCTCATTCCCAGCAACGATGGCCTTACCACCATCATCCGCTTGCATGTTGGATACAAAGATAAATTTAGAGGCTAATTGTCCATCCACATTCAGGGTCGAGAAGTACTTCTGGTGACCACGCATGGCAGCCATTAGGATTTCAGGCGGCAGGGCCATGAACTCGTCGTCAATATCCCCTATTAAGGTAACAGGCCATTCGACTAGACCTGAAACTTCATCAAGAAGGTCAGGATCTTCGTTAAGCATTAGCCCTTCTACTTGCGCTAACGCATCAGCATCTGCCTTGATCTTCTTGCACCGATCGGCTGCGTCCAGCATTACCTTAGCGTTCTCAAGTTTGACTTTATAGTCCGCGAAATCTTTGATGGCGAAAGCTTTAGGAGCCAGGAAGCGATGGCCGGAGGATACATTAGAAGCCGTGATTGGGCCAAGTTCAACAGGAATAATGGAGCCATCCAAAACACAGGCTATGGAATGTAAAGGTCGCGCCCAACGCAGTGTGTTCTCACCCCAGCGCATAGACTTGGGCCACGACGTTGCCATAGAAGCTAGCGCCGTTTCAATGCCCCCCTTCAGGAGATCCACTGTCGCTTCACCCTTCTTGTCAATCACTGCAAAACAGAAAGTCTTACCTTTGAGGTCACGCTCTTCAATTTGTGCTCCTTTAGGGAGCGAGCTTATGAAGCCATTCATAGCCTGTTCTGGTGCGCCAACTTGAGGGCCTTTTTGCTCGTCTTTTACGTCTGGTTGTTTTTTGGGGAGTCCCGTCACAGTCAGGGTTATTCGGCGCGGTGTTACGTAGGCCGCGGCACTGTAGAATTCCAAATCCACCTTCTTCAGGCTATTACAAACAAGACGCAAAAGCTCCTCGCCTGCACGCTTTTGCATACGCGCTGGGATTTCTTCACTAAAAAGTTCAAGCAGCAACTCAGACATTATTCACCCCTGCTTTGTTTTGCACTAGCCAAGCCTGCAACCCATACTTTGGCACAACCTTTCGCCAAGGCCCGCACCCGGCCAATATATGCAGCACGCTCAGTTACGGAAACAACTCCACGTGCATCGAGCAAATTAAATAAGTGACTGGCCTTGATGCATTGTTCATAGGCAGGCAGAGCCAAGGGCTTGTCTAAATTCAGAATCGCCGCACACTGAGTTTCTGCGTCTGTAAACTGCTTAAATAGAATATCCGTGTTGGAGTGCTCAAAGTTAAAGGATGACTGCTCTTGCTCATTTCGATAGTACACATCTCCGTAGTTCATCTCTCCATTCCAGTCCAGATCGTAGACGTTCTCAACACCCTGAATATACATGGCTAGGCGTTCCAGCCCATAAGTGAGTTCCAGCGAGACAGGGTTACATTCAATGCCGCCAACCTGTTGAAAATAAGTGAACTGGCTGACTTCCATGCCATCACACCAGACTTCCCAGCCTAAGCCCCAAGCGCCCAGTGTAGGACTTTCCCAGTCGTCTTCCACAAAGCGAATATCATGCTTCATCCAGTCAACGCCAATGGCTTTCAGACTATCCAGATATAGGTCTTGGCTGTTGTTAGGCGAAGGTTTCCACAAAACCTGAAACTGATAATAGTGTTGCATACGGTTAGGATTTTCGCCGTAGCGTCCGTCCGTAGGGCGGCGTGAGGGCTGCACGTATGCTACCTTCCATGAGTCAGGGCCAAGGGCGCGCAATGTGGTCGCTGGATGGAATGTCCCGGCTCCCACTTCCATGTCGTAGGGTTGCAAAATGACGCAGCCCTTATCGGCCCAAAAGTGTTGCAGATTGAGGATAATTGTTTGGAAATTTATTGGTTTGGCACTCATTTACGGAATCCATTCAACTCGCATAAGGGCAGCCGTCCTTACCACAAAAAACTGCGCCAACCGCGGAAAAGTAAGTTTCACAGGTGGCACACTTTGTCATTTCTTCTGCATCGGATACGCCAGCTACCCCATCGTTTTTTGAGGTCTGTCTCTTATTCCCTCGCGTATGATTTCTACCAGCGTTTGCAGCGTGGTTTTCCCTCAGACGGTTAAACCACGTGAAGCCCTTCCATACAACGTAGACAGCAGCAATGGTAAAAAGTAGTTTTGTTATCGAAAATCCAAACATGATAATCTTTGTAAAGACCGCACCCAGCGAAGGCAAGATGCCGTGTGGACTAAACAGCTTTTATAACATACTTAAACCGAAAGCCTTTTTCAGTATACTTTGGGCCTGATCGGTGAAATTGCCGTCGTCTTTATGCAAAACAAGACCGGGGCTGATCCTGGCCGGGCTTGCAATCCCCTTGCGAGCTGCAACAATAATACGTTTGGCATCTTTACCACAAGCGGGCCATAAAGGAAAAATGACCAACTCCCCAAAACCACCATGTAATGCAGCCAACAAATCTTCAACACGATCGGCACGATGAATAAAAGTAACACTACCCCGGGGCTTAAGCGCTCGATGTGCTGCCCTAACCCAGTCTACTAGAACCGCTTTTCCTTCTACATTAGCTATAGCTTTGGCGGCATCTGGCGATGGGTTGCCACTGTTAGCGGCAAAATAGGGGGGGTTGGCCATAACATGATCAAATCTGGCCCCAGGGATATCTTCCAAAGGTGCTAAAAGGTCACCATCCAAAAAATGCAAGTCATCACCACAATTGTTTAGTGCACTATTTTTGCGGGCCAGATCGACTAGCGGTTTTTGGACATCCAAACCAATGATAGTCAAACCAGAAATACGGGCATGCAGGCACAAAGATACAGTACCCACACCGCAACCCAGATCAAGCACCAACTCACCTGCTTTGGCAGGGATAGCAGCAGCAAGAAAAATTGGATCGATTGCAGTGCGATAGCCGTCCTCCTTTTGCAAAAGACGGACTTTGCCACCAAGAAGACTATCTTCACACTCATTCATGGGCTTGTTCCAAGGCTAATAGTGTCATTTGATTGTTTTTCATCAAATAAAATTTGGTTATTTAATTACTTCCCCGCTTGACCGCACTGGGTACCACTTTACTATGTTTAGGCTTTACTGCTTTAAAAGTAAAAATAAGAATAAAAAGGAAACATCTGCATGGGCATAGTTATTGAGCTGGAGAATAATCGAGGTAAAAAACCAACATTTGATGTGCTGACAGCCATCGTTGCCGAAGATATGACTCTGGTCAATCAGTTGATACTGAAGCGCATGGAAAGCCCAGTAGCACTAATTCCACAACTGGCCGGACACGTTATTTCTGCTGGTGGCAAACGCTTGCGTCCAATGCTAACCCTAGCTTCTGCTAAATTATGTGGCTATCACGGCGAGCGGCACATAACGCTCGCTACGTGCATAGAGTTCATCCACACTGCGACTTTGCTACATGACGACGTGGTTGATGAGAGTAAGTTGCGCCGAGGCCTAGAAACTGCCAATTCAGTATGGGGCAATCAGGCCAGTGTTTTGGTTGGCGACTTTTTATTCTCGCGATCTTTTGAGTTGATGGTTGAAGATGGCTCCGTCAAAGTTATGGGGATTTTATCATCAGCTTCGGCACGACTAGCAGAAGGTGAAGTGATGCAATTGCTGACTGCAAACGACACGGAAACTGGAGAGAGCGCCTATCTCGAGGTCATCAAAGCCAAAACAGCAAAATTGTTTGCCGCCTCCTGCCGGTTGGGTGCGATAGTTGCGGATCGACCAAATGTTGAAGAGGAAGGTCTTGAGGCCTTCGGGATGAATCTTGGCGTTGCCTTTCAACTGATTGACGACGTGCTGGATTATTCCGCCAAGCAGGCAACCCTTGGGAAAACCGTTGGTGATGATTTTCAAGAGGGTAAAATCACTTTACCAGTTATACTTGCCTTCCGTCGTGGTGACAACGAGGAGCGTAAATTTTGGCGTCGGACATTGGGCAATCTTGAGCAAAACGAGAATGACCTTGAACGCGCGATCGCCTTGATGCAAAAACATAATGCACTTGATGACACGGTTGACAGGGCCCGCCACTATGGTGCCATGGCAAGAGATTCTTTGGGTATCTTCCCAACAAGCGAGACAAAAGATGCTTTGATCAGCCTAATTGATTTTTGCATTGAAAGACCCTATTAGACTGCCCGCTTATACTTTAAGAATATTTGAACTTTGGTATCATCTTGAAATCTTTTTCCATCATTGGACAGTGACCACTCCGGCGCCCTCAAGTTTTTTCACCTGCTCAATACTATAACCAAGTTCGGCCAGAACATCGCGGGTGTGTTCACCGTACAGCGGCGCACCATGTAAAACTTTGCCTGGCGTCCTGGAAAACTTCACCGGCAGGCCTAACGTCTTCACCCTTCCTTCTGTCGTGTGTTCAACTTCGACTACCATGTCCCTAGCAATAGTTTGTGGATCCTTATGCATTTGGCAGACATCAAAAATTGGCCCAGCAGGAACGCCCACCAATTCCATTCGCGCAAGCCATTCTTCAGTGGTCCTTTCGCGGAGTACTGGGCCGAGAACGTCAGCTAACTCTTTCTGCCGTTTAATACGACTGTGATTATCAACAAACCGCGGGTCCTCACAGAGTTCGGGACGATCGAGGGCATCGAGCATCTTCAGCCAGTTATTTTGGTTTGCCGCGCCCAGCGTAACCCAACCATCACTTGTCTGAAATGCCTGATAGGGCGCATTCAGCGGGTGCGCCGAACCCATCGGGCCCGGCGCAATTCCGGTAGCCAGCGCAATAGCAGATTGCCAGTAGGTTTGTGTAATACCTGCCTCAAATAACGAGGTATCAACCTTTTGTCCGTACCCTGTTTTAAGGCGATGAGTGTAGGCGGCAAGGGCTCCCATAGCGGCAACAATTCCAGCGGTAATGTCGGTCACTGGCGGACCAACCTTGCACGGAGGGCGGCCTGGCCCTTCGCCAGTCAGAGACATAAGCCCACTCATGCCCTGGGCAATTAGATCAAATCCTCCCCTATCTGCATAAGGACCTGTTCGCCCAAAACCAGAGAGCTCAACATAAACTAACGCTGGGTTGATTTCCTTTAAAAACTCATAACCAAAACCCAACTTTTCCATAGTTCCCTTGCGGTAATTTTCGATCACTACGTCGGCATCTGTCAATAAGCGGCGAAGAACCTCCTTGCCGTCCTCAGTTTTTAGGTCTAGAGCAATGCCACGCTTGTTGCGATTCATCATCATGAAGGCGGCTGCCTCGTCACCATGCGTAGGCGGAACGAATCGCCGACTATCGTCTCCCTCTGGCACCTTTTCCACCTTAATTACATCAGCGCCCATATCTGCCATCATGAGACCGCAAACCGGACCCGCCATTATATGAGCAAGTTCTATCACCTTGACGCCCGTCAGAGGACCTTGCCGTTCAGCCATTTACTAGCGTCCTTTAAATCTCATCTTTTGTTTATCAAGAAAAGCCTTGTAACCAGTCTGGAAATCTTCAGTGCCATAACAGGCATAACACTCTTCCAACTCTGCTTCTGAAAGCGGACTCGGATCAGCAAGACGGTTAGCAAATTTTTTGTGCCAACGTGCTACCAGTGGTGCCCCTTCTGCGATCCTCGCAGCAGTGGCATAGGTTTCTTTTTCCACTTCTGAATCAACAACTACGCGGGTAACGAGCCCCTTATCAAGTGCTTCTGCTGCACCAAAGACACGGCCTTCGAGCAAAATTTCCATTGTGGTTGCTCGCCCTACCAGCCCGATCAGTGCCGAGAGCTCACCGTACGCCATGACCAAACCTAGATTCTTAATTGGCACACCAAAACGTGACTTTTCACCACAGATACGAAAATCGCAACAACTAGCAACCTCGAGCCCACCGCCGACGCAAATCCCTTCTATCATAGCAACCGTTGGCACCAGACAGTCTCGCAGTAGGCCGATGGTTTTGCACAACACCTTTCCATAAGCCTTCCCCTTTTCCGGAGAGGATCGTTCAGCAGAAAATTCTGAAATATCAGCGCCAGGCGAAAATGATTTTCCGCCAGCGCCACGTAAGACGATGCAGCGCACGGTTTTGTCTGACGACAAGTCTTCCAGAACCTCGCCCATGCGCACCCACATGGGCAAGTTCAAAGCATTTAGTTTTTCT
>Ga0055584_100003906_pt1 | contig 14633 bp, 9 predicted proteins | sample OSDHelmetaG_FD_58716 | JGI IMG/M metagenome (GOLD analysis project Ga0055584, IMG submission 58716) | Pelagic marine sediment microbial communities from the LTER site Helgoland, North Sea, for post-phytoplankton bloom and carbon turnover... | ecosystem: Environmental > Aquatic > Marine >... | reverse complement strand
GCCGAGGCAGCGCCCGCCGAGGCAGCGCCCGCCGAGGCAGCGCCCGCCGAGCCTGTACTGGCCGAGCCAGCGCCCGCTGAGGCGGCTGCCGAAGAGAAGGTTCCCGCCGCCCCGGAGGAAGCGCCTGCCGCGGATGAAGGTGCAGAGGCCCCGCCTGCGCCCACCGATGGTGGGACGGCGATGCCCGACAGCGCCCCCGCGGCGGAGCTCAAGCCCAAGCCGGCCCCCTCGCCCCAGCCCGAGGCGCTGGTCATCACCGCCGAACTCTCGAAGCTTTGCGCGCCCTTCGTGAACCCCGACAAGGGGGTCCACACGGAGACGGAGGCGCTCGCGGGCGCCGTGCGCATCCTGTCCGACCGTCTTGGCCGCGACTCGCGCCTGCGCGACACGGTCCGCCGGGTCATGCGCAAGAAGGGCGTGCTCCGTGCGCGGGCCCTCGTGGATGACAAGAAGGCCGGTCGTCACAAGAACCTGCTCAAGCTCAAGACGCCGCTCCGGCAGCTCCAGGGCCACCGCCTCACCGCGATCCGTCAGGCGCAGAGCGAGCGGGTCATCTCCACCTCGATCGAGCTTCACCCCTCGGAGGTCGTCGGGCGCGTGCGCGCGGCGCTCGGGAAGCACACTCGACCCGAGTACGAACCGCTGCTGGATGACATCTCACGCAAGGCCCTCGCCCAGCGCATCCTCCCCGTCATCGAGGAGGACATTCGCCTCGAGCTCAAGGAGCGAAGCGACGCAGAGGCGCTTCGGTTCCTCGGCGCCCACCTGCGCCAGATTCTCCTCACGCCCTTCTTCGGGCGGGTGCCCATCGCTGGGCTCGATGTGAGCGCGAAAGGGGACATGACCATCGCCTTCCTCGGGGCCCAGGGCGACCTGGCCGCCGAGGTGAAGGTCGAGATCGGCGAGAAGGAGCCCGCCGCCATCGGAGCGGAGGTCGCCGCTGCCGTGGAGCAGCACGGCGCCGCGGCCATCGCCGTGGGGAGCGGGAAGTCGTCCCGTGCCGCCGGTCACCGACTGCGCGAGGCCCTCGCCGCCGCGAACGCGGAGACGCCGGTCATGGTCGTCAATGACGCCGGGGCTTCCAGCTACGCCAACGGGACCCGCGCCCGCGCGGAGCTCGGGGAGTGCAGCGTCGGGCTCCGACTTGCCATCAGCATGGGGCGGCGCCTGCAGGACCCGATGGCGGAGTTCCTGAAGGTCGACCCCAAGCAGCTCAGCCTCGGTGCCGAGCAGCGCCTCGTGAGCAAGGCCAACCTGCGCCGCGTGCTGCAGGACGCCGTGGAGTCGGCGGTGGCGTTCGTCGGCTGCGACTTCGACACGGCCCCGCGCTCGATCATCGAGCACCTGCCGGGGCTGGATGAGGAGTCCGCCAAGCGCCTCGCGGATCGCCGCGACGCCGGCGACATCGAGTCCCGTGAGGCCATCCGAGCCGAGGGGATCCTCGACGAGGCCCAGTGGACCAGCGTCGCGGCGTTCCTCCGCATGCGTCGTTCCTCCGAACCGCTCGACCGGACCTCGCTGCACCCCGAGCAGTATCAGCTCGCCCGACAGCTCCTGGAGAGCAGCGGCGGGTCGGTCGCGGAGTCGCTCGGGCGACCGGGGGCCACGAAGGGGCTGCGGCGACAGTCGTTCGATGTGGACGAGTTCACCTGGCGGGACCTGATGCGGGAGCTGAGCTTCCCGGGCCGGGATCCGCGAGGTCGCAACCACGTCCCCGAGTACATCTCCGAGTCCACGGACCCGATCCGGCTCCAGCCCGGCCGGGTGATCACCGGCGTGGTGACCAACGTGGCGAGCTTCGGCGCCTTCGTGGACGTGGGTAAGAAGCAGGACGCGATGATCCACATCTCGCAGCTGGCCTCCCGCTACATCAGGGACGCTCGGGAGCTCCTGTCCATCGGGGCGACCATCCGGGCGAAGATCGTGGAGGGGAACTCATCCCGCCTCGCGCTCTCGCTCAAGGACGTCCCGAACGAGGAGCGCCAGGACCGCGGCGCCCGCCGGCGGGGTGGAAGCACCCGGCGGCGCGGGGGTGGCCGTGGAGCCCGCGGCTCGGACCAGCCCACCGGGCCGGCCGGTCGCATCTGGCGGCGTGATGGTGCCGCGGGCGCAGCCACCTCCTCGAGGCGAGGGACCCGTCGCGGTGGTCCGCGCCGTGGCGGTCGCGATGAAGGCCGTTTCGAGCGCGGCGAGCGGGTCGATCTGCGCAAGATCAACGCCCAGGGCGACAAGCTCAGCAGCAACCCGTTTGCGCAGTTCTTCAAGCAGGACGACGGGCCGCCCCAGGACCCCAACCCCGCGAAGAAGAAGGGCCCGAAGGGCAAGAAGCCTGCTCCGGGGGCCGATCCGGCGACCAGCCAGGAGCCGGGCGCTCCGCAGCAGGACCCGCCGACGTCCGGAGCTCAGCCCCAGAACCCGGACGGCTCAGGCGAGGAGTGATGCTCGACGGCCCGGGCCGGACCGAGCGGGCGTCCTCGCCGCTCGGCTCCGCCAGGGTCAGCAGCCCTCGTTCTGCCCACGCTCGGTGTGGAGCGGGGGGGGGGAGGCCGAGGCCTGCTCCATCTGATCGATCAGCTTGAGCCCGTCCTCCGAAGCGTCGCTCGAAGGGCCCGGTGCGTCGTCTGAGAGCGCGGCGGTCGCCTCGAGGTCGGCCTCGGAGAGGAGGTCCGCCCCGGGCTCGCCGGGCGCCATCAGGTCGAGCTCGTCAGCGCTGCTGATGAGGTCCTGGGGCAGGGAGCGGAGGTCGTTCATGAAGGACGCCATGGCATCCCTCGAGCTCCCGCCGTAGATCGGCTGCGCCTCCTGCTCGATGGCTGGCTTGAGGGGCAGGGGCGAGGCCGCGTCGCCGTTGGGCTCCATCCGGCTCATCAGCCGGTCAGTGGCCTCGCAAGCGCGGTCGCTCGAGGCAGCGATGAGCCCCTTGAGCTCCTCGTGGGCCACGTCCAGGCGTCGGTCCACCTGGGCGCCGAGCTGGTCCAGGCTGGCGGCGAGTCGGAAGATCCGATCGTTGCCGGCTTCCTGACTGGAGGAAGTGGAGTTGGCGGTGGCCTCGAAGCCATCCTTGATCATCTGCTGCATGGCGAGGATGTCCTGCCGCAGGATCTCGACGGTCGCCCCTGATTCCCGGAACTGGGCCTCGACGGTCTGGGACTCGCGCTCGAGCTGCTCCGCGAGGCGTTCGCTGGTGGTGTCCTTCACCGGCGCGCTGCGGCGCATCGCAAAGGAGACTCCGATGGTGAGCACGCCGAACATCGCGAGCGGTCCCTTGTCGAGCCCGGCCCGGGCCAGGAGATCGAGCGCGGGTGAGACCGCCTCGGGGAGCTGGGGGACGAGCCCGGTGATGAGCGCGACGGCGATCAACGCGATTCCGCCCGCTCCGAAGAGCAGCGGGATCGCCCTTCCGATCCGACTGGGCTGGCTGGGCTTGCCGTAGGGCACGGACGAACCGGTACGGGGTGAGATCGAGTTGGTGGCGTGACGCGGCATGGGCTGATCCTCGGGCTGTGGTCCGTCGTCGCAGATTGGTTTGACGGCGCACAGGTGGATTCGACTCACTTCGCGGCAGAGCTTTACATGTTCCTGCTGTCCCCCAGATCCGCACGAGGGGGCTCCATGAAGGGAGGCCTCGACCCAGACCCCATCTCCGACCGATACAGAGCGTGAGGGCGTAAGATGAGCCCCAGAACCGCCCTGGACAGGCCTTCCCCGGCCAGGTTCCCGGGCCGCTCCCCATCGCCATGGCTCTCATTCAAGGACTCTCTGTATCTCCCGGGCTCGGTCTCGGGCCCGTGCATGTCGTGCGCGCGAGGCTGGATTCAGCGCCGATCTGGACCCTCCGGTCGGGGGAGATCGACGCCGAGGTCCAGCGCCTCGACGGCGCCATCTCGCGGGTGATCGATGTCCTCGGCGTGCGGCAGGCGGAGGTGGCGAAGGCGGTGGGTGAGCAGGACGCCGGGATCCTCGGCGTCCACCAGATGATCCTCCAGGACCCCGGCGCCCGGGAGCAGGTGGACCGGACGATCCGCGAGGAGCGGATCAACGCGGAGGCGGCGGTCGAGCGACTGATCGATCGACTGAAGGAGACCATGGGGCGCCTGGAGGGCGACTCCGTGCGTGGGTACGCCGCTGATATCAGCGAGCCCTGGCACGCGGTCATCGCGGCGCTGATGCGCTCGGACAAGGAGACCATCTCCCAGGGCGAGGGGCGCGTGGTGATCGCGGCGGCGGAGTTGACTCCGGAGGCCATGACCTTCCTCCCGCGCCATCGAGTGATCGCGGTCGTGACCGAGGCGGGCGGCCGCTTCTCCCACGGGGCTGTCCTCGCGCGGTCCTTCGGAATCCCCTGCGTGGTGGGGATCCCGAACCTGCTCGCGCGGCTCGAGCAGAACATGCCCGTCCTCGTGGACGGGGATAACGGAGCCGTCACGCTCGCGCCCGACGAGGCTTCGGAGGGGGAGTTCGAGCTCCGCCTCGCGCAGCGCTCGGTCCGGGAGGCGGCGCTCGCGCTGCACGCCACCGAGCGCGCGGTGACCCTCGATGGCGAGACGGTGTCCGTGCTCGTCAACCTCGAGTCCGTGCGGGACCTCGAGATGTTCGAACACCGCCGGTGCGACGGAGTAGGACTGCTCCGGACGGAGTTCCTCTACATGGAGCGGACCGTCTTCCCCTCGGAGGAAGAGCAGTACCGGCTGTATCGGCGCATGGTCGATGCGATGGGCGATCGGTACGTGGTGATTCGTACGCTCGACATCGGGGGCGACAAGCAGCTCCCGTACTTCAAGACGCCGCGGGAGAACAACCCGGCCCTCGGCTGGCGCGGGACCCGTATCACCCTCGAGTGGCAGGACCTCCTCCGGGTCCAGCTCCGCGCGATCATGCGGGCGAGCCTGCACGGTGAGGTTCGAGTCCTGCTGCCGATGATCACCTCGCTGGAGGAGGTCCGCGCGGTCCGGGCCATCTTCGATGAGACGCGCGAGCAGCTCGCGACCCAGGGGTACGATGTCGCAACGGACATCCCCGTCGGGGTCATGATCGAGGTGCCATCGATGCTCTGGGTCCTGGACGAAGTGCTCGACCTGGTGGACTTCATCAGCGTCGGGACGAACGACCTCGTGCAGTACCTCCTCGCGGTCGACCGCGACAACGTCTTCGTCTCGAGCCTCTACGAGCCCTTCCACCCGGCCGTCATCCGGGCCCTCGGGGCGATCGGTGATGCGGTTCGCCGCTCGGGCAAGAGCGCCTGTGTCTGCGGCGAGATGGCCGGGGACGAGGCGGTCGCCATGATGCTGGCGGGGATGGGCTTCGACTCGCTCAGCGTGGCCCCGAACTTCCTGTCAGCGCTCAAATTTGCGGTCCGGCGCACCACCATGGCCGACGCCCGGGGCCTCGCGGAGGCCGTCCGGGCGGTCTCGACGGTGGAGGAGGTCCGGGCTCTCCTCGACGGGGTGCGGGAGCGGTTCCGGGAGGAGATGCTGGAGGCGGTCTCAGGGGCCGCTCCTGGAGACGGCTAAGGTGGGGGTGGGGTATCTGTGTCCAGTCTTGATACAATTGGGCAGCGCGCGAAAACCCCACTGATCGACCGTGACCACAGGCCAATCAAATTCTCCGATGGACCCGACTCAGGATAAACCCTGGTCAGCGTCCGATCTCGACGCGCTCAGAGCCTCCTTTGGACAGAAGGAGCAGTCGTTCCTGGCCCGTGAACTCGGGCGCCCGGTGGAGGAGGTCCGCGCGAAGGCGGCGGAGATCCTCTCCCGCGAGCTGACCGCTGGCCCCTGGTCACCAGACGACGTGGAGACCCTGCGCCGCTACCTCGGCGGCGTGGAGACGACCCTGCTCGCTCGGATGCTGGGGCGCACGGTGGAGGACCTCGAGACCAAGCTCGTCGAGCTCGCCACGACCCTCGAAGACAAGCCGCTGTCCGGGCCCGAGCTCATCCTCTTCAAGCGCCAGTTCGGCACCCGCTCCGACGAGGACCTCGCCATCATCTACGGCCGGACCCTCGACCGGATCCATGCCGAAGCGGCGCGGCTCTGCCTGTCGAAGGACAAGGCGTACATGCGTCGGAAGACGAGCGGTAACGAACGGACCCGCATGCCGCGCTGGACGGAGCCGGAGCTCCAGACCCTCCGTCAGCTCTATCACGCTGAGAGCAACCTGCAGATCGCCCAGCAGCTGGGACGCTCGGTGAAGAGCGTGGTCTCGAAGGCGCACAACCTCGGCCTGAAGAAGGACAAGGCGCGGCTCGAGGAAATGGGGCGCCAGAACGTCCGCCTCCGCTACGACCGCGGCTCCGCGTCGGAGTGACTCCCCCGGGGGCACCGGCGATTGACGCGGGCGAACCTAGCTCCTCGGTCGGCGGCGGGCCGCTGCGTATTGCACCGGCCAGTGTTGCCCGGGCTCCCCGGCTTCGTTCGCGGCTCGCAGGGTCAGGTGGGGGTCCTCGAGGTGCGGCCGGGCCATGGCGCAGAGGTCGGCCCGCCCGGCGGCGAGGATCGTGTTCACGTGGTCAATCCCCTGGATCGCGCCCACGGCCATCACGGGGATCTCTGCCTCGTAGCGAATGCGCTCGGCGAACGGGACCTGGTACATGCGCCCGTACACCGGCCGAGAGGTGGGCACGTTGCCCGCGCTCGACACGTCGATGAAGTCGACGCCGTGGCCCTTGGCGAGGCGCGCGAACCTCACGGAGTCCTCGACGGTCTGGCCGCCCTCGTGGAACCAATCCGTCGCCGAGAGCCGGAGGAAGAGCGGCATTCCCCCAGGCATCACCCGGCGAACCACGTCGATCACCTCGAGGGGGAAGCGCGCCCGGTCCTCGAGGCGATCGCCGCCATACTCGTCGGCGCGGTCGTTCACGGCCGGTGACAGGAAGCTCGAGAGCAGGTAGCCGTGGGCTGCGTGGATCTCGATCAAGTCGAAGCCGGCCCGCACGCTGCGCTCGGCGGCCTCCTTGAACTCGGCGAGGACCGCCTCCATGTCCGCCCGGTCCATGGCCTTCGGGGCGGGAGCGCCAGGGCGGAAGGGCGCGTCGGTCGGACCGATGGTCGGCCAGGCGGACTCGTCCACCAGCGGCGCGTCCCCCTCCCAGGGGAGCGAGTAGGAGGCCTTCCGACCCGCGTGGCCGAGCTGGATGGCGACCTTGGTGTTCGAGTGCTCGTGGGCGAAGTCCACGATCTCCTTCCAGCGAGACTCGTGCTCGTCCGTGTAGATCCCGGTACAGCCGTGGGTGATCCGGCCCTGGGCGGAGACGTTGGTGGCCTCGGTGAAGAGCAGGCCAGCGCCGCCCACCGCGCGCGCGCCGTAGTGCACGTCGTGCCAGCGGAGCGGCGTCCCCTCGACGGCGCTGTACTGGCACATGGGGGAGACCACCACGCGGTTCGCGAGCTCCACCTCTCTCACGCGGAGCGGCGTGAAGGCGGGGAGCGAGATGACCTCGGGGTCGCCGCCCTCGAGCTCGATGAAGCGCCGGCGCGCGCTGTCCACGAGCTCTGGATCGCGGAGGGCGAGGTTGTCGTACGTGATGCGCTTGGAGCGCGTCATCAGGTTGAAGGTGAAGAGGACAGGGTCCTGCTCCATGTAGCGGCCGGATTGCTCGAACCACTCCAGGCTCGTCTGGGCGGCCTTCTGGGTCTTGAGGACCTCGACGCTGCGCCGCTCCTGGTAGCTGGCGAGGGCGGCGCTCACGTCGGCCTCGTCGGCGCCGCTGCGTGCAGCGACGAGGGCGTCCACGAGGGCGATGGAGTCCTCCATCGCGAGCTTCGTCCCGGACCCGATGGAGAAGTGTGCGGTGTGGGCCGAGTCGCCCACGAGGACCGTTTTCCCGTCCACCCACGTGGCGCAGGCGACCGTGGGGAAGACCCGCCAGATCGATCGATTCGTGAGCAGCTCGTGGCCGTCCAGGTGCTCGGAGAACAGGTCCGCGACGTAGCGGACGGTCGCGTCCTCGTCCCCGTCCCCGAGCCCCGAGCGCTGCCAGGTCTCCTCATCGCACTCGACGATCCACGTGGAGCGGGGCTCGTCGCCGCGCTCGAAGGGGTACGCGTGGATGTTCCAGACCCCGTGTTCGTTCTCCTTGAAGACGAACGTGAAGGCCCCGAGGGGTTTGTCCGTCCCGAGCCAGCAGAAGCGAGCCTTCCGCCAGTCGATGCAGGGGCCGAAGCGGTCGCCGGCGCCCTCCCGCACGGCGCTGTTCAGGCCATCGCTGGCCACGACGAGGTCGGCGGTCTGCTCGAGCGTCGCGCGGTCGACCTCCACCTCGTAGTGGGAGCGAACCCCGAGCGCGGTGGCGCGCCGGTCCAGGATCGCCAGCAGCTCCTTGCGGGCCAGACCGCAGAAGCCGTGCCCGGTGGAGCGGACCATCTCGCCGCCGATGAAGGTCTCGATGTCCGTCCAGTAGGCGAACGACTCGCGGATCTCCTTGAAGCTCTCCGGATCCGCGGCCTCGACGTTGCCGAGGGTCTCGTCGCTGAAGACCACCCCCCAGCCGAAGGTGTCGCCGTGGGCGTTGCGCTCGTAGACGTCGATCTCCGCCCCGGGAAATGCCTTCTTGGCGAGGATGGCCGTGAACAGCCCGCCGGGCCCTCCTCCGATGACAGCGATCTTCATGGGCGGAGCATAGTCCGGAGCGGCGAGGGATCCCGCCCGGGAGCCGGTCCCTTTTTGTCGTGGTTCCCCGGCCGGGCCCTCAGTCACCGCCCTCGGCCGAGGACAGCTGGATGGAGAGCCAGCTGAGCCCGCCTGGCACCCCGCGGAGGCGCTCGGCGACCCCGGAGCACATCGCCCCCGAGGCTCCGAACTCGAAGCGGACCAGGAGGTGGCGGGACCCGAGCTGGCGCGCCGTGATCCCCGCTGCTGGACCGCTGCGCACGGCGCCCGCGGGCCAGTCGCCGGCGAGGGCCGCGGCCCTCGGGGTCACGCTCCCGCCGCCCGTCACGAGCTCGAAGTCGTCCGCCAGGATCCGGTCCAGCCGTGGGATGCTCCTGGACCGGGTCGCGCCCTCGTCTGCGGCGTCCACGGCGGCGACGAGGATCTTGACCGCCTCGACGGCCTCGGCGGAGGGGGCGCTGCCTGGGCTCTCGAGGGGGCGCTCCTCCCAGAGCGACCGGACGAGGGCCGCGCCCAGGGGATCCACCTCCAGGAGCTCGGCGCGCACAAAGGGATAGAAGTCGTTCACCCCGTAGAGCGCCTCCGTGGTCTCCGCGAAGTACTCATTGAGATCGTTCAGCGCGTAGTGACGATCCTCGGCGCCGGACCAGCGCAGAGTGCGATCGTAGACCCCGCGCTCGCGGACGGCGGCGAGTGCGGCCTCCACTCGACGTCGCTCGGACCAGACCTTCTGGTTGAACAGCGCATGCGCGAGCTCGTGGAGGACCATCGACGCCTGGTGCCGCCGCCAGTCCAGGTAGGTCCGGGCGCTCGTGATCTCGACGGCCCCCCCCTTCGCCGGGTCGAAGCCGTTCCGTTCCAGCCAGCTCGCGCTCGGGTGATAGCAGGCACAGGGGGCCACCGGATCCGCCACGCTCAGGAAGATCGGCACCGACGTCAGGAAGGCGTGGCGGGCCGCGGGGGTCTGATCGAGGACGTCTCCGAGGTCGCGGTCCAGGGCATCCAGGGCCCGGGCGCCGACGTCGTCCTCTTCGCCGTCGATCAGGCTCGGGGCGACCCGGACATCGAAGCCGCGGATCGGGCGCGGCACGTACTCGCTCGCCGGCAGTGAACCGCTGCGGCGCGGGCCGTCCTGGGCCTCCTCGCCGCGCGCCGAGGGTGCCGGGGTGAGGAAAGGGGCGCCGGAGGTGGGGCGGGGGGCAGACTCGAGGTGGGTCGTCTTTGGGGCGCAGGCGGCGGCGCAGAAGACCGCCAGCGCGAGCTGGTACCGCCAGCTCATGCTCCGAGCTCCTCGCGGAGCGCCGCCATGCTCCGGGTCAGCTCCAGGACCTGATGCTCGAGCGTCTCAACGCGCTCTGCGAGGGGCCCCTGGTCATCTGCGGGCGCGGCGGGGTCCGGAGAGGAGGCGCCTGGGCTGGTCGCCGGGGGGGGCGCGGACGAGTCGGAGGGGGCGGCAGTCGTCGCGTCCGGGTCGACGTTGGGGCACAGGAGCTGGGAGGTCCTCGGGGCGCGGCCGCCCTCGGCGGTCTTGGCGTAGCCGCGATCCCGAAGACCTTCGAGCGCATTCTCGAGGGAGTCGAGGTCAGGGAGGTCGCGCATGCGCCGGGCCCGGGTGCGGAGCTCGCCCGCGGTCTGAGAGCCGCGGAGCAGTAGCTCCGCCAGGACCGCCGCCTCACGGTCGCCGATGCCCAGGGTCTCGATCGCGTTGTGCCGCCAGCGCTCCACGCGGCTCCCCGCGGGGACGCTCTGGCCCGCGAGCCCCTTCATGCGCAGGCCCTGGAGGGCGATCCGCACCTCGGCCTCGGAGAAGTCTGTGACGGGGTCCCGGTTGCTCTTCTGGTTGCAGCCGTTGGTCGTCGCGTTGAGCGACAGCGGGTACTGGTCCGGCGTGGTGAAGGCCTTCTCGATCAGCACGCCGAGCGCGCGCGCCTCGTGTCCGTTCAGCGAGATGTCCATGGGGCTCACCCTAAGGGATACGGCCGGAAGGGCAGTGGGTATCCTCTCCACGATGGAAGCCCCGGAGAAGAGCGAGGTCGGGCCGGGGATCGACGTGGTCCTGGTGCACCCCGAGATCCCGCACAACTCTGGCTGTGCGGGCCGCCTCACGGCGGCGATGGGCGCTCGGCTCCACCTCGTCGAGCCCCTCGGGTTCAGCCTCGAGGACCGCTACCTCAAGCGCGCGGGCCTCGACTACTGGCCGCTGGTGGACCTGAGCGTGCACGGGAGCGTGGAGGCGTGCTTCGATGAGCTGCGCGGCCGGAGCGGCCGCCCGTTCGAGGAGCGGCTGCGCCTCTTCTCGGCGCGGGGCGGCGAGTCCTTGCGCGAGGTCACGTTCCAGCGGGGCGACATCCTGGTGTTCGGGAGCGAGAGCAAGGGGCTACCCGCCGACCTGCTGGAGGCCCACGCCGACCGCCGCGTGCGAATCCCGATCCACGAGGGGGTGCGCTCCATCAACCTGGCCAACGCCGTGGCCATCGCGGTGTACCTCGCGGCCGGGGGGATCTCGCCGGACGACGTCCCCGGCGCTCACTGACCCCAGGAGGCGCGGGCGGTCGCGGGGTCCGCGCGTTCGAAGAGGATCAGCGTGAGCTCGCTGAAGTCCAGCGCGGGGTCCCCGAGCCCGGCGGTCGGCAACGAGTGCAAGCGGAGCTGGGTCCCCTCGAAGAGCGGACGCTCCTCTGGCCGGGAGGTCTGCCCCTGGGCCTGCAGGGCGCGCTTCAGGGCGCGCAGTTGGCCAGGCTGGTCCTCCCGCACGGCGCCCGGGCGCCAGGTGGCGTACAGCAGGTTCGGCGCCGGCGTCCCGTGGTCCAGAAACCAGGCGTGGGGGACGCGCTTCTCGTGTCCGGCGGTCCCGCCGGACTTGACCTCCCGTCGCGCCACGGAGGGGGTGACCAGCCCGTTGCGATCCACGAAGTCGAGGGAGGGCGCGAACCACCCGGGCGAGCCGATCGGCCCGAACGCGAGGACGTCCCCGGGCTCGGTCTCGGCCGCGAGGGCCTTGCCGAGCAGCGTGAAGTTACCCTCGTTCTCCCGGGCGACGTCGACGCGCTGCGCCTCGCTCCGGTAACCCCCCTTGAACGAGCGGAAGCGGAGCGCGCTGCGCAGCCCCTCGGGGGCCAGGTGGAGGTCGAAGAGCGGCAGCGGCTGCGCCGCCGCGAGCCCCAGGGCGAAGGCGATCCCCGCCGCCCGGGGGGCGCGGTCGATGCCCACGGCGGCGAGCAGCGCGAGGGCCGCCGTGCAGGGAGCAAGGAAGCGAAAGAACGGCATCCAGTCGCCGCCGACCAGCACGTTGTAAGCGACGAATCCGATGGCCACGAACAGGCTCGCGCCCGCCGCGACGCGCGCCCTCGCCATCGGGTGGCGAAGGGCCGGCAGCGCCAGGCCGAACGCGGCGAGGGGGGTCAGGGTCACGAGGCCCCAGGTCGCCACCTGGCGTAGCCCGCGGCCCATGACGTCGGCGCCGCCACCGGTCTTGGCGGCGACCGTGTTCGGGAGCCACTGACCGAAGGTCGCCTGTCTCCACAGGAGCTGGGCGACCATGGCGGCGGCCGCGGCGACGGCGATCCAGAGGAGTCGTTGACGGTGGCGGCGGAGCGCTCGCGGGCCCTCTCCTGAGAACAGCCACTCCGAGGCGACGACAGCGGACCCAGCGCCAAGGACCCAGAGGATGCCCTCGACTCGCACGGCGCACACGGCTGCGGCGGAGAGAGCGAGCCACGCGAGGTCGGAGCGCCGGTCAACCCTCTCGCGCAGGAGGGCAAGGGAGTACGAGGTGAGGAGCAGGGTGAAGAGCGTCGTCTCCATGCCGCCGCTGCTCCACGCGACGAAGGGCGCGGACGTGGCGAGCAACGCCACGGAGGCGAACTCTCCCGCTCTCCCCAGACGCAGCTCGGACGTGACGAAGCGCAGCTGGACGATGAGCACGCCCATGGCCAGGGAGAGCTGGAGGGGAACCAGGAACTCGGGGAACGGCGCGCCGGCCCGAATGAGGACCGCCAGGAGGGCGGTCCAGAGGAGGTTGCTGAAGCCCTCCACGGGGTGCCCGCCGGGGCCGAGCTCGAAGGAGTTGAAGACCGGAGCGCCCAGCTCGACCCAGTTTCGGGCGAAGCGGAGCGAGATGAAGGCGTCGTCGACGAGGAAATCGATCCGCCCCACGAGGGCCAGCAGCAGGGTCGCTGCGAGTGCCAGGAGGGCGAGGCTGAAGCGTCCATCGGCCGGGGTCCTCGCGGGGGGGGCGGTCCCTCGCTGCTGGTCGGCTTTCGGCTGTTCCATCTTCGGGGTCGTCGCTCCCTACCGGGGAGCGTACGCTCCCGAGCCCGGTATCGCTCGTCCTTGCCAGCAGCTTCACGTCCATGCCCACCGAACCCTCCGAGCCCACCTCCGCCCAGCCGGTTCGCCGGAAGCCGCGGCGAGGCGATCGCTTCGACGTGGAGGTCGCGGTCATCGACGACCGCGGCCGGGGTGTCGCGGCCGTGGGGGAGAGTCGACTTCGTATGCGGCACGCCAACCCCGGCTCCAGGGTCACGGCGGAGGTGCTCAAGCGGCGTGGCGGACGGGTGGAGGCGCGGGTGGTGGAGGTCCTCGAGGCCGGCCCCCACGCCACCGACGCGCGCTGCCCGCACGCCGGCGTCTGCGGGGGGTGCGCCCTCCCCACGCTCGAGTACGGTGAACAGCTGCGACAGAAGAGGGGCCTGGTGGAGCGAGCTCTCGCGACGTCCTTCGAGGCGGCTGGGCTCGGCGCGCCCCCGCCGGTCGCCGCGGTGGAGCCGGCGAGTCAGCTGGAGGGGTACCGGAACAAGATGGACTTCACCTTCGGGTCCCGGCGCTACGTGCTCAGCGAGGAGCCCGACGGCGTCGACGCGAGCTTCGGGCTCGGCCTCCACGCGCCGGGGCTCTTCAGCAAGGTGCTGGACGTCGAGCGGTGCGCCATCGCCTTCGAGGGCTCGGACGGGATCCGAAACACGGTCCGCGAGCTCGCGCTGGCGGTGGGGCTCGCCCCCTGGGACCTGCGCGCCCACGAGGGGCTGCTCCGTCACCTGGTGGTCCGGCGCGGCGTGAGGACCGACGAGACCATGGTCGACCTGGTGACCTCGGAGCGCGCCGCCGAGCAGATCGACCCCCTCGTGGAGGCGCTGCTCCAGCGCCACCCGGAGATCACCACCGTGGTGCAGAACGTAACCCGGCGGGCGGCCACGGTGGCCTATGGCGAGGAGGAGCACATCCTCCATGGGCCAGGGACCATCGACGAGGTGCTCTGCGGCAAGCGCTTCCGGATCTCCGCGGACTCCTTCTTTCAGACCAACACGGAGCAGGCGGAGCGGCTCTTCGAGATCGTCGGAGCGGAGGCGCAGGTGAAGCCGGGCCAGCGCCTCTTCGACGTCTTCTGCGGCGCGGGGACCATCGGCCTCGCCATCGCCCCCGAGGGGGTCGAACTCGTCGGGTTCGAGAGCGCGCCGTCCTCCATCCGCGACGCCCGGCAGAACGCCGCCCGGAACGGTCGAGAGGACGCGGTGTTCCATGAGGGCGACGTGCTGGAGACGATCCGGCTGGAGTCCGAGTCCCGCAGGCCGGACGTGCTCGTGGTGGACCCGCCGCGGGCGGGGCTGCACCCGAAGGTCCCTGCGCAGCTCATCGAGCTCGCCGCCGACCGGATGATCTTCGTGTCCTGCAACCCCACCTCCGGGGCCCGGGACGTGGCGGCGCTCTCTGCGGGAGGCTACGAGGTCACCGCTGTACGACCGGTCGACCTCTTCCCGCACACGCCTCACGTCGAGGTGGTCTTCACGCTGGAGCGGAGGCCTTGAGCGAGCTGCGTGCTGGTGCCGGGACGATGCTGCTCAGCGCGCCGGCGCTCCTCGATCCGAACTTCATGCACTCCGTCGTGCTGATGTGCCAGCACGACGACGAGGGCGCCTTTGGCCTCGTCATCAACCGGACGACCGAGGCGCGCGTGGGCGACCTGTTCCCGGACCACCCGGACCTGGGGTCCCTGGAGCTCAAGGTGCGGGAGGGGGGGCCCGTCGCGC
>Ga0055584_100003905_pt1 | contig 14634 bp, 15 predicted proteins | sample OSDHelmetaG_FD_58716 | JGI IMG/M metagenome (GOLD analysis project Ga0055584, IMG submission 58716) | Pelagic marine sediment microbial communities from the LTER site Helgoland, North Sea, for post-phytoplankton bloom and carbon turnover... | ecosystem: Environmental > Aquatic > Marine >... | reverse complement strand
CGACATGCGCCGCGGCCAGTCACTTGTGGTCTGGGCCATCCGCGAAGGCCGTCAGGCCGCCCGCGCGGTGGATGCATTCCTGATGGGAAGCTCGGAACTGCCGCGGTAGGCGACGTTTCTAGTCAAACAGCGCCACAGCCCGCGTCCAGCCCGCCGTGCCGCCCCTGATCTTGCAGGGGAAGCACGTCACCACAAATCCGGTGTCGGGCAGTTGCTCCAGGTTCTGCAACTTCTCGATTTGGCAGTAGGGCTCTTCGATGCCCGCATAGTGGCCCTCCCAGATGATCGAGGGGTCCTTGGTCTCTTCCCAGAGCTTTGCCGTGTGGGCGAATGGCGCGTCCCAGGTCCAGGCGTCGGTGCCGCACACGCGCACGCCCCGTGAGGTGAGGTAGAGGGTCGCCTCGCGTCCCATGCCGCAGCCCCGGTCGATATAGTCATCCTGACCATAGGCCGCGGCGGCCGAAGTGTTCACCACCACGATATCCAGCGGCTGCAGGTCGTGGCCGATGCGTTCGAGTTCGGCTTCGATGTCGGCGGCGGTAACCAGATAACCATCGGGAAAATGCCGGAAGTCGAACTTCACTCCCGGGCGCATGAACCAGTCCAGCGGCATCTCGTCGATGCCGTGCATCGGGTCGCCGTTCTTGTCCACCGGGTGATAGTGCAGGGGGGCATCCACATGGGTGCCGTTATGGGTCGCCAGCGTGATCGTCTCATAGGCCGAGGCCACGCCGCCGGGCAGGTCGTCCGTGTCGAGGCCGGGATAGAGCTTGCGCCACCGGTCCAGATTGTCGCCGTGCTCCATCATCTTGAATGTCGGACGCATGGCCGGCGGGTCGACGATGATCACGTCATCAAGCGCCATGGAGATATCAACGATTTTGCCGGGGATCTGCATTGGCGGGTCTCTCTCTTTTTGTCGTCATGGCCGAATGTGGTCCGGCCATCCACGTGGTGGTGTCAGATTATGACACCGAGTGTGCCGATGGACGTGGATGCCCGCAACATGTGCGGGTATGACACTGCGGGTGCCTTGCCTCACCATTGCGAAATAATGATAGGCTCGAAACCACGCGGTTATGTCGCGTCGACAAGCATGTGAAAGGGTGACTGATGAAGGATCTGGTTCTCAGAATTGACGAGATTTACATCCCCACGGCTCGACGCAAGACGGTCGACCCGGAGAAGGTGGCCGCCATCGCCGAGAGCATGCTCGAAGACGGCCAGCAGACGCCGATCATGGTGCGCGATGACGGCAAGCGCCTGATCCTGGTCGAGGGCCTGCAGCGCATGGAAGCCGCAAAATCTCTCGGTGAGGAAACCATCGTCGGCATCAAGGTGCAGGCGCGCCGGAGATAACTCTCCTTCTCGTAAGTCATACCCCGATCAGGTCCGGGCATGACGATTTAGGGAAACCCTCCCCGCCCTTCAGGGGGGGGAGGGCGAATTCATCAATGCCTATTCCACCAGCCCATAGGGGTTGTCCACCAGACCCGGGAACATGTCCGTGCGTGGGGGCGAGAAGAACTCGACGATTTCGCAGTCCTCGCGATACCAGACCTCGTGCTCGACCCCTCCGGGGATCAGCACCAGCGAACCGGCTTCGCAGGTGGCTTCCTCGCCGGTGGAAAACTTGTAGTCGAATTTTCCCTTCATAAGCCATGTGATCTGCTCGTTCGGGTGGGAATGTGCGGGAATATGGCTGCCGCCATTGATCTTCGCCCAGAAGCCCATCACCTGTTCGCCGCCGAGCACCTTCATTTCGCCGAAAGGCATCTTGTGGACAGGCAACCCATCGAGCTGATGGATCAGGGTCGTCAGGTTTTGGGGCATGGTCATTCCTCCGCTATGTGGTGGTCGGAGGATAGCACAGCCCGCCAGACCTGAACCTGATCCCGGCATGACGCTTTATGGAAACCCTCTCCGCCCTTCAGGGGGGGGAGGGAGTCCGGTTTTCTTCCCGGTTCGTCATACCCGGACTAGATCCGGGTATCTCGTCTCGGTCTGTCATAAGCTGCCCGGATCAAGTCCGGGCATGAAGATAAAATTCGTGCTTCCCCCACATCGTCACCCCCGCGAAGTTGGGGGTCCATAGACACAGGCGTTCGCCCGGTCAGGCATCGGCGTTTATGGATGCCCGCCTGCGCGGGCATGACGGGTAGGATGTGCCGTTACCCACTCAGCCGATCTGCCAGTCCAGCGTCTCACCCGCGTGGAGCGGCACTAGGGTCGTCGCACCGGCGGCGACCGTCTCCGGTACGGCGGCAGGTGCGCGGGTCAGGGTCACGGTGCCTTCGTTCAGGGGCAGGCCGTAGAAATTCGGGCCGTTCTCCGAAGCGAAGGCTTCCAGCTTGTCGAGCGCTTCTTCGGCCTCGAAGGTCCGGGCATAGCTTTCCAGCGCATAGGCCGCATTGAAGATGCCGGCGCAGCCGCAGGCGGTTTCCTTGTCGCCCACCGGGTGGGGGGCGGAATCGGTGCCGAGAAAGAATTTCGCCGCGCCCGATGTGGCCGCCCGGCGCAAGGCCTGACGATGGGTTTCCCGCTTGGCCACGGGCAGGCAATAGAAATGGGGTCGGATGCCGCCCTTGAACATGGCATTCCGGTTGAAATCCAGATGGTGCGGCGTGATTGTCGCGGCGATATTCACGCCGGCGGCTTCCACAAAGGCCACCGCATCGGCCGTGGTCACATGCTCGAACACGACTTTCAGTTCCGGGAAATCCGCGACCACGCCGGAAAGCACCTTGTCGATGAAGACAGCCTCCCGGTCGAAGATATCGATCTCAGGATCGGTCACCTCGCCATGAACCAGCAGAGGCATGCCGATGCGTTGCATGGTTTCCAACACGGCGCGGATATTGGCGATATCGGTGACCCCGTGGCTGGAATTCGTCGTGGCATTGGCCGGGTAGAGCTTGCAGGCGGTGAACACGCCGGCGGCGTGGCCGCGCTCGATCTCGCCCGGATCGATATCGTCGGTCAGATAGCAGGTCATCAGCGGCGTGAAGTCCGCGCCCGGTTCCAGCGCGGCCAGTATCCGGTCGCGATAGGACTCCGCCGCCGTCACCGTGGTCACCGGCGGGACGAGATTGGGCATGACAATGGCGCGGGCGAATTGCCGGGAGGTGTGATGGACCACCCCGTCGAGCATCGGCCCGTCGCGCAGATGCACATGCCAGTCATCAGGGCGCCGGATGGTCAGACTGTCGGTGGGCATGAACATACTCCGTGGATTCAGGTGCGGAACAATGATGCCATTCCTGGCACCGTGGAGCCAGAGATTACCCTTTCCGCCCTTCAGGGGGGAGAGGCTGTCCGATTAGTGCCCCGGTTCGTCATACCCGGACTTGATCCGGGTATATCGCCTCGGTCTGTCATGAGATGCCCGGGTCGAGCCCGGGCATGACGATTTCTTGAGGGACGGACCCCCCGCCTTCGCGGGAGTGACGGTTGCCGGAGGGCATGACGTTTCCGCGCGCCGTCGCTATAGTCGCGCCAACAACAAACAGATTTTGAACTGGGAGACCCACATCATGGTGAAGCTCGCCGAAACCGACATCCTCACGAAAGAAGTGCTCGACTGGAAGGGGCTGCACCTGTTCCATTTCATGGGCTCCTCCTGTTCCCAGAAGACCCGGATTTCCTTCGGCATGAAGGGCGTCGAGTGGGAATCCCATCATGTGGATATCGGCAAGTTCGAGAACTTCACCGAGTGGTTCATGGGCATCAACCCGCGCGGCCTGATGCCTACCCTGGTGCATGACGGCGATGTGCATATCGAAAGCAACGACATCATCAAATATGTCGACGAGACCTTCGACGGTCCGCGCCTCTATCCGACCGACCCCGAGGAACAGGCGTTCATGGAGGAATCCATGAAGCTGGAGGATGATCTGCATCTCTGCGTGCGGGCGCTGACCTTCCGCTATCTTATGCCGGTCGAGATGATGAAGAAATCCGACGACGCCATCGACGTGATGGAGGCCGAAGGGGCCGAGACGGTCGGCGGTAAGATCGACGACCGCAAGGCGATTGAAGTGAAGTTCTGGCGCGACATGAATGCCAATAACGGCATCACCGATGCCCAGATCATCGAGGCGGTCAGTGAATTCAAACCGGTCTTTGCCGATCTCGACGAACGTCTGGGTCAGCACGAATATCTGCTGGCCAGCGGCTTCTCGGCGCTGGACATCGCCTGGTGGATCACGGTCTTCCGGGTCACCAAGCTGGGCTTCCCGACCGACCGCTACCCGAATCTGAACGCCTGGTACGAGAAGCTGCTCGCCCGCGACGAGTTCGTCCGCGAGGTCGCCCCGCCGCCTGAGATGCTGGAAATCTCCAAGGCCCACCAGGCCGCCTGCGCCGCCGAAGGCAAGAGCATGCAGGACGTGATGGCCGCCAACGGGCTGTAGGCACCTACCTAATTGTACCGTCATACCCGGACTTGATCCGGGTATCCCGTATCGGTCTGTCATGAGATGCCCGGCTCTAGGCCACCAGCACGTAGAGCGAGGAGACCGTCAGGGTCGTCAGGGCGATGATCCGGAAGGTTTTCTCGCTGGCCAGCGGGAACATCTTCGTACCGATCGTGGCGCCAACCACGAAGGGCACCAGCAGCACACCGACCAGCCAGGCGATCTCGATGGTGATCAGGCCCTTGAGCGTGAGAACGACGATGAAGCCGAACAGAATGATCGTGAAATAGGCGATCAGGTTCGCCCGGGTCAGCGCGGGGCTGTCATTGCTCGACATCAGATAGAGGATCACCGGCGGGCCCGCGACGCCGGTGGCTCCGGCCAGCGCACCGCCGACCAGGCCAACCCCGATGGCCGGTCCCGTGCCTCGCGGGCCGCGATAGCGCCAGCCCGACCACAGGATCAGTGCGACGACCAGCACGATGGCGCCAATGGCCCGACGCATGTCATCGGCGGGCACGGAGACCAGAATGAAGGTGCCCAGCGGCAGCAGGATCACCGCGGGAATAGAAAAGGCCCAGACGGTCTTCCAGTGGGCAATCTTGATCGCCTTGGGAGTCAGCTGGATCGCCGGGGCGATCTCCACCAGCGCGGCGACCGGCACACCCACGGTCGGGCCCCAGATCAGGCTCAGAATCGGCGCATTGATCAGCGCCGAGCCAAAGCCCGAGAAGCCGCGGATCAGCCCGGCGGCGAACACCGACAGCACGGCAAAAATCAGCCGTGTGTCGAAATAATCGGCAGGAAAGGGAATGTCGGGCATATGCTGGGTCGATCTGAAGAAAAGGGAAAAGTCGTCATACCCGGACTTGATCCGGGTATCTCTTGTTCAGGCCGCAGCGCGGCGTTGAAAAGATGCCCGGATCAGGTCCGGCCATGACGCTGGTCTGTTCGTGGCGGACTACTCGCCGAACTTGATGCCGATCCCGGCCATGGCGTCACGGGCGTCCTTGCCCCAGCGGCTTTCGATTTCCTCACCGGCCGCAGCGGAATGGATAACCGTGTCGTGCTGCTCGCCCGGCGGTGACTGGATCGCCACGAACAGCCGGCCGAGATCATTCCCCACATTGGTGAACTCGCGATAGACACCGGGCGGCACCGAGATGAAGTCCATCGGCTCCAGTCGGATCGAATGTTCGCCGTTGTCACCCCAGGTGATGTCGAAGCTGCCCTGAATGCAGAAGAAATTCTCCACCGTGGCTGTGTGCTTGTGCAGGCCCGAACTGTCTCCGGGCGGGCATTCGGCGATGGTCACCGTCAGGCCATCCGCACCCTTCACCGGGGCCACCTTGCTGCGACCCTGCCAGCCCTCCGGGCTCATCACCGGATAGACCTTGTCCGAGGACATCATCTGCATGGCTTCCGGGGCAATACCATGGGCCGCGTTCATCGTATCCTTGTAGGGCACCAGATCGTCGAACCGCGCCACGCGCTTTTCCATCTCGTCGGGTGTGGGGGTCGCTGCGGTCTTGGGGGCAGGAGCGTTCATCGGTTCATCTCCGGAAAATGTTGGCACCATGATGGTGCAAAAGTCGTGTCTGTCCAAAAAGAATTCGTCATGGCCGGACTTATTCCGGCCATCCACGTCTGTGTGCCAGGCCCTGAGTTTGAGCATGGGTGACGGACGTGGAAACCCGCACGACCTGCGGGTAGGACGATTGTGCGTGTTGCTGCTGTGGCGCTACTCCCAACCAATCCAGTTGCACAGACCCTTGCCCATCACGAGCTCCAGATCCTCGCCCTTCAGCCAGGGCAGTTCCTCGGTGAACATGGTGACATATTCTCGATAGGTGCCTAGCAGGCGGGTGATGTCCGAAGCCCAGAACATGCGGTGCGGGCCGAAGGCATCAAACACCCGATGCAGCACGTCATGGGTGTTGGCATAGGGATAATTTTCGGTGGAATAGGCCGGCATGGTGGAAGCCTTGACCGACACATTGTCGTATTTGGCCATCTCGATCAGTTGCGGGATCGGCGCAAAGGCCTCGTCGTCGCATTTCTGGCCGGGGAAGCCAAGATGGTCGACGGTCAGCTTGAGACCCGGATGGGCTTCGGCGATTCCCGGTACCACATCGATATGTCCCGACACCATGAACATCACCGGCACGCCGGCGTCCTCGGCCGCGCTCCACAGCCATTCAAGATCACCCGACCGCAGCAGTTCCTGCTCGTCGGGCTTGCCGAAGGTGAAGCGCAGACCGAGCATGCCCAGCTGGTCATTCCAGTTGGCGAGCTGATCGGCCGCCGAAGGATCAAACAACGGGAACCGCCCGAGCACAGCCAGACGGTCCGGGTGTTCGACTGCAGCGGCGCAGGCTTGGGAATTGTCATCGCCCATCCACATGGGCGGCACGATGACGGCCCGGTCGATCCCGGCTTCGTCCATTTCGGCGATCAGTTCCGGGGCATTGTATTCCGGGATTTTTCGATGCCAGGGGTTTGCGCCCTCGGGCCGGAAGCTCCAGAGATGCACTTGCGCGTCGGCGATCATCATGTGCCGTTCCTCGTTCTCTTGATTGTCTTACTTGTCGCTGGGATGGCGGACATTGTCGGGTCGTTTGAGCGCGACAATGTTTTCGGGTTCGATCTTGGCGTAGTCCAGATAACCCAGCCGGGCGATCAGGTTCATCTTGTGGACATCGACAATGCCATCAGTGATCACATCGTCATCGATGTGAATGCCAACCACTTCGCCGATCACCATATGGGATTGGGAGTTGCGTCCCGGCGGCATGTCGATGGTCTGCAGATGCTTGCACTCCAACGCCACAGGCGAGGCCTTCACCCGTGGCGGGCGCACATTATGGCAGGGCGCAGATTCCAGACCGGCCTTGGCCATTTCGTCGACGCTGGAGGGCGCATGCTCGGCGGTCGCGATCATCTCGTGACGTAGATCCCAGGTGCACATGTTGAACACGAACTCACCCGTGTCCTGGGCGTTCTGATAGGAATCCTTTTTCTCGCCCGTGTCGGGCTTCACCGCATTCGGGCAGTACATCACGCAGGGCGGATCACCGCTGAGTGCGTTGAAGAAACTGAACGGGGCCAGATTAACCACGCCGTCCTTGCTCATTGTGGAGATCCAGCCGATAGGGCGGGGCACCACCAACGCGTTGTAGACGGTGTGCTTGAAGGGTGGCGGCTTCATGCCGACTTCGAGGGGGTTGAAAAACATCGGGTACGTCCTGTGCTGCTGCTGCGGTGATCAGTCTTTTTCCATGGGCAGGCTGTCATCCTTGCCCCATTCCTGCATGGAGGCATCGTAAAGGGCCACATCCTCGTAGCCGAGAGCCTTCTGGGCGAAAAAACTCAGGGTGGCGGAGATGCCACCGCCACAATAATTGACGATTTTGCGGTCCGGGGTCGCGCCGGCGCTCTCGAACATGGCCCTAAGTGTCTCAGCATCTGAGAAAATGCCGGTCTCCATATCGCAAACCTGCGCATAGGGTACGTTCACACTGTTGGCGATCCGCCCCGGACGCCCAAAGGTCATCCCACCCGTTCCGCTGAACTGCTCGGCCGAGAGCGCGTTGACCACCGCCACATCGGGATTGTCGAGCACCGCGAGGACTTCGTCCTTGCCATAGATCACCTCCCGGCGCGGTCGGGCCGTGAAGGTGGCGGGCGCCATGGGCGAGGGGTCGGTTGACACGGGATGCCCGGCGCCGACCCAGCTGTTGTAGCCGCCATCGAGTAACATCGCGCGGTCAAACCCCATGGAGTGGAAGGACCACCAGGCCCGGGTGGACCAGAAGGGCTGGGTGCGGCTGTAGAGGACCAGACGCGTGTCGTCACCAATCCCGAGCGCGCCGACGCGTGCGGCAAAATCCTCAGGCTCGGGAAGCGTGAAGCGGAACTCGTGAGGGGTGATCGACAGATCGTCCTGGCAGTTCAGATAGGCAGCACCGGGAATATGTCCCGCAGCCCAACCCGCCTGATCGCCTTCGACCCGGTATTCGAACTCCGGATCGGGCACCAGCTTTGTGGTGGTGTCAAAGACGCGAATATCCGGATCATCAAGATGGGCGGCAAGCCATGCGGTATCCACCAGAAGCGCCGGGTCGAGTTGTGTGTCGGTCATGTGAAATGCTCCCCCAAGCTTCCATCATACAGCCATCGCGCATGGACGCATGATGTAATACATTCAGTTGAGCAATGTGCGCGAGACATGACGCATATGCCAGTTTGAAAACACGGGGAGAAGGTTATGGCCGGACGCTTGGCTGACAAGGTTTTTGCGATCACCGGTGCGGAATCCGGTCTGGGGCGGGCGATGGCGCTGCGCGCGGCCAGTGAAGGCGCTAAGATCACCGTGGCTGGGCTCGACCAGCAGGGGCTTGAGGAAACCGTGGCCTCCATATCCAACCTTGAAGGAACGGGGATTGCGATTACAACCGATGTGACCGATCAGGCGGCCGTCAACGCCATGATCGACGGCACGGTTGCCGAATTCGGCCGTCTCGATGGCGCGATCGCCAATGCCGGCGCGTTCAACGAATGGACTGCCTTTCAGGACTGGGACATTGCCGACTGGAACCGGGTCGTTGCGGTCAATCTGACCGGAGTCTTTGTGACGCTGCAATCGGCCGTCAAGGTTCTGTTGGCACAAGGAGAGGGCGGTTCGCTGCTCGCAACCGGTTCTTCCACCGCGATCCGGCCAGGACCGAGCCTTCTGCCGTATGTGTCCAGTAAGGGCGGGGTCCATCAGATGATGCGGGCCCTCGCGGTTGAGCTGGCCCCCCATAAGATCCGGGTGAACACGATTGTGCCCGGTATGGCGCGTACGCCGCCCGTCGAAAGTCAGGAAGGCTATATCGATGCTGGCCTGCAAGCTGTACCCATGGGGGAAATCGTTGAGCCCGAAGAAGTGGCCGCGCTGGTTGCCTTTGCCCTGTCGGACGAAGCGCCGCACATGACCGGTTCGCTCCTCAAAGTCGATGCGGGCCGAACCTCGGCCTGAGCGATCGACAATCAGAATTACGCAACCGAAAGGGAAGTTAATGGACGTCAAAGGCATTCAAATTGCCAAAACCGGTGGCCCGTCGGTTATGAAGTGGAAAACCATCACGGTTGACAAGCCGAAAAAGAGCCAGGTGACCGTGCGTCACACGGCAATCGGCTTCAATTTCATCGATATCAATCACCGGACCGGGCGTTACCCGTTGGAACTGCCCACGGGTATCGGTTCGGAAGCGGCCGGCGTCATCGAAGCCGTTGGTGCAGGTGTGAAAGACCTCAAGGTCGGCCAGCGTGTGGTCTATGTGGGCGCAGTGGGCACATATGCCGAAGCCCAGAACGTGTCTGCAGATATCTGCGTGCCGATCCCTTTGGATATCACCGACGAGATTGCGGCTGCGACCCATCTGAAGGGCATGACCGTGGAAATGCTCGTGGAACGTGTCGGCAAGGTCAAAAAGGGCGACGTCGTGTTTATGCATTCTGCGTCCGGCGGAGTTGGACTGTTGTTATGTCAGTGGGCCAAAGCCCGCGGCGCAACCGTCATCGGCACAGCGTCGTCAGCGTCCAAATGCAAGGAAATCCTGAAAGCCGGTGCCAAACACGCCATCGACACGTCAAAGAAGGACGTGGTGAAGGAGGTCGCCAAGATTACCAAGGGCGCAGGCGTTGACGTGATCTTTGATCCGGTCGGCAAGGACACCTACGAGATTTCGCTGGGTTGCCTGAAGGATCGCGGATTGCTGGCCAGTTTCGGTGGGGCTTCCGGCCCGGTGCCGCTCGTCGATCTGAACGAGTTCCGCTATATGGCGCGGGCCTGGACCCTGACGCGAGCATCGTTGTTCAACTGGACGGCCAATCGTCCCGACCTGATCCATAGCTCAAAGCGGGTGTTCGCGATGATCCGTTCCGGCAAGGTGAAGGTGAAGATCAACCAGCGATATCCGCTGAAAGATGCACCCCGGCTGCACAAGGATATCGAATCCCGCAAGCTGACCGGCATCAGCATGCTGGTGCCCTAGGCCCGGCCGCGTATCTGAATAAACCGACGGGTGGAGCAGTAAATTATGCGCGTTATCGACTTTTTCGACCGCGGAGCGCTGGTCCACCCGGATCGGGCTTTCATGATCGCAGAGGATGGTTCGACCACGAGCCATGCCCAAGCCCGCGAGCGATCACACAAAACAGCGTTGGCAATGATTGAAGCCGGGTTTGGCTATAGCAAACATGCTGCAATCTACAGTCCAAACCATCCCAGCGCGTTTGACGCCTTGCTGGGATTGTACCGGGCGGGCGGTGTCTGGGTGCCCATAAATGCCCGGAACGCAGTTGCTGAGAATGCGTATATACTCAATAACAATGATGTTGAATTTCTGTTTTATAACAGTGAGTTCGAAGACAATGTGAATTTCATAAGGAAGGAGTGTCCGGGTATAAAAACATATGTTTGCCTGAACGGGCCCGGTGCCAATGCACCGTCCTATGAGGATTTCATCGCCGGCCATGACGGTCAGGCACCCGACTTCCCGGACAAACCGGATGATATCTGCGGAATATTTCCCTCCGGCGGCACAACGGGCCGCCCCAAGGGAATTTTATGGACCAATCAGACCTTCGAAACCATGGTTGCTGCGATGGCGGTCCATATGCCGCCAAAGAAGCCGCTGGTCCATCTTTGCGCCGCTCCCATGACCCACGCGGCCGGTGTGACGGCCTTGTCCCTGATGTGGTGTGGCACGACCAATGTCATCATGAATGGGGTTCAGTTACCCCAATTGATGGAAAACATAGAGAAATACGGCGTCACGAACCTTTTCCTGCCGCCAACGGCAATATACGTGATGCTCGCCCATCCCGAGGTGCGGAATTACGACTACTCGTCGCTGGAGTATTTCCTGTATGCGGCAGCGCCGATGTCGGTCGACAAGCTCAGAGAGGCCATTGATGTGTTTGGGCCGATCATGGCCCAGAGTTATGGGCAAGCCGAAGCACCGATGATCTGCACCTATATGTCGCCTGAACAACATATTGAAGCGCTCGAAACCAACAAGGCGCATCGCCTGGCCAGCTGCGGTCAGCCCTGCCTGCTGACACCTGTCGACATCATGGATGATGATGAAAATATTCTTTCCGCCGGTGAGCGGGGAGAGATTGTGGTCCGTGGGACACTGGTGATGGCAGGTTACTACAAGAACAAGGACGCCACGGATGAGGTCTCGACCTCAAACGGCTGGCATCGGACCGGCGATATCGGCGTGAAAGACGAGGATGGCTTCGTCTATATCGTGGATCGCAAGAAGGACATGATCATTTCCGGAGGTTTCAACGTTTATCCATCAGAAATCGAGCAGGTGGTCTGGGGACATGACGCTGTTCAGGATTGCGCGGTGATAGGCGTCCCGGATGAAAAATGGGGTGAGGCGGTCAAGGCAATTGTTGAACTCAAACCCGGGCAAAGCGCGAGCGAGGAAGAAATCATCGCCCTGTGCAAGGACGAGCTTGGCAGCGTGAAAGCCCCCAAATCCGTGGAATTCTGGGACGAGTTGCCCCGATCGCCAGTGGGCAAGGTGCGCAAGAAGGATATGCGCGACAAGTTCTGGGCAGGCCAGGACCGTCAGGTATGAGTGGCAACGCTCGATGATGCGCAAAATCGCGGTTCTCGGGCTGGGCCAGATGGGCGGTACGGTTGCCCGGATGTTGCAGGCAAAGGACTACACTCTCTGTGCTGTGGATCGTCCCGGTGCGCAGTGGCTGCGCGAAGTCGGGGGAGAACTCGTCGCTGATGCGAAGGCACTCGGAGATGTTGCGGATTTCGTGATCCTGCTGCTTTCACGCGAAGAAGATGTAGAGACAGCTGTCTTTGGACCTGCAGGCCTTGCTGAAGGCGGGCGTGAAGGTCTGATTGTTGCGGATATGGGGACGTTTGGTGTCGCCCTGAAAGAACGTATTCGCGACGCGCTGGCGGCGTCGGGAACGATCGTGCTGGATACGCCGATCAGCGGTACACCGGAGGCGATGGAGACCGGGCGGGCAGTGATCATGCGCAGTGGGGATGAGAGCGCCTGTGAGTTGATCCGCCCGGTGCTGGAAGTCCTGGCTCCGAAATGCCCCTATGTCGGGCCTTTTGGCCATGGAATGAAGCTTAAATTCGTTCTCAATGCGATGGTGACAAATCATGTTCTGGTCACCGCCGAAGCCCTTAATATGGGAATTGCGTCGGGTCTGGACCCACAGCAGATCATCGATGCCGTGACCGCAAGTGTCGCGACCTCTACCCAGTTTGAATTGCGGGCACAGGTTATGGCGGAACGGAAATGGCAGCCAGCGCCAGCACCGGCCCGGTTGGTGGAAAAGGATACCCGCTATATCGTCGAACATGCCGAGGCGCTGGGGGTAGCTGCCCCAGTCTCCCGACTGACCCGAGACTATTACGCAAAAATTGCTGAGATGGGCCAGCTGGAGGACGAACTTTCGGTCATCTATGAAGCGCTGGAAACTGACAATACGCGGGGTTGAGGCTTGACGGCGTGTTTGGTCAGGAAGTTTCTGCGCGGATATGTTTCATAGTGCGCAGAAACGAAAATACACTGGTGAGCAAGAGGAAGCCGATTCCCGCATAGGCGGTTTCGAAGGAGACCAACTCGACGACACCGCCGAACACGGCCGGCCCGATGACAATCGCACCAAAGATGACAAAACCGACGGCACCGGTTGTGCGGCTGACATCACCGCCGGGCGCACGCCGTGCGGCTTCGGCCAGATAGACACCATTCCAACCCACCGCTCCGGCTCCGAACAGTATGCCGACGGCATAGATCAGGGCGAGGGGCCATGATTCAGTCAGCGAGGCTGTCAGGAAAGCGGCACAAGCCGCCAGCATGGCGAGCATCAGCAATGTGGCGAGAGGTGTCATCCAGCGGGATGCGATAGCACCGAATATGATGCGTCCAGCACCACCACTAGCCTGTGCGGCGGCCAGAATAGCCCCGGCAGTGATCACGGAAAGACCAATATCCTGCTGAAGGTAAAGCACGATAAAGGTGGTCAGGGCGTACTGGGCAATCACCAGCGGAACGCAGCCAGCCAGCATCCAGCGCAGGATGGGGCTGCGCAATGCGATCAGGACCGGACCGGCCAGTTCCAGTCGCACTTTGATGCTGGGATCAGCAAACCGGGCATATCCGCGTGTCCAGAATTCAGTGATGATGGTGGCAGCAAGGCAGGCTCCGGCGACGATAAGGATCGAGATTTGCCAGTCCCAGAGCAGCATCAGTGGCGGGCTGGCCAGTCCGGCGAGCACACCCCCGATTGGCACGCCTGTTTGCTTGATGGAAAACACGAGGGGCTGCAGCTGCCGGGGCGCCACACGGGACAGAATATGGGAACTTGCCGGGGTTGCAGGTCCAAGCCCCAGACCGATCAGGGCGCTCCCCAACGCGACGAGTACCAGATTGCCCGATGCAATCATGGCGCTGCCCACGGCACAGAGCAGAACCATCGCCTGAGAGGCGCGCATTGGATTGATCCGTGCGACCAGCCCCGCAGACATCATCGAACTGAAGGTGGCGGCCGTGAAAAGGATGGTCGGCTGCATGGCAATCCAGGCCGGGTCAAGACCCATCTCCGGCAGCGCCTGCTTGGCCAGCACGGGCGGCGCGAACACCGCCCAGGAAATCATGATCTGAACCAGGGTGAGCAGAATTGTTGGCCCGACAAACCCGTTCGGTTCACGCGTGGAAGACTGGCTCAGCTTAGTAATCCGGCATCGAGTACAAAAGGACGCCCGCTTTCGCTCCAATGCGCGCGGCTTCGTCAGCGGCGGGTTTTTCCGGATCCCAGGGCTTGGCGTCGTAGCGCATGCCGCTGATCTCGTTGGTTGCATCTGACATCAACCAGACGATCGGGGCCTTCATCAGATCGGCTTCGATCAGGACAGGAGTTTCCAGTGTTTCGTCACGGGCCTTCATTTCGTCGGACATACCCGGTGTGGCAGCGCCGGCGCCCGGATTGAGGATATTCACGGTGACACCGGTGCCGCCTAGGTCCTTGTTCCAGGTCTCCGTCGCGCATTCCAGAGCCGCCTTGGAAGGGCCATATGGTGATGATCCCTGTTTGGTCATGGTGCGATACATTGTTGTGACGTTCACAATGCGTCCCCAGCCCTGATCGATCATCAGTGGGGCACACCGGCGGGCGAGCTTGT
>Ga0055584_100003904_pt1 | contig 14635 bp, 12 predicted proteins | sample OSDHelmetaG_FD_58716 | JGI IMG/M metagenome (GOLD analysis project Ga0055584, IMG submission 58716) | Pelagic marine sediment microbial communities from the LTER site Helgoland, North Sea, for post-phytoplankton bloom and carbon turnover... | ecosystem: Environmental > Aquatic > Marine >... | reverse complement strand
ACACGTCCGAAGACACACGAGTTTGAGTCGTGCGCGTCTACCAGTTCCGCCACTTCGGCATTTTTCCACAAGATTCTTGTGGATTTGAGTGCGAATTTATTAATATTTTCCACAAGGATGGCATGTAGGTTTAATTTAAGTGAATTCACAGGTTAATATATACCTAAATTGGCTTATCTTTGCGAGCCTGTTTAGCAGAATTGGCTAAATCATGTTGAGAACAAACGAATAATGTCAGAAAAGGTAAAAATATTTGCAGGTCGATACAGTAGTAAATTAGCATCTAAAATTGCACACAGCTATGGTGTTAACTTAGGTAGTATTGAAATAGTAGAATTTAGCGATGGTGAATTCCAGGCTTCTTTCCAAGAAACGGTAAGAGGTAATACGGTTTTTATCATACAATCTACACCTCCGCCAACTGAAAACCTTTTCGAACTTTTGTTAATGGTTGATGCTGCAAAGCGTGCTTCTGCAAAAAAGATTATCGCTGTCATCCCTTATTATGGATTTGCACGGCAAGACAGAAAAGATCAACCAAGGGTTGCAATTGGGGCAAAATTAGTAGCCAATCTCTTAACTGCAGCAGGTATAGATCGAATAATGACTATGGATTTGCATGCAGACCAAATTCAAGGATTTTTTGAGGTTCCTGTTGATCATTTATTTGGATCAACCATTTTTATGCCTTGGATCAAGAATAATATTGACCGAGCTAATTTAATTATGGCTGCTCCAGACACAGGTGGAACAAAGCGTGCTAATGCCTATGCGAAACATCTGGATGTAGACCTAGCCATTTGCTACAAACAAAGAAAAAAGGCGAATGAAATTTCGAGCATGACAGTAATTGGTGATGTATCTGGAAAGGATGTATTGTTAGTTGATGATATGGTTGATACAGCAGGAACACTGACAAAAGCTGCTGAATTATTCATGTCAGAAGGAGCAAAATCTGTCACCGCTTTGTGCACCCATGCCGTGCTGAGCGGTCCGGCATATGAAAGGATTAATAATTCTGTTTTAACAAGGTTGATCGTAACGGATACGCTACCATTGAAACAAGAAAGCGATAGAATTGAGGTGTTATCAGTAAATGATTTATTTAGTGATGTAATGGCAAAAGCAATTAGTAACGACTCAATTAGTGAACATTTTTTAATAGTCTAATTAGTAATAAAAATAAATAAAATGAAACAGTTATCATTGAGCGGTTCTCCAAGAGAGAACGTAGGGAAGAAAGATGCTGCAGCACTGCGCAAACAGGGAAAGGTTCCTGCTGTAATTTATGGCGGCGCTGGACAAGTACATTTCTATCTAGAAGAAAACGAAGCTAAAAAGTTGGTGTTTACGCCAAAAGTCTTTTTGGTTGAAATTGCAATAGATGGAAAGAAATACAAAACAATTCTACAAGATTTCCAAGTTCATCCTGTGATGGACAATATTCAGCACATGGATTTTCTTGAAGTAGTTGAAGGAAAATCAGTTAAGATAAAAATTCCTGTCGTTCTCGAAGGTCAGGCTAGAGGGGTTTTGAATGGGGGTAGATTATCGCGATTGTTTAGAAAGCTTCATATAGAAGGTATGGAATCAGATTTGCCTGATGCCATTAACATTAATATTGCTCCAATGCGTATTGGTGAAAAGTTAAGAATTGGCGATTTGAATTATCCAGGAATTAAGTTTCTTGATGCAGATTCTTCAGTAGTAGTTGCGGTAAGAGCAGCGAGAGGAGCAATTGAAGATGAAGAAGAAGAGGGAGAAGAGGGAGAAGAAGGAGCCGAAGGAGCCGAAGGAGCTGAAGAAGGAGCTGCTGAATCAGCACCTGCGGAGGAATCTAAGTAATTATTTGCAATGAAGTTCTTAATCGTAGGATTAGGGAACATAGGTGAGGAATATAGTAATACTCGCCACAATATCGGTTTCAAAGTACTGGACGCTTTTGCTGAAGCGTCCAGTGCTATTTTTAAACCTGATCGACTGGGCGACAAATGCGAAATCAAATTTAAGGGAAGAACTTTTGTTTGTATTAAGCCTACCACTTTTATGAATTTAAGTGGAAAAGCTGTGCAGTATTGGTTACAAAAAGAAAAAATCACCCCAGATCGTCTGCTGATTATTACGGACGACATTGCTTTGCCTTTTGGAACACTGCGATTGAAGCCAAAAGGAAGTGACGGTGGTCATAATGGTCTAAAAAGTATTCAGGAATCCATAGGTGGTTCTCGTTATCCGAGATTAAGGTTCGGAGTAGGAAGTGATTTTAATCAAGGTCAGCAGGTCAAGTATGTATTAAGCAACTGGAATCTAGATGAAATAGTTCCTCTTCAATCAAGGATTAAAGTTTGTCTCGAAATAATTAATTCATTCGGCACTATCGGAATGGACAGAACGATGAATCAATTCAATAATAAATAACAGCTTATTCCGGATTGATTAAATTCCCAAGGCTTACTTTACTGCTAATAATTTGAGATAAATCATTAATAGCCACTCTTTCCTGTTTCATAGAGTCGCGCTCTCGAATAGTAACGGTATTGTTCTCTAGTGTCTCATGATCTACTGTAATACAGAAGGGTGTACCAATAGCGTCCTGTCTTCTATATCGTTTTCCTATGGCATCTTTTTCTTCATATTGGCAATTATGATCAAGTTTGATTGTGTTCATAATTGCTCGCGCTTTTTCAGGAAGTCCATCTTTCTTTGTTAAAGGAAATATGGCAACTTTAACTGGGGCCAAAGCGGGAGGGATTCTTAACACAACCCTGGATGAGCCATCCTTTAATGTTTCTTCGGCATATGATTTTGTTAATACAGATAAAAACATCCGATCTAATCCAATAGACGTTTCCAATACATACGGTAAATATCTTTCATTCGTCTCTGAGTCGAAATACGTCAGATTCTTTTTAGAATGCTCCTGATGAGCACCCAGATCAAAATCAGTTCTGGAATGAATACCCTCTAGCTCTTTGAACCCCATCGGATAATTGAATTCGATGTCACATGCAGCGTCTGCATAGTGTGCCAATTTAATGTGGTCATGAAAGCGGTAATTATTTTCTCCAAACCCAAGTGCTTGGTGCCATTTCATTCTGGTATTTTTCCAATATTGGTACCATTCCATTTGAGTTCCTGGTTTAATGAAGAACTGCATCTCCATTTGCTCAAACTCTCTCATTCTAAAAATAAATTGTCGAGCAACAATTTCATTTCGGAAGGCTTTGCCAATTTGTGCAATTCCGAAAGGCAACTTCATTCTGCTGGTCTTTTGCACATTCAGATAATTTACGAAAATTCCCTGTGCAGTTTCTGGGCGTAGATAAATGGTTGCTGATTCTCCAGAAACAGAACCTAACTCTGTACCAAACATGAGGTTAAATTGTCTGACTTCTGTCCAATTAGCAGTGCCGCTGACAGCACATTTAATTTCTAAATCAATAATGAGTTGACGTACATTGTCAAGATCATCTGAGTTAAGCGCATCAGCCATACGCTTATTGATGTCGTTAATTTGTTCTTGTCTTCTTGTTACATTGGGGTTCGTATTTCTAAATTCAGTCTCATCAAAATCATCCCCAAATCGCTTCTTTGCTTTTGTAATATCCTTATTGATTTTTCCTTCAATTTTGGCAATATAGTCTTCAATAAGAACATCCGCACGATATCTTTTCTTGGAGTCTTTATTGTCAATGAGTGGATCATTAAAAGCATCTACATGACCCGAAGCTTTCCAAGTCGTTGGATGCATGAAAATTGCAGCATCAATGCCAACGATATTTTCATGCATTTGCACCATCGACATCCACCAATACTTTTTGATGTTGTTTTTAAGTTCGGAACCATATTGACCGTAGTCATAGGTCGCACTTAAGCCATCATAAATTTCCGATGATTGAAATACAAATCCGTATTCTTTTGAGTGAGAAATTACCTTCTTTAAAATGTCATCCTTTTCGGCCATAAAGCAAAAGTAAAAAGTTCCCTAAATATCCTAGCGTATTACTGTTATTTTACGCGAAACTTTTTCTCCAGATAAATCGGTTAAAGAAAGTTGGTATACTCCACAAGCGAGTTGACTGACATCAATTTTTTCAAAAGCAGTGTATCTTTTTTCTAAAATAATATTTCCCGAAAGATCATAGACAGTAAGGAAACCGTCCCGGTCTGTTTCTATGTAAAGAATTTGATTAGCTGGGTTGGGGAAAAGCTTCACCGGTTGATGAGATTGCTCGTTGATTACGTTAATTTCACCGACTTTAAATTTTGCGCTAGTAATTCCGAGATCTCCCGAGGTTGCCGTTAAAACAGGAATGCCTTCACCGTTAGTGATCCAATCAAAAATGGTGTCTGTCGGCCTGTTAAAAGAGCTCCCAAAACCGGCAAAATCTGCATAAACGGTGTCCGTCAACTCCAAAACAGTTTTTACTCGTAGGCAATCATAAGAACCGCTAGGAGTTAGTAGTGTTCCCCAGCCGTCTACATTTTGGGTTCGGGTGATCCATTGGCCATAAGCACCAAAGGTTGGAATGGAAAGCAAATATTCTCCATAAGACGTGCCCGTATCCCCATACGCCATAGGGAAATGGTAGATTTTGTCAATAACAGCATAACGTACTGAAGTAGGAATGCCTTGAACATTGGCGCCAAAACCTACAATTTTATGACCATTCGCATCAGATTTAAAGTACTCAAAGCGATCAGACAATGAGACACCTGTTGCACCAATATCATCGGTAGGAACAGCATAATTAGCGACATAGTCGGGATATAAAAATACGTTGTTAAAATAAAACTGATAAGCCAATGGAGTAGAGCTAACTGGCGCGGCATATAAGGTGTCGAGATCGACGCCTACAAGAGAAGAATAATCCCAGGTCGAATTCGGCCCAGTAAGGCTCAAGTCTATCGTAATAAAATCCAATACATTCTGTGAAAAATAGCTGTGACTGGTTTGAGGCATATCCGTTGAAGTGATTGTCACTTGGCTATCCAAAGTTGTTGTTATCAAGATTAAAAACAGAGAGCTAAAAGATTTAAGCATTTATTGGATTTTATTTAAAGATACGCAACTAATCTCAGTAGATCATTATGTCAAATCAAAAGAAGAAATATATTTTGGGAGCTCGTAAAATTTTTCTTTTTCCGTGTCCTGAATTTGGATGAAGTTGCATAAAAATTGAACTGCGGGTGGTTCTTGAATCTTCCGCATAAATCCCATCCGATTACTACGTTTAAAATAAGGAAAATTTGATTCCGCCAGGTCTAAATACAGAATACCAACGTGTCTTTGGTGTAGTGCAAGACAAGACTCCATTAATGGAATGAGTAAGTGCTTGTTTTCGGGAAGCGCACAACAACCTTCAAAAGCAACATAATTAAAAGTTGTTCTTGGAGAAAGTCTGCCTAAAACAGGGAGAAAGTGAAATATGTTGCGCCCCAACCAGCCTAAAACCCCTGGAGATGAATGAATTTTCCAACCTGTTGGATTCGCTTGTATGGCAGCAACCAATTCTCCATTTTTTCTGATTCCATAACAATGGCCTTGGTATCCAATTTTATTGGTATGTAAGAGTGCATGACTCTTGTATTGCTGGTTAACAAATTTGACAAATTCAATGGGGTCAATATTTTCAAATCGATCGTCTTTTTTAGGGAAAAATCGGCTGAATAAAACCGGTTTGAATTGACCAATTTTTTCTTGTTTAAATTGATGGGAGACGGCTAAAGATTGTAAGTTTTTATTTTCAATATATCCATAGAAAACAGTTTTTTGATTCAAAGAGTTGAGATAATGTGTTTCAATTTCCTTTGTAAGGTATTGGCCAACGCCTTTGCCTTGATAATTGGGTTTAACAGAAAAATACCTAATGTAGTACGCGTTGTATGGTTTTTTATTGACCATTACAGTTCGATTGCAGTATGCAGCAACAGCAACCAGCTCGTGATTGTTCCATAGGGTATGGAATTCTGGGGAAATCAGGGCACTCAACTTTTTATCTGTATCCAGGTGGCTATATTTAAAGCCGCTAGTCCCATAGATAGTCGATTTTAATAATTCCCGTATTTCCGGAATCACTTGCTTTTGGATTTTATATTCGAATTGTTTTTCCAATGATTGAATTACTTTTATACGAAAGTAAACACTGTGATTGAATTAGAAGGCAAGTTAATTTCTTTAGATGTTTTTGAAAAGCAATTTGTATGCGACATAGGCAGTTGTAAAGGTGCATGCTGTGTGGAAGGAGATGATGGAGCTCCTCTAACAATGGAAGAAGTAAGTATTATTGAAGATGATTTGGATAAAATTAAACCGTATATGCGTAAAGAAGGAATTGAAGCGGTAGCGCATACCGGTGTCTTTTATATGGATCAGGACAATGAGCCAGTAACAACATTAGTGAATGGTGGTGCATGTGCATTTGTAAATTTTAACGATCAAGGTGTCGCAAAATGTTCAATTGAGGAAGCCTATGAAGACGGAGAAACAGCATTTATAAAACCAATTAGTTGTCATTTATATCCCATTAGAGTTAGTAAGTTGAGTAAATATGAAGCATTGAATTTTAATAGTTGGCATTTGTGCAATCCAGCATGCCGTCTTGGTGAATCGCTTCAGGTTAAAACGTATCGATTTTTAAAAGAACCCATTATTAGACAGTGGGGATCCTCCTTTTTTGAGGAATTAATAAAGATTGATGAACTGTTGGAAAAAGAGAAGAAAAAGAAGTAAATTTTTCAATTTTCCTTAGGCCTTATCTGCTTACAATTTTGGTGCCATCAATTCATTGACCAGTTAAAAAATCAGATAATAAAAGAGGTTGTATTTCGGAACAGTCTAGTCCTGTGGACTTAACGTACTTTTCAAAAATTGACTGTTGATATTAACAATGTCAAAAATTGTTAATAACCGCGCAAAACCTTGTAAATTGGGGTATTACGAAACTTAGCTGTTTTCTTTTCCTGGTCATTTTGCCAAAATAAGTAATTGAAAAAACCCTGTATTCCACAACCACAGTGGGTTAGAAGGGTTATTAAAACTGAGTGTTAATAACTAAGTGAAAATGTGTGAGGATATTAGGTGGAATAATTAGTAAAAAGTTGAATTTTTGTAGACACCTAAAACGCTAAACAAGCTTTTAAATTTATTGTTGCCAGGATAAGTTATCCTGTAAAATTTAGATGGAGTTGGGAGACACCATCATAAGATTTTACACCCCAAGAATTGAAATATAAATTAAGAATTAAGTGAAGGAATCGGGAGAAACCGACACTGAAAGAAGAGAAAGAGTATGGAAGAAACTACCAAATCAACAGAAGACCGGGAGGTTAAATTAAATGAAGTACTAATAGGGGACATGCCGTTAGAGGAACCTATATTAAAAGACAATCCAAACAGATTTGTCTTATTTCCAATTAAGTGGGATGACATTTGGGCGATGTATAAAAAAGCTGAGGCCAGCTTTTGGACTGCAGAGGAAATCGATTTGTCACCGGATTTAATTGATTGGGAAACAAAGCTGAATGATGATGAACGTCATTTCATTAAACATGTTTTGGCATTTTTTGCGGCAAGTGATGGTATAGTAAATGAAAACCTCGCTGAGAATTTTGTAGCCGAAGTTCAATATACAGAAGCAAAATTCTTCTACGGTTTCCAAATTGCAATGGAAAATATCCATTCGGAGACCTATTCACTATTGATTGATACCTATATTAAAGATAAAGTCGAAAAAGACAAACTATTTAATGCGATTGAAACGCTTGAGTGTGTCCAAAAGAAAGCCACATGGGCTTTGCGATGGATAGATAATGGGTCTTTTGCGGAAAGATTAATTGCTTTTGCAGCCGTAGAGGGAATCTTCTTCTCTGGAAGTTTTTGCTCTATCTTTTGGCTAAAGAAAAGAGGATTAATGCCTGGCCTAAGCTTTTCGAATGAGCTTATTTCAAGAGACGAGGGATTGCATTGCGATTTTGCTTGCCTCTTATACACCAATTATATCGAAAATAAGCTTCCAAAGGAAGATATTCAAGCGATAATAGTTGATGCAGTTGAAATTGAAAAAGAGTTTGTTACTGATGCATTGCCCGTTAGATTAATTGGCATGAATTCAGAATTGATGACGCAGTATATCGAATTTGTTGCCGACCGATTATTGGTAGAGTTGGGTAATGAAAAAGTATACAACGTGTCTAATCCATTCGATTTTATGGATATGATTAACCTTCAAGGTAAAACCAACTTCTTTGAAAAAAGAGTGGGAGAGTATCAAAAAGCAGGTGTACTTAGTAACGATGCTTCAGGAAGTGAATTTGACCTGAATGCAGATTTTTAAGTAATTCACCACACCAGAACAATAGTAGAATATTAACCGCGAAACACACAAGAAAACTATGTATGTAAACAAAAGAGACGGTAGAAGAGAGGCTGTGAAATTTGATAAAATTACCGCCAGAGTAAAAAAATTATGCTACGGTTTAAGCCCTTTGGTTTCTGCTGAGCAAGTTGCTATGAAAGTTATTGAAGGGTTATATGATGGGGTGACAACCTCTGAGTTGGATAACCTAGCTGCAGAAGTTGCTGCTTCAAATACAATAACACATCCAGATTATGCACTGCTGGCATCCCGAATCGCAGTTTCGAACCTGCATAAAAACACAAAAAAGTCATTTTCAGATACGGTAAAGGATCTTTACGAATACATTGATCCAAAGACCGGAAAAAATGCATCATTAATTGCTGAAGATGTTTATCAAGCAATTCAGGAAAATGCAGAAATGTTAGATTCCAATATCATCTATGATAGGGATTTTAGATATGACTTTTTTGGCTTTAAAACACTGGAACGATCTTATCTTTTAAAATTAAAAGGTGAAATTGTTGAAAGACCACAACACATGCTCATGCGGGTTGCTGTTGGTATTCATAAAACCGATATAGATTCAGCACTGAAGACGTATAATCTTATGAGCGAAGGTTGGTTTACTCATGCGACACCAACTTTATTTAATGCAGGGACTCCAAAACCTCAAATGTCCTCGTGCTTTCTTCTTACTATGAAAGAGGACAGTATCAATGGAATTTACGATACGCTTCAGCAATGTGCTAAGATTTCACAGTCTGCTGGTGGAATTGGCTTGTCAATTCATGACATAAGAGCAACAGGTTCTTATATTAAAGGAACCAATGGAACCTCAAATGGCATAGTTCCGATGCTAAGAGTTTTTAATGATACTGCAAGATACGTAGATCAGGGTGGCGGAAAGAGAAAAGGATCATTCGCAATCTATATGGAACCATGGCATGCAGATGTTTTTGATTTCTTAGATCTTAAAAAGAATCATGGTAAAGAAGAACAAAGAGCAAGAGATTTGTTCTACGCACTTTGGGTACCTGACCTTTTTATGGAGCGAGTTGAAGCCAACGGAGATTGGTCTTTAATGTGTCCAAATGAGTGCCCGGGTTTATCGGATACTTCAGGAAAAGGGTTTAAAAAACTGTATGAAAGCTATGAAAAAGCTGGAAAGGTTAGAAAAACAATTAAAGCACAGGAATTGTGGTTTAAGATTATGGAGTCTCAGATTGAAACGGGTAATCCATACATGCTTTATAAAGATGCCGCAAACGAAAAATCAAACCAAAAGAATCTTGGAACAATCAAGTCTTCGAATTTGTGTACCGAAATCATGGAGTACACTTCTCCTGATGAGGTAGCGGTTTGTAATTTAGCTTCTATTGCATTACCTAAGTTTGTGAAGGACGGATCCTTTGATCACGATCGATTATTTGATGTTGCTTATCAGGTGACTAAGAATTTGAATAAGATAATTGATGGTAATTATTATCCAGTACCTGAAGCTAGGAATTCCAATATGAGGCATCGTCCTATAGGAATTGGTGTCCAGGGTCTAGCGGATACTTTCATTACAATGCGTCATGCGTTTGATTCACCTGAAGCTAAAAAGCTAAACAAGGAAATTTTTGAAACAATCTATTTTGCTGCTTGTACTTCTTCAAAGGATTTAGCGATAGAAGACGGTGCTTATGAAACTTACGAAGGTTCACCAATTTCAAAAGGGGAATTTCAATTTGACATGTGGAAAGTAACTCCTTCTGACCGATGGGAATGGGATGTCTTAAGAGAAGAAGTGAAAGAGCATGGCGTAAGAAATTCATTGCTTCTTGCACCTATGCCTACGGCTTCAACTGCTCAGATCCTAGGAAATAATGAATGTTTTGAACCTTATACTTCAAATATTTATACGAGAAGGGTACTATCTGGAGAGTTTATTATAGTAAATAAGCACTTGCTTAGAGACTTGGTGAAACTTGGAATATGGAATGATGAGTTGAAAAATAAGTTAATGGCATCAAATGGCTCAGTTCAAAATATTGATGAAATTCCAGATAATATTAAAGCACTGTATAAGACAGCATGGGAGCTATCGCAAAAAACCATTATTGAAATGGCTGCAGACAGAGGAGCTTACATTTGTCAATCGCAATCGCTAAATGTATTTATGGAAAACGCCAATTTCGCAAAACTTACTTCAATGCATTTTTATTCATGGAAGCAAGGTTTAAAAACAGGCATGTATTATTTAAGAACTAAAGCGGCTGTGGATGCGATCAAGTTTACTTTAGAAAAAACAGCAGTTGTTCAGCCTATTGCGAAAACAGAGGAAGAACGACAAGCTGAAATAGCCTGTTCTTTAGATGACCCAGAAAACTGTGAAATGTGTAGTGGATAAATAAGTATTTCAAATTAGTTGATTAACGTGTGTTGTGTTTCAGCTAATGTAATTAGGATAAAGGCTCGTTCAATGAACGGGCCTTTTCCATTAGGTGTTAATCTTGTAGTGCATATCAATATTCGCTGCAAAATTCAAATAATTAAGACAGTACTGACACAGGTTTAAATACAATATAAACCATTAGCGGTAAGAAGTTGTGTATTTTACAGCGTAACAACAATTGGTTTCTAATTACGGTAATAGACCCCTCCGATTGGAAAAAAATATGTTCATGGCCTCAACTGCATTTGCAGTGTGCCAGGTTGCTTTTAACTAAAGGATTGCAAATCGGTGAGCTTTTTGTAAACCCCGGCTTTATCGATCAGTTCTTGATGCGTTCCCCTTTCTACGATTTTACCTTCTTGCATTACCACAATTTCGTCCGCATGTTGTATCGTTGATAATCGATGGGCAATTACTAATGAAGTCCTGTTTTGCATGAGCTTATTTAACGCGTCTTGTACCAGTTTTTCAGACTCTGTATCCAAAGCCGAAGTAGCTTCATCCAGTATTAGAATTGCCGGATTTTTTAATACGGCACGTGCGATACTAATTCTTTGCCTTTGGCCACCGGATAGTTTGCCACCACCATCACCAATTCCTGTTTCGTAGCCATTCTCCATTTCAGAGATAAATTCATCCGCATTGGCAATTTTAGCCGCTTCAATCACTTGTTCTCGGGTTGCGCTTGGTAGACCGAAAGCTATGTTGTTTAAGACCGTGTCATTGAAAAGAATGGGGTTTTGAGTAACGATCCCCAATAGATTCCGAACATCATAAAGTTTGGCTTTTCTAATGTCAATGCCATCAATCAAAATGGCCCCTTCTGTTACATCATAAAACCTGGGTAGTAAATCGGCCATTGTCGACTTCCCTGATCCACTTTGACCGACTAAAGCTATTGTTTTTCCTTTTTCGAGTTTTAAATCAATGTTTTTCAGAACAAATTCAGACTCATATTTAAACGATACATTTTTATAATGTACCTCTTGTCGAAAGGCATCTATCTGTTGTTCAATGCCATCGATTATGGTTACTTCAGCTTCTGTAATTTCTTTTATTCTTGCTAAAGCAGCAAGCCCGCGTTGCGCATTCGAATATGCATTGGTAATACTTTTGAAAGGTGCAATCAGCTGCGATAAGAATGCAATATATGCAATGAAAAATGAGCCAATCAATTCTTCTTGAAAAACCAGTTGTCCACCAAACCATAATACTGTCGCAATTAGTGTTACACCCATGAATTCACTAATGGGTGAGGCCAGATCACCTTTGCGATACATTTTAATCATGGTATTAGTATAGTCTTCATTCTGTTGCTCAAATTTAGCGTACGACTTCCCTTTAGCATTAAATCCTTTGATGATCCTTAAACCTCCTAAAGTTTCTTCAAGGGTGGACATTAAGTATCCTAATTTTGATTGCCCTTTTTGCGCACTTCGTCGAAGACTTTTCCCAATAATTCCAATCAGTAAGCCGGCAACGGGAAAGAAAATAACCAGGAAGATAGTCAGTTGGGGACTCATCCAAATTAGCATAATGAAAAAAGCAATTATGGTTATTGGGTCTCTAAAAATAGCTTCAACTGAACGAAGTATAGACCATTCAATTTCTTTTAAGTCATTAGTAACTTTAGACATGATGTCACCTTTTCGTTCGTCTGAATAATAGGCTAATTGCAGGTCTAGAATTTTTCGAAAAATAACATTCCTAAAGTCTCGAATAATGCCATTTCTTAATGTAGCAATAACATACAGTGCTAAATAGGTACAAAGATTTTTAAGCAAGATGGCGGTTGTTATAAAAATACAGACATACAACAATACGGTTTCGGCACCTTGTAGCTCGATTTGCTGCGCTAAGTAATAAAATCCATGTTCTTTTAAGCTATACCCTTCAGCCCAGTAATCTGTAGTTGGTGGATTACCAAGCATTTCGGTTAATTCACGCTCATTCTTAAATAAGATTTCAAGCACTGGAATCAGCAATACCATGGAGAAAAGACTAAAGAATACTGCAAGAATATTGAATAGGATATTTAACAAAGCGTAGGGCTTATATCCTCTTATTAATTGCAATATTTTAATGAAGTCTTTCATTCGTCGCGTAAATATAGCTGAATTTGATAACGTCAAATCTGTATTTATTGTATTTGTATTGGAATTCATCTGAGGGCATTTTATACCTTTGTCCAACATGGCAAGCATAAGACAAGAAAAAATAGCTGGAGTAATTCAAAAAGAATTGAGTCAAATTTTAAGAAAAGAGGCCAGGACAATCTGCATGGGTGCGATGGTTTCTGTTACTGTAGTACGAATGTCGCCTGACATGGGTGTCGCAAAATCCTATCTAAGTATTTTCGGTTCAGCGAGTAAAGATGAGGTCTTTAACAATATCGTAGCGCATACTAAAACCGTTCGTCATGCATTGTCTCAGATTACTAAAAATCAACTTAGGCGGACACCAGAGCTGCTGTTTTTTCTAGATGATTCTTTAGATTATGCAGATGAAATTGATAAAATTTTAAAGGACAATTAATTTTAATAGTTTTTTTAAAGATCTGCAAGGTCATCGAGTCCACTCATATCAATTCCTGAATTGCTTTCATTCACTGATTTTGATTGTGTTCTTATTGATTCTGTTTGACTTCCTGTATTTTTTATTTCGGCCCGTTCATTTTCAACCGTTTGCATTTCCTTTTCTTCTTTTGGTACAACAAGTAAAATTAGAGAAGAAATTAATGTTCCCCATAATATGAATAGATAAATAATTAGCTCTTCATCAAAATCCATCCCGTAAAAATCGTCAATAAGACTGGCAGTATAAATAATTGTAAAAAAGCCTCCTAGTGAGGTGAAAACAATACTGATCACTTTTGCCGCTCGAGAGCTGCTTCCTCGGCTAACAAGACCTAAAATAAACGCGGGCAGACAGAAGGGTATCATAATTAAAAAGAAAAAAAACGTATAGAATGCGACCTTGGCTTCATGTCCTGAACATCCTGTTACAAGAATCATTAGGATGATGAGTAAGACATTACTTCCGCGGTAACCTGTTAATCGCTTCATATTTCTGTTTGATTTAAATGTATGGAATTAAATAGTACCCTTTTTGTTTTTAACGTTTATTAGAACATTGCATAGTATTCCCTGCGACTAGTCAAGAATTCAAGTTACTTTCGTGTAATGGGTTTCCCGTTCTACATAGCAAGGCGGTATTTGATTTCTAAGAAATCACACAATATTATTAATGTTGTATCGCTTATTTCTATTGTTGGTATTCTGGTAAGCACTGCAGCAATGGTTATTGTGCTGTCGGCTTTTAATGGATTCGAGGGTGTAGTTGAAAACCTGTATACTTCATTCGATTCAGATTTAAAAATAGAGCTAAAAGAAGGAAAGAGCTTTGATTCTAGCCAGGTTCCCGAAGAGCTATCTACAATGGCTGGAATTCAAAGTATGACCAAAGTGATTGAAGAAATCATTCTTGTGAAGCATGAAGATAGGTGGGTTACCTGCACCATGAAAGGACTTCAAGAGGAATTTTTAATAAATCTAGGCCTGGATTCAATGTTAACAGAGGGCTTCATTGATTTAGGTGAAGAGAGAAATGCCGTTGCAATTATTGGATCGGGGATAAAAAATCGTTTAGGTGTTACGGCGGACCCAAGATATAGAGATAGAGTTTCAATTCATGGTTTAATTAGGACTAAAAACATAAAGAAGAATTCGCAACCTTTTAATACTGCTGCAATTCCCATAGGTGGCGTATTTAACATCAACCCTGAGTTTGATGAAAAATTCTTTATGGTATCGTTAGATTTTGCGGCAAACCTATTAGA
>Ga0055584_100003903_pt1 | contig 14637 bp, 13 predicted proteins | sample OSDHelmetaG_FD_58716 | JGI IMG/M metagenome (GOLD analysis project Ga0055584, IMG submission 58716) | Pelagic marine sediment microbial communities from the LTER site Helgoland, North Sea, for post-phytoplankton bloom and carbon turnover... | ecosystem: Environmental > Aquatic > Marine >... | reverse complement strand
GAAGTATGACCTTAACAATCAAGTAATATGAAAATTTTTCTGCCTCTATTCGTCGCTTTAGCTTTCTGCACTGGTGCTTATTCCCAATCTTTTGTTTTTGGACCAAAGTTCGGAGGGACCATAGGAATTCAAAACTGGAGTGGAATTGATCGTGATGCACTTATTGCTTACCATGGGGCTCTGTTTATTGAATCTTGGTCCGAAGATAAAAACAGCTCGTTTTTTGGACAGCTTGGCTATCACCAAAGGGGAAGTGCTCAACGTACATTTAATTTTACCGGTGGGACTAATGGTCAACAATTTATTTTCAACAATGCAGTTTTGGCCTTTGGAGCAAAAAGTAAATTCAAAACTTACAATGCAAACAAGCCTTATTACAAAATAGGAATAAGACTAGAGTACACCCTTAACACCAACCTTGAACAATATTTAATTTACGGAGGATACTTTCCACTTGATCCTTTTGTTAATAAATTTAATTATGGCGCAATGGCAGGAGTCGGGTATGAAATTCAATTTAGTGAATTTGTTGGTGGCTTTATAGAGGCCACATTGAGTCCTGACATTTCATTACAGTATGAACAGCCACCATTATCAAATGTGCTAGACCCCATAACAAATAGAGCTCGAAACCTGAATGAGCAAACCATAAGAAATATCTCATTTGAAATAAGTGTCGGTCTTAAACTCCTTAGAAAAATTGAGTTTATTGACTAGTCGGTATTCAGCTCGCCCTTTTTTCAATATATGATCTTAAGTCAGCGAGCATCTGATCTGACATTTTTTCTTTTGTATACAAAGGCATATAAGATTTCTTCCAGTGCTTTGAGTATGTCCCATATCTTATAACCTGATATATGGAGTGTCGATCATAAGTACCCATTTTCTTTTTCAAATGGTTAAAACTCATGTCGTTATTATCTAGCTGTAGAAAAGAGTATTTTTTATTGTAATGGCAATGTAAACAACTGTTTTCGTAGATTTTTTGACCATTATCTGGGTCTCCATTCAACCCTGTTCCAATCTTTCTATCTTCAGGAGGAGCTAAAAATGTCGCTGGGGAATAGGAGACATACTTGGTGCGAAGAATTACATTTGCATTAGTCCAAGACAACGTATCTTCAATTGCATCCGAAATGTAATTCAACTCACCCTCTGTTAAGCCCAAATCTGACATTTTAAGTTGTATCTCCCACAGATATGCGATAATTGATTCTAATTCCCAATCTTTTAATTTTCGCCCTTGTGCACATTCGAGAGCACATAATTGTACCGCTTCTCTAATATCTTCATTTGCTGGTTTCACTAAGTCTCCATATTTTTTAACATAGTCCCCATTGTAAAAGTATTCTCTATTCACTGCTCCGTATAGTGGAGATGCTTGAAGATAAGGAAGACCTCTTTGAGTCACATAATCTAATCTAGCTTGAGGGTCTATTACTGTTAAGTCTGGATCCTCTCGTTCTATGTTGTGACATGAAGTACAGACAAAATGCTTACTCTGTCTTCTAGATTTTGGTTGCCCTGGCACATCAGAAAAGCCTTGAGTTACAAGATTGTATCCTGTTTCTGCACTTACGTTCGAAATGGTCAGGTCTGGTTTTATTTTACTAGCATCGTCCCCTAATTGCTCTAACACATCCCAGACCTTATCATCCTGACTGATCGGTGCACTCTTTTCTTCTAAAGAAACACTGCCAACTACAGCAGCTATCACAACGAATATTAGATACTTCATCTCTATATACTGAATAGCCTTGAAATCGTAAATCCTAGTCGAAACTCTCCATCACCCCAGTTAGAGGTTGTGTACGGAATAAAATCAGTCTCTGAAAGACCTGTCGCATTTGTCACATTCAACTGAAAAACATGGCCTCCACTAGTATCAAACTCAAAACCAATTCCTACAACTGGATAGTATCCATTTTCCGTTGTCCTAAAGTCTGTGTCTATCGGAAATGTGGTGTCTACAATTATTCCAAGGGCCTTGGACACGTTCCATCTCAAAGACCCTCCTATGCTAGGTAAATCATTTTGGTCGCCAAAGGGTACAATGTTTCTAAATGTCCATGCAGTATTTAGTTGTAATGAAAATGCGTCAGAGAATTTTCTTGCAACATGAAAGCCTAAATGATAGGCAAATCGGTGTGATCCATTTTCAAAAAAGTTAAGTGCATCAACCGAAGCACTTTTTTGCATCGTTGAGAAAGCATTTATTCCAACGACTGTGAGACTAAAAGGAAGATTGCCATTAATCTCTTGATTCATAATTCTAATTTTCAAGAAAGTGTTCACCAATTGCTTTAATGGCCCAGAGCCTTTAGCTCTATTCACTCCAAACATTATATTGTCAGTTATACCATACTCAAACCCGATGCTTACATCTGAAGCGTTTTCTAAACCATAAAACGTCGGCCAACCTCCTGCATTACCTGCTATATCACCAAATCTGTGTGCAATTCTAAAATCCATCTTTCGTGCAGGAAGTGTTTCTATAGAGTGTGAATTTATTACTCTAGTGTGTCTGAACGTTTGAGTTACCTTTTCCTCTTTGGATTCTTGGGCACTCATTCCGTTCTCGTCCATAGCCTCCTTCTCTTGAGCGAATGAACTAGGAACAGAAAATAGGAATAGGCATATAAATAGTATTGAGAAGTGTCTAGCACTAGGCCTCTTTGTAGGTAAATGTTGAATCATGTTTTTGGTAATAATTTCCAAAGCAAAATTACCACTATATAACCAGTAAGCGGTCTGAGAATTTTATATAATTCTTGTTTTTTTCAAAATGCCTCTAACTTTGTTGCTTAATCATTGATTTAAAAAATTGGAAATAAAAAATAAAACGGTTTGGATTACTGGGGCTTCTTCTGGTATTGGAGAGGCCTGTGCTTTAGCATTTAGTAAGCGTGGGTGTTCATTGATTCTATCTGCTAGAAATGAGGAAAAGCTTAAAGAGGTAAAAACTCTATGCATTGGAGCGCCCAGCGTTCATATTTTGCCCTTAGATGTGAAGGACCATAAAACCCTAGGCCCCAAAACCGCAGAAGCTATTAAAATAGCTGGTCATATTGACATTTTAGTCAATAACGCAGGAATTTCTCAAAGATGTACTGTGACTGGTTCCGAGCTTGCCCTGGATAAAGAGATCATGGATGTAAACTTCTTTGGAAATGTGGGTCTTACTCGGGCCATTTTGCCACATATGGAGAATCGTAAAACTGGAGCAATTGTAGTGACTAGTAGTGTTGCTGGAAAATTGGGACCTCCGCTTAGGTGCGCATATGCTGCATCAAAACATGCATTACATGGTTGGTATGATGTGCTTCGAGCAGAAGTCGCTCATAACAATATTCAAGTGAACGTCATTTGTCCTGGATATATAAAAACTGATATTTCAATAAATGCTTTGGCTGGAGACGGCAAAAAGCACGGAACAATGGATAAAGGTCAAGCAGAAGGTGTTTCAGCTGAAAGGTGTGCAGAGCATTTTATTAGGGCTATAGAAAAAAATAAACGAGAAAGTTTTATAGGAGGGAAAGAGGTCAATTTTATCAAGTTGAGGAGGTTTTCTCCAAGGTTATATTTCAACATGTTGCAAAAAATGGCAACCAAGGCTAGAAACTAATTTCAATATGGAACACATCGTTTTTAATGGGGAGCTGATTAAAAAAAAAGAAGCTTTTCTTCACGTTTCTGATCTTTCTATTCATAGAGGGTATGGAATTTTTGATTTTTTCAAAATAGTTAAAGGGTCGAACCCTTGGTTAGTGCATTATTTCAACAGGTTTTATAATTCTTTGGAATATGCCAACATTCCTTTTAAATATTCCAGAGAAGCTCTTAAGTTAATGATACAGAATGTGATGGCCAAAAATGGGCTAGAGTCTTCTTATGTCAAAATGGTAGCAACAGGAGGATATTCTTCTAATGGTTATAGCCCAACAGAAGAAGCCAATTTTATGATATTAACTCTCCCTTTTGATAAGATTCCTAACAAACCTGAAGGCCAAGGGTATAACCTAATTTCAACAGAATTTATTCGACCAAATCCATTAGTAAAATCAACCAATTATTTCAACTCGGTTATGAATTATCCAAAAATGCAAAAATATGATGCTGTGGATATTCTCTATCATTTTAATGGTAAGCTTTCAGAGTGTTCTAGGTGCAACGTGTTTCTTGTTAAGGATGGTATAATTGGAACTCCCGATTCTGGCATGTTAGAAGGGGTGACCCGAAGAAGAGTATTAGAACAACGTGTCAATGGATTTGACATCAATGTCAGACCGGTCAACGCGATAGAGGTTTATGCGGCCGATGAAATTTTTATTTCAAGTTCTACAAAAGGAATTATGCCAATAATAATGATAGATGGAACAAAAGTGAATAATGGAAAAGTTGGCCCGATCAGTAAAGAACTATCATCTTTTTTGAATGTGTTTTAGAATATCATTCGTTTCAAAAACATCAATATTGCCAGTTTCTTTTTATCAAGGGATATAATAAGACTAAAGTTATCATTGTCAATACGCCAATATAGAATTGCCAGTTTAATTCTCTATGCTCCTTAAGAATGACTATTGCAAGTACAATTCCATAAATAGGCTCGAGACTCATAATCAAATTTGAAGTGAAAGCATTCATGTGTTTAAGCGCTCTTAGGTGTAGCACGAAAGCCAACATCGTGCAAAAGACAACAAGAACTAAAAGGTATAACCAATCTAACCCTTTTGGAAGGAATTCGTGAAAATTTGAGGAATAAACAAATGGTAAAACCATAGTCAAAAAAAGTAAAGCGCCAACCAATTCTACAAAAAGTAAAGTTGCGGGACTGGCAACATCAATATATTTCTTATTTAACGAGATAAAAACCGCTGCTAAAAGAGCGGAAAGCATCCCCACAAACATCCCATGATACATTGAAAAGTCTAAGGTGTTGAGAATAAAGTACATGGCGACAACAATACACCCCCCTAATAAAAAATCAACTCTTTTCCATGGTCTCTTTCTAAACATTGGTTCTACTAATGCAGTAAAAAAAGGTGTCGCCGAAAAAGTTATTAGAGCTACCGACACATTTGCCAATTTTATCGCCCCATAGAAACAAACCCAGTGAATACTTATGATTGCTCCAATGCCTAAGAGGATGTATAATTTCCTGCTGGAAAGCTGTCTAAGTTCTGTGTATATATTCTTGTAAAACAGGAATATAACCATGGACAACAATAGCCGCCACCATACCATAGAGAGTGCCGAAACCTGTATTAAACCTCCTAAAATGGCTGCAAACCCAAACAGGAAAACTGCTATATGTAATTCTAAATATGCTTTTGAAACCTTTGACATAAGATGGTGAAGATAAGATATGGCCTCTTGCTAAGAATGCTATCTTGGAGAAATAAAAAGGACCAAATTTGTACTGCGAGGCATTTTTAGGTAATAAATAGAGCCATATACGTTTTAGGTTTATTCATCCCCAATCATTGAAATTTTCCATCGTTCTAAGGTTTTCGAGAGCCTAACCTTTTTGTACCTGTTGTTCATTTTTACCTAAATGAGCAACAAAAGAATATTCAAATCATACTCTTGTGAAAAATTCGTTTTTATTTGCAGAACTTTTGCTCAACAAAAAAGAATGCATGAGATATTTAGCTTTCCTAATTATTACGACCTTGGTATTCAGCTGTAAAACTACAGAAACAACATCCTCTAAAGAGCCTTTAACTCCTACAATAGAAAAGGCTAAAGAACTAGCCCAGAAATATGTAATTGTAGATGGCCATGTTGATCTACCATATAGATTGGCTATATCTAATTTTAGATTAGAAAAAGAATATCTAGGCATTCCTATTTCCTCAGAAAAAGGTGACTTTGACTATATGAGAAGCAAAGAAGGGGGACTTGATGCACCCTTCATGTCAATCTATATTCCTGCCGACAACCAACTAGAAAAAGGGAAAAGTAAAAAACACGCAGAATCACTAATAGATATGGTAGAAGGTATCTGCAATGAACACCCCGACAAGTTTGAAGTTGCAAAAAGTGTATCAGATGTAAAACGCATTAAAAGACAAGGCAAAATCGCTTTGCCAATGGGAATGGAGAATGGTGCTGGACTTGAGGACGATATTAAAAATGTGAAATACTTCAAGGACCGAGGCATCAGCTATATTACACTCACCCACTCTAAAGTAAACCTGATCTGTGATTCATCCTATGATTCTGAAAGGAAATGGGTAGGACTTAGTCCATATGGAGAAAAAGTAGTAAAAGAAATGAATCGTGTGGGCATTATGGTTGACATTTCTCATGTCTCTGACAGTACGTTTTTTGATGTAGTAAGACTTACAGATGTACCTGTGATAGCATCCCATTCTTCTGCTCAACGGTTCACTCCTGGTTTTGAGAGAAATATGGCAGATGATTTGATTAAAGAATTAGGCAAGAATGGGGGAGTCATTATGATCAATTTTGGTTCTACTTTTCTTGATCAAAAAAGTAGAGATCAGGCCGATGCTACTCGAACCAAGATTAGAAAAATGCTCAAGGACATGGAATTAGAGCCAGATTCTAAAAAAGGCAAAGCTGTTTCTGAGAGGTTTAGCGAAGGTCACCCTGTATTGTTTGCAGATATTCAAAAGGTGGCAGACCATATAGATCATGTGGTAAGTCTCATTGGTATTAACCATGTTGGATTAGGTTCTGATTTTGATGGTGTAGGAGACAGTTTGCCCACAGGTCTTAAAGATGTCTCTGACTATCCTAATCTTCTTCTAGAGTTAATAAAAAGAGGGTATTCTGAAAAAGACATTGCAAAAATTTGTTCTGGTAATTTATTTAGAGTTTGGCAACAGGTAGAAAATCATGCCAAGGCCAGTAAAGGATAATGGGTGACAGCAATATTGGTCTAAAGCAAATACTCACACTTGTTTTATTGTCGCTCATTTGGGGGACCTCTTTCATACTTGTAAAAAGGGGGCTCCTCGCTTATAGCCCATTAGAACTTGCTGCGTTGAGAGTATCAATTGCGGGGCTTTTTTTTCTCCCTTTCTTCATTTTCCACGTAAAAAAAGAAAGAGTAAAGAGCTGTTGGAAATATCTCATTGTAGGGTTGACGGGAACCGCAATTCCCGCTTTTTGTTTTGCTCTTGCTCAGACTCAAATATCAAGTAGCGTTGCCGGTATTATGAATGCTCTCACTCCAATTTTTACAATTCTGATTGGTATTACTTTCTATAAAATGAAAGTAGGAGGCAACCAAATTATAGGGGTCGCTTTAGGACTGTGTGGTGCGATTGCTTTGATTCTACAAGGAAAAGATTCCAGCCAATCTAACAATATGTGGTTTGCTGGTTTCGTCGCTATTTCTTCTATTCTATACGCGATGAACCTGAATTTTGTGAAAAAACATTTTCAAAATGAAAATAGTATTCGTTTAAGTGCGGTCTCATTTGTATTAGTTTCAATTCCTTGTTTGGCCTATGTAGGGTGGAGTGATATTCCCTCTATAATGAATACCGATGCAGGAATCAAAGCTTTGGGGTATGTTGCTATTTTGTCTATTATGAGCACAATGGTCGCTCTTATCATATTCTATAAATTGGTCCAAACCACGAACCCCGTTTTCGCTTCTTCTGTTAGTTACGTTGTCCCCATTGTAGCTTTGCTGTGGGGCGTTTGGGATGGAGAGTTTATTGGTTTGGGGCACTATATAAGTTTAGGTCTGATTCTATTAGCTGTATATCTGATCAGAAAAAATTAACACCTTACAAAGACCATCCAAATTTTTCCCAATCTTCAGCATAATCCACATCGCTCAATTTTTCAAGCTTTTGAAAGGACAGGTTGTGTTTTTCAAGCTTATTAACTGTTTCGCTATAAACAGAATTTGTACTCCACTCTATGTCTGTAAATAGAAAAGGATAGTATGATTTCATTCCAAGAAGATAATAACCCCCATCAAATGTAGGCCCAAGTATTACATCATTTTCTTCTAACCCATCAAAGGCTTCTTGTATTAAAGAGGAAGACAACTGTGGGCAGTCACTTCCGATTATAATCACCTTATTATGAACCTCACAAACCTCTTTGAAAGCATTAGAGATTCTTTTTCCTAGGTCATCACCTTGTTGTGATTTTTTACAAAAATGCTCTGTTGGCCAATTGTCTTCAATGGGTTTCGTCGCATAATATAAATATCTTCTACAAGGCAACTCTAAACTAATTTTTTGAGTGTGGTTCAACAGAGAGCAATAGATTTCTAATGCTCTTTGATCACCAAGGTCTGCAGCCAGCCTGGTCTTAACCACTCCTAGTTCAGGCACCCTAATAAAAGTAATTAATGCCTCTGAAGGCAATTTAGAAGTTTTCAAAACTAGGTTTTGTCTCCTTCTTCGCCTTTATCCTCTTTCTTTTTTACCAAGGTCCCCGTTTCAAGTGTTCTGGAGACTGTCGAATATGGTCCACTTATTATTTCTTCTCCTGTTTTTAAACCAGATAATATTTCAATAAAGTCATCGTCTTGAATACCTGTTGTCACCACATGCATAATGGCCGTGTCAGAATCAGTAGAGAAGACAACTTCGTCCATTTCATCATTTGACTTATCATCTTTGTCTTTCTTACGGACAGCTATGGCCTGAATAGGTGCGGCAATAATATTCTCCTTAATATCTGTAATGATATCTACAGAAGCAGACATACCCGGTCTAAACGGATAGGGGTTAATGTCAGAAATGATATCATCATAAGAAGACGGTTTAATAATAATTTTTACAATAAAATTTGTCACTTGGTCTGTGTTAAGAGAACCGGTCGCTGATGCGCTATTTGCCGCAGAATTTGCTATCTCTGATACATAACCTTCAAACTTTCTATCTATATATGCATCTACTTCTACCTCTACCACATCGCTCAATTCTACTTTAAGAATATCGTTTTCACTCACCTCTACTTGTACTTCCATTACATTAAGGTTAGATACTCTCATCATTTCTGTTCCCGCCATTTGGGCTGTTCCCACTACTCTTTCTCCTTCCTCTACGGCAAGGCTCGTGATTATCCCTGCTGTCGGTGCTTTAATGGCTGTACGACTCAAATTAGTCCTAAGTTCTTTTACTTGAGCAGTAGCACTTTTCACAGTAAACTCCGCAGCTTTTGCCGATTCTTGAGCAGATCGAATGCTTGCCTCAGACGCTCTAATATTGGCTTTGAGGCTTTCTATATTAGTAAGGGTCTCCTCAAATTCTGAATCTGAAATCACGCCATCAGATTTGAGCTTAGTGTTTCGGTCATGAAGCAGTTCTGCTTGCTTTAGTTGTGCCGTAAGCTGTTCTTTCTGTGCAATGCTATTTTCTATTTGTGATCTAGAATTAGCTGTTTGTGCTCGTGCGTTATTGAGGTTTGCTTCTCCTTGCTCTACGGCAGACAAGTATGCCTCAGGATCAATTTTTACAAGCAACTGCCCTTGATACACAGAGTCACCTTCTTCCACTAATAGTTGTACAATTTCTCCAGAAACATCAGAGCTGATTTTGACTTCTTTTTCTGGGTATACTCTTCCACTAGCTGAGACCCTTTCCTTAATCGTTCTGTTTTCTACAGTTGCAAAATCAACCGGCTCGCCTTCAGGAGCTTTGTTGCTATTATACACATAACCTGCTACTAACAATATTGCGATTGCTAATAATGCCCACAACAGCCATCGTCTCCTGTTCTTTTTCTTCTTCTTTAAAGTCATTTATATTTCGTTTTTATGAGTCTAATTAAAATTCAACAGGGTATCCCTGATAGTAATCCAGAATCTTGATTTTATATAGATAATCGTACTTTGAAATAGATAAGTTTATCAACGCTTGATTATATTGGTTTTGAATTGTGATATAATCAAATGAGTTTAATGCCCCCACTTGAAACCTTTTTTCTGCATTCTGGGCGGCAATTTCTCTTGCCCTAAGTGTTTTTTCACTAGCTTCTAATGCCCTTTTTGCTCCTCTCGCATCTGTGAGCAATTGCTGCATTGTATTGCGAAGGTTATTGTCGTTTTGTTTGTTTTGGTTAATTAAGCTTTCGAGATTTACTTTCGATCGCTCAACTCCTGCTTTGTTTTGATAGTTGCTATACAATGGAAGATTTACACTTACACCTATTCCGTAAAAGAGATTGTCATTGAATTGTGATCCATATGACTTATCTCCAAATTGAGGTAATGCCTGGTCGGTTCCTAATAAAACCGGAACTCCATCAATTGTCACAGGTTGAGAAACTGTAGAATTCGTAAACCCGGTAACCTCTTTCGCTTGATTAGAGTAATTCGTATTTAAACTTCCACCAGCAGTTATACTTGGCAAAAGATTGGCTTCACTTACTTTAAGATCATATTCAGCTGATTTAATTCTGAACTCTTGAGCCTTATTAGAAGGTGAAAATTCTAAAGCATTTTTAAAAGCCTCCTCAAAAGAAAGTTCATCAGGATCAGAATATAAAGACTGTGACATATTGGGTTCCACTAATATCATCTCTGTACCAAACCCAATATTCATGAGTGCTTTCAATCCAACCATGGCAATCTCATAACTATTTTCTGACATTGCCAAATCTTGATCTGTTGTAGCTAGTTGGGCCTCTAGGTCATATATTTCAGCTTGAGCTCTAGTCCCAACTTCAATCATCTTAGTCATCCGCTCTATTTCTTTTCCAGTGCTTTCTCTTTGTACTCTTATGTTTTGCACATTTTCACGAGCCAACAAAGCATTGAAATAAGTTCGTGCAATATCAAAAGCCACATTAATCATCGAAGAGTTTAAATCTTCTCTTGTAGCCAACTCCTCATTTAATGCACTTTGGATTTGGTTGTTAATACTTCCTCCATTATATAATGTAACTCCAGTATTAAACTGTGCTCCATTTGAAAGAAAGTTGGTAGTGATAAAGTCATTTGTAGTTGGGTCTACGGTTCTTCCAAAATTGAGACCTACGTTGGTCCCAAAACTTAAACTTGGATATCTCTGGCTTTTTGCCAATTTCGAGTTGATTTTAGCATTATCAATTCCATATTTTGCTTGTTCCACGCTCAAACTATTGTCAATGGCATATTCCAAACATCTCTTTAAGCTCCATTCGTTGTCTTGACTAAATGCTCCGGTGGTCATTCCCAAAAGCACAGCCACAATTTCAAATAGAAATAACTGAAAAAGTCGTTTTTTCAATGATTTGCTCATGATGATCTTTTTGTGAAAGCTAAAAGTATGTCTATATCTTTTTTTAGCTAAAGTATTTCTATCAAAAAAGCGCTGTTATAGATTAAATGCTGATTCCGAGGTATTCTTGTCATTAACGGGTCAAAGAATTGAAACTTCTTAGCCCAATTACTCTATCGTACCTGTCACCTATTCCTCGATGATAAATAATAATGTAATAGTCATTTTCAGTTTCATACCAATTCCCTTCAAAAGCGTTTGTAACTTCTCCAGACCTTCTGTCAACTAGTAGATAGATATAATCATAATAACCTTGCTTTAAAAGTACACCTCTACGATAAACCTCTCTCTCTGAATCATATTCTAAAAGAAAGTCGTCTTTGAGTTTCCAATCTGTGAGTTTACCAAAAATATATACATCAGCGTCCGGGTGTTCATATTTAGGTTGCAGATTAAAGAATACGTTCATGTATTCACTTTGTGTAAAGCTGTCATAAGCATCTAATGACTGAATGATGAATTCTCCATTTATATCTCTCCTTGAATTGCCGAAGAGCGATTCCGCAAATTGAATCTGACTTGCTCTTGTTTTATCTAGTTGTAACAAAACATCAATTCTGTCTTCATACAAATCCATACTGTGAATAGAAGTGTTGATTCCTCGAGAGCTTCTAATGTCGAAGCTTCTGAACTCTTTGAAAGATTCGAATGCAATTTTTTGTGTCCTGTCAAAATGTATTATTCCTGGTGTATTAAATTTAGGGGTGACATCTGAAATTGTATTATCCCACCGACCATTTTGGATTATTGTTGCCTTTACATTTTGTAACGGTCTTCTGATATCATAGTTTCTATGTTCTATTTTGAAACTTACATCTTGATGTGACTTTAGTAACAAGACATCAACAGGCTTCCCAAATTGTGGAATAACTTTGACCAAGTTTTCAGAAACAATAAACCTTCTAGTTAAAATTGGATCTTTTGTATCGTCATTGTATACAACAAGAAGATAGTTTCCTGATATTCTCAGTCTAGTGTCCTCGTTTGGAATGGCAAGTTCATAGTTGGTGTAGTTTACTCTAGTCCCTTGAGAATAATATCCATTCTCAAGTTCTTCATCGTTGAATCCATCTAGGTAGTCTAATTCGCTTATTGTACTTGGGTTCCATTTCTGATCACAATGGATTACTTTGTATGCAAAATACCTATCACCTCCCATCATATCATCAAAAGTCAAAATCAACTGACTTTGAGAATTCAAACTAATTATTGGCATTGATGTTGGCAAATCCGATATGTGAAACTTAACACTCTTAATATTCGCGTCATAAATATCATCTTCATACAAAAACCCTTCTTGTCCTATTAAAATATTAGGAAGAAATAATATGACTGCTAAGAAACTGAATATTGATAATGATCTCATAGACACTTTAATCAACTGAAAAAGTGTAATAAATGGTGTTATGGATATGTAAAAAGATTAGGTTTTTCTGGCTAATTCTTTTTCTTATTAGGTTTAAATCAAAAAAAGGCCAAGACTATCTTGACCTTTCTTTGTGGGCGATGAGAGACTCGAACTCCCGACCCCCTGGGTGTAAACCAGGTGCTCTGAAGCTGCTAAAGCAGCCTCTCCAGCCCAGTAAAACTGGGCTTCCGAGCAACTGGGCTGTTTTTACTATTATTTCAAATAATAGAATTTATAGTGTAATAGACACAAAAATAGGTGTCCAACCTAAAAACACTTGCCACAAATGACAAATTGTGAATTTTTCAATTTTGTTCTTTTTAAGAAAACATAGAGTTAATAAACGTGGCAAAGCACCATTGATGTGCAGGCTTACTTATGGTGGTAAAAGAAAAGAATTTTCTACTCGAATATTTATTAGTTCTGAAAACTGGAATGCATCTGAGCAGCTTATCTATAACTGCCGCCAATCAAAGTTGTACAATAAAGTCTTACTTAAACTTCGAGAAGAGATAGAAGAAAGATACCTTCTGAATACTCTCTATAAGAGACCTGTCAGCAGTAATACCATTTACAAAGAAGTGTTTGGTGGCGCTGCCCAGCATTCTAAGAACATAGATGATTTTGTCCAAGAGTTCCTCTCCTATATAAAAGACAACGTGGGAACGGTATATCAAGAATCAACCTACAGAAAATATAGAGCTTCATTGAGGCTCATTCTTACTGTGATAGATAAAAGCAAGCTCCTTTGTGATATCACAGTCAATGATATTGACCCTATCATTGAAAAGCTTCATACAAAAGAGTATAAGACGCCTACAATCAACAAAGCCATCAAAATATTAACACAAGCTTTGAAATATGCTGTTAAAAAAGAGTTTATCACAAGCAATCCTCTCAATAACTTAAGGCTCAAAAGTGTTAGAAGTACTATTTCCTATCTAAATCAAGAGGAGCTTTACAGCCTTGAAAAACACAAAATATCAAGTTCTTCTCAAGAAGCTATCAAAGATTGTTTTCTCTTCTCTTGCTATACTGGCTTAGCATATAATGAGGCCAAAAACATGCTGTTTTCTGAGTGCTACAAAGATAATCATGGCCAAACATGGTATAAAGTGCTGAGAAAAAAGACTGGTAGATCTTATGACATTCCTTTGCTTCCAAAGGCAATCAAGATCATTGATAAATACAAAGCCCAAGGCCTCAAAAAATTACCTCTTATCAGTAACCAGAAGTTCAATGACTATATCAAAGAAGTGTGTCAAAATGCTGGCATAACCAAGAAGGTAACACACCATATGGCTAGAAAGACCTTTGCCAGTACTGTGCTATTAGGTCAGGGTGTCTCTATGGAAGTAGTAAGCAAACTATTAGGTCATTCGTCTACTGCTGTTACTGAGGCGGCTTATGCTGATGTGTCTAAAAGATTGGTTTATGACACTTTGAAGAAGAGCAATATACTTCATAAGGACTAAGGATAAAACCCCAAATAATATTTGCACATATTTTTTATTAGGACTAGGCAATTATATGTAATTCCAAAAGGTGCTTCATTTGGTATGTTGTATAGTATACCCAGAATCAAAATGAAGCACCTTTGTTGTTTATCTGTGGCGCCAGATAATTATCATTCACTAAGCCATACTTGAAGAAAATGAATAAATAGCCATATTAAAATAGTATGTCTTTTATGGTTACCACTTCAGAAACTGTTTAATTGTGGGTTTGTATCCCTGTCTTTAATTTATTCCAAATTTGCATTACTACCTATATAGGATCAAATGCAAATTTGGAATAAACGTGCTTAAGAAGTTTATACGATTTACCTACCAAAAAGGAATACTAGGCAATAAGATTCAGTGATTACTTCAAAGAGAAAAGTATGTCATTATTGGGGTAGGTAAACCCATTAAAGCAGTAAGGTGAAACTTAAACTGAGTAATAAATAATAGTAATTCCAGATTTGCATAT
>Ga0055584_100003902_pt1 | contig 14641 bp, 10 predicted proteins | sample OSDHelmetaG_FD_58716 | JGI IMG/M metagenome (GOLD analysis project Ga0055584, IMG submission 58716) | Pelagic marine sediment microbial communities from the LTER site Helgoland, North Sea, for post-phytoplankton bloom and carbon turnover... | ecosystem: Environmental > Aquatic > Marine >... | reverse complement strand
CAGCTAGCTATGAAGCAGAAAAAAAAGAAAAGGAAATCGAACTACTCAAAAGTGAAAATTTACTGAAGGATGAACAGCTGAGTAAGAGGAGAATTCAGCAAAGACTATTCGCAGCATTATCATTTTTTCTAATCGGAATAATTCTCTTATTGAATATGTATTTTTCTCAAAGGAGAAAACTTAGAGAATCAGAATACAACCAGGAAATCAAACACAAAGTGAATGCAATTGAAAGATTAAATGGAAGAATATCTGACCTCTTAGATCAAAAAGACAAATTAGAACTCAGACCCCAAGATGAAATAAATGAGCTTTTGGACAGCCAACTCACAGATAAAGAATATGAAGTACTCAATGCCATAGCTAAAGGAAATACAAATAAGGAAATTGCTGAATCCCAGTTTATCTCAGAAAACACAGTGAAGTTCCATTTGAAAAACCTGTATTCAAAACTCGATGTGAGCAATAGAAAAGAAGCAGTTAAGAAAATAGCAAGTTTAGTCCAACTCTAGAGAAGATTCGTTTTTTTTTGACCTACCCACAGCGGGTAGTTTTCATTCTATTTAAGAATACCACCCGTATTGAGTAGGGCAATTGAATTCCCTTTATTTCAGATTTGACCTATGAAATCAAACAATTTGATACAAGCTATTCATGAAAATCGAATTATGATATTGGCTTTACTGCTGATTAGTATAGGAATAGTCATCATGTTGTTTGCCATTTTTCAATAGATAAATTATCACAAAACAATTCTTATGAAAATCAGTGCCATTTCGAAAAGAGAAAAAGAAGTCCTTAATCTTATTGCAAATGAATACACATCAAAACAGATAGCTCGTGAGCTATTTATCAGCCCGTATACAGCAGATTCGCACCGTAAAAACCTGATTTCAAAAATGGGGGTGAAGAATACGGCAGGGCTTGTGAGGGTTGGCTTTCAAAGGGGACTTCTATTATTTGCTTGCTCAATTGTCATATGTTCCCTGCAGTTACATGGTCAAGGAGATATTGAAATAGAAGGAAAAATAGAGATTGAGAAAGGTACTGGAAATGTGATTATTGGTAAAGACGCTGCCAATAGTATTACATCTGGAAACAATTCTATTATCGGGCATGAAGCAGCTAGAGATATAATTAGTGCAGGTTCTAATGTCGTAATAGGGAGATGGGCTGGACTTACGATGCAATATTCCGGTGAGAATGTTTACGTAGGAAATCAAGCAGGGAAGTTTAATAATGCAGGATTTGGAAATGTCATGGTTGGAAGAGGTGCCGGAATGTCATCTGAAGGGTATCATAATGTAATAATTGGAGCAGATTCTGACCCCTCAGATCCTGATGTAAATCATTCCATATCAATAGGTTATAATGTAGAAGTTGCTTGTTCTAATTGTGCAATGATAGGCCCTGCAGGTGATGAGGCAGTGAATGTAGGTATAGGAATTTCTGCTCCTGAAACTCCACTTCATATCAAGCAGAAAAGTGAATCTGGTATAAAAGGAATGAGAATGACGGATTCTGAAGATTCAGAAACATGGGATCTTTCTACTGTTCTAGATAATCTCTCTTTTAGCAGAAATGGTGTGGTAAAAGCATTTATCAGTCCGACAGATGGGATGTACACTGCTTCTGACTTTCGACTAAAAAAGAATATCGATAATCTTAAAAATGGATTGGAGATTATATTGAAATTAGAGCCAAAGGAATATCAGTACAAAGATGTTCAAAATGGTAAAAGATCAATAGGGTTTATAGCACAAGATGTAAAAGATATCATTCCTGAATTGGTATCTTCTAATGGTGAATATCTTGGAGTAAATTATGATGGACTTGCAGCATTAGCAATTCAGGCCATTAAAGAGCAGCAAGAATTAATCAACTCACTACAATCTCAAATTAATGATCTTGCCAAAATTAGATCCGACAAAAGTCAATAAATAACAGGTCAATTTATATGATGTAAAAAAGGAGCAATGAATTTAGTCTTTCATTGCTCTTTTATACGGTTCCAAACGAATTTACAACTGAGATACAAAAAATCTCAATTCTATTTTTGAGTTCTTTATTCTGCCTTTTGCTCAGCCATTTCTATGTTACAGACTATTTCTACAGTTGGAGCTACTCCTTTACCTGCTCCTGATACTTCAAAGTCATTTCTATTCACACTTCCATGGATTTGAAAGCCAACTTTGTTGCCACCATCCCTGGCTTTGGTTGATCCTATATGATTAGCTGAGAGTTCTACTTCTTTAGTATTTCCTTTCATAGTAAGATCACCCACTACTTTATACATGCTGTCGCCAGACTTGGTAAATGATTTACTCACGAAAGATATAGTGGGGTGATTTTCCATATCAAAAAAATCATCTTTTTTTAAATGGTTGTCTCGACCTTCAGCTCCAGTACTTACACTGCCCACTTGAGCTGTGAAAGACACTTTTGCATCCGTGAAATCTTCAGGTGTCCCACCTTCTACAGTTGCTTCAAAATCCATAAATCTTCCATTAATAAAAGAAATGCCATAGTGCTTAGCATTAAACATTACACTTGAATGATTGGCATCAATTTTCCAAGATTGAGCATTACTACTAAGAGATAATGACATTAGGGCAATCAATAAGACTATACAGTTTTTCATGTTTTTAGATTTTATTTCTTACAATCTACCAAATTTTATGAAGATCTATAGATATGGAAAAGAGTGATTGGCCAGTAGTTTTGAACAACTATACTTCATAAAAGGCAGAAGTCAATGATAATTGGTCTTTTTGAAAGTGTTATAATATTGTAAAAGTCTCGGGTTCATCAGTATAGAAGGTGTGTCATTTCGCTATCTTTAGACACTTCATGAAATTCAAAGCATTTCTTTTTTCATTCTTTATTGCCTTAACACTGAATGGCCAGTCGTTTTTCTACAATACGCAACAATTTGGACTTAATAGCACTCTCTTAGGTGGAGCAGTAACAGCTGGTAGTTCTGATCTGAGTATGATTTACTATAACCCAGCAGCACTTCGTTATGCTCCAGACAAAGGGATTGATTTTGCACTTTTTATTCCTTCATATAGCATAACCAACTATGGTGATAAATTGGGAAGTGGGAAAGATGTCTTTGACAGAAATATTTCTTTTAATCCAAGTTTATTTACTTATAAAACCAGTATCGGAAAATTCAGTTTTGTTTTTACTCTTCTGCAAAAGGATCTCTGGGATAATGATATACGTCATTCCATTTTAAGTGAGAGCCCTGATCGAATATCAAAGAAAGCTCTGAGTTATGATTATGAAGGGGACGAAAAATGGTTTGGTATAGGAAGTAGCTTTAATATTTCAGATCATTTTTCAGTAGGAATAAGCCAGTTTTGGAATATCCTTAATAGTAACTATGAGTATGGCTTGTCTTCTGATGTGCAAAACCTTGTTGAAAATAGACTTGAGGAGTTTTATTCTGATCAATTTCATCTGAATGTTTCCAGCATTTTTTCCATGACTACTAAAATAGGTGTCGCTTATACTGGAAAGAATGACAAATTGGGTGTAGTGGTTACTACTCCTTATTATACCCCGTATTCAAATTCTGCCAACTTTGAGAAGGCGACCTCGATCTTAGATTTTGGAAGAACAGTAATGACGAATACTATTGATTTTGATATTGACCCCGTAATAAAGAATGCATGGGAAGTAGACTTGGGGTATAGTCGAATTCTTCCTGATAGCTCTGAACTTTGGTTTAAAGTAGCATATCACAGTGCTGTAGATGAATATGAAATGTTTACTTCTGATAGAATCAATTTGGAAGGTCTTAGTTTTGTCAGCGGATTGAATAAAGTTGTAAATCTTTCACTGGGTTATGCTAAAGATTTTAATGAAAAGTTTCAGTTCTTAGGAAGTGTAAGAACAAATTACAATGCAGGAATTCAGCAATCTAATAATCAAAGGAGTCAGAGTATCATTCTATTAGAAAAGGATCGAATGCATATAGCATTGGGTACTAAAATTCAGAGTCGTAATGCCTCCTTTGTTGTAGGGCTGGATTATGGATTTTCAATAAGTAAAGAGTCTCCACCTTTTGAGAATTTTCCAACATTCAATCTCCTTGATCTGCAAGAAACAGGTTATTCTCAAAAAACTTTGACACTCTTGCTCACTTACGAGTTTTTCTTGGATCGTATGGGTCAAAATATTTCTCGAATGCTAGAAAGAGATAAGAAAGAATCTACTTCGTATCCTCATTGAGTTATTATGTTTTAAATCATGTGGATTTTAACAACATGTTATCATGGCTATATATCTGTATAAAGACTTTTGAATTTGTAGTATTTTCACAATACAAAGTTCAGGTCATCAACAATGGTATCTTTTAGAATTTGTTCTGTTGCAATAGTTATTATCTCTATAGTTATCATGTCATTTGATATTGTAGGAGATAAATACACAGATCGGGTTGAAAGTAAAACTCCTAAAATGAATGGTCTTTGCTGGGTGGCAGGTGATTCTATCGCTGAGCACAATATTGATGATATTGTAGATTTAGGAGCCACATGGATTTCTCAAACGCCATTTGGTTTGATGAATGGCCATACCGATCCTAACATTGAATTGATGAATGAGAGAGCATGGTGGGGAGAGACAGATAAAGGAATCATTTATACGGCAAGAGAAGCAAAGAAAAAGGGTATTAAAACAATGCTTAAACCTCACATCTGGATCAGAAATAGCAAAGGTAAATGGAGGTCGGATATTGCTATGGAGAGTAATGAGGAATGGGATCAGTGGTTTGAGAGTTATAAGAAATGGATTTTGCATTATGCACGACTTGCAGAACAGAATCAGATTGAAGCACTCTGTATAGGTACAGAATTCGATATTACTACGAGGAGGCATCCTGATAAGTGGAGAACTGTAATTGCAGAAATAAGAAAAGTCTATAAAGGTGATCTTACTTATGGTGCAAATTGGTATAGAGAATATGAAACCGTATCTTTTTGGGATGATTTAGACTTCATCGGAGTACAAGCCTATTTTCCTCTAGTAAAAGAAAATGTACCCAGTAAAGCTGCTCTAATAAAGTCTTGGGGAAAGCACAAAAGAAGCCTTAAAAAATTGTCTGAGAAGTACGATAAGAAAATCATTTTCACTGAGATTGGATATAAGAATACTGAGGATGCAGCCATAGAGCCATGGACTTGGCCTCAAAACCTAGATGGTAACACTCCCATAAGTGATGCTACTCAGATGCTTTGCTATGAAGCTTTGTTCGAATCGCTATGGCATGAGTCATGGCTAGAAGGATTCTTTATTTGGAAATGGTTTCATACTTCTTATAAGTATGAAGACTTTGATGAATATCATACAGAAAGACAAAAGCGCCGAAAAGAATGGGCCAAAAAAAGGGGAAGACCAATGAGACCAAGTATATATTTCTCTCCTCAATATACCGACGCAAGGGAAGTGCTAAAGAAATGGTACACTACTGAATAGATAGACATCAGTTCTTTATAGGCTCTATACTCGATCAACTAAATCCAAAATTCTATCTTTACACCCATGGCAGATAACGTCTGTAAGGAAGAAACATATCAATCTCTGTTTTACACTCATTCTGAGCATTTAAGAAACTTTCTTTACTATAAATCTGGCAATCTTGCTCAGGCTGAAGATTTGGTTCAAGATGCATTCAGTAAGTTATGGGAAAATTGTGAAGATGTTACTTTTGAGAAAGCCAAATCGTTTCTTTTCACTGTTGCAAATAATCTATTTCTAAATCAAATACAACATCAGAAAGTGGTTTTGAAATTTGAGAGTAGAGGTCATTCTGAACGCAATGACGAAACTCCACAATTTATCTTGGAAGAAAGTGAATTTAAAAAGAAATTGGAGGGAACTATATCCTCTTTGCCTGAGGATCAAAGGACAGTTTTTCTAATGAATAGAATAGACAAAAAGAAGTATAGAGAAATTGCAGAAATCGTGGGAATAAGTGTGAAAGCGGTAGAAAAGAGAATGCACAAAGCATTGACTCATTTAAGAAAAATACATAAAGATGTGTAGGGTATTTAAAGACATATCTGTTTTAGATATACAAGACATAAATAGAAATTATCGAATAGCACATTTATAAGTTATGCCAGATCAAGATACACTTTATGCACGTTGGCTCAATGGAGATATATCTCCTGAAGAAGAAAAAGCCCTTCGCTCCTCTGGTGAGTGGGCGGAACTAGATGCAATAATAAATGCAGCCAATTCTTTTACACTTCCCAGATATGATCAGGATGATGCTTATAAAGCCCTAAAAAGCAAGAAAAAAGATACCCGAGTTTTACCTTTGAATGCCAAATGGATCATGGGGATAGCAGCAAGTGTCTCCGTATTAGTTGCTGCCTACTTTGTGTTGACTCCTACTCATACTCAGATTTCTGCAGCATATGCTGAAAATCAAATTCATCATACTTCAGATGAATCAATTATAGTACTTAATGATGGATCCAGTATTTCTTATGATGAATCCGATTGGAAAAATGAAAGAATAGTTAATTTGATAGGAGAGGCTTCATTTGATGTGATCGAAGGATCTCCTTTTATCGTTCAGACAGCCTATGGACAGGTAGAAGTACTTGGTACTACATTCAATGTCAGATCATGGGACAATGCGATATCAGTGGAGTGTTATACAGGCAGAGTAAAAGTGACTTATGGAGGGAAAGAGGCCGTGCTTACAAAAGGGAAAGGTGTGAAAATAGCGGGTAATAATTCGACTTCTTTTAATATTGATCACAATAGTGCTAAGTGGCAATCTGGCTTATCTATTTTTAGAAGCGAGAGAATAGAAAATGTCTTCTTTGAGTTAGGACGACAATACAACGTTGTTGTTGAGTATGAAGGAGATAGAATGCGTTTTTCAGGTGGATTTGTACATGATGATATCAATAATGCATTGTATCAGATCACTGGGCCTTTAGGAATGAGTTATGAAATAAAGCCTGATAATATCGTTAGAGTATTTAAGTAAGACAAATTCAACTTGGTTAGTCAAATTAGAGTTTATTTTATATTACTATTGTATTTGATAACAGGTCATTCTGATGCTCAAGATGATCCCACTCAATTATCCTCAGTTACAAGTCATTTAGAACTAATAGAGGAAAATTCTGACTTCACATTTAATTATGATCCTTCCGATCTAGACAAATATTATTATTCGGGGGATATCGATTATTCAGACATCAATTATTCATTAGAAAAACTCTTCTATAATTCTCCATATGAATTTGAGGTTTCAGGAGACTTGATATTGATAGTATTGGCGCAAAAAGAAAAATACAGGCTCTGCGGTATCGTGGAAAGTTCACAAGGAAAAGATCCACTCATAGGGGCCAATATTTTTGTAAAATTTTTGAATAAAGGCTGTATTACTGATCAGGATGGCAGATTTGCTCTAGAGTTTGAAGGCTATCCAAATGAGTTAATTGAAATAAGCTATGTTGGGTATGATACAGAAGTTATAAATCTGAGGACCTGGAATATTGAAGGTTGCAATAATATTATCAGTTTGGATGAAGGTGAATTTATAGAAGATGGCCCTGTCATAAAAGCATATCATTTGTTACCGGGTGTATATGAAGATGAACATGGTGCACTTAACATTAATTATGAAGGACTCTCTCAGACTGCATCTAATCAGGAATATGATGTACTAAATACAGTCCAACTGCTTCCAGGAATAAGCTCTACTGATGAAAGTGCTAGTAATCTTAATATTAGGGGTGCCACTCCAGATCAGAATTTAGTCCTTTGGGAGGGAGCTGCTATTTATGATCCTGGCCACATGTTCGGTATGATATCTTCTATTAATCCTTTCATAGTTGATAATGTGAATCTTCAGAAGGGAGTGTATCACCCCAAATATGATAATCGAATAGGAGGAATAGTAGACGTGACTCTAAGTGACTATATTCCATATAATGTAAAAGCTGGAGTAGGTACTACTATGACAGAAGCTCATGCTTTTGTGAATGTTCCAATAATTAGAAACAAACTTGGGATAGTATTAGCAGGAAGGCATACGATCAATGGACTTATAAATAGTCCTACGCTTATCAGTTATTCCGAAAAACTTTACCAAAACAACTCATTGGATACGGCCATTCCTATTGATTCTACTGATGACGATTCAGGAAGCCTTTTTAACTTTTACGACTGGAATGTTAAGGCGAAATATAAAGTGAGCGATAAAGTTTTTATAAAAGCTTCATATTTCGATAGTCACAATGACTTTACTGCAACATCGTATCTTTTTGATGGTGAATTAGAATTTACAGATGCAATAATTGCTGATAACAAGGCTTTTAGTGCACATTCGGAAGTATCATGGAATAAAAAACTATTTACTGATTTTTATATCACCTCATCAGCTTTGGTTAATGCATATGTCACTTCACAGTCAGATGAAGATGAAGAAGACTTCGATTTCGAAGTAAGTCTTTCTAACAGTATTTCTGATTTTAACTTAGGAATATCTAATGATTGGAGTATTAATAGTGAAAGTCATTTGCACTTTGGATATATCTTAGAATTCAAGGAGGTAGATTATAGGATAGATGAGTTTTCACTGGATGGACTGGATATAAATGATGGGGAAGAAGTAAAAGGTAAATTTCACAACCTATTTGGTTCTTATCAATTTGAAAGCGATCTGTTTTCATTGGATATAGGAGGAAGATCTATTTACTATTCTGAAAGAAGAAGTTTACATTTTGCGCCTCGTATTCATGCAAATTTAATTATAGACGAAGGTTTAAATTTAAAAATCGGTGCAGGTCGATTTTATCAATATATTGGTCAGGTTCAAGATTTTGGAGAAATACCTCTCATTTCATCAAATGGATTATGGAGGTTGTATGATGCCTTCGATGAAAATGTTTTGGAGTCCTCAAAGGTGACTTTCGGGATGATCTATAATCACAAAGGGTGGCTAGTAGATATAGAAGGATATTTGGGCGAATCCATAGGCCTCTCTGGTACAGAAATGCTTTCCAGTGCTAATTCTTTTTTTGATACTAACCTGAATTCAGATGTTAAAGGAATTGACTTCTTGATTAAAAAGAAGTGGAAGAAATATCAAGTATGGTTCAACTATACCCTGAGTGAGAATGAATATTATAAGCGAGATTTTCCCGAGTTCAGATTTGCTGCAAATAATGATAGACCACACAACTTAAGCATAGTTAACAATTGGAATTCTGGTAATTGGAGTTTATCAGCAACATTTCATTATAGATCAGGTTTGCCATATTCAGAGCCATTAGGGATTGAACAATTTTTAGATGAAAATCAAAATGTCTATAATGAACTTGTATACGGAGAAGTTAATTCTAAGAGACTAAGGGACTATAGTCGATGGGATGTTAATGCATCCTATAGATTTGATACTTATCAGAATATCAAAGGTGAAATAGGCTTATCTTTTTTGAATATCTTCAATAGAAGAAACGTGTTTTCTAGGACTTATCAGATTGGTAATATTGGTGAATCTAATAGTTTGGAGGCATTTAGTATTGATAAAAACCTTTTAGGCTTTACGCCCAAACTTTTAGTTCGACTTAGTTTTTAAATTACCAAAGGCTATAGGTATGTCTACAGCCTTTGGTAAAAGAAATATATGTTCCTTATTATCAGAATTTGAAAGAACGATTATTCAGCTCCTTTTGACTCTAAAAACTTCACTATATTCTTATGTCTTGCATTGTAAGCGGTACCCAAGGCGCTACCATAAGCACCTCCACGTGTATTTACATCAGCTCCGTTTGAAATTAGATATTTAATGACATCCAAGTGACCATTATTAGCTGCTGTGCTCAAAGCAGTCCCATATGCGCCTTCTACTGCATCTATTTTTGCTCCTTTTTGTATCAATACCTTAATCGTTTCAAGATGACCATTATTTGCAGCAGTATTTAAAGCATTCCCAAAAGCACCTCCATTGGCATTCACATCAGCTCCTTTATCCAGTAACAATTTGATCGTACCAACATGTCCGTTATTAGCAGCAGTGCTTAAAGCAGTACCATAAGAGCCTCCAGCCGCATTAACATCCGCCCCCTTTTTTAGTAACATTTTAATTGTGCTTGTATGCCCATTATTAGCTGCTGTATTTAGAGCTGTGCCATATGCACCTCCAGATCCATTTACATTAGCTCCTTTATCAATGAGTAATTCTACAACTGCGTTATGACTATTATTGGCAGCTGTTCCAATAGCTGTCCCATAAGATCCCCCAGCTGCATTTATATCCGCCCCTTTATCAAGAAGAAGTTTTATGACATCTACATGACCATTATTAGCCGCCGTATTTAAAGGTGTTCCATATGCACCTCCAGGTGCGTCAGCATCAGCGCCTTTCTCTAATAAGAGATTAATCACATCGGTATGTCCATTATTAGCAGCAGTACTTAGAGCTGTACCATAAGCACCACCAGAAGCATTTATATCAGCACCTTTCTTTAAGAGTAGATCTATGACTTTGACATGTCCATTGTTAGCTGAAGTGTTCAAGGCAGTGCCATAAGCTCCTCCTTTGACATCTACATTTGCTCCTTTGTCCAATAAAGTTTCAATGGCCTTCATGTGTCCATTATTAGCGGCTGTATTCAGAGCAGTACCATATGCACCGCCTTTAGCATCTATATCAGCCCCATTTTCTAAAAGAAGTTCTATAGCTTTTACATGTCCATTATTGGCTGCTGTGTTTAGAGCAGTGCCATAAGCGCCACTATTGGCATCTATATCCGCTCCTTTTGAAAGCAATAGACTTATACTTTCAGTATGTCCGGCATTTGCAGCAGAACTCAGGGCTGTACCATAGGCTCCTCCCTTCATGTTCACGTTTGCACCTTTACTAATTAGCAAGTTTATGATGTCATTGTGCCCCCCATGAGCAGCTCCACCTAAAGCGCTTCCATATGGGCCACTTTTTGAATTCACATCGGCTCCTTCGTCAAGGAGGAAAATTACGAATTCCAAATGCCCCTCTTGAGCAGCTTCGCTCAGTGGCGTGGCGTCTTTTCCATGATGATCAATTTTTGCCCCATCTTGAATTAGTAATTTAGCAATTTCTAAATTTCCCACTCTTGCAGCAGCAGATAAAGGAGTCCTAGCGTGTGATCTCTGGTAATGTATTCCATCTGCATTTTCTACTAGTACTTCATATTCTGGATTGGAGACTTTACAGTTTGCATCAGTTTTTTTAATTAGCCTTTTGATTTCTCCAATATTCTCGGATCTGATGGCTTTTAGAAGTAAGTTGCATTCAGGATCATAAGGAATATCAATATCCATTTCATTCCCATCTAATGGATAAGGAGCTCCCATTACGACGTCCTCAACCTGAGTTTTACCATTTGAGTTATTAACATTTTCTGATTGTTCTTCTGTTGTGAATTCCGAACTTATAGAAGACAGAGACTCCTCTTGCGCAAAAGTTGTAAGTGGTTTATTTAGCAGTAATAAGACCACAAATATCGTGGGAGCCAGAAAGGTATACTTCCATAGCCCAAAGCGATTAGATTTTTTGTTATTCATTTTCATGATGCGTTGTTTAATTAATGATTGATTATAGTTTGTTGTGATAGATAGAGGTTTTTGGTAACACGCTATTTTTACCAAGTTCAATTGATATTCTTGTTTGGCAACAGTTTTATTAGCGACTAAAATGTCATCAGTTTGGTATTCAATATTTTTTTCTACTTCTCTTCTTAGTATCCAAACGAAAGGATTGAACCAAAGAAAAATCACGGCTAGTTCTGAAATAAGAAGATCCATCGAATGCATCTTGCTGACATGGATTTTTTCATGGGCCAATATCTGCTCATAAGTTTCGTAATCATAGCTAGATGGATTGATGAATATATATTTGAAAAATGAACAAGGTTCTATTTCACTTTTCATATTTACAATGACTCCTTCATCGCTGACTATTCTGTCCTTATTCCTGATCACTTTCCATAACATATTGATAACTTGACCTATAAGGCTGAGTGATAAGACCACCACACCAAACAAATAAATTGCTATTATCCAAAATCCTATTCCTTTGACAGATTCTGACTCTTTTGTTAAAGTAGGTGCTTGTTCTTCTTCAGAATGTCGTTGAATTTGATCAGAAGAGGGCATCTTTTTGTGATCTTTTGATCCTAACATTGATGTTGCATTATTCTGAATATTTTTCGTCGATAAATTTTCTTTGTAGATATCAGGATTGTTGAGTGTAACGATGTCACTTGATTCACTTAAGGTTTCTATCCAACTAGAGACTACACCTTGATTTTGTATCACCTCAGGAAGAACAATAAAAGGGAGTGCAAATGATAATGCTAGGCAGCTTAATAAGTATATGCGATTGGCTGAAAAGAAAGTCTCTTTTTCTAAAAAAATCTTGTAAAAAGCCAAAAGTATTACAGCTACAAGTGATGCTTTAAAAAGTAATATTATCATGATTCTGGATTAGTAGACTTGATAATTTTAATTAATTCTTCACGCTCTTGATCGGTCATTTTTTCAGTTTTCGCAAAATGAACCATCATTTTAGAAAATGAATTGTCAAAAAACTTTTCTTTGATTTCCTCAATGTGCTCTTCTCTATACTCCTCAAAATCTTGAGTAGGGCTGTATTGATGAGTAATTCCAATAAGTTCTGATTGAAGGACTCCTTTTTTTACTAATATTTTCACTAAAGTGGCAACCGTGTTGTAATGAGGTTGGGGACTAGGAAATTGATCTACTATGTCTCTTATGACAGCTTTTTTTAACCGCCAAATAATCTGCATGATTTGATTCTCCCTTTTAGTTAGTTCCATTGTAAAAATTTAATGACAATGCAAACCTACTAAAAAATTAGTATGCACACTAAAAAATTAGTAGGGCTAAATAAATAGTAGCAAAAAATGAAGGGATTATATAAAAAGAGATTAGTGAAGTAGAGACTCGAAACTCCAATGATTATAGGGGTTCAGGGTTGGACGATACTACAATTAGAATTTTCAAAAATAATTTTCAAAAAAAATAAGAATTAGTGGTAGGGTAGGTCAAATCATAACTGTTTTATTTCTGATGACAATATTCTTAAACAACAAAAACGTCAATTTATGTCGATTATGAAATTCTTGAAATTCTCTTTAGCTGGTCTTTTATTAACCCTGTTTTTAGCTTCTTGTGACAAGTCAGATATAGGAAATTTAGATGGCCCAGAGATAAGAGAAAATGCGAGCCTTCTTAATAACTTTTCGAATAGTATGGAAGAGGATTCAGAGTATCAGGATTCTTTGGATTGTTTTGCTCTAGTCTATCCCATCACAGTAATTTACCCTGATGGAACGGAGACATCTTTAGGAAGTGATCAGGAATTAGACGATGCTCTTGATGCATGGTTTCAAGCAAATGAAAATGCTGAGTCTTATCCTACTTTTAAGTTTCCAATACAAGTGTCTCTATCAGCGGGTACTATACAAGATGTCAATTCTGAAGAAGAGTTAGAAGAGCTCATTTATAATTGTTATGATTATGAAGAATGCGAATACCTTGAAGATTACGAAGGTGAGATTGAGGATCTATGCTTCTCTTTTAGCTATCCCATTACCATCTCATTCCCAGATGGCACAACACAATCTGTAGATAATGATTCTACTTTCGAAAACCTTGTAGAACAATGGTTTATGACCAATGGAGAAAATGCCGAAGACCCAACTTTAGTATACCCAGTAGACCTTATTTTGGAGGATGGAGCTTTACAAACTGTAAATTCTGATGAAGAATTGTATGCAGTATTAGATGAGTGTTTTGATGACTTTGAAAATGATGAATATGGGCATGAGTATGATGATGAATATGAAAATGAATTTGAAGATGATTGTTTTGCTTTAGTATTTCCAATTACAATTCAACTTCCTAATGGAAGTACCACGACTGCAAATAATGAAGATGATTTAGAAGAAATTTTTGACAACTACTTTGATACTGTATCAGATACAACGGAGTCGTTTCCAATGTTCATTTATCCTGTTGATATAGTATGGGCAGATAGTACAACTCAAACCATACATTCAGAAGAGGAACTAGAGGTTGCATTTGGTATGTGCTATGATGATTATGAAATCGGAGAAGATTTTGAAGATCTATGTTTTGACATTGATTACCCTATAACTATTCTGCTCCCAGATAACACATCCGTAGAAGCAAATAGTGATGACGAAGCTGAAGATATAGTAGAAAAATGGTATGATGACAATGGCGAAACTGCTGGAGATCCAACATTATCTTTTCCTATAACCATAACAAAAGAAGATGGAAGTAAAGAGGCAATTAATTCAGAAGAGGAGTTAGAGGCAGCAATTGTTTTATGTTATCATGGATAGGAATATAGGCACTAATGGTTTTTTCTAACCCTTTAGTATAATCATGGTGGACCTGGTGCTTTCGAGCATCAGGTTTTTTTGTTTTAAGGCATTTGAGATCAATTGGAAATAATTGTAAAGAGATGGAGAGGTTATTGAAGTAGAGTGTTATTTCTACTTGCAGCATAATCCACATATGAAAACACTGATTGGTATCTTCTTCCTATTTTAATGACAACGAAACTTATGAG
>Ga0055584_100003901_pt1 | contig 14641 bp, 15 predicted proteins | sample OSDHelmetaG_FD_58716 | JGI IMG/M metagenome (GOLD analysis project Ga0055584, IMG submission 58716) | Pelagic marine sediment microbial communities from the LTER site Helgoland, North Sea, for post-phytoplankton bloom and carbon turnover... | ecosystem: Environmental > Aquatic > Marine >... | reverse complement strand
GGGGGGACAGGGGCCCGGGTTCGGGTGGGTTCGTGGGGCCCGGTCGCTCCGCCAGCGAAGGGCCTGTTTGACAGGCTCCGCGGGCCTCTCCCAGACTGCTGCTTGATATCACGGCGTCCCCTTGCCGGACAAGACGAGCCCGTCCCCTATGGCCCAGCGAATTCGCTTCACCCTCGTCCGCGACGGCGAGGACATTCGTCCGTACGACTTCGACGCGCCGAAGGTGCAGATCGGGGCGGACGCCGACCGTGGGGACAATCTGCTCATCGAGCTGCCGCCTCGGCTGCGCCACGTGCGGGCTCGGGTGCTGCGCAGCGACGACTACGTGGAGCTCGAAGTCCTGGCCGGACCGGTGTGGTTGCAGGGCAGCAAGCTGGTCGACGGCGACGTCGCGGAGCTGAACGTCGGCGACCTGCTCGTCTTCGGCACCAAGAAGGAGCGCGGCGTCCGCCTGCGGTTCTCCTACGCCAAAGAGGCCGAAATCGTCCTCGACGACGTCGCCGACTGGACCGTATCGGCGGCGCCGAAGCGCAAACGCGGCAAGGCGGCGGACGAAGATTTTGCGTTCGAAGAGGAGGTCGACGAGTACGCGGGGCTCAACCCCTACGAGAAGTCGGTCAAGTTCTACCGAAAGCAGTACGCCAAGTTCCGCAAGTGGAGGGCGAAGGCCGCACGGGTCAAGTACTGGGTGAGCATCGTCTCCGTGCTGTGGCAGAAGATCGGGAAGATCATGCTGACCGTCGGCGGCATGGGGAGCCTCGCCTTCGGCTGGTACACGGAGTTCGACAAGCGGGAAGAGGCCGAGGAGGTGGCCGCGGTCAGCCAGGAGCGAGAGAAGCTGGGCGCCGACGCCGAGCAAGCGGCCCTGACGATGTCCAACGAGCTGCGCGAGGAGATGCGCCAGTGTGGCTGCGACTCCGTCGGCGGCACCGACACCGGCGCCATCGCGGCGGCGAACATCTTCCTGGACCGCTTCCCCGAAGAGACCGACCTCGTCCCCGAGCGCGGCTACAACATGCCCGACCGCAAGCAGCGGTCCCTGGCGTCCATCGTCTCGCCCCACCTGGGCAAGTCCCGCCGCGAGAACCCCATGCTCGCCGCCGTCCTGGACCGCGTCTGCACGCCGACCAAGGACAAGGAACGCATGGTCAAGGTCCAGGCGGAGCTGACGAAGTACGGCCTGCACGAGGCCTACTCCTTCATCCCGTTCGTCGAGTCTTTGTGGTGCGAGCTCGCCGTCAGCTTCACGGGCCCCCGCGGGATGATGCAGTTCACCCGCGCCACCGCCCAGGAGGCGTTCCGGCAGGTGGACGTCACCCAGGCCACGATCCCGAACTACGACTGGGCGGCCCACAACCAGTGGCTGCTCAACAAGTCCAAGAAGTACAACGGCTACTACAACATGCTGGCCAAGTGCCCGGCGACGGTGGTCGCCGACTACCGCCAGGAGTTCTACCCGAACCAGGCCAACGCCGAGTACCCCCGTCGGCTGGACCCCAACGACCCCCGGACCGACTGGGAGTGGGCGACCGTCGCCGCGTTTGGCTGGCTCGAGAACCTCGACCGCTTCTACAAGAACAAGGGGTTCCGAACCGTCGACCGGATCATGTTGGCGATGACCGCCTACAACCAGGGTCAGGCGGAGGTTCAGCGCTGGATCGACAAGGCCAAGACCATCTACGAGGTCGAGAACGAGGCGTCCCTCACCTTCCCGCAGGTCTACGCCGGCGCCATCGCCCGGCGCGAAGAGGTCACCGAGCAGGAGAAGCGCCGACAGATCAAGGAGGGCATGGCGTACGCCCCCAAGGTCATGGGCCGCTACCTGCACGCCGCGCCCAAGCTGGACGCGCGCGGCTGCCGCTGAACGGCGGGCAGGTCCGCCGCGGGAATGCCGCCCCGGTCTCCCGGGTCGCTTGACCGCATCGCGGCACATGACTAGACGGTGGCGGTCGCGAACACCGCGGCGGGGAGTCGACATGATCCAGGTTTCTGGCCTGACCCGACGGTATGGGCAGTTGGTGGCGGTGCAGCCGCTGGACTTCAGCGTCGCCGAAGGCGAAGTCCTCGGCTTCCTCGGCCCCAACGGCGCCGGCAAGACAACCACGATGCGCATGCTGACCGGCGCGCTGGGCCCCAGCGGGGGCGCGGCGACTGTCGCCGGGTTCGACGTGGTCGCCCAGAGCAAGGCCGCCCGCCGCAACATCGGCTACCTGCCCGAGGCCCCCCCTCTGTACCGCTCCATGACGGTGCGCGACTACGTCGATCACGCCGCCCGCCTGCGGGGCGTCGACGCCAAGACCCGCCGGGCGGCCGTCCCCCGTGCGCTGGAGCGAACCGGCCTCAGCGAGGTCGCCGGACGAGTCATCGACCACCTGTCCAAGGGCTACCGCCAGCGCGTGGGGCTCGCCCAGGCGCTCGTGCACGACCCGAAGGTCCTCATCCTCGACGAGCCCACATCGGGCCTCGATCCCGCTCAGATGGCCGACATCCGCGGGCTGATCGCCGAGCTGCGGGGCGACCACACCATCGTGCTGTCCACCCACCTGCTCTCGGAGGTCACCGCCTCCTGCGACCGGGTGCTCATCCTCGCTCAAGGCCGCATCGTGGCCCAGGGCACCGAAGACGAGCTCCGCAGCCGGCTGGGCGCCGGGATGCGGATGCTCCTGACCCTCGCCCGCCCCGAAGGCGCCGCCGAAGCACTGGCCGCCGTGGACGGGGTCGACTCCGTCACCGAGCGGGCCGACGGACGCCTCGCCGCGACCCTGAGCGCCGACGTCCGAGCGGCCGTCACCGCCGCCGCCGTTCCGTTCGGGCTGCTCGAAGCGCGGGCCGAGGGCGGACTGGAAGAGCTGTATCTGCAGGCCGTCGCGGGCGAACTCGCGGCGCCCCCGCCCCAGGAGGCCGCGTGAGCGTCTTGCACATCGCCCGCCGCGAGCTGCTGCAGTTCCTGCAGTCGCCGCTGACCTACGTCATCTCCGGCGCGTTCCTCTTCATCGCCGGCTTCTTCTACGCGACCATCCTGGACGGGTTCGCGCGGGCGTCGGCCCAGGGCATGGGCATGGAGGAGCCGGCGTTTGGCGGCTTCGAGCTCGTCGCCGCCTTCTACGAGTCCATGGGCCTCATCACGGTGCTCTTCCTGCCGACCCTGACCATGCGCGTCCTGGCCGAAGAGCAGCGCGACGGCTCCCTGCCGCTGCTGCTGACGTCGCCCATCAGCTCGTGGGAGATCGTGGTCGGCAAGTGGCTCGGGGTCGTCGGCCTGCTCGTCGTGCTGCTGGGCTTCGGGCTCGCCTACGTGCCCATCGCGACGGCCACGATGTCGTCCCTGCCGCTGCTGCCGACGCTCACGCTCATCGGCGCGCTCCTGCTGCTCGCGTCGGCGTGCGCGGCCATCGGCGTCGCGGCCTCGGCGCTGTCGGGCTCGCAGATGCTCGCCGCCGTGCTGACCTGGGTCGCCCTGCTGGGCCTCTGGATCCTCGGGATCGTGGCCAACGCCGGCGGAGCGCTGGGCTGGGCCGGCACCAAGCTGGCGATGCTCAGCCACTTCACGCCCATGACCCAGGGCCTCATTCGCAGCAACGACCTCGTCTACTTCGTGCTGTTGACTGCGTTCAGCCTGCTCATCGCCGAACAGCGCGTTCAAGCGCACCGGTGGAGGTAGCCCGATGCTGACCCTCGTCCTGGGGCGCCTGATGGGCGCGGTGGGCCTGCTGGCCCTGGTTCTCTTCGGCACCATGGCGGCGTTCGCGCCGGAGTTTGCGGGGCTCCGCTGGCTCGGTGCGTGCGCCGCGGTCGGCCTGTCCGGCTGGGTGTACATCGACTGGGAGGCCCTGAGCCGCTTTGCCGCGTCGCGCGGCGGCCGCGAGCAGTCGGCCTCGACCTTGCTGATCGTGGTGGCCGCGGCCATCTGCGGCCTGCTGCTGCATGTCTCCGATCGAGCGCCGACGCGCTGGGACCTGACCGAGGGCGGGCTCCACAGCCTCGACCCCCAGACCGTCGCCGTCCTCACCGACGTGCCCCAGGGGGTGTCCATGTCCATGGTCGGCTACTTCGTGGGCCTGGGCGACGCGCGCCAGGAGGCCCAGCGGTCCCGCTGGGACCAGCTGACCGACGCCATCAAGTCCAGCGGATCCCCCGTGCTCGTGGAGACCGTGGACCCGGCCAACGAGCCGCTGCGCGCGCGCACCGACGAAGTGACGAGCAACGCCACGGTGCTCATCACCGCCCAGCGGGAAGGCGAGCCGCCCCGCAAGGAACGCCTCATCGGCCCCGACGAAGGCGAGATCGCCAACGCCGTCGTGCGCCTGGCCCAGGACCGCAAGGCCCGGGTCGGCTTCGTGCGGGGGCACGGCGAGCGCACCCCGTCCATGGGGGGCGAAGACGGCCTCGCGCTGTTCGGCGCGGCGCTGCGGGAGAAGGGCTTCGCGGTCGAGGAGCTCGACACGCTGCGCACGGACACCTTCCCCGCCGACTTGAGCCTGCTGATCGTGGCCGCCCCCAAGGTGCCGATCACGCCCCCCGAAGCCGCGCGCATCGCCGCGTGGGTGGATGCGGGCGGGTCCCTGCTGGTCTTCTTGGAGCCTCCCCTGCCCGGCCAGCCGGCGCCGGCCTCGGGCCTCGAGGCGCCTCTGGCGAGCTGGGGACTGGCCGCCCAGGACGACCTCGTACTCGACGAGCTCATGCGCCAGTACGTGGGCGACGCCACCGCGCCGCTGGTGGACCGCTTCGGCCTGCACCAGATCACCGACGGCCTGCAGGTGCCCATCGTGCTCAGCACGGCGCGCACCCTGCGTCGGATCGACGTCGACCCAGAGCAGGTCATGCTGTTCGAGCTGGCGAAGACCTCGGACGCCGCCTGGGGCGAGACGAACCTGGAGCCGGGCTCCGCGGCCCAGCTCGACGAGGCCGATCACGCCGGGCCGGCGGACCTCATCCTGCTGGCGGAGCTCATCCCCGACGGCGAGGCGCGGGGCGGCATGGCCATGCTTGTCGGCGACGTCGACTGGCTGACGGACTCGATGCTGACGGGCTGGGGCAACCGGGACTTCGCCCTGCGGGCCGTGGGGCACCTCGCCCAGCAAGAGGACCTCATCAAGCTGCCGGAGCGGGAGCGCGCGGGAGGCGGCTTCGAGCTGCAGTTCCTGACGCAGATCCTGCTGGCCGTGGGCTCGGTGCTGCTCCTGCCCGGCGCGTGCCTGCTGGCGGGCCTCGGCGTGATGCTGTGGCGGCGGAGCCTCTGACGGACCGCTCGGCGCGGTGCCCTACTCGGGCAGCCAGGACCAGCTGAAGCTGACGTTGCCGCCCTCGCCGTCGGCGGCGTAGTAGTCGGACAGCTGCAGCTTCACGCACGCGCCGTCGTGGGCCTGCAGGACGTAGACGTGGCCGTAGGGCACGACCTCGTGGCCCGAGAACAGGTACTGGAACCAGGACGTCAGGCTCGGGTTGTAGGACAGCGTCGTGTTGGGGCCCGCTCCGTCGGGATCCCGCAGGGCGTCGGCCACGTAGCCGTCGTCGACGGTCACCGTGCCGCCGCAGCCGATGGTGCCGGAGTTCTGGGTGCCGTCGGCGGCCACGAAGTCACTGCACCGGGCCGTGAAGTCGCCCAGGCTCGCCCAGTTGTCTTCGGTGCCTTCGACGGCCAGGAGGGCGCCCTGGGAGACGGAGTCGGGCGAGGCCGACGTGCCTGAGTTCGTGCCCAGGACCCAGCGGGACAGGCTGATGTCCCAGCCCTCCACCGTCGACGGGTCTTCGACCACCAGCGGCTCTCCGGCGTCGTCGCGCAGCACGTCGTCCAGCGCCAGCGAGTACAGCGTGAAGCGCCCGCGGTCCTGCGTGGAGACCGTCACTTCGCCGTCGACCACGCCGTCGCCGGTGGCGTCGCAGCCCATGGGCGCGAGCCACGGCGCGAAGAACAGGGCCGCCAGGGCGGGCGCCCCGAGCCGGCGCAGCGCGAGGACTGGCCGGCGCGAAGGACGTCGGGCGCCGACCGTCCGGGCCGCAACTGCCCCCGAGGGCGGCAGCATCAGGTCGCTCCTCACCGCCCACCCCCGAACCGGGCCTGCTTGCGGCGGCGGTGGTCGTCGCCGGGCACGGCCACGAACTCACACATCTCGCACAGGCGGCTGTAGATGCGCTCGTCCATGCGGTCGACGAGCGACGGCGGACGTCCCCCCGAGCCCTGGCGCTGGGCGTAGGCCGGGTTGACTGCGGGCGCCGAGGCACCGGCGTCGCGGGGCTCGAAGTTCGTGGTGCACAGCGTGATGCGGCCGGCGTTGTATCGCCGGGAGATGAGGTCATCGAGGACCGTCAGTTCCCACTCGGTCGCACGGCCCTTGCCGAGCTCGTCGATGAGCAGGATCTCCACCTCGACCAGGGGCACGACGATGTCGACGTCGCCGCGCTCGGACTTGAAGCTGCGGCGGATGTCGTTGAGCAGGTTGCCGAAGTCGATGAAGCGGCACGGCACGCCCTTGTCGAGCGTCAGCTTGCGGAACAGCGCGACCATGAGGTGGGTCTTGCCGGTGCCCACGGGGCCCCACATCAGCAGCCCGCGACCGACGCTGGGGTACATCAGTGCGAAGTCCTGCACCTGCTGCACGGCCTCGGCCTGGGCCGCCGTCTTGGGGCGGTAGGACTCGAACGTGGCGCCCGCGAACCGACTGCCGATGGCCGCGGCGTTGAACAGCTGCGCTCGCCCCCGAGCGGCCACGCACGCACAGCGCTGCCACACTTCGTAGCCATCGACGATCTCGACCTCCCCTTCCCGGCCCCCGCACAGGGGGCAGTCGGCCTGGGCCAGGCGCGCGCGCGCGACGCCCTGTTCGGCGACGACGGTCAGGGCCGGCGAGGTGCGGTTCGGCTGACTCACGGGGCGCTCCAGGCGACGGCGGGGTCGAGGACCGGGTCGGACCGACGCAGTTCGCGGCGGACGAGCTCGGCCAGGGTCTGCTCGAGGGCGTCGGGGGCCATCCGGGCCGCCGCTCCGCCGAGCTGCTCCAGGAGTTGAGCCCGCAGCGCGTCGCGCGCCGCCGCGTCCAGCTCCTCGTAGCAGGCGTCGTAATAGCGCCGACTCGCCGCCAGGAACAGGGCGAACGACTCGCCCGCCCCCAACCCCTCGGGCAGGTCCGCCAGCTCCAGCAAGGCGGCGCGAGACGGGCCGTGGTCCGACCGCGCTGCCAGCACCGACGTCAGCGCCTGCATCGCGGGCACCACCGGGCTTGTGGCCTCGGGGGCCGCAAACGAACGGGTGCGCGCCGACTCGCCGGCCTTGCGGACGTATTTGTCGAGGCTGCGCAGCGGCAAGCCCCGAGGCGGCTTCTTGCGGTTCTTGAGGCGCTCGCCCCGCTCGCTCAGCTCCCGCAGCACCGGGTCGAGGGGGAAGCCCGCCTCCCACCACTGCTCGATCAGGTGCTGATCGATGGGCGAGAGGATGTGGCCTTCGTCGCGCAGATGGAGCATCACCTCAGCGACGTGGGCGACGTAGATCTCCAGGTCGGGCAAGGCGGGGGATCCCATGAGGCGCGCGACCGTACCACGCGTGCGCCTACGCGCGAGGCGCCCGGGTCCCGCGGCCTTGCCGGGCGTGAGGCGGGCGGGATAAGGTCCGCCGAATGTCGACTGAGGGAGCCCCGATGCTGCGCTTGTTGTCCCTGCTTCTGTGCCTCGCGCCCGCCACTGCCTTCGCCCAGGGCGAAGAAGAAGAGGCCGAGCAGGAGGAAGCGGTCGACGAGGAAGTCGACGATCCCAAGACCTACGAATCCTTCAAGCAGTCCTTGAAGGGAGAGGCCCCATCCGAAGAGATGGACGCCTGGTACGGCTACCTCGACACCTACCCCAAGTCCCGGTACCGCCTCGAGATCGAGCGTCGCATCGAAGCCCTCGAAGAGGCCGCGTTCGACGAGCTGCTCGACGAGAAGCTCGAAGAGAACGACACGTCCAACCGCGTCGACGCCAAGGAAGCGGAGCTCGACATCTTCGAGCCGGCCCTGACGACGATGAACGCCAACACCCGCCGCCGCGCCGAAGTGGGCGTGGTCTGGGGCTTCGACGACTTCATCAACTACGAGATGAACGTCGAGTGGGCGTTCCTTCGCCAGCTGTCGGCGTTCGGCGGCCTCCGCCACCGCGGCGTGGGCGGCCAGGGCATCGGCGGCGCGCTCTTCGGCGGCGTCAAGGGCGCCCTCATCAAGGACGTGCGCACCGGTGTCGTGCTATCGGGCGCTCTGGCGGTCGAGTTCGGGTTCAACCCCCTGGACCGCGCGAAGTTCGAGCTGGAGCCGTGGTTCGGGTTCGCCTGGCTCGCGTCGGACCGGTTCCAGCTGCAGACGTCGCTGTCCATGGTGCTGCGCGTCGACAAGCTCCACACCCACGTGCTGTGGGACGTCATGGCCGTCGTGAAGCCCAACGACGTGCTCGGCATCTTCGTCGAGAGCAAGCAGAAGCACAGCCTCTTCAAGCCCGACGACCTCAGCCTCCACTACCTCGCCTTCTATCAGGCAGCCGTGGGCGCGAAGATCTTCCCGGTCAAGAACCTGGAGATCACGGCCGGCGTCAACGCGCCGTACTTCTGGCGCACCTGGCAGGACTACAAGTACATCGGCATCAACGTCGGCGCGGTCGTCCGCTTCGGCAAGGGCCCCACGAAGTAGCGACGCTGTTCAGCCGGGCAGCCACCAGGGCTCGCCGGGGCGCGCTTCGTAGCTCGCCGCCGTCGACGGCGCGGCGTAGGTCGGCGTCTCGATCACCCCCTCGTCGAACAGCAGCCACTCGGCCCGAACGCGGTCGTGGGTGGCGTCGAGCACGACGAAGCCGCGGCGCTCGGTGTCGCCCCAGGCGATGTGCGGGCTGACGTCGATGAGCGCGTCGGCCAGCTCGCCGAGGCCGCCGCCCGAGGTGATGCCCGGCGCCACCGCCTCGACGCCGACGGCACCCACCCGATCCCGCTGGTCGTAGACGTCGAAGTCCAGCGCGAGGTCGTTGGCCCAGGAGCTGTGCACGTCGCCGGTCAGCACCAGCAGGTTGGCCTCGGCCGCCGCGACCGCTTCGAGCAGGCGCTGACGCGCCCAGAAGAAGCCGTCCCACGAGTCCTTGTTGAGGGGCAACGCCTGCCCGGCGTCGTTGGACGCCACCGACCAGCGCGCCATCACCACACCCTGGGACAAGACCACCCAGCGGGCAGGCGACTGCGCGATGTGGTCCAGCACCCAGGCTTCCTGGGCCTCGCCCAGCATCTGCCGGTCTTCCCGGTAGACATCGGGGATGTCCTCGCCCTCGGCGTCGCGGCCCGCCATGCGGGTGTCCAGCACCGCGACGTCGAGCAGATCCCCGTAGAGCAGCCGGCGGTGCATGCGCCCCGGCTCCGATTCCCGCACCGGCAGCCACTCGAACCACGCCTGGATCGCCGCGGCCTTGCGCTCGGCCCACGGGCCGTCCTCGGCGTCGTTGTGGCCCCCTGCTCCCTCGGACCAGGAGTTGTTGGCCGTCTCGTGATCGTCCATGGAGCAGACGAAAGGATGCACGGCGTGCACGGCCTGCAGGTCGGGGTCCTCGCGGTAGCTGGCGTAGCGGTCGCGGTAGTCGGCGAGGCTGCGGATCTCGTGGCCGGGGCGGATGAAGCGGGCGTCGGTCGTGCTGCCGCCGCCCTCGTAGATGTAGTCGCCGAGGTGGAAGACCACGTCCAGGTCCGCGCGCTCGGCCAGGGCCCGGTAGCCGTGGAACCAGCCCGCCCGCTTGTTCGCGCAGGAGCAGACCGCCGCGGTCACGCGCTCCACGGGACCCCACGGCGCGGTCCGGGTCCGGCCGACCGAAGACGTGCGCCCCAGCGCCGAGAACCGGTACCAGTACGTTTGGCCCGGCTGCAGGCAGGTTGCGTCGACCTTCACGGTGAAGTCGCGCTCGGGTCCCGTGGTGAACACGCCCGAGGCGAGCACGGCGCCGAATCCCTCGGCGTCGCTGACCTCCCACAGGACCTCGATGGGGTCGGCGCCCTCGGGGGAGAGCCGGGTCCACAGGACCACCGCGCCGGGCAGCGGGTCGCCGCTGGCGACGCCGTGGGCAAAGAGCCCCTCGGGGCCTGTCTCGCCGTCCCACGACCACGCCGTGGTCGTCGGATCGCAGCCTTCGAAGGGCGGCCACTCCTCGGCGGGGTCGGTGGGATCGCAGCCCGCAGCGGACAGCAGGCTCGCGCCGACCGTGGCTCGGCCCGCGGATTCCAGGAGGTCTCGTCTGCTCAGGGACATGGGGGGCCCGTCAGGGCGCGGTCACTCGGCTTCGAACTCGATGCCGCCTTCGCTGTAGTACCAGCTGCGGAACGTGTCGATCTGCTCGGCGTGGCCGTACGCCCAGCCGGCGGCGTCGGGGTTCAAGTAGTCCCCGATCTCGACCCGCCGGTAGAAGTCGTCGGGGTTCTCGTCGATGTCCTTCCAGGACAAGACCCCATGGAGCATGTCCGCGAGGTCGACGAGGTGGACGGTGAGGTCGTACGTGTTGTCGTTCACGTAGCAGACGAACCCGTCCTTGGGGCTGATGTTGGGGTGCCAGACGTCCGAGACCGCGTAGATCTCCGGCTTCACCACCGGGTAGGCCTCGGACAGGTAGATGTCGAAAGACACCGACTCCACGACCGGGAAGTGCTCCAGCGGGAAGTCCTTGAGCTGGAACTTTCCCTTTGGGCGGCCGAGGCTCTTGCTGTGAAAGGTGAAGCGATACTTGTAGGGCAGCGCGGCCTCGTCCCAGGTGAAGTCGAGGGGTTCGACCGTCACTTCATCCTGTTCGACCATGAACCGCTGCAGCAGGTCCCACTCGACCTGGAGCCGCGCGGTGACGAACTTCCCGCTGCCGTCTGGCTTGTTGTCGCCCATGGATCCTGCCCCGTCGGCCGCTCAGGCCGGGATGTGCTCCATGACCAGCCGGATCTCATCGCCCTCTTCCACCCCGGCGTCGGCCAGGGTCTCGTTGGGCTGAAGGATGTAGTGCTTCCGGCCGCCGGAGCGGCGATCGGGCACCGAGATCTTGAACGAGCGGGGCTGCCCCTGCTCGTCGGTCATGTTCATCTTCAACTGCCGCGCCAGGAACGGCGCCAGCTTGCTGGCGGGCACGTTGGCGCTGATCTTGACCGTGCGGTTCGTGCCGCCAGTCGGCTCCTTGAGCCGAACCTTGACCACGTCGCTCATGCGAGTCCTCCGTCGCGGGCCGGCGGCCCCCGGTTTGCGGGGGAAGGCGAGGCTTTACGCGGGCGAAGTCTACACCACGAAGCCGGGGGCCTGACCCGAGCGGGGCAATCAAGGGCCCGACGGGAGTCCCCGCCTAGCGCATTCCCTTGATGTCGCGGTCGCGCAGCCCCTGGTAGCACCGTCGGCAGCGGCCCTCGAGCAGGTGCGTGTAGTCCTTCAAGTAGACGGCGTGGCAGACCTGAGTCTGGTTCATCTTGTTGTGGCAGACCACGTAGCCATCGTGGGACCGGTTCACGACCTGGTTCGTCAGCAGGCAGACCAGATCCTCAGGCTCCGTCGAGTAGTCGATGTCCTCGCCGTCGTCGACGTCTTCGTAGTCGTCGTCGTCGTCGGGCTCCTCATCGGCGACCATGTGGCCCAACGCCAGGCTCCCCAGGAAGCTGCCCAGGGTCCCCAGCAGCAGCGACAGCGCGATGGGCGCCGGCTCCCAGGTGAACGCCACCGGGGCCGTCAGGGCCGACAAGACCGCGGCGATGCCGAACATGAGGACGAAGACCACCGAGCCGATGCCGCCGACGAGGCCGACGCCGCCGCCCGAGCGCCCAAAGGCCATGCGGACGGTCGCCGCCGAGAGCATCCCCAGGGCCAACGGCGGGGTCACCGCGAGGCCCACGAAGAAGCTGCCATCGCGGTGCTGGAGCAAGCCCCAGGCCACGGCGAACGCGAGCAGGCCGAACAGCGTCGGCGCGACTTCTCCGATGGAGCCGTAGCCCTCTTCCTCAGCCGCCATCGCCGAAGACCTCCGCGGCGTCGCCGGTCAGCTCGATGGGGATCCGGGTGCCGCCGCCGTAGACCAGGAAGATCTGCAGCTTGGGGAACCCGAGATCGGCCAGGGGCCGGTCGGCGAACTTGTCCGTGATTCGCAGAGCCCGTTTGCAGTCGGGCCGTGCCTCATTGTCGCAGTTCCGGCAGGACAGATCGAGGCGCCGGCCCCGGCGCGGGTAGAAGTACTCGCTCCGGTCGCCGCACGCGTGGCAGTACAGCTCGGTGACCAGGTCGAAGCCGAGGCGCACCGCGACCTTGGTCGGTTCGGTGTCCAGCAACTGGGCCGCCCGCTCCAGGAGCTGCCGCAGCGTCGTCCCGGCGGCCGTGAAGTCGGGCTGCTCGGCGATCTCGCCCCAGTAGTCGTGGCCTTCGCAGCCGTCGCGGCGCCGGCGCACCTGGGCCTCGAGGTACGGGTCCCCGCCGCCGAAGTAGTACTGCACCGAGTTGGGCAGCACGAGCTGGGGCGGCGGCACCTCCATCTTGGCGGCGTGCAGCAGCTTGAGCGCCTCCTGGGCGAGCAACGCGCCCGACATGGCCGCCGTCAGCGGGGTGGTCGGCTGGCGGTTCATCTCGCGGATCGCTTCGGCCAGGGGCGCGCAGGTCGGGGCGTAGGGCAGGTGCTGCTGGTAGCGCATGGCGTCGTCCATGATGCACTCGAAGCACACTCCGTCCTTCGGGTCCCAGCCCGCCACGCGCCAGGACAGCTCGCCGATTCCGGCGTCCATCCAAGGCTTCCCCAACGCCGCCGCGATGCGGTTGAAGCCCACCCGCGCGTCGATGCTGTCGACCACGCTGCACAGCACGTCCATGCGCCGGAACGTGCCCATGCCGATGTCGTAGCGGATGTCCGCGCTGAGCGGCACCAGCGTCAGGTCGGGGTCCATCTCGGCGAGCCGTTCGGCGGCGACCTCCACCTTGGGGCGCCCGATGTCCGACCGACGGAACAGGACCGACTTGGCGAGGTTGCTGGCGTCGATGTCGTCGAAGTCGGCGAACCAGAGTTCGCCCACGCCGAGCAAGGCGAAGTTCTTGAGGACCTCGTTGCCGAGGGCCCCGGCGCCGGCGCAGAAGATCTTCCCGGTCCGGACGACGTCTTCGTGGAAGTGCGCCATGAGCTTGTAGATGGCGAAGCGGTCGCCCTCGTCGTACTGCATCCGCTTCTTCTGCTGGTCCCCGAAGGTGAGGTCCACGACGCCGTCGTCGTCGGTGAGCTCGCCGAGCGGATCGACGTCCTCCTCGACCAGCTCGTTTCCGTCGTCGTCAAACGCGATGACGATGATCTCTTCGTCCTCTTTGGTGCTCACAAGCTCTCCCGGAGCGGCAGTCTACTGGGGACCGAGCGGGGGTGCCGGGGGCTCAACGGTGCTGGTCGATCAGGATGGGGTTGCCGTCGGGGTCGACGAGCGTGAGGTGAGCCGGCCCCGCCGCGCTGTCCCCCGTCGTGTCGAGCACGGGCTCCAGACCCCGTTCCTTGAGGGCCGCCGCGATCTGCCGGATGTCCGTGAACTCGCCGACGTTGCTCGCGGCCTGGTCCCAGCCGGGGTTGAAGGTCAGCGTGTTGGCCGGGAACACCCCTTGAAACAGGCCGATGACCGTCGCGCCGTTGCTGAGGATCAGCCAGTTCTGCGCGGCGTCCCCGCCCATCTGGGCGAACCCGAGCTTCTCGTAGAAATCGCGGCTGGCTTGCAGGTCCTGCACCGCGAGGCTGACAGAAAAGGCTCCGAGTTCCATGGCGACCTCCGGGCGCGGGCGGCGCCGCCGGCATGATGCCTGGATGCTGAACCGTCTGGACGCCCGCGCCTTGCCCCTGCTCCGCACGCCCCGAGGGGCGTGGCGCGTGTTCTGGCAGTTCCCCGGGCCCCGCATGCTCGCGGTGCAGGTGGCCGCAGCGGCGGGGGCGCGGCTGGGGATCGGCGAGTTCGGGGCCGGCGACGTCCTCGTGCTCGCGCTGGTCGCGGTGGTCTGGCCGCTGCAGGAGTGGTTCTTCCACTGGACGCTCCTGCACTGGAAGCCGCGCACCGTCGCCGGGGTGCGGATCGACCTGCCCATGGCCGTCGTCCACCGGGACCACCACCGCCGACCGTGGCACATCGCCACGACGTTCCTGCCCGAGCGATTCGTGCTGTTCGCGATCCCCGTGCACGTCGCGGTGTGGTTCGCGGTCACCCCGTCGACGGCGTTGGCGGCGACGGGCATCGCCGCGTTCGGCGCCGCCGCCCTGTTCTACGAGTGGGTGCACTACATCGTGCACACGCCGTGCCCCCACCAGGGCCGCTACCACGCCCTGGTCGCGCGCAACCACCTCTTGCACCACTTCCGCCACGAGGACTACTGGCACAGCTTCACGGTGCCGCTGGTGGACGTGGTGTTTGGGACGGCCCCGGACCCCGCGACCGTGCCGAAGTCGCCGACGGTGATGACCCTGGGCGTGCCCGAGGACGGGCCGGGGTAGCCGGGAGTCAGGCCCGCGCGGCGTCCCAGTCGTCGGCGCGGAAGCCCACGAGCACGGCGTGGCCCAGGTCCAGGATCGGCCGCTTCACCAGCATCCCGTCGGCCGCCAACGCGGCGTAGCGCTCGCCGTCGCTCATGGAGTCGTACCGGTCCTTGAAGCCCCCCTGGCGGTAGCTTTGGCCCGCAGTGTTGAA
>Ga0055584_100003897_pt1 | contig 14651 bp, 11 predicted proteins | sample OSDHelmetaG_FD_58716 | JGI IMG/M metagenome (GOLD analysis project Ga0055584, IMG submission 58716) | Pelagic marine sediment microbial communities from the LTER site Helgoland, North Sea, for post-phytoplankton bloom and carbon turnover... | ecosystem: Environmental > Aquatic > Marine >... | reverse complement strand
GGTATAAAACTGAATACCCCACGAATTATCTAGTTTATGCGAAACAAAAGCACTAACTTCTTGAACGGCATCACTCGCTTCGAATGATGACTCTCGGTAGTCATAGGCGATGCCAGCTCTGGTAGATGGGTTAAAGCGATAGCTAGCGCCTAAGGATCCGAACCATACATCATTTAAATTTAACCCACTGGGATCTCCTCTTAATTTATAACCAAAAGAAGCAGTCAGGTAATAACTATCAAAAAACTTGTATAAATTGGTTTGCAATGAATAATCATTCTCTCCAGTACCCAAGCCTTTATGTTCGTCCGCAGTACCGATCTTAACCTTTGCAGTAGCGTCCACAACCACACCAAGCGACTTATTTACATAAAGGTCATAAAATGTAATCCCTGCTACAATATCTCCCAAGCCATTCTCTGTAGTGATTGCCCCTTCACCAACTACCGCTTGGCCTTGCGAATTAGTAATGATTGTACCAACAGGTGCCCTGACAGATAAATAAGGGACTGTTATTCTGTACCCCACGGAGCCTGAGCCATAACTTATAGTGAAGGGCACGTATACTTCTTCTACATCGTTATCGCTATAGTAGCTACCGCTAGAGTACTCTGCTCCGACCGTTACATTAAAATAAGAATCATCACCTAAAGCGGCTCCGCTTGCGCTTATTAGAAACATACAAATAATGTATTTAGATTTAGTCAATAACGGTATCATTTTTCATATCCTATGCTTAGATTTTTTTAATTTTGATCAGCTTGTTCACGTAAATGAATTTGTTCTTGATGTTTCATTTTAATATTATTGCGTTGCTCAATTGATGTTGCTGCTTCGAGTTCCTCACGATAGCGATTGCGCTCTTGCTCTGTCATCTGCCCGCCGCCGTATATTATCTCTCCCATATCGTCCTCGTATTGTTCCCTATTACGATTGCGTGATTTCATTTCTTTTTGATGTTGCTCGCGGATTTCACTGCGCTCTCGTTCTGAACTTGCTGCTTGAAGGCGTTCTTTATAGCGTTCTCCCTCGTAAGTTGTCATAAACTCTGAGCCGTAAAAATCGTCGCCCATATCATTAAATCTATCTCTGTCTATCTCTCTGTCCCTAGAACTGTCTCTAGATCTATCCATTTGTTGATTAACTCGGTGCTCCCGTTCAACTTGCTCAGCTCTGTTTCTATCTTTATCCTTTTCTTGTGCAAACCCGTTATATGAGGCTGAACTTAATAAGGTTATGGCTAATAAGCAAATCGGTTTTGAAAATTTCATAATAAATTCCTATTTATTAGTTAAAAAAGAAAGTCCATTTTGACTTCCAAGTATTGGCCCGCATGTAATGCGATTTAATGAATAGTTTAGAGACTTAACCGAAAAGCTCATTGACAAATATCAGGGAAATATTATCTTTCATATATTGCGAGTTAAATGATAAATATTTAACAGAACGATTATTTGACAAAAATATAGAACCATCAAAATAACTAAGTAGAACAAGCCTTGAACAGCTCATAGTGGAGTAAGAAACAGTATGGAAATACGATCTCATCGCGCATTATCAATTGGGATTGTTTTTCTGCTCATGCTCCTTGTTAACCCTGACTTTTCCATCAAGGCCTTAAAGTCATGAGCTGCGTATTAGGTTCTTTGGTCAGAATAAAATAGACAATGTTTACTTAGTTTTTTTATTGGCTAAAACAAATTTCAACGTGGCCTCTTTTATTAGTCCATACATTAAAAGTAGTATCGATTTTTTCGATGTGATTTATGTCGGCACAAAGTGAACATGTTAAATTAAGAAAAGGTAGGCTTAAAATATATAGGCATTGTAAAGTTTCACGCTTGCTTTAATCTGCTAGCGTGATGTCAGCCCGATAGTATTAAGCTGGACAATTCACTGATTAACTTCTTTAATTTTTATTACCTGGTTCAGTTTGCCACTCACCACATCGCGTTCAGGCGGCAAAGAGTCATGCAGAAGCGTCATAGGCAGAATACCAAGGCTCTCGAAGTACTGCTCTAGTGATTCACGGATTCGTTCAAATGCACTACGACGAGAATTTACATCATCACCCTCTGTGCGGATCGATAATTTTCGCGGTTCAGATTGAATGATCTGAAAACACAATTCTCCGGCATTTTCCTCGACGATAGTATTCAAAGTCAGTGGCAAGATTGGTACTTCTTTGTTGTTTTTTGCAAGCAACCAAAGGGTATCGTCGTTACGACCAACAATCTGCATTGTAGGTAGAGGGTTAGAACAAGCACACGCATTTTTGTGCAGGGTAATACTGTCTCCGATGTCATAGCGAATAATTGGCTGCACTCGATTAGCTAAGTTTGTCACCAAAGTTGTCACCGATTTTTCGCCAACTGGAACGGCTTGCATTTGTGCGTCCACGGGCTCCAAAATAAACCAGTCTGTATTAATGTGTAATTTGCCGTGCTCACAAGAAAATGCCATATTCATTGCTTCAGAGGCACCATAGTCTTCAACTATTTTGCAAGCGAATGCGGCTTTTATTTGTAATTTTTGCTGCTCGTTAAGTTGCTCTCCGCCACACCACAAGCAACTAGGTGATAGATTTAATCTGCCACTTTCTTGTTCTTTGGCGAGCACTGACAGCATGCTAGGATAACTCGACAAAAACTTTGGCTGCCATTGGTTTAGCTGCTCAACAAGTTCAGATACCGGTTGAAGAATCGAGAAGGTTCTAGTTTGGTTGGTAAGCCATGGATTCATTCTTGAAGCCCATTTCCAGAAAACAATGCCAGCAAAATGGCCCTCTAGTGCGGCAACCATCGCCATACTATTCTTGTTAATGGACTGCATAGGCGCTTTATTAGTTGAACCGCTGCAACTACGGCCAGTGACCTGGCCATTATTATTATACCTAACAGCCAGCAACGACTGGTAGATAGACAATGCCTCTATGTCCTGAACATAAATGCCCTTTTCACCGCTTGTACCACTACTGGTCCATACTAGATACTTATTGAGGAAACGGTCACCAATTCTGTCGGTAGAAGACAAAAATGATTTAATCGACGCTTCGTTTATTCTGCGATCGCTTGCCCAGTCATCGAAATTCGCCATAAGCGTAGATCGCTTAACAGGGGGGTATGCTCCAAGCGTTGAATCAGTTGGAATGGAAGCATAATATTTGGCATAGAAAGGTGAACTTTCACGAGCGTGTGCTATTAGTTCATACACACGTTTCAGTCCCTTTTTTCTACTCTCTTCGGCGGTAGTATTAGGCTCTGCTTTCAAGCGACAAACAGCCTGCCAACAGCGCATTCCGTCAGCCCAATAGGTCATATAATCAAGGGGAGTCAACATTTTTCAAGCTTCCTGGGTGTTCGTGCGAGTATGCAAAGAGTAAGAACAATTCATGATCAATAAAATCCGTATCGATTAAATTATTTCATTTTAAATTTCCATAAGTAAAACATAAGTAAAAATTAAATATTAACGCTAAGTTAACTAAAATAAGAATAAGGTTATTCTTCTTATTTTATCCTTTTCTATTTGTCGTTATTTTAGCGAATAAAACAAACGAATAAACTGATATATGTCAGTGAGGCTTTTAATGCCTACACTCATAATAAATTAATACCATCCATAGGAAAGTAGAATATGCACGCGTCCAAACCCAATTCACCGAATCCCATACAGGCACAATTGAAACCAAAATCTGCAGACCCTTTCGGTATGTTTGATGCTTGTTGGCAAGTACAAAAAGCGTGGCTGAAACAACCTTTGGCACTGTCCAAGAAACTGTTCGATCTAGGCTCTGGACTGACTAGCCTACAAATGCAGACTACCTGCCAACTGGTAGGGCGTAACGGCTGTGATCTCATACCTGCGGTCAGATACGACGAGCGTTTTCAGGAGCCTATATGGAAGGAAAATCCATTCTTCGATCACATCAAAGAGGTCTATCTGCTGTCCACCCATTGGCTGGAAGATTCTATCTATGAGACACCAGATCTGGAAGAGCCCACGCGGCTTAAGGCTGGGTTTCAGACCCGACAGCTCCTCAACGCCGTTGCCCCAAGCAATTTTTTCTGGACTAACCCAGCAGCCCTGAGGCGCTGCCTCGAAACAGGAGGATATAGTCTATGGGACGGAGCGGCTAATCTTCTCAGGGATAGCAAGGACGGCACTATTCAGATGGTCGACGAGGAGGCATTCAAGGTGGGCGAAAACCTGGCGACAACAGAGGGCGCGGTGGTTTATCGCAGCGAACTGTTGGAGGTAATTCAGTATGCGCCAACCACGGATCAGGTACATCAGGTTCCTATCGTGCTCGTTGCACCTTGGATCAATAAGTACTATATCTTAGATCTAACCCCGGCCAAGAGCTTGATCAAGCATCTCTGCGACGAAGGGTTCACCGTGTTTGTTACCAGTTGGAAAAATCCGGGAGCCGAGCTGCGCGATATTACTCTGGACGACTATATGCTCAAGGGAGTACTGCAGACGGTTGAGGTGGCTCGCCAGATCTGTAATGGGTCTCAAGTGCACCTCACGGGTTACTGTATTGGCGGCACAATAGTTGCTGCCCTAATGGCTTGGTTAAACAGTAGCGATAGCGACGACATCCCGGTCGCCCACTGGTCACTGCTCACCACTCTAGTGGACTTTTCCAATCCTGGAGAGATCGGGGTGTTTATTGATGAACCCGCGATCGAATATCTAGAGCAGCGGATGCTGAAAACCGGCTTTCTGGAGGGCGAGGACATGGCTAGTTCCTTTCGAGCACTACGCGCCAACAGTTTGATCTGGCATCAATTTATTCACAACTATTTACTGGGCAAAGAGCTACCGAAGTTCGATATCCTGTATTGGAATACTGATTTCACCAGAATGCCAGCAAAAATGCACTCATTTTACCTGCGCGAACTCTATCTCAATAACAGTCTGGCACAATCCGAAGGTCTCAGCCTAGGTGGTCGAAAACTTGATCTCAAGCGCATCACCCAGCCACTGTATGCAGTGGGTGCAGAGCAAGACCACATCACCCCTTGGGAAGAAACCTTTAAAACTACCAGTTTAGTAGGCGGACCTGTACGTTATGTACTGGCTACCTCCGGCCATATCCAAGGCATTATTAGCCCGCCAGTGACTCCACCCAGACGGCGCTACTGGGCCGGTGATATCGACTCCGAGTGTACACCCGAAACTTGGTGCCAAGGGACTGACAAGATTCCCGGCTCTTGGTGGGAAGATTGGGTGACTTGGTTGCGCCCCCAGTGCGGTACGCAGCAATCTCCACCCACACTCGGTAGCGATCAATATCCGGCACTTGCCGATGCACCTGGGAGTTACGTCCTAGAGCGTTGAACTACTTTACGGTAATCAAAGGGCCCCTCAGCCTGCTATTAACGCAGTTTTTTGGGGCGATATTATTTTTGGTAGTTTTTACGCTTCGATAACGTATGTAAAAGTTCTAATGTTAATTAGATTTCTTTCCTGAAAATATATTGGCAACCTACGTATCATTATTGACAGAGCTGATATTTGTCAGGGGTGATATTTGAGCAGACGTTATATACTAGAACTTACTACAAGAGGATGAATTAAATATCTGGGACTTTTATATAGATTCAATTGTTAAAGAATTACCATACAATTATCATAATATCAATTACTTGTAGTAATTTACTCGTATTTACTGCGATGCAGTAAATAACTATTAGCGACCATTTTGTGGCCAATCACATTAGCTTAAATGACATTACTGTATGCAATATCATTTGAAATAAAAGAGGAATTTTAATTATGTTTACACAATTAACAGAACAATTTACTACTGCAATGAACGCATTAAATAATGCAGACCAGTTTTCTACAGCGATGAAGCCATTTAACACTCTTGTTGAAATCAATACTAAAACGGTTGAGCAATTAATCAATCAACAAGCTGAATTAATTACTACAATCATGAACGACAGCGTAGCTCAAACTAAAGCGTTATCAGAGCAAACAGATTTAGCTACAGCGATTGAATCACAAAAAGCTTTCACTGAAGCACTTCAAGCAAAAGTTAATGCTTCAGCTAAAGAAGCTTATGATGTTGTAAATAAAACGTCTGAAGAAGTTACTAGCCTTGTTAAAGAATCTATGGCAGAAGCGACTACAGCTGCAAAATAATTTATAACTAAATGATAAGCCAAGTTTGTGCTTATCATAAAACAACGAGTCCTGCGTTGCACTACTCGATAAGAACGCTACATGGATGTAGCTTATGTGGAGAATGCAGGAGCAATTCTCCTGAGAAAGATTATCAGCGTATCGCGCCTTGATCTGATTTCCTAGCTTCGCTCTGAAACTGAATCTTCAAGTGGTACGGGTATAACACCAGCAAGTACTGTTGCACATTAATCAGGGGGATTGCCAGCTTACTTAAGACAGTGTTTCATTTAGACGAAATAAATTGATATACACGATCTCCCTACTTAACCACCCTGCTTTAATACTATTTTAGAGCCTTAGTATCACACTGGCTGCTCCCAGTATGTGCCCTGCACTTTGCAGCACCATTCAAATGAATCCCTACGTTTATTGTTAGCTGACATTTATATTTATTCACTGACTTATGTCAGAGCTAAAGCAACTAGAACGATTTACGATATCAAAGGTTCACAAATGAATCCTTTGGGCTTAAATACTTTTTTATAATTTGGTCGGTAGTTCTTAGGTAAGTAGCCTTGTTTATTTTGAGTTATGTTTTTTATGTATTAGGCCTAGAGTAAAAATATTTTTTAAATAAAGGAGATTGTTATGAATAACTGGGTAATTGTTGGTGACAGCGCACGCGCACGTTTTTATAAAACTGAAAGTTCTACTTCTGATTTTCAAGAGTTTCAAACGTTGATTCATAATGAATCTCGAATGCATGAACATGAACTCACAAGCGTTAGTTCGGGTAATGCCCACGGAGCTGCAGGCATGAATCGTTTCAATATGAGTACGGAGCAAAATACCAAACAAAAAGAGTCAGAAAAGTTTGCTCATGAAATAGCGGGTTATCTGGAAAAAGGCCGTACTGAAAACAAATTCTCTCAATTAGTCGTTGTTGCCGCCCCTAAATTTCTTGGTCAGCTAAGAAATGAGTTAAGCAATAGCTGCAAAAAATTGATTGTTTCAGAATACGACAAGAATATTAGCCATATGCCAACATCGGATCTGAGGTCGCATTTACCCTCGAGACTTTGGTAATTCTGCAGTACTATTTTAGCGATATTTTGTGTTGAACTTGCATCCAATAGTAAGTGATGGTTAGCAAGTTCGCCTTGATATTTCATAAATATTAGACCATGCAGCATATTGGTAATTCAAATTAAATTTTTACAACACAGATAGATAAGATGCACAATATGACTAGCAAAACATACAGGAACTACATTAAGTCGGCTCCAACTAAAGACGATCGAACCTTTGATGTCATTATCATTGGCTCAGGGACCGGAGGTATGAGTGCCGCCTCCTTTTTGGCTCAAGCAGGAAAACGAGTACTTTTGCTTGAACAACATACCGTTTTAGGGGGCTTTACTCATACGTTTGAGCGTGCTGGATATATTTGGGATATTGGTCTGCACTATGTAGGCCAAGTTCATATCAAAGGTAGTGTTTTGAACAAGGTCTTTCGCTATATAACGAAAGATAAACTCAAATGGGCCCCACTTGATAACATTTACGATAGAGCTATTTTTGGCACCGAAGAATACGAATTTCCCCGTGGACGAGAGAATCTTAAGGCCAAGTTAAAAGAATATTTTCCCAACGAAAAGGACAGAGTTTCAATTGATAAATACTTTACTTTACTCGATGAAGCTCAAAACCTTGGCAGCGGTTACTATCTCGAAAAAACCTTACCACCCTTTTTATCTAACATATTTGGTAATTATCTACGTCGAAGCACACTTAAGGTTTCCGATAAAACAACATTGGAAGTATTAAAGGGAATTACCGACAACGCTAAACTGATTGGTGTACTTACGGCGCAATATGGAGATTACGGTTTAGAACCATCAAAGAGCAGTTTTTACATGCACACACTGCTGGTTAACCATTATATGGAAGGTGCGGCCTATCCTGTTGGTGGCGCATCAAAATTTGCCGAGTATATCGTTCCAATTATTGAAGAGTCGGGAGGAATGGCCCTATCACAGGCCGAAGTGGTTGAAATTATTGTTGAAAAAAACAGTGCCATCGGCGTTCGCATGCAAGATGGAAATGCGCTTTTAGCCAAAACCATTATCAGTGCTGCTGGCATTGTCAGTACATATTCACAGTTACTGCCAAAAGAAGTGAGCAAGAGTCATGCGCTAGATAAACTACTTGATGAGCTAGAGCCTGCAACTGCCCATGTTGGATTATATATTGGTATTAAAGAATCTTCGGAAACATTAGCATTGACAAAATGTAATTATTGGCTTTTTCCTCAGCAGTATGACCACGACAAAGGACGAACAGAGTACAAAAACTTCAACGCCACAATACCGGTTGCTTTTGTATCATTTCCCTCGGCGAAAGACCCGTTAGCAGAAACAACCCATCCAGGTAGATCTACTGCCGAAGTCATTATGTTGCTTCCTTATGACTGGTTTACTCAATGGGAAAATACAAAATGGCAAAAACGTGGTGAAGAATATACAGCGCTCAAAGAATCATTAGCGCAACAAATGTTTGAGCAGTTGTATCGGGTTGCGCCGCAACTCAAAGGGAAAGTAGATTATTACGCAGTATCCACACCACTTAGTACTCGTCACTTTTCAAAGCATAGACAGGGTGAAATTTATGGTATTGCCCATACACCACAACGTTTTAGGCAAAAATTTCTACGTGTTCATACACCAGTAGATAATCTGTTTCTTTCGGGGCAGGATGTCATCACTGGGAGTATCGCTGCTGGCATTATGGCGGGGCTGTTGTGTGCGTCGACAATTTTGAAGGAACACCTGCTATGGACAATAAACAGAACAATAAAATAGATTTAAATCAGCGTATTGCTATTTTAGGTGCCGGTGCTGCAGGGCTAAGTGCCGCGGAGGCGCTTAAACTAAAAGGTTATAAGTACGTAACATTATTTGAACGCACTGATCATGCTGGTGGAAAATGCCTAAGTATCGAAATAAACTCAAAAAACTATGAGCTTGGTGCGGGTATTTTAACTAAAAACAATACCATTCCCCTCCGGTTAGCAAAAAAATATAACGTCCCAATAGAGCGAGCTGATATCGGGCATAGTATTTTTGTTAACAAAAGTGGCAAACAAATTCCTCAACAGTCATTGCTGCAAAGCTTTAAAGTGTTATGGCAGCTGATATTTCGCTATAGACGTATTTTAAAGAAATACAAGGAGCTGAAATTACCAGGTTTTCACAACATAAACCCATCAGTTACCTTGCCATTTGATCAATTTGCTAAAGAAAATAAAATTACCGATTTAGCTGAGGTGTTTAGCTTATTTCTTACGGGATTTGGGTATTGCTATGCTGATCATATGCCAACGGCTTATGTACTGAAGTACGCCAACTGGGAAACCATTGTTGCTTACTTAAAAAAGCAGGTTTACATTTTCTCCGAGGGCATGCAGGGACTGTGGACACGTGTAGCGAAGGAGCACGACATTAGGTTCAATTCAGTCATTACTAAGATTACTCGGGAAGAAAAAGTCACCATTGTCACTGAGGCTGGAACAGGTGAATTCGATCGGCTTATTGTCACCACGCCTTTGGACGAAATGTTATTCTTCATGGATGTAAGTGATCAAGAGCAAGCGCTATTTGAAAAAATTATGTACCTGGATTATCAAACCATTCTTTGTACGGTGAATAATTTTGTTGAAGCGACTGGTTATGTACCAGATAATTTTTTAAGTGAACGAGCCGGTCACCCCGTGTTGTGGTATTACCGACAAGTGGGAGAGCCCGTCTATTCTTTTTATGTGTTAACAGATAAAGATATCAGTACGGGAGGTGTATTCAATGAAGGTAAAACACTTAACCAAGCGAAAACAATTAATGAGACAAAAGTCATTGATAACCTGAAATATTTTGTAGTACAAATGGGAGCTGAGGTTGAATCGGTTCATCAATTTATTCATTGGAAATACTTTCCTCATATCGGCACCGAGGAGATGAATAATGGTTTTTATGACAAACTCAATGAAATACAAGGAAATCAGCATACATACTACGCTGGCGAGATACTTAATTTTAGCTGTGTTGGGTTTACCTGTGAATATTCGGAACATATTGTAAATAACTATTTTTAATTACTCCAGTTGCTTTCAAGTGACATTTGTCAGGGAGCTTAATATAGCAAAATGATAGTCTTAATTTAGATAGGAGTGATATGAGTATCTTCGATGAGCATAGCTTAAAGAAGGATAGGAACTACTATTCCCAAAATTGATTATACGAAGACTATTTACCAAACAGGAGAAAACTAGTATGTTAAAGACCACTACAGCGACCTATACAGATAAATATGCCCTTAAAAATGTGGATGATGAATTAGTGAATAAAGGGGTCCCAAGAGAAAGTTTTTTCATCGATGACAAAATTCTACAGATCAAGGTAATGATGCCAGAGAGTGAAGAACAAGAAATACTGGATATTCTCAATCGACATGGACCGACTAAGGTTCAATAATCAGCGCAGTACTCTGTTTAGTTACTCATAGCAAAAACGGATTTAACAACCACAGCCTAAAGACTGTGGTTTAAAAAACTTACAGACTAAAAATTCTGTATTTCGGCTAAAGCCAATTATTCCACCTCAAAGTTGTCATTCGGTTTGTGCTTAAAGTTATGCTCTAAATATTCATTGATCCTCACTTTAATTAATTCATCCGCTTTGACATTGAAGTAACCTCTAGCCCAAAAGCGTTGCCCCCAATATTGTATATTCAATCGAGAAAAATCTTGAAATAACTTTGTCATGTCAGCCCTTTTATTCATCGCATTATCTTTGATGGAGATAAATCAGGTGGTTTTTAAATAGACAATAAGCTAAAAAATGACATTTATCAGAGAGTATATACACCGAAATGATAATCTTAATATCAATAGGAGCGGTGTCATTATCTTTGTTGAGCGGTGCTTAGCGAACGATTGATAAAGCGACTATTTAAGCCAAGCAATTGGTTATTTATTTTCTACGTAGTTAGTGATGTGATTTCTAACTGCGTAACTATCATTAATTGGAGATTATTATGTCATTATTTAAACATCAACCATTGGCCACCATGCCACAGCTTCCTATATTTTCTCAGTTATCTGATGAAATGAATCAGTTTTTTGGTCGTGATTTACCATTGCTTGGTAGACAGTCAGACCTAAGTGAATGGCACCCTGCCACTGATATAGAGCAAAAAGATAATCGTTATATCGTTAAAGCTGATATTCCCGGCGTTGATCCAAAAGACATCAAAGTATCGATGGAAAATGGAAACTTGATCATTGAAGGTAAGCGGGAAAGTAAAGTGGAAGAAAATAAACAAAATTATCGCCGTGTTGAACGGAGTTTTGGTAGTTTTTATCGTTGTATTAATTTACCTGATGCTTCTGATGAACATAAAAAAATTGAAGCGCATTGTAATAAAGGCGTACTCGAAGTTATTGTGCCAAAAATTAGCGCAGCAGTACAAAAGAAAATAGAAATAAAAGTCGATTAACAAAGCTTATCACTTTTTAAACCGCTAAAAGGTTACCTTTTAGCGGTTTACGTCAATTTATAACAGTATATTCATAAAAATAAAAAAATGGACATTCTAGACTCTTGCCGGCTTACTCAAATATCCAAAAAAAATGAAGTTGATTAACAAATACCATTACAATTTTTTTAACCGTTAGCTAAAGGCAAACTTTTAGCTAACGGTAGAAGCCTGGGTGACGCAACTAATCAGTGTTCTTCACAAATGCATTTTGCAACACTGTATCAACATGCTCGGCCAAAATAAAATGCATTTTATTATGTATAGACTCGGGTAAATCACTTAAATCCTTTTCGTTGCGCTTAGGTAAAATCACGGTTGTCAAACCTGCACGGTGTGCCGCTAATATTTTGTCTTTGATACCGCCAACGGGTAACACTAACCCACGTAATGAAATCTCACCTGTCATGCCAACGGTATGACATACCGCGCGTTTTGTTAACAATGAGACAAGTGCCGTAACTAACGCAACGCCTGCTGAAGGACCATCCTTTGGGATTGCCCCCGCGGGGATGTGTACATGAATATCAGTGGTTTCAAATAGACTGTTTTCTATACCTAACACCGCTGCATGTGAACGTACATAACTTAATGCGGCCTCTACTGATTCACGCATAACATCACCCAGTTGGCCTGTAATGGTTAACCCTTTATTCCCCGGCATGGCATTCGCTTCAATAAATAGAATATCTCCACCCACCGAAGTAACCGCAAGTCCAGTAGCAACTCCAAATAGTTCTGTATGCTGTGCAATGTCGTATGCAAAAGGCGGTTTGCCAATCAGTTTTTCTAACATAGAACAATTAACATGAAGTGATTCAGCCTCTTGTTTTGCTATTTTGATTACAAGCTTCCGACAAATAGAACCTAACCGACGATCAAGGCTTCGTACGCCCGCTTCTCGTGTATATTCTCGAATAACTCTTAATAATGCATTTTTACTGATCAATAGCTCTTCAGGTCGTAAACTATTTTCTCGTAATTGTCTTGGCAACAAATAGCGCTCAGCAATATTTAGTTTTTCATCATCGGTATAACCCGATAAAGTAATCACTTCTAATCTATCACGCAGCGGGCCAGGAATTGATTCAAGTTGATTTGCGGTAGCAATAAACATTAACTGACTAAAATCAAAAGTAACTTCTAAGTAATGATCATGAAATGCCTTATTTTGCTCTGGATCTAATACTTCCAATAATGCCGCAGAGGGATCTCCACGCCAATCTGCACCTAATTTGTCTACCTCATCTAATAAAACAACAGGATTTTTAGTACCTACATCACGTAATGCTTTGATGAATCGTCCTGGCATTGCGCCTATATAGGTTCGACGATGACCACGAATTTCGGCTTCATCACGTATACCACCCAAACTAATTCGACACAATTTACGGCCTAATGCATGCGCTATGGAATGACCTAATGATGTTTTTCCAATTCCTGGAGGCCCAACAAAGCATAAGATTACACCTTCACGATCTTGTCGTATTTTGATAGATTGATCATCTGTGTCTTCATTTGTTTCAATTTTACGTTGATGTCGAAGTTGCCGCACGGCTAAATATTCCAAAATTCTAATTTTTATTTTATCTAAACCATAATGGTCTTCATCAAGTATTTTTTTTGCCTTGTCAATATCGAGTACATCTTCAGTCATGGTTTTCCATGGCAATGCGACTAGCCAATCAAGATAGGTCAGCGTTAAACCGGCTTCAGAAGACGTTTCAGGAATTCGCTCTAAACGTGATAACTCTTGCTTGGCCTGTTCTTTCGCTTCAACCGACATACCACTCTCTTCTATTTTTTTTCTATATTCTTCCACTTTGATACTGTGGCCATTTTCTTCGCCTAATTCTCGTTGAATGGCTTTAATTTGATGTCGTAGCACATATTCTCGTTGTGCTTTTGCCATTTCACTATGCGCTTCAGTTTGTATTTTTTGGCCTAGTTCTAGCACATCCATTTCATGCTGAACCAAGTCAATCAGTCTTAACATTTTGGCTAATACGTCAGGCTGTTCCAAAATTTCCTGCGAATCTTTTACTTTTAACCTTATACTCGAACTGATCAAATAAGTTAGTTGACGATAATTTTCAGTTTGTGCCAATAAATGTAATAGGTTGTCTGATAAGTAGGGAAGAATTGCGGTCAGTTTAGTAAAGGATTTAAGTAGATTAATGCGCACAGCTTCAGCTTCAATATCACCTTCTTCAGGCTCTATATCATCGATTCGACTGACGTGAGCTTGTAAATAAGGTTGTTCTTTTAACCAATGCTCAATAGAACATTTTTCTAATCCTTGCAGTAAAACATCCGTACTGCCATTTTCCCCTGGCGTCGCTCGAATAACTTGCGCAATACAGCCAATATCATACAGTTCGTTTGAACTGGGTTGTTCAGTTTTTGGATTCTTATAGGTAACAATAGCCAACAAGTTGTTGCCCGAAGAAGCATCTTTTAATAGCTCAAGCGATCTCACTTGTCCGACAGAGATAGAAATGACGCTATAAGGAAAAAGAACAACATTACGTAATGGTAATACAGGGAGTTCATTTGGGATCGACAACCAATCTTTATCGGGTTGATGCACACTGATTGATTCGGTCCCATTGTGGTCGTCGATTATTATATCTGACATAAAAACTCCTTTGTTTTACTGTGGAAAATAAATAACACGATTATTACGCTAAAGGGATAACGACTATTCATCTTTTTATGCCCTAATTACTCCCTTTATATGACTATAAAGATATGAACTCAAAAATGTTCTAAATTGGTCTTCGTCCACACAGCATCAGTATCAGTATCAGTATCAGTATCAACCTACATAAAATAGAACTTTACCGCTTTTAACAAATAATCGATCAACTTAGCATAATGTAATATTTTAATGATTTTAATGATTTTAATGATTTTAATGATTT
>Ga0055584_100003896_pt1 | contig 14653 bp, 13 predicted proteins | sample OSDHelmetaG_FD_58716 | JGI IMG/M metagenome (GOLD analysis project Ga0055584, IMG submission 58716) | Pelagic marine sediment microbial communities from the LTER site Helgoland, North Sea, for post-phytoplankton bloom and carbon turnover... | ecosystem: Environmental > Aquatic > Marine >... | reverse complement strand
TGGGGGCCGCCGCCCCCCCCACCGCGGGCGCCCTCGACCATCTCCAGGTCGGCGTCGGCGAGGTCATCGGCGCCCACCTCGAGGTCGAGCTCGGCGAAGGGGTCGTCGGCGGTGGGGCCGTCGGACTTCAGGTCTTGGAAGGCCTGCAGCTCGAGGGCGCCGAGCCCCGCGGGCACGCTGAGCTCGAAGGGGCCGGGGCCGTCGAGCAGCAGCTTGCCCTTGGGGTCGACGCCGCCGGGCGCGGTCGGGTCGGGCACCCGCACGTCGAGGTCGACCGGCAGCAGCGGGTCGCCGCCGGTGATGGTGCCGCGCACGACCACCGTGTCGCCGTCGTAGAGGCCGAAGGGCACCGCCGAGCCGCCGCCCACACCGGGCTGGCCCTGGCTCTGCTCGACCGCCTCGTAGAAGGCCGGGTCGAGGGGGACCGGCTCGCCGGTGACCCGCTCGGGCCAACAGCCCGCCGCCAGCGCCGCCGTGGCGATCAGGGCGCGACGCACAGCGCCTCCCGGTACCAAGCGACCGTGTCGCGCAGGCCCTCGGCCAGCGCGGTGGGCGCGCTCCACCCGAGGCGCTCGCGGGCTCGGGTCACGTCGAGGCACTTGCGGGGCTGGCCGTCCGGCTGGGTGGCGTCGAAGCGCACCGGGCCCGCATAGCCGCAGGCCGCTGCGATCTCGGTGGCCAGCTCCGCCACCGACACCTCGACGCCCGTGCCGATGTTGACGGGGTCGGGGGAGGGCCAGGAGAGCATGGCGAGCAGGCCGTCGGCGGCGTCGGCCACGTAGAGGTGCTCGCGGGTGGCGCGGCCGGTGCCCCAGACCACCAGCTCGGCGGGGTTGGCCAGGCAGCGCTGGATGAGCGCGGCCACCACGTGCGCCCGCTCGGGCTCGAGGTGGTCTTCGGGCCCGTACAGGTTGGCCAGCATGGGGAAGACCGCGCGAAAGCCGTGCTGATCGAAGTAGGCGCGCCCGAGCTCCATCAGCAGCCGCTTCGACGACGCGTAGGCGGCGTTGGTGGGCTCGGGGCGGCCCTCCCACAGCATCTCTTCGCGGAAGGGCACCGGGCAGATGCGGGGGTAGGCGCAGGCCGAGCCCGCTCCCACGAACACCTCGACGCCGTGTCGGTGGCTGGCCTCGAGGGCGTGGATGTTGATGAGCGCGTTGTCGCGCCCGCTCTCGACCGGGTGCGCCCGCATCCACCCGATGCCGCCGCCGTCGACCGCGCAGTGCAGCACGTAGCGGGGGCGCACGTCGGCGAGCAGGCGGTCGGCCTGGGCCGGGTCGCGCAGGTCGCCCGCGTCGCGGCCCACGGCCACCACGTCTGCGCCACGGAGCGCCGCCAGCCGGGCCACATGGCGGCCCAGAAAGCCCCGCCCGCCGGTCACCAGCACCCGCACGTCGGCCAGCTCCACCCGCTGCATGCGCGCCCCGTTCAGACGTTGGAGTAGGGGTTGCGGATGGGCATCAGCGGCAGCGCAGCCACCAGCTCGTCGATGCCGCGGTCGATGTCCACCGTGGTCTCGAAGCCCGAGGCGCGGATGCGGCCGTAGTCGACCTCGTAGTCGCGCTTGTCTTCATCGGTGCCGATCTCGGCGTAGTGCACCAAGAAGTCGAGGCGCTTCTGCAGCAGCTCGACGATGCCCTTCTTGGTGAAGTTCATCGAGTCGTGCCCCACGTTGAAGACGTGGTGCTCGAGCTGGTCCCAGCGGCCGAGCATGTGCACGAAGGCCCGCGCGATGTCGGTGACGTGGATGAAGGTGCGGCGGAAGTGCCGCTCGTAGATCACCAGGTAGCGGTTGTGGATGGCCTGCCAGGCGAAGTCGTTGATGAGCAGGTCGAGCCGCAGCCGCGGGGCGATGCCGAAGGCGGTGGCGAAGCGCATGCACACCGCGTTGCCGCGCTCCACACACAGCTCCTCGGCCTTGGTCTTGGTCTCGCCGTAGAGCGACAGCGGGTTGAGCGGCGTGTCTTCGGTGCAGATGCCCTCGACCTCGCCGTAGTTCGACCCGGTGGAGCCATAGAGCAGGCGGGCCGAGGCGGGCATCAGCTCGAGCACGTTCTCGGTGCCGTGCACGTTGACCTCGACCGCCTCGCGCGGGAGCTTCTTGCACAGGGGGTAGCCGACCAGCGCCGCGAGGTGCACCACCGCGTCGGCGTCGGCGAGCTGCGGCCCCAGGGCCGCCCGGTCGCGCACATCGACCTCAGCGAACGAGAAGCGGTCGTCGAGGAAGTGTGGCAGCAGCGCTTGCCCACCGAACATGAGGTTGTCGATGACGTGCACCCGGTGGCCGGCCGCCAGCAGGCGCGGCACGAGGGTGGAGCCGACGAAGCCGGCACCTCCGGTCACCACGATCTTGAGGGGTTCAGCGGTCATCGCGCGCGGTCCTCCGGCAGGGCAGGCCGTGAGCATAGCCCAGCCCCCCGAGGCGGGGCGGCGGGGGGGGCGCGCCGCCGGTGGGCTCAGCGGGCCAGGAAGTCGGCGACGGCGGCCCAGGTGGCCTCGAAGGCGGCGCGGTCGTAGTTGGAGCGGCTGCGCAGCCAGTCGACGTGGGCCGGCTCGCTGTCGGGGCCCCGGAAGTACCCGATGACGTCGAGGTGGTCGGCCCGCTCAGCGTGGATGAGCTCGCCGTGGAGCTGCGAGAGGGTGGGCACGATGGCGTCGTTGTCGGCGGGGGAGGGGGCCTCGCCCAGCTTCTGCACCAGGGGCAGGCGCGGGGCCCGCGGCGCCACCGCCCGCGGCCGACCCGCCAGGCCGTGCAGCGTCCGGTAGAGCTGGTGGGAGGGGTGAAGTCGCCCCCGCAAGCCCAGCCCGGCCCCGCTGGGGGCGCGGGCGCGCAGCACCACCGAGCCGTAGGCCACGCCCTCTCGATCGGTGAGGGCGCGGTCGAGGGGCTCCATGCGGGCGGGCACCAGCTGCCGCAGCAGGCTGCGGTCTTGCCACACTTCGCCGAAGAAGGACTGGATCTGATCGCGCCGGGCCGGATCGAAGTCGCGCAGCACGTCGGTCCAGACGTCGTCGATCAAGCCCGCGTCGGCGTCGGTGCCGCGGCTGCCCAGCAGGCGCAGGCGCATCAGGGCGCCCACCGGGACCGTGGCGATGGTGCCCAAGCGAACCACCCGAAGCGTGAGCAGGCTGAGCAGCCGCAGCCAGTGCTCGCCCTGTGCGGTGCCGAAGAAGCTGGCGATGGGCGCGCCGGTGTGGGGGGAGGCCACCGAGACCACGCTGCGCACGTTGGGCCGCACCGCCCGCCAGGCGTCGAGCACCGACGAGGTGGCCGTGATCTCCCCTTCGGGGGAGAGCAGCACCCGGCCGTCGATGCCGCCGGTGGAGTGGCCCACGACGTGCAGCGTGTCGTCGGGGCCGGAGACCCGCGCGATGACCTCGGCCAGCCGCCCCGCCCGCCGCTCGAGGCTGGCGGTGGGCAGGGTGTCGACGTCGTGCAGCGACACGTCGAGGCCGCGGGCGCGCAGCGCGGCGCCGAGCACACGGTGCACGTGGGCGAAGTACCGCATGCCGCCGATCGACGAGAAGCCGAAGAAGCCGGGGACCAGGAACACGCGGTGCATCATGGGGGCCCCCTATCGCCGCGCCTGGTGGGGCTGGCGCCCCTGCCGGGCGGCGGGGGAGCGCCGGACGCCGACCCGCGGGGGGCGCGCCGCACCGCCCGACCGGCGTCTGGGCCCGAGCCGACCTAGCCGCGAGCCAACACCACCTTGCCCATGTGGCCCTGGCCGGCCAGGTGGCCCAACGCGTCCGGGAGCGCCTCGAAGGCGAAGGTTCGGTCGATCACCGGGCGCACGGCAGGGTGGGCCTCCAGCGCGCGGTTGAGCGCCTCGAAGTCGGCCCGGCTGCCCACGAACACGCCCTGCAGGCGCACCCCCCGCATCAGCACCTTGGTGACCGCCAGCTCGGTCTTCACGCCGTCGAGCACGCCGATCAGGCTGATGACCCCGCCCGTGGCCACCGCCTTGAGGCTCTGGTCGAGGGTGCCCGCGCCGCCCACCTCCACCACATGGTCGACGGGCCCGGCCTGCGCCCGCACGGTGCGGCCCCAGCCGGCATCCTCGCGGTAGTTCACCGCCCACTCAGCGCCCAAGGTGCGGGCGCGGTCGAGCTTGTCGTCGCTCGACGAGGTGATGGCCACCCGCGCGCCGAGCATGCGGGCGATCTGTAGGGCGAACAGGCTCACCCCGCCGGTGCCCAGCGTGAGCACCCTGTCGCCGGCGGTGACGCCGCCCTCGGTGACCAGCGCCCGCCAGGCGGTGACCGCGGCGCACGGCAGGGCCGCGCACTCGGCGTCGGTGAGGTGGGCGGGCGGCACCACCAGGCCCTGCTCGGACAGCACCACCTCTTCACAGAAGACGCCGTCGCCGGGGCTGCCGAGGCTGGTCTGGGTGTCGGCGTCGGTGGGACGCCCGCCCCACCAGCCCTGCGCGAAGATGGGGCACACGCGGTCGCCCACGGCCACGCGGGTCACGCCCTCGCCCACCGCCACCACGCGGCCCACCGCGTCGGAGCCGGGGATCAGGGGCAGGCGCTGGCGCGGGTTGTAGTGGCCGCGAATGACCAGCAGGTCGCGGTAGTTGAGGCTCCAGGCGTCGAGGCGCACCCGCACCTGCCCGCGGCCAGGCGGGCCGAGAGCGCGCTCCACCAGGGCGAGGTGTTCGAGACCGAAGGCGTCGGTGAGCTGCCAGGCGCGCATGGGGGCTCCGGGGGACGGGGACCGCGGCCCTATCCCAGGATCTCCCCCAGGGCGGCGCACAGCAGGTCGATCTGGGGCTGACCCATGGTGTGACCCTGCCCCACGAACAGCCCCCGGTCGTGGACGGCGTCGGCCACGGGCAGGGGGCCCTCCACCCGCAGCCGCGGCAGGTGGGCCACCGCCGGCTGGCGGGCCAGGTTCGACCCCGAGATGGCGCGGGTCTGGATGCCGCGCGCCTCGAGGTGGGCCGAGACCTGCGCGCGGGTGGCCGGAGCGCCGGGGTCGAGCACGAAGGGGAAGCCGAAGCCGGCGTGGGTGGTGCCCGGCCGCGACGGGAAGGTGCGCAGCGGCAGCCCCAGGCGGTCGATGGCCCGACACCAGGCCTCGTGGTTGGCCGCGCGCCGGGCCACGATGCGGTCGATGCGGTCGAGCTGGTGCAGCCCGAAGGCGCCGGCGAGATCGGTCGGGCGCACGTTGAAGCCCGCCGAGACGAACAAGAAGCGGGGGTCGGTGTCGGGGTGGGCGGCGGCGAGGGCGTCGCGGTCGGTGCGCTCGCGGATCCAGCCGTGGGCCCGCACCGAGCGCAGCAGGTCGGCCAGCTTGGCGTCGGAGGTGACCACCATGCCGCCCTCGATGGTGGTCATGTGGTGGCTGAAGAAGAAGCTGAAGCAGCCCGCGTGCCCGCGCGACCCCACCCGCTGGCCGCCCACCGTGGCGCCGTGGGCGGCGCAGGCGTCTTCGAGCAGCAGCGGGGAGGAGACCTGGCCCGGCTGGCCCAGCAGGTGCACCACCAGCGCCGGCCGGTCGCGGTCGCCCTCCAGGCAGAGGCTGTCGGCGTCGACGTCGACCACCACGGGGGTGAGCCCCGCCTGGTGAACCGAGAACAAGCTGGTGGACCAGCCCACAGCCGGTACGAGCACCTCGTCGCCCGGCGCCAGGCGGCCCTGCTCGACCAGGGCCGAGAGCATCACCAGCAGCGCGCTCGACCCCGAGTTCACCATGACGGCGTGGTCGGCGCCCACCCAGTCGGCGAAGCGCTCCTCGAAGGCGCGCACCTTGTCGCCCATGGTGACCCAGCCGCTGAGCAGCGAGTCGATGGCCTCGGCCACCTCGGCCGCCCCGAAGGTGGGCATCGCCAGCGGCAGGCGGTCGGCGGGCGGCGCCTGCTCGGGGTCGAGGCCGAAGTGTTCGGCCACCAGCGCGTCGATGGCCGCGCGCCGGTCGGTCATCGCAGCGCCCGCATGCCGGGCAGCTCGGTGAGCAGCACCTTGAGGTGGTCTTTGCCCACCGGCCACGACAGCGCCTTGCTCTCGCCGCCAGCCCGCTGCCCCTCCACCGTGGCCACCTCGGCGATGTTCCAGCGCCGCCGCATGGCCCGGATGCTGATCTGGTACTCGATGGGGAAGCGCTTCACCGACGTGTCGAGGTCGAGCAGGTCGGCGCGCCGCAGCGCCCGGAAGCCGTTGATGGTGTCGGTGACGAAGGGGCCGTCGTTGAACAGCCGGTTGGCGATCCAGGTGAGGGTCTGGTTCACCCGGGCGCGGGGACGCAGGGCGTCTTGCTCTTCGTTCTCGGAGCCGTCGGCGAAGCGGCTGGCGATGGACAGGTGGGCCCCGGCCAGCAGCAGGTCGTCGAGGCGCTCGATGTCGGCGGGGTCTTCGTTTCCGTCGGGGGAGTAGAAGACCAGGCGCTCGGTGTCGGTGGCCTCGGCGGCCACGCGGAAGGCCACGCCGCGCCCCGGGATGGGCTGGTCGAGGATGGGCACGCCGTGCTCGGCCAAGAAGGCGCGCGTTCCGTCGGTCGAGCCCCCATCGACCGCGATGGTGCGCGCGAAGCGCGCGCGGGGAATCTCATCGAAGAGCAGCCGGAGGCCGTCGATCTCGTTGAGGGTGAGCAGGACGATCGTGCAGTCGCGTGGGGCGGTCACTCAGCCCTCCGTGGGGCCCAACAGCCCGTTGTCTTCGAGGAAGGAGAGCACCTGCCGGGCGATCCAGTCGTTGCCGGCGGCGTTGGCGTGCCCGCGGTCGCGCGGGAAGTACATCGGGGTCTGGCCGCTGGCCTGCTCCATGGCGGCCTGGGGATCGAACGACGGCACGCCGAGCTGCTCGGCGGCAGCCCGCAAGATGACCCGGTGCTGCCGCGTGTAGCCCTCGCGCTCGAGGGGGTAGCCGAAGAGCACGGGGGTTCCGCCCACGGCCTTCACCCCCGCGACCAGTGTGCGCAGGTTGTCGGCGTAGTCTTCGGGCGGCACGCGGTACACCCCGCCCTGGTCGCCCGACCGCTCCTTGGCCCGGATCTCGATCCCCCCGAGCAGCGCCCGCAGCCCCAGGTAGGTCTTGAGCTGGTAGAGCACGTTGTGCTTCAAGAAGCGCGCGTCGGACTGCAGGATCGCCTGACTGCGGTCGGAGTAGGCGGCCTTTCGGGCGTCTTGCACGACGTAGCCGACCAGCACCACGTCGGGCGTGTAGGCCGCCAGCGCCTCACTCCACAGCCACGACCCCTGGAAGCTCGTGTAGCCGGGCTGGCCGCCGTTGATCACCTCGACCTGGTCGTGGCCGGCCGCGCGGGCCAGGGCCTCGAGCCGGGCCGGGTAGGTCTCGCTGTCGGCCACGCCCCAGCCAAAGGTGGTGGAGCAGCCCAGCGCCATGACGCGGTGCGCCCCCGCGGGCTTGTCCCGGTCGTGAAAGGGCGGGCGCAGGCCGTCGGCGTTGGTGGACACCGGGAAGGTCGCGCCCTCTTCGCGGTGGCTCATGGCGAACTGGTCGAGGTCGGGATCGACCCGCCAGAAGGGCTCGTTGTGCTCGAAGGCGGCCTCGGCTTCGGGCCAACCGGCACCACGCAGGCCCACCTCGGCGGCCGCGAAGATCACGGCCACCGGGATCAGCGAGAACAGCAGCCTCTTTGCGATGGAGCCGGAGCCGGCCACGCGCCCTCCCGGTGGGGGGTCGAACCGCGCCTACTGCGGCGAGACCTCGACCGCCGTGTGATCCTCGATGCCGCCGCCCTTGTACCACTTGTTGTCGAAGAAGGTGGTGTCGTTGATGCGGTAGCTGATGGTGCCGTGCGCGGGCGCGGTGAACAGCAACTGGCCGTCGGTGATCGGCATGATGGTCTCGATGCCGTCGAGGGTCGTGAACCGGAACATCAAGATGCCCTCGGTGCAGCCCTCGAGGTCGCACGGGAAGTCGGAGTTGCCGACCGTCGGCGAGTCGGGGTCGCCGACCACGGTGATCCAGGGCCCATCATCGCGAACCCGGTAGCGGTCCTTCAGGGTGCCCGACACGCGGATGGCGTTGCCCTCGCAGACCGGGAAGCTGCGCTGCCAGCCGGTCTGAATGTCGAGGTAGTCGAAGATGGTGTCGAGCAGCGGCGCGAGGCACTCGCCCTGGGTCAGCGCCTCGTCGAGGCCGCGAAACCAGCTGTCCCAAGCCGCCACGTCGGCCTTGCCCGACGACATGGCCTTGCAGTACTCGAGGTTCTTGAGCACCACCGCCTCGATCTGCTCGGGCCGGCCGAGCAGGGTCATCTCGACCTCATCGATGGAGGTGTCGGTGAAGGTGACGCCGTCTTCGCGCTCGCCCCTCCACTGGGTCATCATGTCGTCGAGGGCGCGGGCGCGGGCCTGCTTCCGCTCAACCTCGGCCAGCGCGTCCCAGTTGGGCGGGTAGTAGCAGGCGAACGACTCGCCCTCGGGGGCCTGGAACCAACCCACCGGCGGCGGCGGCGGAGGGACGTTCTTCTTGCCACAGGCCACAGCGGTGAGCGCCAACGCGGCGACGGCAAAACGGGGGAGGGCCATGAGCAAGCTCCAGGGACGAGGGGTGGATACCCGTATCTCACGGGGGCGTCGAGGCGGGCCCGCCGGCGCCGAAGGAGACCCCAGAGCGGCGATGCGCCTTCCACGCCAGCATTCGGACCGACTCCAGCACGAACAGGGGGGCCCGAAGACCCCCCTGCTGGTGGCAGGACGAGACCCGCCGAAGCGAGCCGTCGAGCTGCTTCAGGCGACCTTGCCCGACAGAATGAAGCCGATCACCAGAGCGTAGATCACCAGGGACTCGATGAGAGCCAGGCCGATGATCATCGGGGTGAAGAGCTTGCCGGAGGCCTGCGGGTTGCGCGCGATGCCCTCGAGGGCAGCCGCAGCAGCACGACCCTGAGCGAGCGAACCACCGAGAGCGGCGAGGCCGATCGCGAGGCCGGCCGCAAGCGCGATCAGACCGTCGGGGTCCATGGTGCCGCCGCTCTGGGCGAGGGCGGGGGTGGAGAGGAGCAGCAGCGCGGCGGTCGCGGGCAGCACCTTGGTGAGCTTGGACATCATCACTTCCTCCAGAATCCTGGCGGTTGCACAGAGATAGGGGTTTGGGAAGGGGGGGGATTCGACGCCGTTGTGGCGCCGACAGGGACAGATCAATGGTCGTCGTCGCCGTGGTCTACAGACAGCATGATGTAGATGGCCGACATCAACGTGAAGACGAACGCCTGGAGGAAGGACACCCAGATGCCCAGGCCCAGGAAGATGGACGGAACGATGACCGGCACGAGCTCGGACATCTGCCCGAAGACGGCGTGGTCACCGTTGATGTTGCCAAACAGGCGCAGCGCGAGCGACGCCGGACGGATGACGAACACGCCCACCGCCTCGATGGCAAAGATGAGGGGCGCCAGCCACCAGACCGGCCCCATCATGTGCTTGAAGAAGCCAGCACCCTGGGCCTTGAGCCCGGCCACCAGGTACACCGCCAGCACCACGAGGCCCATGGCCACGTTGGTGTTGATGTTGTCGGTGGGCGCGAGGCCGCCGGGCACGACGCTCATCAGGTTGCTGATGAAGATGTAGATGAACAGCCCGCCGAGCAGCCAGTAGTACCTGCGGGCGTCTTTCTTGCCCAGCACGCCGGCGACCATGTTGAAAATCGCTTGGGTGTAGAGCTCGAAGACGCTGCGCAGCCCGAGGCCGGCAGACGGCACGTACTTGTCGGCGTCCGAGCTGCCCTGCACCCGGTTGAGGCCCATGCGGGCGCCCAGGGCGAGCACGACCAGGAAGAGGCACACACCCCACGAGGTGAGGACACGAATGGCGTCGTCGTGCGACGCGTGAAGCGTGTCTTCGAGGACGTGGATCGGCGCCTCGAGCAGCTGAAACCAAGAGAAGTGGTACATCAGGCGTGACCCTCACCGACAACCAGGTCGGAATGAAGCCCCACGGCGGCCGCAGCCATCACAGAGGTCACGACGACGGAGCAACCCAGCAAGACCGCGAGCGGCGAGAAGCGGGAGACCATCAGCGCGACCAGGCCGACCATGCCGACAAACTTGAGGAGGTAGAGGAGGACGGCCCCTCCGGCGCCCACGCCGTGCACCGTCGCGACGATGGCCTGCTGCACCACCGCGACCAACAGCCACAGGTTGATGAGCGTGAGCCCACCGGCTGCGGCCAACCCCGCTGCGAACTCCGGCCCAGCAGCCCAGAGGGCCAGCGGCGTGGCCGCGACCAGCAGCGCGCCGGCGCCGAAGCTGATCGTCTGAGGAGTGAGCGTCATTCGGGGGGATCCGCTGCGGCGTCAGGGTCTGCGTCAGGTCGAAGCGCACGCGTCAGCCTCACGAAACCGAGGATCAGCGCGGCGACTGCAAGGACGAGGAGGAAGACGGGAGAGGTAGAGAGCTGGCGGTCAAGCCAGGATCCGGCCAAGCTGCCGAGGACGACCAGGATCGCCAGCTCGGAAGCCGCCGCCGTAAGGCGTCCCAGGGACCGGAGCATCTCGGGATTCAGCATCCCGACTGCCACGGGGGGGGCGCCGTCAAGGGAAGCACCGCCTAATGGCTCGCGCCCGGGGCGTCAACGCCGCGCAGCGCGGCGCAGATGCCGTCGATGACGCGCTGCAGATCTGCGCTGGAGAGGGTCGCTGGGAGGAAGGCCGCCTCGTATTGCGAGGGCGGAAGGTAGACCCCCGACGCCAAGGCCGCCCGGTGGAAGTGGCCGAAGGCCGCCATGTCGCACTCGCGCACCTCGGCGAAGTGGCGCGGAGCCTCGTGCCGGAAGAACACGGTGAACATCGAGCCGACCCGGGCCATCGACGCGCCCGCGGCCGAGACCGCCTCCGAGATGCCCGCCTCGACGGCAGCTCCGACCGCCTCGAGGCGATCGTAGACGTCGGGCGTGAGCAGATCGAGGGTGGCGTGGCCGGCAGCCACGGCGAGCGGGTTTCCAGACAGGGTGCCGGCCTGGTAGACCGGGCCCGACGGGCTCAGGCGGGCCATGACATCGGCGCGGCCCCCGAAGGCGGCGAGCGGCAGGCCGCCGCCGACGATCTTGCCCAGGCACACCAGATCGGCCTTCACGCCGAAGCGCTCGGCGGCGCCCCCTCGGGCCAGCCGGAACCCGGTCATGACCTCGTCGAGGATGAACAGCGCGCCGTGCTCTTCGCAGAGCCGCGACAGCCCGTTCAGGTAGCCGTCGTCGGGCACGATGCAGCCCATGTTGCCGGGCACCGGCTCGACGATCACCGCGGCCACGTCGCCCCGCTCGAGGTGCGCGCGCACCGCCGCGAGGTCGTTGAAGGGCGCGGTGCGGGTGAGCCCCGCGGTGGCGGCCGGAATGCCGGGGGAGCCGGGCTGGGCGAAGGTCTCGACCCCCGAGCCCGCGGCCACCAGCACGCTGTCGTGGGCGCCGTGGTAGCAGCCGTCGATCTTGACCAACCCGTCACGGCCCGTGAACCCTCGGGCCAGGCGGATCGCGTGCATGGTGGCCTCGGTGCCGGACGAGCACAGGCGCACCATGTCGAGGGTGGGGTGGGCCGCCACCAGGGCCTCGGCGAAGTCGACCTCGCGGGCGGTGGGCGCCCCGAAGGAGGTCCCACCGGCGGCCGCCTCGGAGATCGCCCGCAGCACGTCGGGGTGGGCGTGGCCCAGCACCATCGGGCCCCACGAGCCGATCAGATCGACGTAGCGGTTGCCGTCTTCGTCGATGAGCGTGGCGCCCTCGGCTCGACGGATGAACGGGGGGTCGCCCTGCACAGCGGCGAAGGCGCGAACGGGGGAGTTGACGCCGCCCGGGATGACCCGGCAGGCGCGCTCCAACAGCGTGGTGGATCGGGGGGTCTGCATGCGGGGCGATTAACCGCCCGCGCGAACCCGGCCCGCTCTCGACCGACTGTCTACAGGTTGCCGCGCAGGCGCTGACGGCGACGCATCAGGCTGCGGTCGAGCAGATCGCCCTCGGCCAGAGCTTCGTCGAGCTGGGCAAGCGCGGCCTCGCGGCCTTCGAGGCGCTCGAGGGCCGTGGCCATGCCCAGCCGGGCGAGGGCGGCGCCCGCCGAATCGTCCTGGACCGCCCGGAAGGCAGAGTCGTAGGCGTCGTAGGCGGCGGCGGGGTCGGTGGAGAGGCGCAGGCGCGCGAGGGCGAGCCAAGCGCTGCCCGACTGCGACGGGTACGCGGTGGCGAGGGCCAGGGCGCGCTCGGAGGCGTCGGCTTGGCTGGTGCGCGCCCAGGTCTTGCCAGCCTCGAGCAGCCAGCGGCCCGCGTCGGGGTGTCGCGAATCGAGGGACGCGGCGCGCTCCCAGGCGGCGGCCGCCTGCGAGGGCGAGGACAGCTCGGTGGCGTAGAGGCCAGCCATCAGGGCCCACGCGTCTGCGCTGTGGGCAGCGTCGTCACCGGTGTCGAGGAAGGCCTGCAGCCGCGTGACGGCCTGCTGGGGATCGCCACCGTCGAGGGCGGCGAGGGCGGCGAGCTGCGCTGCGCGCCAAGCGGCCTCGCGGCGGGTCTCGACCGAGGCCCGGCTGTGGGCGAGCGCGTCGTACGCGGCCGCGGCGCCCGCCACATCACCCTCGGCGACCAGCGCGGCGGGCCGATCCAGGGCGGCGGGGCTCAGGGGGCTGTGCCAGAAGGCCACCGCGGCAGCGACCAGCAGCGGCACGACCGCCGCTGCCGAGGCCAGGTAGGCGCCCTCGCGCGTCACGGCCGACCGCAGCACGCGGCTGAACCGGGCGCGGTGGACGTTCTGCAGTAGGGAAGGGCGGGTTCGCATGACGTGGAACGTTAATCCGTGGAACGGGCGATGACCAGCCCGTCACCCGATCGCCACGGCGCTCTGCCGGGCCCCTACTCCTCGGCAGCCTCGGCGCCGTCCACCGTGTCTTCGGACAGCAGCTCGTCGTTCTCTTCGTCCTCGTCGTCGTCCTGCTCGACCACGCGGGTGATGCTGACGATGCGCTCGTCGTCGTCGATCCGCATCAGACGTACACCCTTGGTGTTGCGGCCGATCACGCGGATGTCATCGACACGGGTCTTGATGACCCGCCCGGTGTCGGTGATCAGCATGATGCGGTCGTCTTCGTGGATGAGCATCGCGCCCGCCACCGAGCCGTTGCGGTCGTCGGTCTGGATGTCGATCAGGCCCTGACCGCCGCGGTTCTGCGTGGTGTACTCGGTGAGGATGGTGCGCTTGCCGTAGCCGTTCTCGGTGATGGTGAGCAGCGTGAGCTCTTCGTCGCGCACCAGCGGCAAGGCGCCGGCCACGAAGTCGCCCTCGCGCAGCTTGATGCCGCGCACGCCGCGGGCCACCCGGCCCATGCGGCGCACGTCGTCGCCGTTGAAGCGGATGGACATGCCCGAGCGGGAGACCAGGAGCAGCTGCTGCTCGGGGGCGGACTGGATCACCGTGAGCAGCTCGTCGCCGTCGGCGCAATCGTAGGCCCGCAGGCCGTTCGACCGGATGTTGCGGTAGTCGCCGAGCGCGGTGCGCTTGACCAGGCCCTTGGTCGAGGCGAAGACCAGGTCGAGATCCTGATCGAAGTCGGACACCGAGATCACGGCCCGGATGCTGTCGCCCGGCTCGATGGGCACCAGGTTGACGATGGGCGTGCCGCGCGCGTCGCGGCCCACCTCGGGCACCTGGTAGACCGGCAGCTTGTAGACCCAGCCCTGCCCGGTGAAGACCAGCAGCTCGGAGTGCGTGTTGGCCAGGAAGATGTCCTGCACGCTGTCTTCGTCGCGGGTGCGCATGCCCCGCCGGCCGAAGCCGCCGCGGCGCTGCTCGGCGTAGACCGCCTGCGCCGAACGCTTGATGTAGCCATTGACGCTCAGCGTCACGACCTGGTCTTCTTCGGCGATGAGGTCGAGGATCGACAGCTCGCCCGTGGCGTCGGTGAAGGTGGTGCGCCGAGGGTTGGCGTAGGTGTCGCGCAGCTTGGTGAGCTCCTCGCGGATGACCTCCATCAGGCGCTCATCAGAGCCAAGGATGGCCTGGTATTCGGCGATCTCGATCTCGAGCTTCGCGTACTCCTCTTCGATCTTCTGCTTCTCGAGGCCCGTGAGGCGACGCAGCTGCATCTCGAGGATGGCGTTGGCCTGCCGCACGCTGAATTCGAAGCGGGCGATGAGCTGCTCTCGGGCGACCTCGGCCGTGTCACTGGCCCGGATCAAGCGGATGATCTCGTCGAGGTTGTCGAGGGCGATCAGGTAGCCGTCGAGCAGGTGCTTGCGATCGAGGGCCTTGCGCAGGTTGAAGCGCGTGCGGCGCACCACCACGTCGCGGCGATGCTGCAGGTAGTGCTGCAGCATCTCCTTGAGGGTGAGCACCTTGGGGCGGTTGTGCACGATGGCGAGCAGGATCACGCCGAACGTGGACTGCAGCGCCGTGTGCTTGAAGAGCTGGTTGAGGATGATCTCGCGGACGGCGTCGCGCTTGAGCTCGATGACCACCCGCATGCCGCGGCGGTCGGACTCGTCGCGCAGGGCCGAGATGCCTTCGATGCGCTTGGTCTTGACGAGCTGGGCGATGCTCTGCAGCAGCCTGGCCTTGTTCACCTGGAAGGGCAGCTCGTCGATGATGATGACGTCGCGGCCGGTGCGTGTCTCTTCGTAGAAGGTGTGCCCCCGCACCACCACGCGGCCGCGGCCGGTGGTGTAGGCGTCGTAGACGCCGCGGTTGCCGTAGATGGTGCCCGCGGTGG
>Ga0055584_100003895_pt1 | contig 14657 bp, 13 predicted proteins | sample OSDHelmetaG_FD_58716 | JGI IMG/M metagenome (GOLD analysis project Ga0055584, IMG submission 58716) | Pelagic marine sediment microbial communities from the LTER site Helgoland, North Sea, for post-phytoplankton bloom and carbon turnover... | ecosystem: Environmental > Aquatic > Marine >... | reverse complement strand
CGCCCCGATCGACCACTCCGGCACCCCTCCGCAAGGCGGTGTTGTAGCCGTTCTGGGTGCGGGCGCACAAGGTTCGCGCCCTAAGCCTCTGTCCAGGCCCGCTTGATAAAGCGGCGGTAAGGGCCCTCGCAACTTATTGGCTGCCGGCCTCGTGTTTGGCGAAGGCCTCGGCGTAGTCGGGGTGCCAGCGCGATAGGGCCGGACGGTTCTCGATGATGTCGCCGACGGCCCAGGCGACGCGGGCGCCGTCGCGTTCAGGGGTGACGTCGTTATCGGGGCATAGGATGTAGAAATCACCGGCGGCCATGTGGGCGATGAAGTGATCGACAGTCTGTTCGCTGGTCCAGGCGGCGGCAGGCTTTTCGGGGATGAAGCTCGCGATCATGTTGGTGTAGGTAAAGCCGGGCACAAATAGGTGGGCCGAGATTGGCGCGGCGGCGGCGCGTAGTTCGTGGGCGAGCATTTCGGTGACCACCTTCACGCCCGCTTTGGTGACGTTGTAGCCCGGGTTGCCCGGCGGGGTCGTGATGCCTTGTTTGGAGCCGGTGTTGATCACGACGGCGGGCCGGCCGGCGTCGATCATGCGCGGCACAAAGGTCTGCACGCCATGGATAACGCCAAACAGGTTTACTTCGATCAACTGACGCCAGTTGCCGAGATTGTCCCAGCTGCTGGTGGAACGACCGATGCCCGCATTATTCATGAGGACCGCGACCTCGCCGGTTTTGAAGGCGACGTCGGCGAGGTTGGCGACCGCCTCGGCATTGCTGACATCGGTGGGCACACTGACGACTTGGGCGCCGGTGCCAGCGGCGGCGCGTACCGCGGTTTCGGCCGCCGCGAGGGCCTCGGCATCGCGATCTGCGAGGACGACACTAAGGCCAGCTTCGGCGAAGCGGGTGGCGGCGACTTTACCGACGCCGTTGGCGGCCCCGGTGACCACGGCCACGCCGCCTTTTTTGATGGCTTCTTGGTACACAGCGATTTCTCCCGTTAGCGACAACGTGTGTCTAGAGCGGTCGCCAGATGATTAATCCACAAAGGCGCTGACGACCGCGCGTGTACGCAAAGCAGGGTTTTGCTCTGCCTTTGACAAATAGCAATCTCCGATGACGAGACTATCCATGTCCGTTTTCATGAAACATTCAAACGCTTCCAACGGCGTGCACACAATGGGTTCGCCGCGAATGTTGAAACTGGTGTTGACCAAAACGGGGCACGCGGTCTGCGCATGAAAAGCGGTCAGCAAGGCATGGAAGCGCGGATTTTGGTCGGCTGCCACGGTTTGCACGCGGGCCGTACCGTCGACATGCGTGACCGCCGGCACCGCGGAGTCGACGGCCTTGAGCCGATCCAACCCGGTTGCCGTAGCCGATCGTTGGCGAAACGACGAAACGGGCACGACGAAGGACATAAACGGCGAGGGCACATCGACACCGAACCACGCCGCCTGTTCTTCAGCCAGAACGGCGGGGGCGAAGGGACGAAAGCTTTCGCGGTATTTTGTGCTGAGGTTGAGGCGGGCTTGCATCTCGGCGTTTCGCGGATCGGCCAGGATGGACCGGGCGCCGAGCGCCCGCGGGCCAAACTCCATGCGTCCCTGAAACCAGCCAACGATCTTACCGTCGGCCAAGTCGGCACTGGCGCGCGACAGTACGGCGGATTCGTCGAGAGTGTGGAACTGTGCGCGGGCGGCCGACAGGGTTTGCTCGATTTCTGCTTGGTGGTATTCCGGTCCCAGGAACGCCCCGTGCATTCCATTTCGTTTGGGCGTTCTGTTTTCAACATGGTCATAGTGCGCAACAAGCGCCGCCCCGACGGCGCCGCCGGCATCTCCTGGCGCGGGCTGTACCCAAATCTCGTCAAACGCATCGTCCACGGCCACCTTGCCGTTCGCGACGCAATTCAACGCAACCCCGCCGGCAAGGCAGAGTTTGCGCGCGCCCGTCGTGCGCGCCAGCCACCGCGTGACCCGCAGGACGACCTCCTCGGTAACAGCCTGAACCGATGCCGCCAAATCCATATGTCGTTCTTCGAGCGGTTCCTCGGGATGCCGCGCCGGCCAACCAAAAAGGTCCTCGAAGCGTTTGTTGACCATGCGCAGGCCGGTGGCATAGGTGAAGTACCGCTGGTTCAGCCTAAACGAGCCATCCGGTTTGACGTCGATGAGTTCGCGCATGATGAGATCGCGGTACTTGGGCTGCCCGTAGGGGGCGAGCCCCATCAGCTTGTACTCACCGGAATTCACTTTGAAACCGGCGAAATAGGTGAACGCGGTATAGAGGAGACCGAGGCTGTGCGGCCAGGAAATCGAGTTGATCTTACTGATCGCCGCGCCTTGACCGTGCCACGTTGATGTCGTGGCCCACTCGCCAACCCCGTCCATCGTTAGAATCGCGGCTGAGTCGAATGGCGAAGGATAATAGGCGCTCGCGGCATGGCTCTGATGGTGTTCGGCAAAGAGCAAACTGCGCGGCTTGGACCCCGCAATGGTCTTGAGTTCCCGTTCGATGCCTTTTTTGGTTAGAAGCTTGTCCTTGATCCATGTCGGCATCGACAGGCGAAACGACGGAAAACCGGTGGGCGCCGTCGCCAGATAGGTTTCCATAAGCCTTTCGAATTTCAATATCGGCTTGTCATAGAAGACGACATGATCGACCTCGCTCAGCGTGACGCCACCGGCATTGAGGCAATAGCGAATCGCCGCGCGTGGAAACGCGGGTGTGTTCTTAGCCCGCGTGAACCGTTCTTCCTGGGCTGCGGCCATAATGTCGCCATCGATCAGAAGCGCAGCGGCGCTATCGTGATAGAACGCGGAAATACCGAGAATGTTCAACGGTGCCAAACGCAGATGCGGTTAGAAGATCGTATAGATGAGCGGCGCCAAGGCAGTGCCTTTGACCAGCAAGAAAACCGCACCGAAGAGCAACAAGAGGAAGAGCGGCGGGAGAATAAGAAACCGCCGACGCTTCCGCGCGTAGGTGAAAAGCTCGTAGATCAGATCAAGCACGGACTAGAACTGCCTTTTGAGATCTGTCGGCGTTGTTGACGACTCATCTCGCCAATACGAATCCGCGTTTGGATCGATCCGCTGCGAAAGCGGATCGCGCCGGAAGACGCGCCAACCTATTCCTAGCGGGAGAACTATGCCGAAATAGATCGTCCCAACGACAACGAGTTCCGCAACAAGACCCATGGCATTGCCGAGCCGGGACCAACCGAGGTTTAACAGCCGGAGCACGCGGGGAAGCACCAAACCGAAAACGAATAGAACCCCGCCCAAAGTGAAGAGCAGCGTACTCCATGGTGCCGAAAAGAAGAGCCCTATCAGGACAAAGGCGCCCCCGAGCACGAGACCGAATGATCGGTTTGAACTCGCAACCGGGCTTCCTTCGCTCCGTTCAACCGGCTCAAGGAGGGAGACCGTTCGATCATTCATGGTATATCCACCGGTAAAATGATCAGCCCTTCAAGGTATCGATGAATCACGAAGCTCTCTTTATTGACCCTAGAACCGGCGCACCCCTCATGCCGGTTGGGGGCGGATTCGCGGCAGATGATAGCGGCGAAACCTACCCGATCGAGGGGGGCATTATAAGGGCCTTCGTCGAGGACCCGGGAGCGCAAAGCGTGACCGGGACGGTGCGGGATTTTTACGAAACGACGCCGTTCCCCGACTACAACGACTTCGATACCTACGAGGCGTTTGTGAACGCGGCAGCTCAGGGGGTCTTCGCGCGCCTTCTCGCCAAGCAAATCCCGACGGGTGCGCGGGTTCTGGAAGCGGGATGCGGTACCGGACAGCTGACGAACTATCTATCTGGCGCCGCGGTGGCCGAGGTATTCGGCATGGATGCGAGCCTTCACTCGTTGCGGCTTGGGCGTGAATTCGCCGATGCCAACGGCCTTGACGCGGTCACGTTCGCACATGCGAACCTTTTTTATCCGTGTTTCGCTGACGAGAGCATGGACGTTGTCATCAGCAACGGCGTGCTCCACCACACCGCCGACGCAAAGGCTGGATTTCAACGTCTGACCCGCCTCGTCCGGCCGGGCGGCTACGTTCTTATTGGGCTCTACAACTGGCTGGGACGTCTGCCGACCGATACCCGGCGGTTGTTCCGGCGTGGCCTTGGTGACACCACGTTGTTTCTTGATGGGCATTTCCGGCGCATTCGTGCCGGAACCAAACGCACCGCCTGGGTCCGGGATCAGTATGAACACCCCCACGAAACCAAGCACGGCATTCACGAAGTGCTACGCTGGTTTGACCAAAGCGGCATTTCATTTGTCTCATCCATTCCGAAGATCGACGGCTTCTTTGCGGCGAACGAAGACCTTTTCCGGCCCCAGCCCCGGGGCAAACGCGTTGATCAGCTGATCTGCGAGCTCGAGATGTTGGCCACGGGAGGTGCGGAAGGGGGCTTATTTATCATGATTGGCCAGCGGCAGTCCTGAATGAAACGATCGACTGCGACGCGGCTTGCGCCCGTCCTCTTTTGGCTTTTCGTGCTTGTCGGGAGTTACATCCTCTTCGAACTGGCCGCCCGTTACTTCGCGCCGTTTGCGCTCGAGATAACAACGGAACTGGATGCCGCCCTTGACGTGGTCGACCAGGAATTTGGCGGCGACATCGACAAGTTTGTGGCACGCGAGAGCGATCCAGCACAGGTCCAACCGCACCCGATTCTGGGCTGGGACAAACCGCCCGTTACTTATGACTCGTGTGCGGCGTGCAGTGAGCCGCCGCTAGTCATCCTTGTCTTGGGGGATTCAGTCACCGAGGGACACGGCGTTCGGGTTGGCGCCGAGGACTATACATTTCTTCTGTCACGCCTCGTCCGGGATCGACCGGTGCGCATCGTCAATGCCGGCGTCGGCGGGTTTGGTGTAGACCAAATGGTGCGAAAGGCGGAAATGCTGATCGACGACGTTCGACCAGACGTCATTGTGTTCGCCTACATCGCCCACAACCTGTTGCGACCCGGTCGGCAGTTTATCTACCTGCGGAACCGACCTGCGGCCCGGCAAACCGACATTGGCGTGATCTGGGAAGAGCCCGGCAGCGATGCCGACTACATCGCCCGATACCGAAACTACCGCGATCGCTTCGCCAATGGTGTTTGGCTCGGCGATTTTATTTGGGACAACCGCCGGTACTACGCTCCCTATCTTTATCGAGACTTCTACGGTGCGGTATTCGACGCGAACATCCGACAGATGCGCACTTTGGCGGCAGCAAATACTGCGGACCTCTATTTTATCCGCCTGCCACAGAGCTTCCGATTTCACAACGACAGCGAACTGATCAAATTGATCGACGACGCGTTGGACCGGCAGGCCGCCACGCCAGGACATCCCTTTTCGGTCCCATCCATTCGAGACTGCGTGGTTCGCGACCTGGCTGCCGACGGCCGTTCTTTCGACATCATGGGGTTCCACCCGAATGCTGCCGGGCATCAGGCCTACGCGCAGTGCATCTTCGATGTTGTTCTTGGACAACCCCGTGCCGACGTCGGCGCGGAATGACTTAATTGGTGGCCAAGGTTAGGTCGAAGTCGCAGCGGCCACTTGCGGGCGCGCAACGCCGCGCAGATCCATGAGATCGCGACGCTCGATGTGAATGGCATCGATCAGCGTACTAATGACTGCGCGCTGTGCGGGGTCGGCAATGAGGTCTTCGATTTCTCGCGGATCGCGCCGACGGTCATAGAGTTGAGTTGCCCGGAGTTCCGTCCCAACGAGGGTCGCCATCATGCGATGCGTCGCGGACGTCACGGTGAAGAAAATGTCCCGGCGACTAATATCAGCATTCCCTGAACCACAACTCTCGGAGACCACTGCCGGTCGACCACCCTCGAAGGCGCTAATACCTTTGAAACTTGGGTCCGGGGAGACACCGAGCGCATCCAGCAAAGTCGCCGACATTCCCATGCTGTCGATCATGCCGTCATCGGTTGCCGTTCTGCCGGCACCGGAAAGCAACATCGGCACCTCAATGTGTTCGTAGTGGGTGCGCGAGGCGACGGCCTGTTTCTCGCGAGGGCTTTCCGCATAGGTATCGCCGTGGTCGCCGGTAACAAGAATCACGGTGTCTTTCAGCTGATCCGTGCCCTCGAGAGCCTTGACGACACGCTCAAGCTTGGCGTCGAGATACATCGCGGCGGTATCGTAGACCCAGCGGCGTTTCGTCAGACCGCGCGCCCTTGCATACAACCAGCGCGGCAGATAGCGCAGTCGACCAACAACATGAATGGGTCGGTTTAGCGCACGACAATCATGAACATCCATCAAATGCACGTAGGCGAACCAGCGTCGGCCTTTCATCTCGACAACCATGTCCTCCAATCCATGAACGACATCACTGAAAATCGCCGGGAAGTGTGAGAGGAGGAAGAACGGCAGACGTGGATGCTTCGCGATGTAAATCCGCGAATGGGTTTTCAAAGCGGCGATGCCCGCCCAGAAAAATCGAGAGATCGGGCGAACCTCACCGACTCCCAGGAACCGCCAATAGACCGATCCTGGGACCCAAATAAGCTTTCGAAGGATCGCAGTCGGCGCGTCACTCAGGAGGCGAATCTCGTCGGCAATGCCCCTCGCCACGCGATCGTTGATCCTGTGAATAGCGCGCGGCCACAGCCGCTTGTTCTGATGCTTGATCATCTCACCCAAGCGCTCCAGGAGGAGGCCGAATTCCCGCCCGACAATCTCTATTGTTTCGGCCTCCGTGCGTTCGCCTTTTTGCCAAAGGTCGAGATGGTATTTGAGGTTGTGCTTTATCCTGTCAGAGATCATCCCCCGATAGTCTGTAACGGCGTGAACCGTGTTGTAGCCACGGTCATACCCCATCGTGACGCCGAGTTGGCCGGCCGTTACGAGCATGAATGTTTCCATCCCACTATCCCGCATTGCCTCGGCCAAACTCTTGGGTCGTTGGCGAATCCCGTTGTTGTAGCCCCCATGATCCAAGGGGTAGGTGAGGCTATGCAGTGCCGGCATGACGAATTGGGTACCCTGCGCGTTGGCGACGACATTGCGGACAAAGCCGTTATCCGCAAGACGCGCTAGCGTTGGCATGAGGACCCGCCGTGCCGTTGGGTCGGTCAGCACGTCGGCGCGGAGGGCGTCCACAAGGATGAAGAGACCGTTCTTTGGCGTCGATTCCGCACCGATGGCACTAGATTCGTTCGTTTCGGACGGCTTGCTGGCGTTCTGTCGGTCTGCGTTCTTCATCTGAACTCAATTCGGGCCCCGACCGCCGTTCCTCTATTCTGGGTCTAGTCTCAACTAAGATCGGGCCCATCGGAGATAGCCCCGATACAGGAGCACCTAGCCTTTTTGGTGGGAAATCCGACGCTGCCTTACGCGATTTGCCATAGCCTGGCAACCATACACTCGGGAGCGGCATCACTTTGCAGGGCGCATTCCGGTCCAGTCTATCCCGCCCTCCCAAGCGAGGTGGTCATCGGCGCACCAATGCCGTGCGCGCTTCTTGCGCACAATAGTCGCGGTTGTCCCGGCAGTAGGAGATAAGCTATGAGTTCACCGTGATTCCAAACCGACCGTCGGGCGTGCCCCGCTAGATCGAAGAAATCTGCAATGGAAACCCGAAACTTCAAGGCTTTGGTGATCGCCGCCGGCATGGGCCGCCGCATGAAAGGCTACACGACTGATCTGCCCAAATGCATGCTGCCCGTTGGCGAGAAACCATTACTTGAGCATGCCTTCGACACCTTTCGGGCTTGTGGCGCGACCGACTTGTCGATCGTTTGTGGATACAAAAAGGACAAGATCAAATACCCAGGTTTGACGTTTTATGAAAACACGGATTACGAGAACAACAACATCCTGAGTTCTTTGTTTTACGCAGAAGAAGAGCTTACAGATGAAATTGTGATCAGCTATTCCGACATCATCTTTAAGAAGAGCGTTGTCGAAGCTCTTCTTGCGTCAGAACACGACATTTCGCTGGTTGTGGATGTCGATTGGAAGCGCGCCTACGAGGGTCGGACGGAGCACCCGCTCGAAGAGGCCGAGAGTGTTGTTTTTAAGGACGGTGTCGAGGTTGCCAAGATCGGAAAGATCTTCCATGACCATGCACATGTTGATGGGGAGTTCATCGGCATGCTCAAGCTAAGCGCGCGCGGGACCGAACTTTTCAAGCGGCGCTTTCACGAAGCAAAGGCGCGATACGCGGGAGCCCCATTCCAACGCGCCAAAGTCTTCGAAAAAGCGTACGTGACCGACATTATTCAAGAGATGGTGGATCAAGGCGATCGCGTGCATTGCGTCACCATAATCGGGGGCTGGCGCGAGATTGACACGATAGAAGACTACGAAAGAGCCGGTCGAGAGTTCGGTTCGTAGCTCACTGGACGGCGACCTAAGCCGATGAGATAGTTAGGCATTCTGCCCCCAAAGAACCACTCATCTGCCGACAGATAAGTGACAGCTCTTTGCACGTTCAACACTTACTGCCGGGTCCCAAGTAACGATGTCATCTTCCTCCAAATTGGCCATGAAATCGAAAGCGGCGCGCTTTCGTTCGATGCTGTCCTCCCCTGATCTTGAGTTCATCATGGAAGCGCACAACGGGCTTTCAGCGAAGATTGTCGAAGAGACCGGGTTCAAAGGTATTTGGGCGTCGGGGCTATCTATTTCCGCCGCACTTGGTGTGCGTGACAACAACGAAGCGTCCTGGACCCAAGTGGTCGACGTCCTCGAGTTCATGTCTGATGCGACATCGATCCCGATCATGCTTGACGGCGATACCGGGTACGGAAATTTCAACAACATGCGGCGCCTTGTCCACAAACTCTGTCAGCGTGACATCGCGGCGGTGTGTATCGAAGACAAACTGTTTCCCAAGTCGAACTCCTTGGGTAGTGGAGATCAATCGCTTGCCGATATCGACGAGTTCTGCGGCAAGATAAAAGCAGGCAAAGACAGCCAAACGAATGAAAACTTTTCGGTTGTTGCCCGTGTCGAAGCGTTAATCGCCGGTTGGGGTCTTGACGAAGCGTTGCGACGAGCAGAGGCGTACCGAGCGGCTGGCGCGGACGCAATACTGATGCACTCCAAAAAGTCGCATCCCAATGAGATTCTTGCCTTCATGAAGGAATGGGCGAATCGCGGACCGGTCGTAATCGTACCGACCACCTATTACTCGACGCCCACGGAGCGATTTTCGGAGGCGGGCGTTTCACTCGTGATCTGGGCTAACCACAACCTGCGCGCCGCGATGACGGCAATGCGCGCGACCAGCAAGCGCATCTTCGAAGATCAAAGCTTGCTCGATGTTGAGGATCAAGTTGCGAGCGTAAAGGAGATCTTTGCGTCACAAGGAGTCGACGAGTTGGAGGCCGCCGAGAAACGGTATTTTCCTGCGGGACCTGGCGCGCCGACCAAGGCGGTCGTTCTTGCGGCAAGCCGAGGTTCAAGTCTGGAGCGACTGACCGAAGACCGACCCAAGTGCATGCTTGATATTCGCGGGCAACCGCTCTTGCGTCGGTTGCTTGATACCGTCAATGAATGCGGCATTCAGGACGTCACCGTAGTCCGCGGCTACAAGAAAGAAGCCGTCGATCTCATCGGAATCAAGACGGTCGATAACGATGCATTCGAGACCACGGGTGAACTCGCGTCACTTATCTGCGCCCGTAACGACCTAGACGGCGACCTTGTGCTGGCCTATGGGGACATCCTATTTCGACGCTACGTTCTCGATACGCTTCTGGGACACAGCGCTGACATCGTGTTGGCCGTCGACACACGCTTTCAGGAACGAATCAAAGCGTCGCCGCACAAAGTTGCTGACCTCGTGCGGTGCAGTCGCCCGTTTCGCGGCGATTACCTTGGCGAGGAGGAACGGGTCCTGCTCGCTGACATCGGTGCTGAGAACGCGGATGGAGAGTGGATTGGACTTGCTAAGTTCAGCCCCAAGGGAACCGAGCGGCTACGTGCTGAACTCGAAGCAATGGCTGCAAACGACGGCTTGCAAAGACAGCGTTTGCCGGACCTTTTCTCTCGGTTACTACAGGATGCAAGCTTAGAGATCGATGTGGCCTACATTACGGGCCACTGGCTCGATGTCGATGACGTCTTTGATCTCGCGGAGGCGCGCTCTTTTTCCTGAATCGAGACCCAATGATTAACGCGAACGACTATTTTTCCGAGCAAGAGAATTCGAAGAGGAACTTTTTCACCGGCGTTCCTTGTTCGTTTCTCACGCCGTTCATCAATCACGCGATTAACGATCAAAGTCTTGATTACGTCGGCGCGGCGAGCGAAGGAGAGGCAGTGGCGATCGCGGCGGGCGCATGGCTTGCTGGTCGTGAGACGACTGTTATGTGTCAGAACTCCGGCCTCGGGAACGCCGTCAACCCTCTAACCTCTCTGAACTTCCCGTGTCGCATCCCGACATTGCTAATCGTCACCTGGCGGGGTCAACCAGGGCTAAACGACGAGCCTCAGCATGAGCTTATGGGTGGGATTTCCCACGGGTTGCTGAGTTTGATGCGCATCCCTCACCGCGAGTTTCCAAAAGCAGCGGCCGATGTCAGAAGTGCGATTGATGCCGCTGAACAGACGATGAAAGACTCCTCGCTACCGTTTGCCCTCGTGATGGAAAAGGGCGCGGTTGAGAAAGTCGAACTTGAGAAGCGTCAGGTTCCACTCCGTGAAGACGCCAACCGCTCCCACTACATCAACGGCGGGCCGGTACCGAGCCGGTGGTCGGCACTTGAGCGACTCCTATCGGTAATCCCGGACTCTGCAGCAGTTGTGGCGACAACGGGCAAGTGTGGCCGTGAATTGTTCCAACTGAATGATCGTCCGCAACAGTTCTACCAGGTTGGTTCAATGGGGTGTGCTTCGGCGATGGCCTTGGGGACCGCATTGAACACGGATCATCCCGTGATTGCACTCGATGGTGATGGCGCCGCCCTGATGAAGATGGGTGTATTCGCAACAATCGGCTCCTACGCGCCAAAAGGCCTCGTTCACATCCTGCTTGATAACGGGGTACACGATTCTACGGGTGGCCAAGCGACTGTTTCTTCCAATGTCGATTTCGCTGGCGTAGCCCAGGCCTGCGGGTATCGTTCTTCATACACATGCGACGACTTGGAGGGCTTTGAGACCGCCCTGGCCGAAAGCTTGGGCAAGCAAGGCCCTTGTTTCATCCACCTTCGAATCAGCCCTGGTTCGATTCCGAAGCTGGGTCGCCCCACCGTCCAACCCGATGAAGTAGCAAGGCGCTTCAGAGGATTTCTGGTGGGCGCCCGAGGACCTGACAAGCATCAATAATTGAGGCAACAGCGTGACTTCTGAGCGAGAGACGGCGTACCTGAAAGCACTAGGCAGTCGTTTGCTGAGCGAGGCAAACGACCTGAAGCGGACGCCCGAGGCATTGGCGTCCGACCTAGGCATTGAATTGGCCAGCCTGCGCGAGGTGATCGAGGGTCATGCAAAATTGGACGATGCATTAGCGATCATCTTTGCAATGGTGAAGCACTATCCGATTTCGCTCGATAGTCTGTGGCTCAATGAGGACGACACCACGTCCGGGATTTCGATTGTTTCTGCAGCACAGTCGCGCGAGTCTTCCCGCATATTTCAACGACCGACTCGTGATGGAACCCTAGCGCCGTACTACGAGTATCGGGACACCGCCATGAGTCGTGGCGCACCGTTCCGACCGGAATGGATAAAGGAGTTGCGATGCGTCGACGATAGCGACCCGGAGAACCCGGACGTTGTCTATAACAACGGTCATTTTCTCCATCAGGTTACGTTCTTTATCGGTGCGGTTAACTTTTACTGGGAACATGGCGGGCGTATGCATTGCGCTGAGATGAACACCGGTGATTCAAACTACATCACGCCTTTTGTACGACATAGTTTTGCCAGCCGAGATCCTGATCATCCCGGAATCATTATCGCGATCACTTATTGGGGCCTGCTCTATTCAGCCCGCGACTCGATTTCCCGCGTTGATATGGCGGGGCTCGAAGCGCTATCGGGTGATTCACGGGTCTCTGGTGGATTCGCCGGTCGGCTGAAAAGGCATCTGGATGCAGAGTCCTTGTCGGTCAATGACCTACTGGTGAGGCTCGGCAATACTGATCAAGAACAGATGCACGCTGTTTGCACGGGTCAGCAGGAACCATCGCATGATCAAATTGAGATGGTTGCAAACGCGTTGAATATTCGCCCAACTGACCTAATGGGGGCCATTAAGGGTGAGAACGACGACGTTTTCGTACGCCGGCGTGCCGATGCGCCGGTCCGCGCCTATCCGGCATCCAACAACGACCCGGCCTACCAACTAATCGAGCTTGTTAGGGACCAGAATCAGCCCTATTTGAAGGCGTTCGACGTTTCCGTGGTCGGGGACCAGGACGGCGAGTTTCACCACGGCCTGCACCAGTATGTGTTCAACTATGGCGAGGAAGCCGTCGACCTTTTTTGGGGCAACGATGAGTCCGCCAGACTCGAACCTGGTGATTCGGCCTATGTCCGGCCATTGACCAAGCACCGGTTTGCCCGCGTATCGCAAAGAGGCGCGGGGCAACTGGTGGTCATGCGCGTGCCCGGCATGCTGACCGATTCTGTTTTGGACGAGTACGCAGGTTTCGCGCCCGGCGCGCGACAGCGGGTTGCGGCTGAAACGAGACAATGGTTCTAGCACCCGACTTTTCCTGCCCGACCAAGGTCTACACGCAAACCCCGTTCGTCGATGTTGTTTGCGACCACGTTGATCGGCGCTCATGGATTCTCGTAACCAGCCACGGTTGGCTGGCACGCGGCGCTGTCGCCAAGCTGGCGGACCGTGCCGGAAAACCCGACGCCATGATTAGCGACGTCCGGGAAAACCCGATGCTCGCCGATGTCGATAGGATGATTGCGGATATCCCCAACGTAGACGTCATTGTCGCGCTCGGCGGTGGAAGCGTCATCGACGCGGCGAAAGCTGTCGTCGCCGGAATCGCGTTAAGGGACGCTGATGTTTCTCTGGCGCAACACCTTGTCCGCGGCACGGCCCTTCCTGATGATTTTTCGCCGACACCGGTCATCGCGGTTCCAACAACCGCTGGAACAGGCTCTGAGGTCACACGTTGGGCGACCATTTGGGGCGAGGACAAACAGAAACTTTCGCTATCTCATGCGAACCTGTTCCCGGCAGCCGCGGTGCTCGACCCGCACTTGTGCTTATCGATGCCCAATTGGCTGACGCTGGCCACCGGGCTAGACGCCATTTCGCATGCGATGGAATCTGTCTGGAACAAGAACCACACCCCTCTGACAGACCGATTTGCCGCTTCGGCGATCGAGACGCTCTATGGCGACCTGAAGAAGGCGGTCGACGACCCCGCGAATTTTGAAGTTCGTCGTCGAGTACAGGTTGCCGCGACTCAGGCCGGAATGGCCATCAGCGCCACCAAAACTGCACTCTCACATTCGATTTCCTACCCATTTACCTCGTTTTTTGGTGTGCCCCACGGCTTCGCCTGCAGCTTCACACTCCCCGAGGTCTCACGGTTCAATCTTCATGAGGACTCAGAACGGCTTAGACCTATCGCCAACGGCCTAGGTTGTGACGTCGAGGAAATCCCGACGGTTATCGACGAATGGTTCGGCGAATTGGACGTTGGCCACTACATGGCGGATTTTTTTAGGGGTGCCTCCCTTTCCAAGATCGAGGATCACCTCATTACGCCCGCACGGGCCGGCAACAATCTTCGAACCGTGAGCATTTCAGAAGCCGCTGCTCTGGCTGAAGTTAGTTTGAAGCGGTTCGTTGCCGCCTAATGGTTCGTTCGTATAGGCAATCGAATTGCAAGAAGCTTTATTCAAGAATTGGGAGAATGGGATAGACATGGTGGTGTGGGTAACCGGTCTGTCGGGCTCTGGAAAAACGACGCTTTGTAAGACCCTTTATGGGCTCTTGAAGCGTTCGCTTCCGGAACTCGTCGTCATCGACAGCGAAGAAGTTCGAAACATTTTTGGTGGGCAACTAGGATACAGCGTCGAGGAGCGTGTCATTCAGCTCAAGCGCGTGCAGCGCTTGGTATCCGCACTGGTGGAGCAAGATCTCGTCGTGATCGTTGCGGCCCTTTATGCGGCGCCAGAAATCCTTAGTTGGAACCGCGAAAACTTCGGCAAGTACTACGAAGTTTACCTGGATGCCCCTATTTCGGTTGTGAAGGGACGCGACCCAAAAGGGTTGTACGCGAGGGCCGACCGGGGTGAGGAGTCAAACGTCATTGGCATTGATATTCCGTGGATTGCCCCGATAAACCCGGACCTGGCGGTCGACGTGACCAAAGCCGGATTGCCCACGGAAATTGCGGAGCGCGTTATTCGGCAGGTGCCCGAATTTTCAAAAGCGACCAAAGTAGCTTCGCCTTAACGGATCTCGCTCGAAACGGCGGAATCGCAGAGTTGATGCGCCAGTCTCCCCATCCTAGCACCTGGCACACGTTTAAAGGGTATAGACCGAGTTCGTTTTCCCGGCCAGCACCCATGCCACTCTAGTCCGGCATTGACAGGGGGGCCGCGAAGACTATATTTCGGCGGCTTCGGAGCACCCGAAAACACTCGGAATTCCGCCACGTTAGGCACCCGGAAAGAAGGCCGGTCGACCCATGTAT
>Ga0055584_100003894_pt1 | contig 14659 bp, 13 predicted proteins | sample OSDHelmetaG_FD_58716 | JGI IMG/M metagenome (GOLD analysis project Ga0055584, IMG submission 58716) | Pelagic marine sediment microbial communities from the LTER site Helgoland, North Sea, for post-phytoplankton bloom and carbon turnover... | ecosystem: Environmental > Aquatic > Marine >... | reverse complement strand
CCTAACAACGTCTGTATTGCGGGCTCGGTAATCTCTACGGACTCGTTTTCCACCAACCGCGGATCATTAAAACCACACTCTATAGCCAGGCGCTCGAAATCGTTCCAGTACATCGCACCGGACAAACACTCGCCGTGCAGCACGGGGTCATTGATCAATTCGGCCGGGATGCGCCGGTCGGCATAAATGTCAGAGAAATACATCTCACCACCCGGGCTAAGCAACCTGTATGCACTGCGCAACACCGCAGCTTTATCGACGGCCAGATTGATGACGCAATTGGATACAATCAGGTCAAAGGCGCCATCATCCAGATCCGTTTCATCCAGCCTTTCGATATTGCCTTCTATAAACTCGACGTTCGACTGGTCATAGCCGTAGGCATCTGCATGCCAGGCTCGATGACGCTTTGCAACTTCAAGTTGCTCAGGTGTCATATCCACCCCCACCACGCGACCCGTTGGGCCGACCAGTCGTGACAGAACATAGACATCCCGACCCGCACCACAACCCAGGTCCAATATACGCAACCCTGCCAGCGCTTCGGGTAAAACCAAACCACAGCCGTAATAGCGAGCGGACACCTCAGCGTGTACGCCTGCCAGCAATTCTTTTACGTAGTCAGATGGCGCCGCGGCTGTGCAACACGCCGTGGTTTTAAGGTCATCCGTCGTTTCAAGTGTTTCGCCGTAATAACGTTGCACTTCACTATGTATGTCGGGTTGCCGGTTATCATTCATATGTATCGCTGCTCAGGTTAGTCTTGCCATTCAATATAACTCGTCCTTTTATGATGATATTCGATTCTGACAGTTCAATCCTCGTTGTCTTTCTACGTCGCCCGGCAATAGGTGTGGGCAAACAGCGAATTGCGGCCGAGCTTGGCGCTCGTGCTGCATGCGAAGCGGCCAACCTGTTGCTGGAAAACACTCTGGAAGATGCCCACACATGGCCTGGGCCAGTAGTGTTGTCCCCTGCGATGGCGGAAGATGCCGAGTGGGCAAGTGAGCTGCTGCCAGGGGCCCACATCATTGCACAAGACTCGGGAAACCTTGGTACACGCATTCAAAAAGTGGAGGCGCAGATACGCCAGCAGGGCGGTCACTACATCATCTTTATCGGCAGCGATTCGCCGTATCTGACACAGGAACATATCCGTGATGCTTTTCTGCGACTAAGAAATTCAGCTACAGTCTTTGTGCCGGCAAACGATGGCGGCGTCACGCTCATGGGCTCGAGCAAACCCTGGCCGGATCTGGCCGACCTACCATGGGAAACGCCGAATCTGGGCGATGCATTACGTCAATGCTGTCGCAAAGCGGGATTGAGTATCAGCTCAATGGAAACCGGATTTGATATTGATACGCGCCAGGATCTCGTCGATGCCATCACTTTGCTGGAGAATGACCACCGACCCGCAAGAAAAAAATTACGCGACTGGATTACAGCCAGCGGTCTTGATACGGAGACACCGGTGCCCAGCAATCCGGACGTCAGCGTTATCATTCCGGTCTACGATGATCTGCCGGCACTCACAGTATTGTTGCAACGTCTGCAATACCTGCGACCCGGACTAAAAGAAGTAATAGTCGTCGATGGCAAAGCCAGCCGCGACTGCCAACAAGTATGCGGCCGCTTCGCCGCACAGTACCTCACGTTAGAACCTAACCGTGGCGCACAACTAAACCTGGGGGCGAAACAGGCCCACGGGGATGTGCTGTGGTTTCTGCATGCCGATAGCTATCCCGCAAAAGACTCGGTAACGCAGATCATGGATCATGTGATTGCAGGCAACAGCAGCGGCTTTTTTCGATTCCGCTTCGACGGTGATCCGCACTGGTACAAGCGCTGGCTGGAAACCGCCATTAATTTGCGCGCGCGCTTCGGCATCCCCTACGGCGATCAGGGCCTGTTCGTAGAAAAAGACACTTATGCGCGTCTGGGGGGACATACCGCCACACCGCTGTTCGAAGAGGTAGCGCTTATCAGGAACCTGCGGCGGGAGCGCGGCTGCCGGTCTGTTGCCGGAACTATTCGCGTTTCCTCAAGGCGCTGGGAACGTGACGGCTGGCTGCGGCGCAGTCTGCACAATCGTTACCTGGCGGCCGCGTTCGCACTGGGCGTTGCGCCGGAACGACTTGCACGACAATATGGTCATACACCTATTGTGACCCGTGAATTGGACTAAACAGGATGGATGCAGAAGTAACGGACTGGCTAAGCACCGCAACGGGAGAACCCCGTGGCTATATAGAACCGCATGCTTTAAGTGAACTCTGGTTTCATACGGGAACCGCGTGCAATCTCGCCTGTCCTTTTTGCCTCGAAGGCTCCAGCCCGGGCGACACGCGCCTTGACCGCATGACGCTCGCGGACGTGACACCTCTGATGCAAGAAGCAATTGAACTGGGCGTTGAACAGTTTTCTTTTACCGGTGGCGAACCCTTTATCGTTAAAGATTTTGTAAATATCCTCAACCATGCGTCCGGCTTACGCCCCTGTCTGGTACTCACCAACGGCACCGAGCCACTGTTAAAGCGACTGAAAAATATCGCTCCGATAAAAAGCAATCTGCATCCGGTTTCTTTCCGCATCAGCATAGACTGGCCTGACAGGCAGCGTCACGATCAGGGGCGGGGCCCGGGAACATTCGATCAGTCACTGGAAGCCATCACCAGGCTGCAACAACTCGGCTTCGGAGTTTCGTTAGCCCGCCAGATGGAACCGAATGAAGATACGGCAGCTGTTAATGAAAAATTTCAGGCGCTGATGCAACAGGCCGGTTTCAAGGGTGACATTCGTATAGTTGCGTTTCCGGATTTCGCTTTGCCAGGAACGCCTGCTGATGTGCCTGCTGTAACCCAAGACTGCATGACACGTTACCAGGATGAAATGAGCCGCCGTGAATTCATGTGCGCCTTCAGCAAAATGGTCATCAAGAAAAATGGCCGAATGCGTGTCTATGCGTGCACATTAGTTGATGATGATACAGCGTATGATCAAGGCAGTAATTTGCGCGCAGCGCTGCAACAGCGGGTCATGCTGAAGCACCACCGCTGCTATACCTGTTTTGCCTATGGTTCGTCCTGCAGCGAGCGCTAACTAGGCCGGGAAAAAGTCGATGGGCTTGGTCGTCGTAACAGTAGCGACATCTTTATCCTGGAACCGGAACATCCTTACTCGCTGAATCAGCTTTCGTTCCATTTCCGGATCATTGATTTCGCTGGAAACCACACTGCAGGCTGTTACCGCACCTGAGGGATCAATAGTTAATTCAAGTACGATCTTGCCCTGCAATGTCGGGTCACGACGCAATGCCCGGTTGTAAAGTGCAAATATTGAACCCTTATTTTTGTCAAACACCAGTTCAATTTCTTCGCGACTGCGTGATGGCGCTGAGCCGCCCTTAACCACGCGCGGCCCCTCCTCACCCATGCCGGCAACCGGGCTGCTAATCCGGGTAGTAGCGCGGCCCGCAAGCCCGCCACCTCCAGTGTCACGGCTCATACCGGCCGTGCTGATACCGCCGCTGCCGCTACCTGCAGTGGAAGCAATAATAGAGCGCTCCACGCGCGCAGCTTCACCGGCTGCGGCATTAAGATTGGCCTCGCCCATTACATTATCCAGAGCTGCATCATCGCGCAGCGCGGCGAGCTGCTCGGCAAATGGTAATAAACCGGCAGCCGCAGCCTTTTCACGCGCCTGCTGTTTAGGTTGTTCTTTGACAACGGGCTGAGGCTTTTGCTCCTGCACCACTTTCTCGGGCTGCTTAATAACTTCTTCCACCTTCTGCTCCACAACCGGGAGCGGAGGCGGTGGCACCGGCTTCTCCAACAGCAGTTTCGCAAACCGCGGTGGCATTTCCTCTGCCTGGTTAGGATCAATTTCAGGCACAGGCAGCCACGGCATCACGATGCAAAGCGCGAAAAGCGCTATAGCAACCTGCTTGACCACTTTCCGGAAGCGGTCATCCTGCTCTTCTGACATCTCCCATGGGAGCTGATATGTACGATAAGTCGCAATCACTTCAATCTACCTTTGCTCAGGTGCCCGCCTGGGCCATCATTTCGTTTGCGTCAGGTGCTTTTTGCATGACCGCGAGCGATATCTTGCCGTAGTCCGCTGCCTGAATACTGACCATGACTTTCTTCAACAATTTGTAGGGCAATTCGCGGTCCGCCATGATCGTCACTTCACGATTTTCAATCTTGGCCTGAGTATCCTTGTTCAACAGTTTCTCGGTCTGCAGACGCAGTTCATGCTCCAGACCTGCAATCTTGAGTTCCGGCTGCCGGCGAACTTCCGCCATGCTAGCGACGGGCTTGCCCTGCACCAGTATCTGGTCGTCAGTAATCAGGATGACTACGTTCTCCCGCGCTTTTTGTTCCGCGTAGGATTCCGGCAGCTGCAGGTCCTTGGCATTTGGCAACGTTTCGACATCCTGCGAATTGACCAGCAGGAAAAACACCAGAATCGTGAAGATATCCATCAGCGATATAAGGTTCAGCGAGCCTACACCTTTACGCTTGTGGTGCTTCTCCATTCGTTGTGCCCGACGTGACATCATGTCTCAGTCTCCTTTAAGACCTGCATCGGCGAGTAATGGTGCATCGCCTATCGATATTTCGGGGAATAGTTCAGCCCGGGCAAGCTCACCTGGCTGTTCGGTGCGATAGCTGCGCACTGCATCCATAACCTGAACCAGCACTTCGTAATCAATGTCCGACTCCAGCAGCAGAGTTACGGTGTTTTGATCAGGGAAAGTACCTTTTACATCCTGCAACTTACGATTCAGGCTGACCATATCGTGTCGGCCGTCGACGGCCGGGATTACACTGAATATCCCGGCGTTGCGGTCGCCCACTTCAATATGCTCTGCGCGCAGTATCACTTCCAGCGAAAACTCGGGTTCCTCAGCCTTCACCACAGAATCTGCCGTGGGAAGATTGAGCTCGAGTATCGCCATCCGTGAGAACACCGCCGTAATAAGCAGAAACGGCACCAGGATCACCATCAGATTCATAAATGTGGTGATATTCAGTTCGGCCGGCTCATGCCGGTGCCGTCTGCGCCAGCGACTTCTCATGCGGGCTTGCTCGCCGATTCGATCTGACGCTCGAATACGGTGTTCAGAAACTTAACGGAAGCCATTTCCAGGCTGTCGGCCAGTTCTGTCGTTTTGGTTTGCAGCAGCGTGTGCACCAGCAGCAATGGGATAGCCACCATCAAACCAAACGCCGTGGTATTCATAGCCACCGATATACTCGCGGACAACAAGTCTGCCTTCTCTGCCGGATTTGCGCCGGAAACGGCGGTAAATGCACGGATCAGACCGATAATCGTACCCAGCAGCCCCAGCAGTGTCGCGATATTGGCGAACGTAGCGAGATAATGAGTACGCTTTTCCAAACGCGGCATTACTTCCATCAGGCTCTCTTCCATCGCCTTTTCTATATCGTCCCGTCGCTTGGCCGTGACGCTGCGTTTCAGGCCGTAACCCAGAACGGTTGCAATCGCTGCCTTGGACTTGTTTGTGAGGTTCACTGCCTCGTTGAACTTGCCCGCACGTATATAAGGCGTTATCTGCTTCCACAACGACTTGCTACTAAGTGTCGCCCTGGTCAGATATACCCATCGCTCAATGGCGATAGCCGCGCCGAGTGCAAAAATAACGACGATTGGGTACATAAAGACCCCACCATCCTGAAAAAAGCCAACTATGCTGCTGTAGACGTCCATCTTTTCGTCTCCTTCGATCGAAAATCAGTCGATAACTATTCAAAACCAATAAATCTTAATAACTCACTCTTGTGATACAGCTGAGCTCGTATCATTTGCGTGCAACTGGTCAAAGTACCTAACCTGTCGCTGAAACACTTCACGATCCAGTGGCTCCAGCACTTCGTCCAGCAAACTGTTCACCGGTTTCCCGGTCAAATCCCCAATGGTCGATTCCTTCCAGGGCAATATATAGAGCACCCGGGGCAACTCCTGGTTACCCGTCACCGAGGTTGCATCAAGATCGAGCCTGTCCAGTTGAGACTGCTCTTGACTTGCTTCAGCCGATGAACTTTTCGGCGGATCCTCAGCGAGTACACTCATCGACATGAACACCATCGCGAATGCTGCGCAAAGAATCCGGATACGGTTCACAAAATTCATTGCCGTTCCCTCGCTTGTGCTGCCTGCGCCGGGGTGCCGATTCGGCGCTCCAGATCTGCAATCCAGCGGTTGACCATCAGGTCCTCATCGGCCGCATTACTCAACTGCTGGTAACGCTTGTAATGATCCAGCGCGGCCGGTAAATCCTGCAAATACAGGTCATACAGAACACCGAGGTTGTACCAGGCATAGGCATATTGTGGATCGACCTGGGTAGCTTTTAGCCAGGCCGTCTCGGCCTCGGAAAATTGCCCCTGGCGCCTTTTAATCAGCCCCAACCTGTTCAGGGCATAGACAGAGGCGGGATCGGTTGCTATCGCCTGATCCAGCAACCACAAGGCTTCCGCAGTGCGGTTCTGACGATCATAGATAATCGCCAGGTTGACGTAGGCACCCGGATAACCGGGATGACGCTGAACGAAATCCTCGAACTGGCTGGCGGCTGCCGCATCATTTTTGCCTTCCATTTGTTCAAGTGCGGCACGGTAGTCGCGTTGCACTGCTACAGGCGCCTCGACCAGCTCCGCGGGCAAAAGCTGCGCCTGCTCACCGCCTGACTTAACACCCTGCCCGGCGCAACCCGCCACCAGAAGCGTCACCATGAGCACCGGAAATGTATTAGCGTAATTCCGCAACATAGATTTCTGCCTTTTCAAATTTTGCGTAACGTGCGGGCATGAGAATTGCCAGTTGTTCAAAACTGGATGCAACCCATTTGTCATACACACCTGATGCCGAACGAGACGCGTTAACTTCGTACAGCTCAATCGCCTTCTCCTCGAAGGGGAAGGCCTGTTCCTCAAGCAAAATATCGTATTGCTCAAGCTCATCGTCACTAAGCCCCGGCGGACGTTCGGACGCAAACAGATCAATACTCAACTGCTGATAAAGTTCCGCGATCCGGAAAGTCGCTACCGTGGTCACGTCGGCTATTTCGTAGCCAGCTGCCTCGTTGTAGGCCGACAATGCCGATTCCATCAGGCCTTTCTTGAGCTTAAGACTATCCGCCAACGGCGCTTTCAGGCGCACCGCGTTGAAGGCCTCCCGTTTGGGATCGGCCAACTCAAGCGTTGCATTAGCAGCGAGCGTTCTGGTTCGAATACTGCGCTGACTGCCAGCGACCGCATCGGCCTCGATAATGGCAGCGAGCCAGCCTCTGCGATCGCGGGTATCATTCGCCTGCGCAGCCAGGTCAGCCAGGCGCTGGCGCACCTCGATAGCATCCGCAACGGGCGTGGGAAATTCAGCCACAAACAGCTTCCAGACACGGCGTGCTTCTTCCATGCTGCCAGCTTCTTCATATAGTTCAGCGGAAGTCCACAGGGCTTCACGATGCACAGCCGCGTCTCCGGAACTCATGCCGGCAACTCGTTCGAATTCTGTAGCAGCGTTAAGTGATTGGCCCGACTCCCGATAGGCTACTGCCAGCTTCCTGGTCGCATCATCGGCAAACTCATGCTCAGGGAAACTGCGCCTGAACTTATTCAATACTGAAATAGAATCATCCCAGCGAGACTCATTAATGAGAAGCGTCGCCGCATCATAAGTTGCGTTAGCGCGAATACTCGATCCAGGAGCAACGGTTGCCACGCGAAGATAATCAGCAACCGCCACATCGATATTGCCGTCAGCTTGTGCGGCTTCGGCCTGACGATAAACAGCGGCGGCAATGCGTTCGTTAATCTCCGCAGCATCAACACCCTCACCGGGGCCCATCGCACGGAGCTGAATATAGGCTCGCTCGGCACGGGCATAGTGCCCCATATCAAATTGACCATGCGCCACCACGGTCCAGCTGACTCTGCGTAAGTCATCGGCAACCTGCGGCTGCATTTTGATGACCTCACCTGCCACAAGCACAGCTTCATCCAGTTCGGTCGCAGAATAATATGACTCGGCTGCATCGCTAAGCACCGGACCTGCCTGCTCGTGAGTGGGGAAACTCTGGGCGAATTTCAGGCCCTGCCGCAATTGCTGGCGCTGCCACGCGGACCGAGATGAGCCGGTCAGTGTCGCGAAGTGAGCTCGCGATGCCAGCAGCGCTGCATACCCGGATTCGGCAGCGCGCTCGTACAGAGGATAATCGTAAGCCGCACTTAGATAGTAGTGCGCAGCTTCCTCATAGGATGCTGATTCCATAAGGATTTCACCCAATAGAAAACTGCGCTGTGCGGAATCTGGGTCGTTGGGGAAGTATTCGAGATAGCGGCGATACCAAGTCGCGGCACGAGCGTAGGCTGCCGGCTCGCCGGTTTTTTGAGCCTCCGCATGATCGTGCTGTGCTAAGTCACTTAGATTGGCTTTGAGCGGCTGGATCACGTCGGGCCTGAAGGCGGGATCGTGAAAACCCCAATAGTCGCTGTTCATGCCATACGCCACTACATAATTTTGCTTGCCTTCCAAAACCAGACTCGGGAATCGTGCCTGTTTATAGGCATCAATAACCTGCATAGATACCAGGGGCGCGTTCCTGTGAAAAGGTTCGTATTGCACAAAACCATCAAAGGTTTCGGCTGCATCGAGGTAGCGTTCCTTTTCCAGGTAGAGATTGCCCAGGCTGCTGTACAACAAATAGGCAGAATCCACCTGGCCACGCTTATCAAGCCACGTGCCAATCGACTCCTGTCCGTTCAGATAGCTAAAGCTAAGGCTAACCACTCTCAATGTATCGGCTACCAGTTCTCTGTCGGCTCGGCTCATCGAATCCAGATGCATCTGTATGGCATCGTCCGTAGCGGGATTCAGACTGCCGGCATTTGCGAGACGCAGGTTCAAGAGATCGAGGAATGAAGTCAGGCCCGCATCGTAATCAGCCTGCTTGAATTGGGACCAGCCATTTTTGTAAAGTGCCTGCTGATAAAAGCTGGACAGATCACCTAACTCAATGACATTTTTATACGCCCGTCCGGCCGCAAAATAATCCTTTTTCAAAAACAGAATTTCGCCGCGTCGGAACTGAGCCTCATCGATGTAATTGCTGTCCGGATAATTCGCAACGAGACGATCCAGGGTTGAGAGCGCTTTATCGGGCTGCCCAGCACTCTCGTACGCACGCCCAAGCTGATACAGAACCAGGTCGGCTTTCTCATAGCTGTCGTATTTCGTGAGCAACTCCTCGTAAAGGCGAATCGCGTCACCATGAAACATCATGTCATCGACATACCCAGGGTCGTCCATATGTTCATCTTCACCTGCCCTGAGGCTCAGATCACCCAACCGGCGCATGGCCTCCATACGCATACCCGGATCGCCGTCCGGTAACTCCAGGTACAGACGGTATTGGGCAAGTGCGGCACGCCTGTCCGCCTCTGTCTGGCCGGTTTCAGGCAGTTCAATCACACGATTTTCCAGCGACTGAATAGTGGCTGTATCGGGCTCCGCAACACCGGTTTCTCCAAATGGCCAAAGCCATCCAAACAGCACAATATTTATGAATGCAGTGTTAGCTATCATTACCGGCGCCTATTCACTGCTCGCTGACATGCGGTCAAAGATAGAGGCCAGAGCAAAGCGTGCCTGCGCCCGGTAGGTTAGAAGGCGTTCCTTCTGTTCATTAAGCTCACGCTCTGCAAGACGTTGCAGATAGTCCTCATGAATAGTCATTGCCAGCTGCAGTTGCCCCTGCATCATCGCGATGCGCGGTTTTAGCAGCGCAATGCGGCTGTCGAAATGTTGTACGGTTGCCGGAATCGATCCTGTAGCAGCTTCCAGCGAAGCAAACTGGCCCTGCACTTCTGCTATTTCACGACCCAACTCCTCTATACTGCGATCCTGCCGCCAGGCTCGAACACGAAACTCCCGCTCCATATTCCACTTCAGCAGCCCTTTCAATACGCGCTGCTTTTCGCGCATATCTGCAGCCGCAGCAGAATTCCACGCCGGACTGTTTTCCATTGCTACAAGGCGGGCCCACTGGCCCTGCTCCTCAGCTGAGGCGAGGCTAACCATATCGTGATCGCTGCGTGCCGCAATAGAATGAGCCTGCAGCACCTCGTAGCTTTCCTGCATACCAGCCAGGTTGAATCGCGCGACGCGCTCCTGCATCGCAGGCAGCCTTTCATCATAGGCCATCACGCGCGTATCAAGCATGTCCGTATATGCCTGCAGCTTGCCGCGCCACTCATCCAGATGAGCGTTGAGGGCAATCAGATCACGATAGCTTTTCAGGCCCTCATGAAAACGGTGATCGGCGATGGTGAAGTACAGATACCGTGCGCGGTCGTCGTCAGGCAAACTATCCAGCTGCCAGTACCACCCACCCATCGATAGATCGTCGTCTGACAACAACGCATTGATAAGGTGGCCATCTCCCGCATCACTGAGCGCTATGTCCAGACGTTCTATTTGGGCACTAAATATCTCCAGAGCGCGTGCGTAATGTTGTGCAGCCAGAGGTTCCGCATCAAGTTGTGCAAATGCGTACGGTACCGCCAGCAGCGATTCCTGCACAGCGCTGTCGAGCAGCTCGCGACCACTCAACTCAAGCCAGGGTGTTAGTGCTTTTTGATACTCGCTATTGGCGGTATCAGCCCAGCCGACCCCCAATAGCGCCTTATTAGAGAAAGGCCCGTTAAGACGAACGCGCTGCAAGACGGGTTTTGCCTCACCGTCGAGATCGGATTGCAAATAAGCAAACCCGAGCGCGACATTGGCACGATCGCGCAGGCCCAGCAGTTCCTCTCGGTCAGCACCTGCAGCGTCCAGGGTGCCAACCTTGTCCAACAGTACTGCACCTGCATCAAGCTCGCCCATACGCACCAGGGCAACACCCAGGTTGAAACGTGCATAGGTAGCCCAGACTGTTTCGCCATCCCAGTCGGTTAGCAGCTGGGCCGCGTCGGCATATCTGCCCTGGTCGAGGTATATGCGAGCAAGCAGGTTATAACGTTCTGCATCAAGCTCCTCTGGCAACGGCGCACTGATACTTTCAAATGCGCGCTCCGCAGCATCAGCATAGCCGCGCTGATAGCGGACCTTGCCCAGATAAAACCAGGTGCGGTTGCGTATAGATGGGTCTTTCGATTCAGCCAGCAGTCGTTCGAATATTCTGCCTGCCTGCTCGTGCTGGCCCCAGGAGAGCATCAGGCCACCCTGCAATAGCTCTGCTTCAGCCTCATGATGGCTAACACGATCCAGTTCCCTGTACGCAGCAAGATGCGTAAGCGCAGAGAAGTAGTCCTCTTGATAGAAGCGGAATAGCACCTCGCCGTAGTGCAAATCCTCTACTACAAAACCATCTGCCTCAGCCGCATGCAAAGGCAAGGTCAGAAATAGCGACAAAACTGCTGCTGCAGCCCCTGCCAATTTGCTTGCAAAGGATTTACAAAGCATCGAATACTATTCCCAGTTACGAACCACGAATTCAGGTTGCAGCTGGTTTTCCTGATCTGAAATTATCAGCTCCACAAACTTCGAGCCTATGTTCTTGGAAAACTGCAATGTGGCGCCGCGCTTGTAGTCCCTTTCGTGCGGCCCCTTCCCTGTGAAGATCGCCACAAGTTCATGCTCACCAACCTTCAAGTTCCCCAGGTATAGCTGCTGCACGCCACCCCGATGCAGCGCACCGACTTCACGCTCGGTGTAGAGATAATTGCTGACTTCCTTGCCGTCGACTTCAAGCTGAATAGAGTCCAGGGCGAAGTATTCGCCGACATCCATAGAAACAAATACGGCCACCTGTGTATTGGCCGGATAAAGCAGCTCTTCCTCGAGCAGGAACAATTCTTTGTTCAGCTCCAGCACCGCATTCTTCAGAGACTGGGTTTCCTGATCGAGCGTGGCGAGATCATTGGCACCACCAACAGTTTCAGCATTGCCAATCTGACCAAGCAGAATCAACGTCAGCCCACATACTATTTGCTTGAACATTTGCGTATTACCCATGATTCAAATTCCAATTAGGTTTATGGCTACTCGGCCAGTAGCTCAGCCACTTCAGCCATCATTCTCGCGCCGCTTTCTTTGCTGAAACCTGTGTGTATATGCCGAACATTGCCTTCGCGGTCTATGACCAGTGTCAGCGGCAGTTTGCCCAGGTCATACAGCCGACTTACTGTCTTGGTTGCATCGTCAGTGAGCACCGGGAATGAAATATCAGCAGCATTGATGAGTTCCACGGCTTTATGCGATTCAGCATCTACGCCAACGGCTATGACATTTAGCCCTGCGCCATAATGCTGTTCATACAAGGATTCAAGTACCGGCATTGCATCACTGCACTTACCACACCAGGTCGCCCAGAAATTCAGCACAACAACTTCACTGCGATATTCACTCAGACGAAGATTTTTTCCGGCCAAAGTGGGAAGCGCAAAATCCGGCGCTCTTTCACCAACCGAGAAGGACGACGCACCAACTGAGCTCAAGGAAAGAAGGCAAAATAGAAAGGCCAGAAACTGTGCAGTAATTTTTTCCATTGGTCGCGCAGTGCCCTTATTCGCAATTTAGTATCCACGAACAGGGCAATGACGCACAGCACGAACGCTGTTGCACATCGGCAACCCCGCTGTCCTAGGCCATATGCTTTGCAGCATGACCCTTAGACCGGTGGCTTTGCGTCCCCGCCTTTCAGCGGGTTTGCCCTGATCCAGCAATCACCAGAAACAGCCGCCGAAACCCACGGCATAGCGCTTCTGTGCCTTCATCGTCGCAAGGTTTCAGGCACAATCATGTGACGTGGGTCACGGTTCATCGGCGGGAATATGTAAGGTTTTTTTATGCTTACTATCAGGCGCTTAGCAGGTTCGCCAGGCTCAAGAAGTTAGAGCGCCTGCCCTGGAAACGACCTGCGGCGGCGGGGCCGCCAGATATCGATGAAAAATGCCTACGCGACGCAGTCTCAACCGGGGTTCAGACCCTCTGAATAAAACAACTGCTCGTCCGTAATGACCACTGCTTCGTATCCGGGAAGTTTCGCTATCATCGCAAGCCCCGCCTCAGGACCCATGACAAAAATACTCGTGGACAAGCCATCGGTCATGGTGGCATCAGGACCGATTACGGAAACGCTGCGCACACCTTCGACGGGCGTTCCGTCTGCAGGTCGCAGAATGTGATGATAGCGTTTGCCATCCTCGATAAAAAATCGTTCATAGTCACCCGATGTTGAGATAGCCTCACTTTGAAGCGCCAGGCGGGTGAAGACGGCGTCTTCGTCATTCGGATCACGGATACCAACTATCCAGGGCGCTCCATGACGATCGCCCAGCAATCGTGTATCACCCCCTGCCGTAGCCAAAGCATGCTTAATACCCGCCTCAGCCAGCATTTCGGTCACGCGTTCGACAGCATAGCCTTTTGCGATTCCACCAAGGTTTATACGCACGCCCGAGACAGCGAAACTTACAGTGCCAGTAACTTCGTCGAGCTCCACCAGTTTGTAATTAATTTTTTCCAGCTGTTCAGCAATGTCTGCTGCAGTGGGCTTAATCCCAGACCGAAAATCATAAAGCTCGCCGACGCTATCGAAAGTAATATCGAAGGCCCCATCGGTTAACGCCGACATTTGCAAAGCGTCCTGCAGCAGCGCAAACAATTCCGGCGACACCTTCTGCGGGGTGTCGAACGCATGCTGGTTGACCCGACTCATCTCGGATGAATCTATGTAGGTACTCATTAGCGCTTCAATACGATCAAACTCGGCCATCACCGCCTCAAGCAACGCCGGAGCAGCGGCAGGCTCTTCAGACCACAATTGCACCTCGACCCGGGTACCCATTTTTTCCTGCTCATCTGTATACCAGGCAGCCACTGATGTCTGCGCCCAGAACAGGCAAAGAATGAGGCAATACTGAACGAATCGAGAGCGTAGGTGCGTCAAGTGAAACCCCTTGTCGAAAGCCGAAAAAATCTACTGCCCAATGCTGTCCGATAAAGTCCTGATTTGCAATTCAACGCTTAGGTCGGCAGTGGCGACAGAACTCACGAAGGCTGGCTCTGAGACCGATCCTGAAGTCATCCCTGTAGGCGTGTGCCCCGCATCCATACGTCCCAATTTACTGCCGTTGATTGGTGAGAGCCTTTGGTCCGGGGTGTTGTACGCAGCGAATAAAGCGGACCGAAGGGAGCCATCGCGGAGTGCAACAGCCCGGACCAAAGGCGCATTTCCCACCGAACGGCGCAAACTGGGCGACAGCCGCATAACCAGGCTGCGCAATCCATGTGCACTCTGGGCTAATCAAAACTTTGCAGGATAAAAGCGCTGTGCTATCGGGGATGATGAACCATCAGAACCAGAATGAAATATAAAGTTGCAGGACGTCCGCCGTCATATCGTACAGGGGCTCAGAACCCGGAGCACCCTCATCAAGCACATTACGAAAATCATCATATTTGAAAAACATATAGTCATAGTTGAGATTGGCAGTGCCGCGCTCAACAAAACCCCAATCAGCAACCGGCAATTCGTAGCGAATACCGAGACGGATACTATGATCCGTAAAGGTGCTCAGCTCTTTATCGCGACCCCTGAAATTCTGCTGGTCCTCGTACTCAAATA
>Ga0055584_100003893_pt1 | contig 14660 bp, 16 predicted proteins | sample OSDHelmetaG_FD_58716 | JGI IMG/M metagenome (GOLD analysis project Ga0055584, IMG submission 58716) | Pelagic marine sediment microbial communities from the LTER site Helgoland, North Sea, for post-phytoplankton bloom and carbon turnover... | ecosystem: Environmental > Aquatic > Marine >... | reverse complement strand
TAGCCCCCCAAACAGCGGAACAACTCGCCGAAGATAGCGATTACAAGTACGGTTTTGTAACCAAGATTGAGTCCGAGTTTGCGCCAAAAGGGCTCAATGAGGATACCGTCCGGTATATTTCGGCACGAAAGAATGAGCCTGATTGGTTGCTTGAATGGCGGCTGGATGCTTATCGGCAATGGCTTGACATGGACGAGCCGAGATGGGCGTTGGTCGATTACCCAGAAATCGATTATCAGGATGCCTATTATTATGCGGAACCAAAATCCGCTGACGATGCGCCGAAAAGCCTGGATGAGGTCGATCCGGCTTTGCTGGAGACTTATGAGAAGCTCGGTATTCCACTACATGAACGGGCAGCTCTGGCTGGCGTCGCCGTTGATGCGGTGTTTGACAGCGTGTCTGTTGCAACAACCTTCAAGGATAAGCTTGAAGAGGTTGGTGTTATCTTTTGTCCGATCAGTGAGGCGGTGAAAGATCATCCCGAGTTGGTGCGCAAATATCTGGGCTCGGTTGTGCCGAAATCAGATAATTTTTTTGCGACACTTAATTCTGCGGTTTATAGCGAAGGCACGTTTGTCTATGTCCCAAAGGGCGTGCGCTGCCCTATGGAACTGTCAACTTATTTTCGGATCAACGCCGCCAAAACCGGGCAGTTTGAACGCACCCTGATCATTGCGGATGAAGGATCATACGTTAGCTATCTTGAGGGCTGTACCGCGCCGATGCGTGATGAAAATCAGCTCCACGCGGCGGTTGTTGAGTTGATTGCTCATGACGATGCCGAAATTAAGTATTCTACGGTTCAAAACTGGTATCCGGGCGATGAGAACGGCAAGGGCGGCATTTATAACTTTGTGACCAAACGTGGTGCCTGTCGGGGGCGAAACTCAAAAATCTCCTGGACCCAGGTTGAAACCGGGTCTGCGGTGACCTGGAAATATCCGAGCTGTGTCCTCGAGGGTGATAATTCAGTCGGTGAATTCTATTCGGTAGCGCTGACCAATAACTGCCAGCAAGCGGATACTGGCACTAAGATGATCCATATCGGCCGTAACACCTCGAGTACGATTATTTCGAAAGGGATTTCGGCAGGCAAAGGCCAAAACACTTATCGTGGGTTGGTGAAAGTTCTGGGTAGTGCCGATGGTGCGCGTAACTTTACTCAATGTGACTCGCTGCTGATTGGTGACAAGTGCGGCGCCCATACTGTGCCTTATATAGAAACGGGCAATCCATCTGCACAGGTTGAGCATGAGGCGACGACATCGAAGATCAGCGAAGATCAGATGTTTTATGTCATGCAGCGTGGCCTGTCAGCGGAAGATGCCGTGTCGTTAATCGTGAATGGCTATTGCAAGGAAGTCCTGAAAGAGCTGCCGATGGAGTTCGCTGTTGAAGCGCAAAAACTCCTGGCTGTCAGCCTGGAAGGCAGTGTCGGTTAGACACGCGTTTTAAGGAATAGATTAGAGATGCTTTCAATCAAGAACCTCCACGCCACCGTTCACGGCAAGGAAATCCTTCGCGGTGTTGATCTGGAGATCGGTGCCGGAGAAGTGCATGCCATTATGGGTCCTAATGGTTCTGGCAAAAGTACGTTGTCTTACGTGTTATCGGGGCGCGAAGGCTACGAAGTTACTGACGGTGAGATTATTTATAAGGGTAAGAACTTATTGGACCTCGATATTCATGAGCGCGCTGGGGAAGGTGTCTTTCTGGCATTCCAATACCCGGTGGAAATTCCCGGTGTTTCGAGCATGAACTTTTTGCGGACATCGCTAAATTCCGTTCGCCGCTATCGTGGCGAAGAAGAAATCTCCGCCGTTGATTTCCTGAAACTTGTTCGCGCAACCGCGAAGTCGCTGGAGATGGATGACAAGCTTTTGCAACGACCGGTGAATGTTGGCTTTTCCGGTGGCGAGAAAAAGCGTAACGAAGTGCTCCAAATGTCTCTGCTGGAACCTAGTCTCGCAGTTCTCGATGAAACAGACTCCGGTCTCGATATCGATGCGCTTAAGGCGGTGGCGGATGGTGTGAACGCGCTGCGGTCACCAGACCGCTCAGCGCTCGTCATCACTCATTATCAGCGTCTGCTGAGTTATATCGTGCCCGATTATGTCCATGTTCTGGCTCGGGGAAAGATAGCGGCTTCAGGTGGTAAAGATCTGGCGCTTGAGCTTGAAAAGAATGGCTATGCGATGCTTGGCCTTGAAGATACCGAAGCGGCGTAGGGTGGAGTGTTGAACGTGACATCCTCCGTACAAAGGCTGACCGATCCGGTAATCACAAAATACCACGAGAAATATGGTGCGATGAACGCCCGGTTGCCCGGAGCCCGACATGGCTGGGTAACGTCTTTGCGTGACAACGCGATGTCTATCGTGGCTCGCGTTGGACTACCGACACGCCGGGTGGAGAGCTGGAAATATACAGATCTGCGGCCAATCCATCGCGCCGAATTTTCGGCAGGGGCAGACTCGCTGGTAGAGCCATCAATGCTTAAGTCTCATCTGGTTAATGATGCGTTTGTTGCAGTTTTCGTTGATGGCCGCCTCGCGCCTCATATGTCTTTACTTAAGGATTTACCGGAGGGGTTAGAGTTTTCATCTCTGGCCGATCTTATGGCGTCAGGCGATGAAGAGCCGCTTGAAGGTCTTGGCGAAATCGCTGAATTGGATCAGCCAGGGTTTGCGGCACTGAATACAGCCTTGATGCAGGACGGTGGCGTTTGCCGGATTACTGACAATGTTTCTGTGGAAAAGCCAATCCAGCTTGTTTTTGTTTCGACCGAGAACTCTTCTGCGGAACTTCATCTCCGAAATTTGATCGTTGCCGGGGTGAATAGCCAGGCTACTGTGATGCAGTCATTCGTTTCGTTGGGCCCTTCGACCGGGTTTAGCGATGTGGTTACGGAAGCGGTGCTCGGGCAAGGCGCTAATCTGCGCCACGTGACGCACCAAAATCAAAGCGCGACGGCCTGGCATATCGGGCTTATCGCTGCTCGGGTCGGTCGTGACGCGAATTTCGACAGTTTTGTCCTGTCATCTGGCGCCAGACTGGCCCGTAATGAAATTCGTTTGCGGCTGGATGGTGAAGGTGCTGATTGCTCACTAAATGGTATCGCCCTGGTAAGGGGTCGTCAGCATTGTGATAACACCACTGATCTTGATCACGCGATATCGCATTGTCACAGCAGCCAGGTTTACAAAAATGTTCTTGATGATCGGGCGCATACTGTCTTTCAGGGACGTGTTCATGTCGCACCCGACGCGCAAAAAACTGATGCGCATCAGATGAATCGCAATCTATTGCTGTCGCGTGATGCACAGGCCGATAGTAAGCCTGAACTCATTATCCATGCTGATGATGTTAAATGCAGCCATGGCGCGACGGTTGGAAATCTCGATCAGGATGCGCTGTTCTACCTGCAAAGTCGGGGAATAGATCCCGAAACGGCCCGAAATATGATGGTGCATGCCTTCGCTGCTGAGCTGGTAGAAACGATGCCGGAAGATAGCATTCGACGATATTTAGAAAATGCCATGTCTTCGTGGCTGGAGAACATCGCCTTGATCGAGGAGGCAGCATAAAGATGGCAATTAACGTAATTATAAAGCCTACCTTTGATGTCGAACGGGTACGTCAGGATTTTCCAATTCTGTCTGAGGAAGTTTACGGCAAGCCACTGGTATACTTTGATAGCGGAGCAAGTGCCCAGAAACCTCGCGCCGTGATTGATGCGATCTCCACCGTCTATGAGACAGAATATGCGAATGTCCACCGCGGTGTACATTATTTGAGCCAAAAGGCGACCGATGCGATGGAGGCGGCCCGCGAAATAGTTCGTGCTTTTATCAACGCACGCGATATTCGAGAGGTTATCTTCGTTCGTGGGGCCACCGAAGGTATTAATCTGGTTGCATCAAGCTGGGGCCGTCAGAACCTGTCGGCGGGTGACGAGATCATCCTGTCTGTCATGGAGCATCATTCCAATATTGTGCCATGGCAACTTATTGCAGAACAAACCGGTGCGGTACTGAAGGTTGTGCCAATCAGTGACGATGGTGCTCTCGATATGAATGCCTATGCTGATCTGATGTCTGATAAGACCAAAATGGTGGCCATCACCCATGTGTCAAATGCGCTGGGGACGATTACGCCTGTGGAAGAGATAATTCGTATAGCCCATGAGCGTGGTGTTCCGGTTCTCCTTGATGGTTGCCAGGCGGCGCCGCATATGGTGCTGGATATGCAGGCGCTGGATGTTGATTTCTACGTTTTCTCCGGTCATAAAATTTATGGGCCAAGCGGTATTGGTGTTCTCTACGGAAAATCAGAATTGCTTGAGGCAATGCCGCCCTATCATGGCGGCGGCGAGATGATCGATGTCGTCACTTTTGAAAAAACCACCTATGCCGATCTTCCGTTTAAGTTTGAAGCAGGGACGCCCCATATTTCAGGCATTATTGGGATGGGGGCGGGGATTGAATACATCAATGGGCTGGGCCTCGATAACATCGCGGCTCATGAACATGATTTGCTCGAATATGGCACTGCAAAGCTGAGTGAAATCAACAGCTTGAAAATGATTGGTACAGCGCCAGAGAAAGCAGCCATTCTGTCTTTCGTGCTTGAGACGGTTCATCCGCATGACGTGGGCACGATCCTTGATCGTGAGGGAATTGCTGTCCGGACAGGACATCATTGTGCGCAGCCTGTTATGGATCGTTATGATATCGCCGCTACAATTCGAGCCTCCATCGGAATGTACAATACCCGGAAAGAGATTGATGTACTTGTCGCTGGTTTAGGTCGAGTGCAGGAGATATTTGGCCAATGAATGACGGTCTTACAGATCTCTATCAGGAGGTTATTCTCGATCACAGCCGTAACCCGCGTAATTTCGGGCCGGCTGAAGAGGCGGACCGAACTGCGCGCGGGAACAACCCTCTCTGTGGCGATCGCGTAACTGTTTTTCTTAATCTTGATGGCGACGAAATTTCCGATGCGCAGTTTGACGCGCGGGGCTGTGCGATCTCGTTGGCATCGGCCTCCATGATGACGGAGATGATCAAAGGAAAGTCGGTCGCGGAAGCAAAGGCCCTATTTGAAAAATTTCATGCGCTGGTTACCGGAAAAAACGGAGTTGGAGCTAGCCCGGATCTTGCGGAACTCGAAACACTCTCAGGGGTCAAGAATTTTCCGACTCGTATCAAATGTGCGACGTTGGCCTGGCATGCCATGGTCGCAGCGCTTGACGGAGCGGATGAAGACGTAAAGACGGAATGAGTATCAAAAGATGATGTTTTGGAAAAAACAAACACCGACGGAAACGGAGACGGTATTGGAATCTACGCCAGAGTCTATTGTGGAACCTGCTTCAACGGAGCTGCCACCAGAGCCAGAGGCGGTACAGCGTCCAATTGCACCTAGCCAGCCTGTAACAGTAAGAGAACCTGTTGTGAATGTATCTGACGCGCAGGAGCAGCAAACTGCAATTGAGCCGAGTTCGGAGATTGATGTCGCAGCAGCTCAGTTTGAAGGTAAGGTTATCGAAGCTATTTCGACGGTTTTCGATCCGGAGATTCCGGTTAACATTTATGAATTGGGTCTTATCTATAATATAGACATCAACGGTATGAACGATGTCAGAATCGATATGACGCTGACTTCGCCCGCTTGTCCGGTTGCGGGTACGCTGCCGGGTGATGTGGAACGCGTTGTACAGACTGTAGATGGTATTGGCGGTGTTGCCGTGGAACTCGTCTGGGAACCGGCCTGGAGCCCAGACCGGATGAGCGAAGCCGCTAAACTTGAACTTGGTTTTATGTGAGGACGCCAGATATGACGACAACAGAGAGAGTGCGTGAACGTCCGGCAGTTCTAAAAGTAACGGAGGCTGCCTCTTCCCAGCTGAAAAAACTTATCGAAACCCATAACCCAGACGCGGCGGGCATCCGACTTGCCGTGAATGAAGGCGGCTGTAATGGCCTCACTTACGCGATGGATTTTGCTGACGAGAAGGGTGATGCTGATGAAGTCATGGAACTCGATGGTGTGAAGCTGTTGATCGATCCGATGGCCGTTATGTATCTGGTTGGCACCGAGATGGATTTCGTAGAAGAAAAACTCGGTTCAAACTTTATATTCCGCAATCCGAATGAATCGGGTCGTTGCGGCTGTGGCGAGTCTTTTAACGTCTGACGGCGACAATCTTTATGGAAAATATTTATTCGATTGACGGGATTATTCCTGTGGTCGACCCGAGCGCATTTATCCACCCGTCTGCCGTTCTGATTGGGGACGTGATTGTCGGTGAGAATTGCTATATTGGCCCTAATGCCGCCCTTCGCGGTGACATGGGACGTATCGTTCTTAAAGCACGCAGCAATATGCAGGACGGTTGTATCGCGCATACCTTTGCCGGTGGCGAAACCATCTTGGAAGAAGCAGCGAATGTTGGACATGGCGCAGTTCTCCACGGTTGTCATCTGGGAAAGGGCGTCCTGATCGGTATGAATGCTGTGATCATGGACGGCGCGATCATTGGTGATCACGCATTCGTTGCGGCCTTAGCCTTCGTTAAAGCCAATTATACAGTGCCATCTCGGAGTATTGTTGCCGGCATTCCGGCAAAGGTGGTTTCGGAGGTTAGCGACGAGGAATTGCGGTGGAAACAGCTCGGCGACGAGGATTATCAGGATATTATTCGCCGTAGCCACGCATCGCTGAAAAGGGTTCAGCCTTTGACATCGATAGAGAATACGGACAAACCAAGGGTGCGGATGGAAGGCATTCCACCGCTCTACAAATACCGGGAAGAAATCAAGTGAGCTTTAGGAAAACGCTTTAAAGCCAATCAGGGTAAAAGTTTCCTTGATACCGGGAAGGGTCTGAAGTTTTTCGGTAACAAAATGCCCGATATCAATGCCGTCATCCAAGTAACATTTCATCAGTAGATCATATTCGCCAGAGATTGAATGCACTTCTGAAACCTGTTCAACATTCAGGACAGCCTCGTCCGCGACTTTATACGCCTCGCCGAGTTCGCACTTGGAAAATACGAAAATCGTCTGCATTGGATTACTCTATTCGTCTTTGCCTGCCGGGGATCGTAGCATAAAAGCGGGGATATGTGAGCCCATTCCAACAACAGCTTCTTCAGATGTTCGCTCTTCGCGTTGACGCCTTGGGGCAGCTGGTTTTCGGTTTCGGACTGGTTTGACTTCTGTTGTTGTGGTGGATGTCGTCTCCGACGACGCTGTTTCCGGCGCTGTCGCAGCTTCCTCTAATGCTGTCTCGGATGTTTTATGGGCGGGAGCTTTACGTCCTCGCCTGCGTGGAGATTTAGTCGCGCTATCATTGGACCGTCTGCGACCAACGCGCTTTGGTTTTTCAGTACTGATTGCGGTTTCTTCAACACCTTCAACAGAGATAGGGTCAATCTTCTTGCCAATAAATTTTTGGACGGCATCGAGAAATTTACCATCATCTGAGGTTGCGATTGTTAGGGCGCGTCCTTCGCGACCAGCCCGGCCTGTCCGTCCGATGCGATGGACATAATCTTCAGCATGCATTGGGACGTCATAGTTAAACACATGGGAAACTTTGGGTAGGTCGAGTCCTCGGGCGGCGACATCACTCGCGACGAGGATTTCCGTAGCGCCATTTTTAAAAGCGTCGAGCGTTTCCAGCCGAGCTGGCTGAGACATGTCGCCATGCAGGGCGGCAGCCTTGAAGCCGTGTTTGATCAATGATCGATTCAGAGTGTCGACATCTCGTTTTCGATTGCAGAAAACAATTGCGTTATCGACGGCCTCGGATCGGATCATTCTTCGCAACGTGTCGCGTTTAACAAAATCCTTATTCTCGACGATTGTCAGAAACTGTTCGACTGTCTCTGCTGTCGCGGTTTTGGGCGTAATCGTAATTTCTTTGGGATTCATCAGAAACTTGTCGGCGAGACGACGAATTTCCGGTGGCATGGTAGCCGAGAAAAACAGCGTTTGTCTGATCGGTGGCAAGAGAGACACGATTTTTTCGACATCGGGCGTAAAGCCCATATCCATCATGCGATCTGCCTCATCGATCACCAGAATTTTAATGTCTGTTAACAATATGCGGCCGCGTTCAAAATGGTCCAGAAGGCGACCTGGTGTAGCGATCAGGACGTCGACACCGCGATCCAACTTTGCATTTTGTTCTTCGAAGGATACGCCACCTATAAGCAACGCCATGGAAAGCTTATGATTCTTTCCATAGGTTTCAAAGTTTTCCGAAATTTGAGTGGCGAGTTCTCTTGTCGGCGTAATGATCAGGGTTCGTGGCATCCGGGCACGGCCGCGACCAGTTGCAAGAATTTCGATCATTGGCAGAGTGAAAGAGGCTGTTTTACCTGTACCCGTTTGGGCACAACCCAATACATCACGCCCCATCAAGACATAGGGTATAGCCTGTTCCTGGATAGGGGTGGGGGTCTCATAGCCTGCGTCACCAATAGCGCGCAGTAATTCGGGGCTTAGCCCGAGGTCATCAAAAGTCATACGGTGTGCGTAATTACATATATTTAGGGATACCCAGCCCTTATGTGCGGGTAAAATCACTAGAAGTCAAACGTCGTGACGCCTATTCAGTAAAATAGTAAAATCTACGGACTTCATATTATTAAATAGAAGATAGAACCTAATGCCCAAATTTCTAACCGACCAACAAGTTGAGCAATATCATCGTGAGGGTTTCGTCTCCCCGATACGGGTCATGGCGGAAGAAGACGCAATCGCCCTCAGGTCCGAAATCGAAGCATTCGAGGCATCGCAGGGCAAGCCGATCCACGGTACCCAGAAGACCAAAGCCTTTTTACGATTTCCCTGGGCTTATGATCTTGTGATGCGTCCGGAAATACTCGATGCAGTCGAAGATGTAATGGGGCCGGACATTTTATGCTATCAGCACGGCATTTGGTTTAAGGAGCCGGAATCAGGTTCCTACGTGAGTTGGCATCAAGATGCGACCTATTACGGTATGGACCCTTGGGAGCTGTTGAGTGCCTGGGTGGCATTAACCGTGGTGGACGATATATCGGGCTGTATCCAGGTGATACCGGGTTCCCATAAAGGTGGTTCTTATCCAGTCGAATACACCGAGCGGAGTGAAGAGAACCTTTTGGCGAGTGGGCAAAACACACTTTACGAATTTGATGAAGCAGACGCAGTTTCTTTACATTTACGTCCGGGAGAGATGTCACTTCATCATGTCTGTCTTGTTCACAGTTCCAAACCTAACGTAGGTACAGATCGACGTATGGGACTCTCAGCGGGTTATGTGCCGCCATATGTAAAACAAACAACGGAACTGAAAGCGACGGCGATGTTGGTCCGTGGCAAGGATGAGTATGGTCATTATTTACCAAATGAATTGCCCCCGGTGGCTCATGATGATCCGGCGACGATTGAGCGTCAGGAAAAATCTGTCGAGCTCTATCGCGCGAAATCTATTGAATGTGGAAACCAGACGGCCTGGCGTCTCGGTTAGTGAGATAGTGTATTGCCTAAAATTTTAAGCGAGGAACAGGTTCAGCAGTATAAACGAGATGGCTTTGTCTCGCCGGTTCGCGTGATGACGGAAAGCGATGCGGCTGACATTCTCAAAGAGATCAAAGCGTTTGAGGAGAAACAGGGGCGACCAATTTACGGTGTCCAGCGCACTAAGGCCTGTCTTCTTTTTCCGTTTATTTATGAAATGGTCACGCAGGAATCTATTCTGGACGCGATCGAGGATTTAATCGGCCCTGATATTTTAGTTTATCAAAATGCAGCGTGGTTGAAGGAAGCAGACGGCAAAGGGTTTGTCAGCTGGCATCAGGACAGCACTTATTTCGGCATGGATCCGTGGGAACTCGTTAGTGCCTGGGTTGCTTTGTCTCCTGCTGGCGTCGAAGAGGGGTGTATGGAGGTGCTGCCAGGGACGCAGTCGCTTGGCATGCTGCCATTTGACTATAGCGCCATGAGTGACGGAAATATGTTGGCCAGCGGACAACGCGCTATTTACGATATAGATGAATCAAAGGCGGTCCCGATGCCGCTTCGACCTGGCGAGATGTCATTGCATCATGTCAATCTTCTGCACTGCTCAAGGCCGAACAAAGGTACCGAACGGCGGGTTGGATTTAGTATCGCTTGTTGTCCGCCGAGCGTTCGCCAAATGACAAAAGTCAAAACAACGGCGATGTTGCTTCGAGGCGAGGATCGCTATGGATATTATGAACTTGACGAGAAGGCCCCTGTCGCGCCCGATGATCCGGATACGATCGAAGCGCATGCCCGCGCCGTAGAACTATATCGGCTCAAGGTTGTCGAATGCGGTAATGAGAATGCCAGACGTCTAGACTAACGTCAGCTTTAGTTGTTTGCGTCTCGCGCAATTGCAGCAAAAATTGCGTTGAGTTATGCAGCCTTTTTTTCAAGTCATCGATTTTATAGGGTGCGAAAACTGACGTTGGCGTTTTGTAGGACAGGCTCGCTGTTTTGTTAGAATTCTCTGTTATGTAAAGGCGGAGAGGAGCTTCAATACCAGCGGGTATACTGGCTTTGAACATGCGAACGGCAAAACGGGAGTGGTAGACTCCAACGACCATATTACCGGGCATTTTCTGTTTGAGGACACGTTTTGCGCCGACGGTCGCACTTGCTCTGGTCACCAACCCCATTTTGTTCTTTTTGACAGCAGTATCTTGCCGCTTTATGAGCGTTGCATAACTGAAATCTGTTTTGATGTGGACAACACCGGCGGGCATTCCTTTCCCTGCGTAGGGCGGTGTCGACCAGAACAACAGGCAAATGGTCACCCAAGAGAATAGAAGCACAGAGTTCTTCTTCATATTGCCAACTTCACTACAAATTCTGCTGCTCAGACAGACTTAACGACGGGGCTAGCCTATAAGTTGATGAAACCCCGGTCCATAGGTGTCTTTAGGACCGAGGTTCAACAAATAGCGAGATTTGTTAAGTATATTAGTTGGAAATATTTCCGCCTTCGCCGATATCATGTGCATCTTGCGATGGGATCATGGCGTTGGTTGTTTCCTTGATGAGTTTTGAAAAGTTCGAGTCATTGACGCTTTTCAGACCGTCGACCCAGCCGGTTGATGAAGATTTGAGGGAATCGCCGAAGCAAAACGCCATGACAAGTTTCGTCGTATCACTGCGAGATGGAGAGTAGTTGGTGCTTTTGCATAGATCATCGCCATCCCGGCTTCCAGGGTTAAAGGCAGCGACGACTTTGTAAGGTTTTAAGGTTGTCCCGTTATGTTCACCAATAAAACTAACCGGTCGTCCGGCACGAGCCTGGTTCTTCATTGTCGTCCGAACAAATTCTGCAAATTTCTGTGAGGGGCTGCCAAAGGGATTGCCGCTTACAATTGTATAGATGGCGCCTTTATGGGCCGGCATATTCGAAATCGCCATCAAAATAAGAAGAACGCGGTCCCGGGGGGTCTGCGACCATAACAAATTGACCCCCACTTAATGGAAGCGCTGATAAAGCCGCAAATATGGAAATCAAGGTGCTCTTCATCAAACTCTCCTTAATTCAGAAACCAATGTGAGATAAACCGACCACTTAGTACGTAAACACCTTTGGGGCAGCATTATTCGCAACGACCGATCAAATTTTTTAAAGCACCCATAAATGCATAAGTTTCAGATTGTAACAGTGAGACCTTTGCGCAAGGGCTGCGGAGTTTAGACGTCCAATTCTTGGACGGATTTGGCATTCTTTTGAATGAAAGCGAGCCTGCGTTCGGGTTTTCGGCCCATTAGATCTTCGACAAGTGTCTCTGTTTGTTTTACGTCTCTGGCATCAGCGCCGGTGTCAATATTTGGAATGGTTACCCTAACCAAGTTACGGTTGGTGGGATCCATGGTCGTCTCTTTAAGTTGTTGCGCCGGCATTTCGCCTAAACCTTTAAAACGACTGACTTCGATACGGCCCCTGCCCGTGAAATGTTTTTTCAGGAGTTCCTCCCGGTGAGCATCATCCTTTGCATACATTGTCAGGTCACCCTGACTTACCCTGAATAGCGGCGGCAGAGCGAGAAAAAGATGACCATTTTCGATGAGTTTTGGCATCTCCCGGAAGAAAAAGGTCATAAGAAGAGAGGCGATGTGAGCACCGTCAACGTCCGCGTCAGTCATGATGATGATCCGTTCATAGCGGAGTTTATCTTCATCGTATGAAGCGCCGATCCCGCAACCCAAAGCCTGGATCATGTCGCTGAGTTCCTGATTGGCGCGTAGCTTGTCGGCTGTTGCGCTTGCGACATTCAGAATTTTGCCGCGCAGTGGCAAGATAGCCTGCGTTTTTCGGTCACGTGCCGATTTCGCTGAACCGCCAGCGGAATCTCCTTCAACAAGAAATAATTCGGTGCCCTCGGACGAGCCTTTGGCGCAGTCGGCGAGTTTTCCGGGAAGCCGGAGTCTTCTGGTAGCGGATTTACGCGCTGTTTCTTTTGCCTGGCGCCGTTTGAGCCGATCATCCGCTCGCTCGATGACGCGTTCAAGCAGGATATTGGCTGCCGCAGGATCGCCGGACAAAAAATGATCGAAATGATCCTTAAGGGAGTTCTCGACGTTTCGGGCCACGCTGGTCGTTGTAAGTTTTTCCTTGGTTTGTCCCTGGAATTCTGGGTCGGGAACAAACACCGATAGGACACCCCAGGCGCCACCAACGACATCGTCGCCGGTGATCATGTTGCCGCGCTTGTTTCCGGCGAGCTCAGCGTAGGTTTTGAGGCCTTTCGTAAGGGCCGCGCGAAGGCCTGCCTCATGTGTACCCCCTTCGGGGGTGGGGACAGTATTGCAGTAGGAAACAAGTGAGCCTTCACCGTCTTCGGGCCAGGCGAGGGCCCATTCGACACGACCGCCTTTGCCGTTAAGTTTGGCCTCACCCGAAAACGTATTGTTTATAATCGTGTCGCGGCCATCCAAGCGGGTAGCGAGATAATCGCTAAGGCCGCCTGGAAAATGTAATGTTGTTTTTTCCGGGGTAGAGTCCTTATCGCCAATCAAGTCGGCAGCACAGGACCATCTTATTTCAACACCCTTGTAGAGATACGCTTTGGAACGCGCCATCTTGAACAAGGTGTTTGGCCGGAATCGTGACTTAGCGCCGAATATTTCCGGATCAGGACGAAATTTAACTGTGGTTCCGCGGCGTCGGACGGCACCCTTATTCTCGAGTTTTCCTAAAGGTGTCCCTTTAGAATATTCCTGAACATAGAGCGTTTTGTCGCGTGCTACTTCAACAGTCATTTGGTCAGACAAAGCGTTCACGACCGATAGGCCAACTCCGTGCAGACCGCCAGAGGTATCGTAGACTTTATTGCTGAATTTACCGCCTGAATGCAGAGTCGTCATAACGACTTCGAGAGCCGATTTATTCTTAAATTTGGGATGCGGATCGATAGGGATGCCACGTCCGTTATCACGGATCGTAACCGTCCCTTCGGAGGAGAGTTCGAATTCGATCCAGGTCGCATGTCCGGCGACGGCTTCATCCATTGAATTATCGAGCAGTTCAGCCGCAAGGTGATGCATTGCGCGTTCGTCGCTGCCGCCAATATACATCGCGGGGCGTCGTCTAACCGGCTCCAACCCTTCCAGCACCTCAATATCTTGTGCTGAATAGCCACCGGCTTTTTCCGATACTTTTTTGCGAGACGTCGCCATTTAATTCACTCACCAACAACTGATTACAAACGTGTGGGACAGTATGCAGTATATGGCCTATATTCAACAACAAGATGTTGTAATTTGCAGGAAATTTTCATGTCAGACCCAAATTTACCGCCGGATACCGAACCCTCAATCCGCATTATCGCAATGCCGGCCGACACAAACCCAAGCGGGGACATATTTGGTGGCTGGCTGATGTCTATGATGGATATGGCTGGTGCAAACGTAGCTTACCAGAGGGCAGGTGGTCGTGTTGCGACTGTAGCGGTGGATAAAATCGAATTCCATCGTCCTGTGGCGATTGGCGATGTCGTGAGTTGCTACGCCGAAATTATTCGGACAGGGACTTCTTCGCTGGCCACCAAAGTCGAGGTCTGGGTCAGGCGCAGGATAGAAACAGATCAATTTAAGGTGACGGAAGGCGAGTTTACGTTCGTTGCCATTACTGAAGACGGAAATTCACGACCGCTTCCGCTTGAGAATTAGCCTGATCAAAATTCCGTAATAAATTTCTGGTTACCCTTGTTCCCTGAGGCGTCTGGCGCGACTATCTCCTTCTCAATTTTCGAAGATTCCAGAAAACTGGATAGATCACAGGGAGAAGACAAATGTCACCTATTCGAAAAATAGTAACGACCACGCATTATGCGCGGCCGTTACAATGTCGGCAGTAGTTCCGCAGGCCATTGCCAAAGACGGCTATTTCGCCGGTAAGACCGTCAAGATTACGGTGCCGTATGGTCCGGGCGGTACGTATGATCAATATTCTCAAACGTTTTCCTAGCATCTGGGTAAACATATTCCGGGTAAGCCGAATGTCATTGTTCAGCATATGCCCGACGCAGGCGGCTCCAAGGCGATGAACTGGGCCTATAACGTGATGCCGAAAACGGGCTACAGTCTGTTAAATCCACTCGACAATACCGTTCT
>Ga0055584_100003891_pt1 | contig 14664 bp, 11 predicted proteins | sample OSDHelmetaG_FD_58716 | JGI IMG/M metagenome (GOLD analysis project Ga0055584, IMG submission 58716) | Pelagic marine sediment microbial communities from the LTER site Helgoland, North Sea, for post-phytoplankton bloom and carbon turnover... | ecosystem: Environmental > Aquatic > Marine >... | reverse complement strand
TCGATACTCCCGATCTGCATCACTGCCCGATGATGACCACGGCGCTGCAGGCCAACAAGCACGTCTACGGCCAGAAGCCGCTCGTGCATCAGCTCGACGAGCTCCGCATCATCCGTGACATCCTTTCTAAACGCCCACATCTCTACACCCAGATGGGCAATCAACGCGCCTGCTATGAGGGCCGCATGCAGGCCGTCGAAATGCTCAAGTCCAATCAGCTTGGCAAACCCGTCGAAGCCTGGGTCTGGACCGGCACCGTTGCCCGCGGTCATTACTTCGATGCACCATGGCGAGAGCTTCCCGCCGGCAAACCCGTCCCGCCAAACCTCGATTGGAATCTCTGGAACGGTCCGCTCAAGGAGCCCATGCCTTACAGTGAGGATGTCGCACCTCGTCGCTGGCGTTCCTACTGGCAAACCGGTGGTGGTCAACTCGCCGACTGGGGTTGCCACCTCATCGACTTGCTCTACTTCGCCTACGACATGCCGGATCCGGAATCCGTCATCACCAAGTGTGCCCGCCCATCCAACGACAGTCATTCCGCGGACAACGTCAGCAAGATCACCTACCCAGGCGGTGGCAATTTCGCCAAGGACAAGTTCGTGATGAACTACGCCGACAGCGGCAAAAACCCGCCGTGGAAGAAGCTCGGTCTCCCCGAACTCAAAGAGGGTTCCAACCGCACGCTCGTCATTTGCGAAGACGGTGCCCTGCTCCTCGAACCCAGCGGCAAGATGAAGGTCTTCCGCAAAGGCAAACTCGTTGAGAACGAACCCAAGCCCGAAGTAGAGCCGCGCAATCACTGGCACGACTGGGCCGATTGCTGCCTCGGCACCGAGAAACCGCTCTGGGCACCATTCCAGATCGGTTCCCGTATCACCGAACCCGCACTGCTCGCCGTCAAAGCCACCCGCTTCCCTGGCAAGCTGCTCAAGTGGGACGCGAAGAATTACAAATTCACCAACAACAAGCAGGCGAACAAGACCATCTTGAAACGCGACTACCGCAAGGGCTTCGAGCCGCCGCAATTCGCCTGATCCTAATTCGAATCTCCATCGGGAGATCGCAACGAGCACCGGTCATCCGGTGCTCGTTTTTTTTGTCCACATCCGAATAATTCCGGCCATGCCGATTCCGACCGAATTACCGACCACCGATCCTGCCCAGATCCTGCGTTATCGCGACCGACAATACGCCGCCGAGCTCATCGCCACCGCCCTGCTCCACTACGAACTGTTCACCTGGCTGAACCTCAACCCGGGTTCCACCAGGGAGGAGATCTGCTCCGAATTCGAATTTGCCGCCCGCCCCGCCGACGTCCTGCTCACCCTCTGCCGTGCCAACGAATTCATCGTCACCGATACGGACGACCGCAGCTTTCTCACCCAATTGGGAAAGGAACATCTCGTCATCGGTTCGCCCTGGTATCTCGGTCCGTATTACGAACCCATCCGAAGTACACCAATCGTCGCAGGCTACCTGAGAGTCTTGCCCACCGGCAAACCCGCCAATTGGCAAGCCAAGGAAGACACCGACGATTGGCATGAATCCATGCTCGATGAAGACTTCGCCAAAGCCTTTACCGAACTCATGAACTGCCGTGGCCTCGCCTTTGGCCAAGCCATGGCCAATCAGCTGACCGCGCATCTCGGCGACCGCACGAAGCTGCTCGACGTTGGCGGCGGATCCGGCATCTACGCGGCCACCATGGTCAGTGCTCATCCACAACTCACCGGCACCGTCATCGAGCAGGCTCCGGTTGATGCGATTGCCCGCTCCGAGATTGCCGAGCACGATCTCTCCGACAGAATCAAAGTCACCACCGCCGACATGTTCAAGGACGCGTGGCCCGCAGACACCGACGTCGTTCTCCTTTCCAACGTTCTCCACGACTGGGATTTTCCCGAAGTAAAACTACTGCTCCAGAAAGCCGCCGACACCCTTCAGAAAGACGGTCTCCTGATCATCCACGAAGCCTTTTTGAACAACGACAAGACCGGCCCCCTCCCCGTCGCCGAATACTCAGCCCTGCTGATGAACATCACCCAAGGCAAATGCTACACCCCAAACGAATACGGAAATCTCCTCGAACCCTTGGGTTTCAAAGTCGGCCCCTACGAAGACACCATCGCCGACCGAGGTTTCATGACCGCCACCAAACTGTAGCAGCGAGCGTGAGCAAGCAGACACCCTTAGATCCCATTTGAATTTCCTAAATCTTTTTGTAGCCGCACAACAATTCTCCACCATGCACCGCCTGCTAATCATCATCCTCGCAAGCCTCCTTCCATCCGTCTCACTTCTTTCCGCCAAGGATCGCCCAAACATCGTTCTCATCATGGCCGATGACATGGGTTACTCGGACATCGGTTGCTACGGCTCCGAGATCAACACCCCCACCCTCGACCAGCTCGCCCGCAACGGCGTCCGCTTCACCCAATTCTACAACACCTCCCGCTGCTGCCCGACTCGCGCCGCGCTGCTCACCGGTCTTTACTCCCACCAGGCCGGTATCGGGCTCATGACCGGCGATCGCGGCTGGCCGGCCTATCGCGGTGACCTCAACACCCGTTGCGTCACCATCGCCGAAGTTCTCGCACAATCCGGCTACCGCAACTACATGTCCGGCAAATGGCACGTCACCCGACACACCAGCCCCAAAGGCCCCCAGCACAACTGGCCCCGCCAACGTGGCTTCGATCGGTTCTACGGCACCATCACCGGCGCCGGCAGCTTCTGGGATCCAGCGACGCTTTGTCGCGGCAACACCTACGTCACCCCGGATAACGATTCCGAGTATCAACCTGAGACCTACTTCTACAGTGATGCCATCAGCGACAACGCCGCGACCTATATCCGCGATCACGCAAAAGGCCATTCCGACAAACCCTTCTTCCTCTACGTCAGCTACACCAGCGCCCACTGGCCCATGCACGCGCACGAAAAGGACATCGCCAAATACAAAGGCAAGTATGACCGCGGCTACGGTCCCATCCGCAAAGCCCGCTACCAAAAGGCCATCAAGCAAGGCGTCATCGAAGGAAAATGGCGCCTGACACCCGCCCACTCCAATTGGGAAAAGTTTCCGCACAAGGAATGGGACATTCGCTGCATGGAGGTCTACGCCGCCATGGTCGACAATATGGATCAGGGTATCGGCAAGATCGTCAATGCCCTCAAAGACACCAGGAGCCACGACAATACGATCATCATCTACCTGCAAGACAACGGTGGTTGCGCCGAGGGCTACGGCCGGCGTGACAATTCGGATAAGAAATCCAGATTCAATTTCAAGCCCTTCGGACCAGATGATCTCCAAACCAAGATCTGGCCGCCGATGCAGACCCGTGACGGGCGCTGGGTCCGCACCGGTCCAAAAACCATGCCCGGCGCGGAAGACACCTTTGTCGCCTATGGACTGGGCTGGGCAAACACCTCCAACACCCCGTTTCGCGGCTACAAACACGACGGGTACGAAGGCGGCATCAGCACTCCCTTCATCGTCCACTGGCCCGCCGGCATCAAAGCGGATCGCCGCAACCAGATCGTTCACACGCCCAGCCATCTCATCGACCTCATGGCCACTTTCGTCGAAGCATCCGGAGCCGAATATCCCCAGCGTTTCAAGAACGAGAAGATCCAGCCCATGGAAGGAATCAGTCTCCTCCCTGCCTTGGCCGGCAAGCAACTCGAGCGCAACGCTCCGCTCGCGTTTGAACACCACGGCAATCTCGCCCTCCGCGAGGGCCGCTGGAAAATCGTAAGCGGATATCGCAAAGACAAACCCGTCAATTGGGAACTCTACGACATGGCGCATGACCGCACGGAATTGAACAATCTTGCCCGGAAGAACCCCAAAAAACTCAACGAACTCACCGCCAAATGGCAGCAATGGGCCACCCGGGTCGGCGTCCAGCCGTGGCCCTTCCAAAAGAAGAAATAGCTGAACCCCTCAGAGTCTCGACCCACAATCTTGTCAACAAACCCCTTTCCGAAATCACTATTCGGCATTATCCACACTCCAGCTAAATCGATTTCATGAGAAACCTTGCCTTCATCTGCTCCGCCCTCCTTATCATCCTCGGCTGCGTCGGGTACTTCGGCTGGGAAGCCATTGGCGCCAGCAAACAGTCCGTCACTGCGGCCATCCCGGCCTTCGTCGGCATTCTGACCCTCGTCGGTGCCGTGATCGCGATAAAGAACACCAAACTGGGAATGCATATTTCCGTCACTTTCACCCTGCTGGGCACCTTGGCCGGCTTGGGCCGCCTCATCCCCACCGCCATCAAGGGCAATCTCGACTGGTCCACACCCGCTCCGAAACTCATCACGGTCATGACCCTCATCTGCGCCTTCTTCACCGTGATGGCCGTCCGCTCCTTCATCGCCGCCCGCAAAGCGCGCGAGGCCCAGCCCCCCGACCAATCCTGAGCAATTTGGGCAGGAAGATAGGGGCATGAGAATAGTTCTGTCTTATTTTCCTGCCCCTATCTTCCTGCCAACGCCCCGACTCAGCTCGATCATCTGAGAACCAGCTGATACCGCCCGAAATAATAACCGTAGCACTACGGATTTGAATTGCGCGGGAAGAGCGCTAAAACTCGGGGATGCTGTCTCGACAAATCGGCAAGATCATCCGCGGCAACGCAACACCGTTCCAACTCTTCTCCGCCTGCATTCTCGGATGCATGCTGGCCTTTCTGCCCGGACTCTCCCAGGCACCGGGCTCAATCGTCATCCTCACTTTTGCCCTGATCGTCCTCAACGCGAATCTGCCGCTCGCGGTGATGATCGCCGTGGTCGCAAAACTTGGAGCCATCGCCCTCACACCCGCTTCATTCGCCGTCGGTCGATTTCTGCTCGACGGCCCCACGAGTGGCCTGTTCCAAAGCGCCATCAACGCTCCTGTTCTCGCCTTGTGCGGATTGGAATACTACACCGTCACCGGCGGACTCTGCATGGGCTTCATTTTCGGCATTGTGGCCGGATTCCTCATCGTGCGCGCCCTCACCGCGCTACGGAAGAAAATGGCAGCCCTCGAAGAGGGATCGGAGACCTTCAAAAAGCTTTCCAGTTCCCCGGTGACCAAAATTCTGACTTGGGTATTTCTCGGCGGCGACGCCAAAAAGGGATCATGGAACGACGTCATGCAGAAGAAGATGGGACTTCCCGTCCGTCCCTTGGGGGTCGTGTTCGTGGTTCTTGCTGGATTGGTGCTCTTTCTCGTCGTCCAATTTGGCCGCGGCCCGATCATGACTGCTGCCCTCCAGGATGGACTGGAGAAAGCCAACGGAGCCACGGTCGACATTGGGAACGCCGAAGTAGACTTCAAGGAAGGCAAGATGACCCTGAGCGGCCTCGCCATCGCCGACGCCAACAACCTCGACTTCGACCTCCTGCGGGCTGCCACCTTGGAAGCCGATATCGGCACCGCCAGCATCCTCAGCAAACGAATGAAGTTGGATCGCGTGGTCATCAACAACGCCGGTCACAACGTGAAACGCGAAACCACCGCTTACCGGGTTGGCCCGCCACCCGCAGTTTCTCCTCCTCCCCCCGCCAAGGAAGATTCTGACAGCAAGACCCTCGACGACTATCTGGAGGAAGCCAAGGTCTGGAAGGAACGCCTCGCGAAACTGAAGGAATGGATGGAAAAACTCTCCGGCCCCGAGGGTGAAGATGGAGAAGCCCAACCACCCAGCCCCGAAGACAACGAAGCTTTCGAAGATTGGCTTACTCGCCAGATCGAAATCGCTGGTTACGACGGCGTGCGGGCAGAACATCTCCTGACCGCGGCTCCGGCATTCACCGTTGGCGAACTCGTCATCAACGGACTCTCCACCGCGGAACTCCAGGATGAGACCATCGATTTGAACGCGCTCAACCTGAGCACGCATCCCTGGCTTGTGCCGGGTGACAAGTCCATCAACGTGAAATCCAGCAAAGGAACCTTGGCCGCCAACATCCAGCTCGGCGGAACCGCCTCAACCAACGCCGCCAATATCTTTGCCTTCCACTACAACGGGCTCCCGACGGACAAGGTCGCCGCCGGTCTGAAACTCGGCGGAGAACAAGCCCTCAGTGGCGGCACCATGGACGTCTCCGCCAATGGCAGTTGGAAGAACGAAGGCGGCCTGGTCGTAGACCTTCCGCTCCAAGTCCACCTGAAAGACGTCGATGTCACCATCCCTGGCGGGAACAGCACCAAGGTTGCCGCCCTCGATATTCCCATCGGCATCGAAGGACCGCTCGACAACCCGCGTATCAAGGTCGAATCCAAAGCCTTCGCCGACGTGGTAAAACAAGCCGCCCTCGCCAAAGGCAAACAGCTCTTGCAGGACAAAGCCGGCAAGGAGCTTGAAAAAGTCTTAGGTGACAAAGTAAAGCTTCCCGGCGGTGCGAAGGGTCTCCTCAACAACTTCCTAGGCGGCGGCAAGAAGTAGCACCAATTAACTGACGTCACCGCCCCCTCTAGCGCCAGCGGTCAAGACATCTGGTGGGGAGAGCGTAATCGCGAACCCATTTCAATACCCCAAAGGGGTTTCACGCGATAACGTCCCGCACGATATTTCCGTAGACATCCGTCAGCCGAAAGTCCCTTCCCGCATGTCGATAGGTGAGGCTCTCGTGATCAAATCCCATCAACCGGAGGATGGTCGCGTGCAGATCATGCACGTGCACCGGATTCTCTACCGCTTCAAAACCGAATTCATCCGTGGCGCCATAGATCATCCCCGGCTTCACGCCACCGCCGACGAGGACGGTTGAAAAACCATAGTGGTTGTGATCGCGACCGCTGATCTCCATCGGCGGAAATCCCGGTCGCGGCAACTCGACCAAGGGCGTGCGACCAAACTCGCCGCCAATGATCACCAAAGTATCGTCGAGCAGACCCCGTTGCTTCAAATCCTTCAGCAACGCCCCAATACCCTGATCGCACTCCCGGCCCAATCGACGGTGATGCAACTCGACCTTTTCGTGGCTATCCCACGGCTGCCCATGCTTGTGAAACACCTGCACAAAGCGCACCCCCCGCTCCACCAAGCGACGCGCGATCAGCAACTGCCGAGCCTGCAGCTGGGGACCATACATCTGGCGAATGGATTTGGGTTCCTGCGACACATCAAAAGCATCCGTAGCCTCCAACTGCATCCGGTAAGCCAATTCGAACGACTGGATACGCGCTTCCAGCTTTGGGTGATTCGACCGCGCCTGCGCATGTCGCAAATTCATCTGCTGCACCAGATCCAGCTGTCTACGCTGCTGATCCAAGGGCAGCGATTTGTCCCGGATATGCTCAATAAGTTTCTCGATCTGCGTTTCACGGGTGTCAATGTGAGTTCCCTGAAACACACCGGGCAGAAAGGCGCTCTGCCAATTTTGCCGCTCGGAAGTGGGCAAGCCCGGACAAAGCGAAACATAGCCCGGCAGATTCTGATTCTCCGTCCCCAGCCCATAGGTGATCCATGAACCCATGCTTGGTCGCGGCAAACGCGCATCCCCGCAGTTCATCAGCAACATTGATGGTTCGTGATTCGGCAGATCCGCCTGCGTCGATCGAATCACGCACATTTCATCTGCACTCTCCGCCGTCTGCCGGAGGATCTCACTCACCTCGATTCCGCTCTGACCGTATTTCTGAAACTCGAATGGCGACCGCAGACATGTCCCCGTCGGCCGTTCCGTCACCATCCGCTTGGGCAACTCCCGGCCGTGCCACTCATCCAGCATCGGCTTGGGATCAAAGGTATCGACCTGCGAAGGTCCGCCATTCAGGAATATGTGAATGACCCGCTTGGCCTTGACCGGAAAGTGCGGCTGACGAGGCAACAAAGGATTGGTGCCCAATTTGGGGACGTCGGCGTCCGCGAGACCGGCCAGTCCGAGCATGCCAAAACCCATGCCGACGCGCTGCAGCATTTCGCGGCGTGTCAGTCCCAGATGCTCAAGTTGAAATCCGTGTCCCGTCATCGTTCAACCATGCGACGAAGTGAACCGAAAACGATTCAATCGCGTCGCAGGTCGAAGCATAGCGAGATCCTGCTCATCCTTCAAAGGTTCGTCCCTTCGGGACTCTGATCAGGGCTCGTGGGTACACTCTCCCCACCGGAGCTTGTGACAGCTCACGCCAAGACCCGAATCCTCAAGATTCTCCATCAGACGTCATTCCCAGCGCAAGCGGTCAACTACTCGGTGGGGAGAGCGTACCCGCGAGCCCACTTCAGCATCCCAACGGGGTGCCACCCATCAACGCCCAGGCCCACCACGCCGCCCCTGCTCCCGCTTGAACGCCTCCACCAAAGTCTCTCCCGCTTTCAACTCACGCTCCTTGAATGCCGGATGATCCAACGCAATTCGCGTCACCCGAAACATCGAGGTCGCTCCGCGCGGGAACTGTCCGACACCGGGTAGAATGTACTCCCAGACGATCTCCTTCCCAGTAGTCACCTCAAACAAACGTCCACCCGGCCCCGAACAAATCAGAGTATTCCCATTCGGCAACCGATGCGCTCCCGAGATGTTGTGCGCATTGAAATCAGATTTGTTCGGCGCAGTGTAACTCCACACCGGTTTCGAAGGCCCGAACGCTTTACCAGTCAGAGGATACGCCCCCGTCGCATCCGCCGGCGACGCAATCTCATCCACTGAACTGTAGTTCCGCCCCGCGCGTCGTGAGCCATTGTTGAAGACCAGAAAGTTCTCCGCGCCCGGATATCTCGCGGGAATCCACCGCGCATCGTGCTGGGCAAACAATTGTTGATCCGCCCGTTCACCGCCGAAGTAGACATACGGATTTCCCCAACGATACAGAATGTCGCCTCCCTTCCCTGACTTGCCCCCCGTATGTCCCGCCGCTTCCTTCGTGGAAGTGGAATGATCGATCACCCAGAATTCGTGCTGATTATGACTGCTCACCACAATCTGATCCAAATCCGCGTTGTAGTGAATGGAGTTGAGATGATTCCAATCGGCCTGACCACGAGAAGTGAAATTGATGTCGATCAATTCGGGATGTTCCTTCACCACCCCGAAGTTGTCCTTTGCCTTGTCATGATCCTGAATCAGATGATCCCAGATATGCCATTCCCAAACCGTCTCGGCATCCCATTTGCCTTTCGGTTTAAGTTCCACAATCTTGTCCGGCCAAAGCTCATCGCTTTCCAACCAGCGAGGATTGCGCCCGGCTTGAATCGCCTCTTCGCGAGACTTCTTCTCCCAGGCGAGAATCAAAACATTCCCGTTGGGCAAGGGTTCTATGTCGTGGTGCTGCCGTTGCCTATCGTCCGCGTACAAATGCTCCCAAATCGTATTTCCATCCCAATCCAGAATCTGAATTCCGCCCCCAGCACCGCCCTGACCAAACCCGGTCGCATTCGGCGGCTTCACAGCTCGTAGAAGATTTCCGTTTGGCAACAGATACACAGAGTTGCCGGGCGAATGTTCCGTCTTCCACGCGTGTACGATTCGCCCCTCCATATCCACGAGCCAAGTCGTGCCCAGCATGAGCGGCGCTATTAGATTGTATCCCTCGAACGCCCCATCCGCGTGTTTGATAAGCCCAACCTTGGCCGGCAATGGGGACGGACCCGGCCGCTGGGCGGAGGCGATAGAAGTGCCGCAGAAAATCAGTGCGGCAACGGTGAAAAGCTGGATCGATCGGCGGTTCATGGCTGTTGGTGCGGACAATCAACCAAATCGAAACAACCGAGGCAACCGCGCTAACAAGCACATAACAAATTTCCACATTAGTGGGAGCGCCTTGCGCGGCGATGCAGCCTCGTGCCCCACTATTGAAGCCGTGGGCCTTTCGGCTCATGGCGTCGAAAACGAGATTCTCACGAGTTCCGCTACGAACCGAGCGCCGCAAGTCCATTCGCACCGGTCACCAATCTACAATACAGTCGCAGCGGTTCCGCTATCTCTTCTTTGCCTTCCGACGATTGGGCGTCGGTCGTTTCCATTCACCCGTGAATGGGGGCTTCTCAAACGTCTTGCCATCACCGGTCACGCGCGGATCTTTCAGCTTCTTGAGCTGCGACATCAGCTTTCGGTTCAACTGTTTCTTCACCTGAGCGAACTTCGCCTCGCCCGCCACGTTCTTGATCTGGTCCGGATCATTCTTGAGAGCGTACAATTCCTCACGCGGACGTTTGCCGAACGCGTAGTCGTAGAACCATTTCCACTTCGAATCCTTGCGATTGTCCACCAGCCAGGCCTTGGTCGGGCTCGCGTCAAAGTCGGCAAAGGTCACAAAGGTCTGATTCTCCAAGGTGTTCCAATCCGGAGCCTTGTCATCCGTGAGATTGAACGGATCGCCCATGGGCCAGCGATTCGGCTCGAAGTTGATGATGTAGAGATAGTCATCGTTGCGATAGGCACGCTGCGGATACGGAGTGAAGCCCGGGCGTGACATCGCAACGTGCCGCTCACGTCCCGTGATCACCCAACCCCGCTGCTTGTCGACACGACCCGCTTTGTCGGATTCCAACACGTTCACCAGACTGCGCCCGGTCATCACCTTCGGTGCGGCCACTCCGCCCAACTCCAGGAAGGTCGGGGCGATATCCATCATGTTCACGAAATCATCCACCACGCGTCCGCCCGGTTTGCCGGGCCACCATGCCGCCAACGGAACACCCACGCCGTAGTCATACAGATTGCATTTGCCGCCCGGAAATCCTGGCGGCCCGTGATCGCCACTGACGAACACCACCGTGTTGTCCAACTCGCCAATCTCCTCAAGTTTCTTGAGCAGGAGCCCCAATGCCGCGTCGAAGGAATGAATCTCCCCCAGGTAATCGGCCATGTCCTGCCGCACTTCGTGCACGTCGGGCATGAACTTGGGCATCTTGCCCTTCAGATCATCCGGATTGATTCCCCACAATTTTTTTCCCGAACCCTTGATCCATTTGCGATGCACCTCGGTCGGACCGAACCAATAGCAGAACGGTTCATCACCTTCGCGCGCATCGAGGAACGACTGAAAATTCTTTCGCACTTCGTCGTAGAGCACCTCTTTCGCCGCGGCGACGGTCTTGCCTTGTTGCACCAGCTTGGTCGCGTTCTGCGAAAAACCGTTGAACTTGCCCCCCGCCTTCTCATACGCGTTGGCCGGACCGAACTGCGCATCTTTGGGAGTCCCCGGTGACCAGACCTTGTAGGTCTCACCGATATGGTAGCCGGCCTTCTCCAACAATTTTGGAAAACTCGGCACCTTGTCTTCCTTCCAGACCGCGCCTTGCAGGATCGCCGCCCGGCCGGTGCGAAAGAAATATTGTCCCGACAAGATCGCGCTCCGGCACGGCGTGCACGAAGGCGCATTCACATACGCGTTCTTGAACAACACCCCGTTCTTCGCCACCCGATCGAAATTCGGCGTCTTCACCACGTCGCTGGCGGTAGGTCGGCCATCGAGCCCGGAATAGGCGCTCGCAATGCGTCCCCAGTCATCGGCAAACGCGAACAGAATGTTGGGGCGCTTGCCCTTGGCCGCTTCGGCAGAAGCGCCACTCAAGGCACAGATCAGCAGCGTGATGAATAATCTTGGCTTCATTGGGTTTGAACTAACCGAATATGCAGGCTAAGGCAATGCCCGCCGCGGTTCAAAGTAGCAGAATTCGTCAGAATTTCGGTTCCCGAGAACGCGGCTCAATTCACGAAACTCTCACGAGTTTCGCTACCTGAACACATGATCAAAGCGATCTTTTTTGATTTCGACGGCGTCATCATGGATTCCATGACGCTCAAGCTGGATGCGTACTGCGAATGCCTCAGCCAGTTTGAATTCGCCCGTCCCGACGTCGACCGCATCATGCGCGAATACATGGGTCAATCCCGGCACAAGATCATCGTGGTCTTGTACGAAGAACTGCACGGCGGCAAGATCCCGCAACCGGTATTCGACGCCGCCCTGAAACGGTTCAACGAAATGGACGATGCCGCGCGGGAGAAGATGCAATACCTCCCCGGCAGTCTGGAGTTCATCCAGTCAGTGCACGAAGGACGATTCACCGCAGTGGTCACCGGCACTCCGGAAGATTTCATTCTCAAGGCGACCGCCCATCACGATCTGGATCAATACTTCGACATCGTCCGCGGCAGTCCCGACACGAAACGCCAGATCGTCGGCGAACTGCTCGCCGCCAATGATCTCTCCGCCGACGAATCCATCTTCATCGGCGACGGACGCACCGATCAGGACGCCGCCGACCACCACAACATGCGCTTCGTCGGCATGGACAACGGCGATGCTTCATTCCATCCGGAGACCGCCTGGAAAGTGGTCAAAGACCTGACCGAGCTTTCAACTCTGTTTGAGTAGCGGGAGACAGCTCATCCGGATGACCATCAAGGCCGCATCCGATTCCTTGGCCCAACCAAAGCTTTCCGTACCGCAAGCGGAAGAAATCCTCGTCAGCCCTGAAGAATCCCGGTAGTCAGAATTCGACAGGACTCGCGCTCATGGCTCTGGGTAGCCAATTGCTGGCAGGAGAATTACGGGCAAGAGAATGGGAAGAACGAAAAGAGAAATTCTCCTGCCCCCAAATTCTCTTGCCAAATCCTGAGTCGCGTCTCTGGGTATTCCGTGCCTTCCGTGGTTGTTCCTTTCTCCGCCAGCAAAATTTGGCGGTGATGTCCAGGCGCTCGAGAAACTCACCGACGCTCCGTCGCCGGAATCCCTTCGATGTTGGGGAAGAAACGGACTCGCAAAACGCACGGAATTGCGTACTGTTCCGTGATGAAGACCATTACCGCGACATCGGCGCGATCCGACCTCTACAGTGTGATCGACACCGCCGTCGATCATCACGAACCGATCCAGATTACGGGGAAACGTGGGAATGCTGTATTGGTCGCAGAAGCCGATTGGCGGGCAATCCAAGAGACTCTCCACCTTGTCAGCATCCCCGGGATGAGAGATTCGATTCGTGCGGGATTGGACGCAGATCTCCAAGACTGCAGCTCGGAGATTGATCTTTGAGCTACGAGATCGTCTACACTCGGCAGGCGCGCAAAGACGCCAAAAAGCTCAAGGCGACGCCGCTTGCAATAAAGGCCAGGGAATTACTCGGGGTTATTCAAGAAGACCCGTTCGCAGATCCTCCTCCGTTTGAAGCTCTGGTGGGCGATCTGAAGGGCGCGTACTCCCGTCGGATCAACATCCAGCACCGGCTCGTTTATCAGGTCTACGCCGAAGAGCAGATCATCAAGGTCATCAGGCTCTGGACACACTACGAATAACGCCCAGCAGAGCGCTGCGGGAGACGAGCCAATTGGATGACCATCGAGGCCGCATCCGATTCCTTAGCCCAATCAAAGCTTCCCTTACCACACCGGAAAAAATCCTCGTCAGCCCCGAAGAATCTCGGTAGTCAGAATTCGACAGGACTCGCGCTCATCGCTTTGGGAAGCCAATTGCTGGCAGGAGAATTACGGGCAAAATAATGGGAAGAACGAAAAGAGAAATTCTCCTGTCCTCGATTCTCTTGCCAAGTCCTGAATTGCGGATTCGCCGCTCTGTACCACTACCAACGGATTTTTTTCATTCTTGCGAGGATTCCCGGACGGCGACGGGGGCAGATTCTTGGGCAAGGGAATTGTCTGATGGGAATATGTTTCTATTCCTTTGCCCCAAATTCCTACGCCAAGCCTACGCTTGCGGCTCTGCTTCTCTGGGGATTCCGTGCCTTCCGTGGTTGCCCCCTTCTCCGCGAAGCAAAGAAGCTGAACGTCCCCAAAAATCGATCCACTCAAGCTTTCTCCACGGTCAATCGGACGCGACACCTCGTAGCAACGAAAATGGAAGTTTGGAGATGTTGGAATGATCTACGTTTTCTTTTGCACGGAGTGCTGGTGTGGCACTAAGAGTATTGTCCAATGGTGACCGTGAATCGCCAACAAAACGCTCGAAGAGAACGTCGGGTAAGCCTCGCCGGATTCGTCCAATCTATGAAATTTAAACCCTTAAACCTGTCGCTGAAAGTTGGTGGTCACCCGCCGTCCTACAGCTGATCGTTCTGCAATGAAATCCCATCTCTGAAAAATGAAATACTCGATACTCACAATTATCCTCCCCCTTCTTGGCCTTCTCATCGTTGCTGAGCCTACCAACCTCAAGGCAGGTGACTCGGACTGGGAATATCCGTCGGTCGGTCGCGGCCAAACTGGCAGATCGAGCGCTGGCAAAGCCGGGCAATTTCGAAACTTCAGCTCGATCGTGACCGACCCGATTGAGAAAGTGGTCCTCTGGTATGCCGAGCGGACAGGTCTTCCGAAGGATCATCGTCTCATCGAATTCGCCAGGAAAGGTTTTGGGAAACTTGAGCGACAACACAGTATCAGCACTGGAACGGGACACGACACGGACGACCGGCAGGATCACACTTTGGTGCTCGCTGCTCTGACATCCAAGATTTCACACATCACATTTTTGCACCGCCCCGACTTCTAAGGGACCAAAGATGTGACGATTTCGCTGACCACATCGTCAGGAGTCACGAGCATCATGGTGATCAAGCCCATAACAGACCGGTTCCGCAAACGAGACGCAGAATAAGGCGATGTCCAACCTGCCACCGCCGTGAACTCGAAAGCTGAGGGCAAGAGATATGTCCGAATGTTGTGGACGAGGGGTTGTGAGGGGCAGCCATCAGGGAATGCATT
>Ga0055584_100003890_pt1 | contig 14664 bp, 13 predicted proteins | sample OSDHelmetaG_FD_58716 | JGI IMG/M metagenome (GOLD analysis project Ga0055584, IMG submission 58716) | Pelagic marine sediment microbial communities from the LTER site Helgoland, North Sea, for post-phytoplankton bloom and carbon turnover... | ecosystem: Environmental > Aquatic > Marine >... | reverse complement strand
GGCATTCCTCGCTTGCTTGCAGGCCATGAAAAGACAGCAGCATTACGGCGCATCAGTGATCACCTACTGCCCGACCGCTGGAACGACATACGTCCGCCAACGGCCCAGGAAGAAAAGGCCACCATCGTTTTGTCTTTGTCTCTCGCGGAGTCATCGGTCAAGGTCCGAACCGGTGGTCCCGAAGACGTGCCCTCTGATCTAGAAGATCCGGTGTACCGGGACACCTGGGCCGGCGAGGTACCTATCATCGATTCCTTCACGACTGCGGTTCCTGATTCGCTGAGTCTCGAAACGCAGGTGCCCGCCTACATCCAACAGTGGCGTCGATCTTGACTGCACTGTGGGCGGACACTGTTCCAGCGGCATTGAACAAGCCGCTGGGGACCCGTCTGAGTGAAGACGTCACCGCAGATGTGGTGATCGTAGGTGGTGGGTACACCGGATTGTGGACCGCCTACCACCTACAAATGCAGGCCCCAGACCTTCGCGTCACGATCGTGGAAGCAGAACAGGCTGGTTTCGGTGCGAGCGGACGCAATGGCGGATGGTGCTCGGCCCATTTCCCGGCATCACTACCCAAGATCGCTCGAAAATATGGCGTCGCGGCCGCCCAAGCCATGCAGTCAACCATGCACGACACCGTCGCAGCCATCCATACAACCATTAAACGGGAGGGCTGGCAGGTGGATGCTGCCGCCGGTGGCGCCGTGATGGCTGCCCGCACGCCGGTACAACTGCAGCGGGCCGAAGAAGAGATCACCACCTGGCGACGGTTTGGTTTCGGTGCCGAGGACTACCGACTACTCACCGCGGTGGAAACGACAGATCGACTCGCCGCCACCGATGTCCTAGGCGGCCTTTACACACCGCACTGCATGGCAATTCACCCCGCAAAACTCATCCGCGAACTGGCCACCACGGTCGTGGCACGAGGGGCCACCCTCTACGAGGACTCCCCCGCGGTATCCCTCACCGCCGGCATTGTGCGCACCGACCACGGCAGCGTCCAAGCACCCATCGTCGTACGCGCGACCGAGGGCTACACCGCCACCATTCCCGGACATCACCGCGATCTTGTCCCCGTGTACTCCCTCATGCTCGCCACCGAGCCCTTATCTGCGGCCACCTGGGACCAGATTGGTCTGGCGGAGAGAGAAACATTCACCGACCTGCGCAATCTGGTCATCTACGGGCAGCGGACCGCTGATGATCGCATTGCTTTCGGAGGTCGTGGGGCCCCCTACCATTTCGGTTCGTCCATTAAGCCCGAGTTCGACCAAAACAGTCTGGTCTTTCAACAATTATGGGCAACCCTGATCGACTTATTTCCAGTGATCGTGAACCGTGAAGTAACCCACACCTGGGGCGGCCCACTCGGCGTTCCACGCGACTGGTTCGCCTCCTGCGGCCTCGACCGAACGACCGGGCTGGCCTGGTCCGGGGGTTATGTGGGCGACGGTGTGGGTACGTCTTACTTGGGTGGGGCGACGCTGGCCGATCTCATTCTCGACCAGTCGACCGAACGCACCGGTCTCGCCTGGGTCAATCACCGATCACGACGCTGGGAGCCTGAACCGTTGCGGTGGATTGGCACCAACCTTGGGCTACGCACCATGACCGCAGCAGATACGGCCGAGGACCGCACCGCAAAGCCCTCGACCCGGGCACGACTGTTCTCCCGACTCCTCGGCAGTTAAGGCAGCACCTACCGAAATGCCGCCAGCCCGGTGAGCGCCTGACCGATAACCAGGGTGTGCATTTCGTTGGTGCCCTCGTAGGTAAAGACCGACTCAAGATTGTTCATGTGCCTGATGATCGGGTATTCCAACGTAATGCCATTGCCACCAAGGATGCTTCGGCACTCCCGAGCAATAGCCAGCGCCTCTCGGGCATTATTTAACTTGCCGATGCTGATCTGCTCGGCAGTAATGAGATGGTCATCTTTCAACCTGCCCAGGTGCAGGGCAAGCAGCATCCCTTTGCCCAATTCCACCGCCATGTCAGTGAACTTCTTCTGCGTCAATTGAAAACCAGCGATCGGCTTATCGAACTGTTCGCGATCAATAGCGTAAGAAATGGCAGTTTCCAGGCAATCCCGGGCCGCCCCCAGTGTGCCGAAGGCAATACCGAAGCGGGCTTCATTCAAGCAGGCTAGCGGCCCACGAAGACCTTTCACGTTGGGCAACATGGCATCTTCGGGAAGTCGAACTGAGTCGAACACCAACTCCGCGGTGACGGATGCGCGAAGAGACATCTTCTTGTGTATCTCCGAGGCGGTGAAGCCCGGCGTATCTGTGGGAACCACAAATCCGCGGATGCCGTCGTCGGTTTGGGCCCACACGATGGCGACATCGGCCACGGTTCCGTTAGTGATCCACATTTTGGAACCATCAAGAATCCAGTCCTGACCATCGCGCTTTGCGTTGGTGCGCATACCCGATGGGTTGGAACCATGGTCAGCCTCGGTCAACCCAAAGCAGCCGATGAGTTCCCCCTTCGCCATTCCGGGAAGCCACTGCTCCTTGTGTTCTGATGAACCGAAAGCATGGATCGCATACATCGCGAGTGAACCTTGAACGCTGACCAAAGACCGGATGCCAGAATCGCCAGCTTCCAATTCCATCGCAGCCAATCCGTAGGACACCGCGCTTGTGCCGGCGCATCCATAGCCCTCCAGGTGCATGCCCAACAAGCCCAACTCGCCGAATTCAAGGGCTAGTTCGCGTGCCGGGATGTGGCCGGTCTCAAACCAATCGGCCACCTCAGGCTTGATGCGCGTGTCGACGAAATCTCGCACCACCGCACGTATCGCCCGCTCTTCCTCGGTGAGTAGATGATCGATCGCAAGAAGCGACAGCGGTGCCTGGGCCACGATTCCTCCTAGAGTGATGCCTTATCGTACCGCTGGGAACCCACATCGCCCGCGGGGAGATCACCTGATCGACTCAGGTCGATCTAGGTCACCTAGTCGGGCAGCGCGGGCGGCGCAAGGCGATAGGTCACCGGGGTTTTCGACAGGCCAATGGGGTTGGCCACGGTCGCGACTCCAGCAATGTCAATCGCTGGTTCGAGGCCCAATTGGCTGGCTAGTTCCATCGCCTGATCAATGCTATTAATCGGACCACACGGCACCCCGCGAGCCTGTAGTCGCTCCTGCCACTGAAGGGCCGTCGCGGTGGCCAATTGCACATTCAACACACTGGTCAATTCCTCGCGATGAGCCACTCGGGCTGGGTTGGTGGCGAAGCGGGAATCTGCGGACATTCCCGGCACACCGAGTTCGGTCATCAGGGCCTGGAACTGGGTGTCATTGCCCACGGCAAGCACGATGGGCCCATCAGCTGCGGTGTAGACCGCATAGGGCGCGATCGACGGATGGGCGTTTCCTAGTATTCCCGGGACCACTCCGGCGCCCACAACCGACGATGCTTGATTCACCAGTCCCGACAGAAGTGAACTCAACAGGTTGACCTCAACGTACTGTCCCTGGCCGGTCGCGTCTCGATGTCGCAGTGCAGCCAATATGCCAACCGTTGCGTGCAGGCCGGTTAGGACATCAACGAGTGCAACCCCCACTTTGGTTGGTGCACCGGGTGCAGATCCGGTAATGCTCATTAGGCCGCCCATGGCCTGGACGAGCAGGTCGTACCCGGGAAGATCTCGTCCCTCCTTCGCTCCGAATCCGGTAATGGAGCAGTACACGAGTTGGGGTTGATCAACTGCGAGTGTGTCGTAATCGAGCCCGAGCCGCGCCATGGTGCCCGTCTTGAAGTTCTCAATCACCACGTCGCTGCGCCGGATAAGTTCTCGGGCCTGAGTGACGCCCGTATCGCTATGTAGATCCAGCGCGAGACAATCCTTATTGCGATTGATGGATTGGAAATAGGTACTTTGGCCGTTCTCCGCATATGGCGGACCCCATCGGCGGGTGTCATCACCCACGCCCGGTCGCTCAACCTTGTGCACCTGCGCTCCGAGGTCGCCCAGCATCATCGTTGCGTATGGTCCGGCGAGAACTCGGGAAAAATCAGCAACGACAATCCCGTCCAGGGCAGTTACGGTCACGCTGGTCACTCTATGGGGGCCTGCAAAAGCGGTGCAATCGCCACCAACACCGACGGGTCCTCAATCGTCGCCGGAGTGGGTTCATCTCGGCCATCAGCTATGCCACGCATAGTTTTGCGCAAGATCTTTCCCGATCTCGTTTTAGGCAGCGCTGGCACAATGACGACATCCTTAACCGACGCAATCGCGCCGATCCGTTTTCGCACGGACTCCTTGATTTCAGCAGCCACCCGTTCCGCGTCGATTTCAATGCCAGACTTCACCACCACGAAAGCACGCGGCAATTGACCCTTAATGTCATCTCTGACACCGATCACGGCACATTCGGCCACAACCGGATGGGATGCGACAACCGCTTCGATCGATCCGGTTGATATCCGATGTCCGGCCACGTTAATCACATCGTCAGTACGGCCCATCACGTAGAGGTAGCCATCCGAATCGCGATATCCACCGTCTCCGGTTGTGTAGTGATGGGGTGTTTGTGACAGATACGCGTCGATGTATCTTTCGTCGTCTTCCCACAGTGTCACCAGCGCGCCCGGAGGTAGCGGCAACCGAATCACAATGCTGCCCTCGGTGTCAGCAGGCAGCGAGTGACCATCGGCGTCGACAACATCAATGTTGAATCCTGGCACAGCCACCGACGGCGATCCTGGCTTCAGCGCCATGGGGTCCAACCCGCGAAGATTCGCCACAATTGGCCAACCGGTTTCTGTTTGCCACCAATTATCAATCACCGGCACGTCAAGGGTGTGCGTTGCCCACTGGTAGGTATCCGGATCCAGCCGTTCACCGGCGAGAAACAAAGCCTGAAGTTCCGACGCCCTCACGCCATTAAGGAGCTCAGCATCGGGGTCTTCCTTCTTGATTGCCCGGATAGCCGTGGGCGCGGTAAACAATGCTTTCACACCGTGGTCGGCGATTACTCGCCAGAAGGCTCCGGCATCGGGGGTACCCACCGGCTTGCCCTCGAACATCACCGTGGTGGCACCAGCGATGAGCGGGGCGTACACGATGTAGGAGTGGCCCACCACCCAACCCACATCGGATGCGGCCCACCACACATCTGCTGCACCGATGCCAAAGACGTTTCCCATCGACCAGGCCATCGCAACCGCGTGGCCACCGTTGTCACGCACGATGCCCTTGGGCCGCCCGGTGGTGCCGGAGGTGTACAGGATGTACAGAGGATCCGTTGCCGTCACCGGCACAGCGGGTACCGCCTGGGCGTCACGAACCCGCACAGCCCAGTCATGATCAGCATCGCCCAGGGGCGCGGTGATCTGGGGACGTTGCAAAACCAATGTTGATTTCGGTTGGTGCATTGCGACAGCCAAGGCGGCATCAACCAGCGGCTTATATTCAATGATTCGCTGACCCTCGATGCCACACGATGCCGTCATCAAGACCGTCGGTTTCGCATCGTCAATGCGTGCGGCAAGTTCTTCAGCGGCGAAACCACCGAAAACAACCGAGTGAACAGCACCGATGCGCGCACAAGCCAGCATGGCAAAAACCGCCTCGGGCACCATTGGCAAATAGATCACCACGCGATCACCGCGGGACACCCCCAGTGCAACCAGCAGCCCGGCCAGGCGAGCAACCTCATCTTGTAACTGCGCGTAAGTGAATCTGGTGACTAATCCGGTAACCGCACTGTCGTGAATGAGGGCGAGGCGCTGCCCATGACCGCTCTCAACGTGTCGATCAACCGCGTTGTAGCACGTGTTGAGTACACCGTCAGGAAACCATCGGTACAGCGGCGCTGCTGTCTCGTCCAAGATATTTTCGGGGAACTCCACCCAGTCAATGAGTTGTGCTGCCCGCGCCCAAAACTCACGCGGATCCTCAATACTGGCAGCATATTCGCTGGCGTAGTCGGTGCCCATGCCAAGACGCTAGCGCACCTACTTGGGAGTCGCCTCGGTTACCGCGGCAAGTTGCCCGCACGCACCGTCAATCTCTTGCCCACGGGTGTCGCGAACGGTGGTGGAGATCCCTGCATCGCGCAAAATCTTCACGAAAGTGCGTTCATCTCGTCGCCGTGATGCGGTCCAGATCGACCCGGGCGTGGGATTGAGCGGAATAAGGTTGACGTGCACCCGCTGGCCGCGCAGCAGTCGCGCAAGTTCGCGTGCCCGCTCAGCCTGATCGTTGATGTCGCGGATAAGTGCATACTCAATGCTTACGCGGCGCCCGGTGGTATTGCCAAAGTGCCAGGCTGCATCCAACACCTCTGCTATCGGCCAGCGCGTGTTGATGGGCACCAGGGTGTCTCGCAGTTCGTCATCAGGAGCATGTAGCGACACCGCCAGTCGCACCTGCATGCCTTCGTCAGCCAGTTGTCTAATACGCGGTACCAAACCCACCGTAGACACCGTGATGCCTCTCGCTGACATGCCCAGTCCATCCGGCGCTGGGTTAATAAGTCGGCGAAGCGTGGTGACCAGTTCGCTGTAATTTGCCAATGGTTCACCCATACCCATGAACACCACATTGGATACCCGCTGGTGTCCATCAGGTAAATCGCGTACCCAGCGTGATCCGTTGAGTACCTGCTGGGTGATTTCAGCCGCGGACAGGTTGCGGGTGAGTCCGGCCTGGCCGGTTGCACAAAATGGGCAGTTCATTCCGCACCCGGCCTGCGAGGACACACAAATCGTGACACGGTCGCCGTAGTCCATCAGCACGCTCTCCACCAATGACCCGTCGTGCAGACGCCACACGCTCTTGATCGTCGCGTCGTCATCGCAGCTCACCTGACGAACCGGGGCGAGCAACTGCGGCAGGAGATTTTGTTGAACGACTTCAGCATCACGCGGGGAAATATCACTCCACTCAGCCGGGTCGAAGGACAAACGAGAGAACCACTGGCGCGAAATCTGGTCGGCGCGGAATACTGGCAAGCCCAGATCGCTGACCGCTGCCCGGCGCTCCTGGACGTCCAGATCAATGAAATGCTTCGGTGGTTTTCCGCGCCGAGGTGCGATCATAATCAACTCACCGGGTGCGGGCATGACCGTAGTCTGACACCTGCCCCGTTGCTAGGAGAAGATGGCGGGGCCCAGGAAGAGCGAGAAGAGCGCCCAGGCCGCAAAAGCATTGATGACCAAAGAATCTAAACGGTCCATCATGCCACCGTGTCCGGGCAACATATTGCCCATGTCCTTCACGCCGAGATCACGTTTAATGGCACTTTCGGCAAAATCCCCCGCCGTCGCGGTCACCGTGAGCACGACGCCCATGATGAGACCCTGCCACCATGGCGCATCAAGCAGCCACACGAATGCGCCCATGCCCAGAAGCGACTGAAAGAGAAGGGATCCAGCGAAACCCTCCCAGGATTTTTTCGGACTGATATGGGCCGCCATGGGGTGACGACCGAACAGCACACCGGCGGCGTAGCCACCGATGTCGTTACCAATCGTGAGGATGATGAAAACCACGATTCGCCCGGCTCCATCATCGGCAGCCAGCATCAGCATGGTGAATCCACCCATGAGCGGCAGATACGTGAGAGCGAAAATACTTGCACCTACGTCACGAACGTAGTGCTCACTACCCCAACGTATGCGCCACATCAAGACGGCGACGAAACCAACCCCGAAGGCAAAAAGCAAAGCGGTCGGACCAAACAAATAGGCCACGGCCATGATTCCGGGAACGGCTAAGAACAATGGCGTTCTTGCGATGCGAATTCGTTGGAAGGAAAAAGCGCCGATCAGTTCGTATAAGGCAACGATAATCGCCGCAGCAGCCAAGACCCCGAACAGCCATGGCACCCATACCAAACTGACCAGAACGAGCAGTCCGAGGATCACACCGGAAGCAATGGCTGCGGGCAAATTGCGCCCAGCCTTGCCGTGCGCGGTGGAATCCGGTGGGGTCTGGGCCATGTCAGACCTCGAGCAGCTCAGCTTCCTTGTGCTTGAGGATCTCATCGATGTGAGCCACGTGCTTGGCGGTCAGTTCATCGAGATGCTTTTCGGCACGGTGGACATCATCCTCGCCCACTTCGCCGTCCTTGGACATCTTGTCCAACGTGTCTTTAGCGTGGCGGCGAATATTACGCATAGAGATGCGGGCATCCTCGGATTTATTCCGCGCCACCTTGATGTACTCCTTGCGGCGCTCCTCGGTGAGGAGCGGCAATACAACGCGGATCACGTTGCCATCGTTGGACGGGTTGACGCCGAGATCAGAATCGCGAATCGCCCGCTCCACCTCGGCAAGGGAGCCTTTGTCATAGGGGGTCACGATGATCATTCGAGCCTCCGGGGTCTGGAATGAGGCCAACTGGTTGATCGGCGTGGTCGTGCCGTAGTAGTCAACGGTGACCTTGGCAAACATGCTCGGTGTGGCCCGTCCGGTCCTGATAGTGGCAAAGTCATCGCGTGCGACGGCGATGGCCTTGTCCATTTTGTCCTCGGCCTCAAGCAGGACCTCATCTGTTTGATCACTCACGATTGCTCCTGACTTTGCCGAGGGATAGTGGCCTACAACGGTGGACTGCGAGGTTACGGGTGATCTGGCACAGCTGCTTTGTCGAACTGACTTGTACCGTGCCGAGTTACCAACGTGCCGATGCGTTCGCCACGAACCGCCCGAGCAATATTGCCCTCAGCGAGCAGATTAAACACCAGGATCGGCAACTCATTATCTCGACATAGGCTGATGGCGGTGGCATCAGCCACCTTGAGGTCTCGAGCGAGTACATCGTCGTGAGTGAGCCGATCGAAGCGCTTAGCATCGGCGTGCAGACGCGGATCCTGGTCGTAGACGCCATCGACGCCCTTGGCCATCAACACCACCTCTGCACCCACTTCGAGGGCACGCTGAGCCGCAGTGGTGTCGGTGGAAAAGTAAGGCGCGCCGAGTCCAGCACCGAAAATAACCACTCGACCCTTATCGAGGTGGCGCATGGCACGACGCGGAACATAGGGTTCAGCAACCTGACCCATCGTGATGGCAGTCTGCACCCGGGTGTCTAAGCCCTGCTTCTCGCAGAAGTCCTGCAGCGCCAGACAATTCATGACGGTGCCCAGCATGCCCATGTAGTCGGCACGGCTTCGTTCCATACCCCGCTTAGATAACTCTGCGCCACGAAAGTAATTTCCGCCACCGATAACAATCGCCACCTCGGTGCCAGATCGAACGACCCCGGCCACCTGCTGTGCGATGGAGTGCACCACATCAGGGTCAACCCCAAGGTCACCATCGCCGGCGAACGCCTCGCCGGACAACTTCAGCAGAACCCGATTCCAGCCCCCGGACGGAGCTTCCGCCCAGGTGTCGACGGTGCCATCAAGGGTCGGCTGAATGGCTCGGGGATTGTGTTCTACCACGGTTACACTCCTCGCCTCGGTGCCGACTTACCGCTTAGTGTGCCCCCTAGGAGGACTGACCCACCTCGAATCGAGCGAACGCGTTGACCGTGGTGCTGGCATCGGCAAGATACGCCGCCACTGTCTTCTTACTCTCAGTGACCGATGACTGCTCGAGAAGCACCGAGTCCTTGAAGAAGCCCTGAACGCGACCTTCAACGATCTTGGGCAGTGCTGCCTCGGGCTTGCCCTCCTCCTTAGCCGTGGCTTCGGCGATTCTTCGCTCGTGCTCCACGACCTCGGCGGGGACGTCGGCCTTGCTCAGGTAAAGCGGTCGCATCGCTGCGATCTGCATGGCTGCGTTGCGCGCGACCTCTTCACTTCCCTCATAGGACACCATGACACCTACCTGCGGGGGCAGATCAGCTGAACGCTTATGTAGGTAGAGCGCAATCGGAGCCTTCAGCAATGCCACCCGACCCAATTCCAACTTCTCACCAATAATCCCCGCGAGGGACTCGATAGCGGACTGGACCGTGCCACCCTGTGGCAACTCCGCAACCAGCAGTCCGTCTCGATCACCGATCTGGTTGTCAAAGCACACCGAAACGATCGTGCCAGCGAGGGCCTGAAAATCTGCACTCTTGGCCACGAAATCGGTCTCGCACAGAAGTTCCACGAGTACGTTGTCTTCGGCGACAACCAAGCCATTGCTGGTGGTGCGCTCCGCGCCCCGTTTGGCCGCTTTGGCTGCACCAGAGATACGCAGCACCTCCAGGGCTTGATCCTGGTCGCCACCTGCTTCTTCGAGGGCCTTTTTGCATTCCATCATGCCCGCGCCGGTGAGATCGCGGAGTTTTTTGACGTCTGCGGCGGTGATATTCGCCATGAGAACTATGGGTACCTTTCGTGGCGTTGCGACGGATGGATTACGGGGCCGGAGTGGTTTCTGGCTGCGTTGAACCGGTCAGGAGCTCAGTTTCCCATTCAGCCAGCGGCTCATCAATGATGACCGCGGCCTCACCGGCATCCGCGCTAGCCCGACCCGCACGGGTCATGAGGCCATCGGCTACCGCGTCAGCAATCACGCGCGTGAGCAGCGCAACGGAGCGGATAGCGTCGTCATTGCCAGGAATCGGGAAATCGACCTCGTCTGGATCACAGTTGGTGTCCAAAATGGCGATGACGGGAATACCAAGTTTTCGAGCCTCACCAACCGCGATGTGCTCTTTCTTAGTGTCCACAATCCACAGGGCCGAGGGCAGTTTCACCATGTCTCTGATGCCACCGAGATTGCGATCCAACTTCACTCGTTCGCGGCTCAACACCAGAAGTTCTTTCTTGGTCATGCCCGAACCAGAGCTATCGGCGTCAAGTTCTTCGAGTTCCTTCAACCGTTGAATCCGTTTGGCAACGGTGGAGAAGTTGGTGAGCATGCCGCCGAGCCAGCGGTGATTGACATAGGGCATACCCACGCGCGACGCCTGCTGGGCAACCGGCTCTTGCGCCTGCTTCTTGGTACCAACGAACATCACGCTGCCACCGTGGGCCACCGTCTCTTTGACGAATTCGTATGCGTTATCGATGTATGTCAGCGACTGCTGGAGGTCAATGATGTAGATGCCATTGCGTTCGGTGAAAATGAAACGCTTCATCTTGGGATTCCAACGGCGGGTCTGGTGTCCGAAGTGGACACCGCTATCCAGCAGCTGGCGCATCGTGACGACGGCCATGGGGCACTCCTTTTTGGGCGGGCCACAAGTCTGCGGCTCGCCGATCGGTTGTTGCCAACACCCGGTGGTGCCGGCCCTGGTGCTCGATGAACGCCTGACCCGAAACATAAGGACCGATGGCGAACCTGTTAGACAGGTTCAAGCACGCGATGTATCTCGCACGGCGACCCGAAGGCCACCGCAGCGAGACCGGTCATGAGTCTAACCGGCACACGGCTTCCCCATGCGCTCAGGGGCTAAAGACTGTCCACCGAAACCCACGCGGTAGGGCAAAAGCCTGCCGGTAGGCCCGAGGGTGGGCCGATGACCTTGAAGATGTTCGCCTCATTATCAGTCCTCAGCCTTACCGCCGCGACCGTGATCGTGATTCCGGCCGCACCGGTAGGTAGTAGCACCACCACTGCCTGGTCAGCGCCAATTTCGGGGAAGTTAACGGTGGTGCGACCCTTTATTCCCCCGCCTAAGCCCTGGCAGTCGGGTCACCGAGGAGTCGACCTTCGCGCACGGGTGGACACGGTCGTTCGAGCCCCTGCGCCAGGCCTCGTGGTCTACGCCGGGCCGCTGGCCGGTCGTTCAGTGATCAGCGTCGAACATGGACCCGGGATTCGTACCACCTATGAGCCAGTCAGTGCCACGGTCACCGTGGGGCAGCGAGTACGCACGGGCACACCACTGGGCAGGGTGGCACAGTCGAAGGTGCACCGCAATCGACTCCACTGGGGACTTAAGGTCCGTGGTCAATACGTCAATCCCCTGCGACTTCTGCGGCACCGAAGCCTGCTCAAGCCGAACACGAGTGCGCAATGAGCTAAGCCCTGGGGTGGGCCTGTGCGAATGCCGCCCGCAACCGATCAACAGATACATGGGTGTATATCTGGGTCGATGCCAAGCTCTCGTGGCCGAGGAACTCCTGCACGGCGCGCAGATCTGCACCACCGTTGAGCACGTGAGTTGCCGCCGTGTGACGCAAACTGTGTGGGGTCAGGTGACCGCAGTTGGCAGCACGGCCAGCAGCTGCCACCACCGCTCGCACGGATCGGGGATCGACACGTCGACCCCGGGCACCTAAAAACAGCGCAGCCCCAGAGTCTTTCGTCACCAGTTCAGCCCGCCCCTGCCCAAGCCAGTCGGCCACAGCCATCGCGGCCGGCACGCCGTAGGGCACGATCCGCTCCCTGTTTCCTTTACCGACCACGCGCAAGGTGCGCCGATCATGATCAACATCGGTGCGGTCGAGACTGACCAGTTCACTGACACGCAAAGCTGCGGCGTAAAGCACTTCGATCATGGCGTGATCTCGTCGGGCTACCGGGTCGCCAGATTCGGCGGCTTGGGCCGTGATGGCGAGCAGCGCCTGCGCCTCGTCTTCGCTTAAGACCGCAGGCAGGTGACGACCAGTTCGTGGACTCGCGAGTCGCAGACCGACGTCGTGGTTGGTCAGACCTCGCTCGTGCGCCCAGCGGGTGAAGGCACGCGCCGAGGCAGCGTGACGAGCCAGCGTTCGACGGGCAACGCCGCGTCGCTGGGCTGCCATCAACCAAGCCCGCAGGTCGGTGAGACTGAGCTCGGCCAGGTTCTCTGCACCGCTGGGCATCCACCAGATGAGCAGATCGGTGACGTCGGCGCGATACGCACGCACCGTGTGCGGGCTACGACCACGCTCAGCGGCTAAATGCAAGCAAAAGCGATCGACCACATCGGCCCATGGGCCCAGGGTTAGCGCCTCTGTCATCTCTCCATGGTGCCCTGCCCGAACACTTCTAGGATCCGTGGCGCGCACGGAAGCGCCATCGATTTTGGTTCCGCGTAATGAGGCCGGCCAACTCCAACAGGCCGAGGGCGGCCACGACGTCGTCCACCGGAAAGCCCGTATCACGGGCGAGCCCTTCCGCGGTCGCCGTTTTGCGCTCCCGCATCTGATCGAACACCACTGTTTCAACATCCGTCTCAGCGTCGGTCTCGGCCGGAATAGATAGTTGTATTTGCTCAGGCGCGACCTCAGTTTCGCCGAGTAGCGACAGCACATCTGCAGCGTCGCTGACCAGCACCGCTAGTCGAGATTTGATCAATTCGTGACAGCCTGCCGAAGCTGATGAAGTAACCGGACCGGGATAGGCCATGACGAGTCGGAATAGCTCTTCAGCCTCGCGCGCGGTGGTGCGGCTGCCAGAACGCAGGGCGGCCTCAACAACAACGGTGGAACGGGTGAGCGCAGAAATAATGCGATTGCGGGTGAGAAATCGTTGTCGCTGGGCGCTGGCCCCTAATGCCGCCTCACTGATGAGCAGGCCCTGTCCTGCTATGGCGCGAAAGAGGCCTTCATGGGCTCGGGGGTAGGTCACATCGATACCACCGGCGAGCACACAGGCTGTACTGCCACCGGCGTCTAGTGCGCCCTGATGAGCGGCCGCGTCGATACCGAACGCACCACCTGACACAACCAGCCAGCCGTGGTCAGCCAGGGTCGCCGCGGTGTTTCGGGACAGCATGAGTCCATAGGTTGTGGCAGCTCGTGCACCCACAATGGCAACTGAACGCAAAGCCAACAGGCGCAGATCAGCGGTGCCAACCACCCACAAACCCAGCGGCGCACGCTCAGCCAGATCGTTGAGTTGGGTCGGCCACTGTGCATCACCTGGGATGATCAGACGGGCCCCGGTCGATTCGGCGGTGACCACCTGCTCGGCGATCAGTTCGTCTAGGTGGCGAGTGGGCAGGGGCAATCGCTTCCGCAGTTTTTCAAAGAACCGATTTTTGGTGCGGCCGGTGAGCACCTCATCAACTATCGCGATGTCTCCCTCGTGATTGATGCGCTGCCACACATCAGCGTCGCCACCTTCGGTCAGCATGAGTAACAGGGCGCGCGCCTGATGGGTCGGCGACCAGTTGATCGCGTTGGTCGGTGCGTTCATGCGGCCCACTCACCCTCGGTGGCGCGTAGTGACATCGCGAATCCAATGTCGTGCCGACTGGGTTGACCGCGTTCGTTCAAGTCAGCCAAGGTCCAGGCCACTCGCAGTACCCGGTCGGCTCCGCGCAAGGTCAACAGGCCGCGGTCCAATGCCCTCATCAGATCCTGTGCTCCCTGATCGCTGGGTGGAAAGTGGCGACGCAGGGCCGCACTGGGCATGGCGGCGTTAAGACCGACACTGTCGCCGTCCTCGTTGGAAAACTCCCGCCACCGATGTGTGCTGCGATCGCGGGCAGCCAGCACACGTTGTGCGACCACAGCACTGGATTCACCCTCGGTGCGCAGGTCAGCCACACTCGGCCGCGTCATGGTCAGCCGCAAATCGATGCGATCCATCAGTGGACCAGAAAGTTTTATTGCGTAGCGCCGGCGCTGCAACGTTGAACAACTGCAGCTGCTGCCACGGCCGATGCCGTAACCGCAGGGGCATGGATTGGCAGCAATCACCAGATGAAACTTCGCCGGCAGAACCACGGCGAAGTCGGCTCGATGCAGACGAATAACACCGCCCTCGAGCGGTTGACGCATCGCGTTGAGAACATCGTGGTCAAACTCAGCAGCCTCGTCT
>Ga0055584_100003888_pt1 | contig 14666 bp, 5 predicted proteins | sample OSDHelmetaG_FD_58716 | JGI IMG/M metagenome (GOLD analysis project Ga0055584, IMG submission 58716) | Pelagic marine sediment microbial communities from the LTER site Helgoland, North Sea, for post-phytoplankton bloom and carbon turnover... | ecosystem: Environmental > Aquatic > Marine >... | reverse complement strand
ACGGGATCGACAATCGATATCAGATTCCAAGCAACTCGCTCATCGGAGAAAGGCCAATAAAGACGCGTTCCATAACTGGTGCACGCATCCAAAAGCCCTGCGGTCGCGAAGCCCGCAAGAGAACACTTGTAGATGTCGACAAATGGTAGTTTCCACCAGCGGCGTGCAAGCAGCCAGAAGGCAAGGGCACAGATCAGGCCGCCAACTGGTATCAACATGAGGGCATGACTGAAATGCCGGTGATATTCCAGATTCAGCAATGGATCCTTCCCGGATGAGATGAAGATGTCGGCGTCCGGCAGCATGCCCGCCGCACAACCAATGATCGCGCCCTGGCGCACTTTGCTATTGCGAGTAATGCTAGCAGCTGCGAGTGCGCCCAAGGCGCCTTGACTCACTGGATCCATCGTGTATCAGCGAAAGAGATAGAAGTGAGTTTGCAAGCGAGAACTGTCGTGGTCTTGCGAGGCCAGGTGCAGGTCGTCGCTGAGTCCCCTATCGCTGAGTAGCCGTTAGCTGCGCTCGCAATCGTTGCAATGCTGCATAAATTGGCTTGTTGCTATCGATGGTCTGTGTCTTCGCCAACGCATCATCAACCACTTGTAGCGCTTCACGGCCTTTACCTGAAGCCGCATAGGCAACGGCGAGCTGGTACTTAGTCGCCAAGTCTCCTGGTTCGAGCACCAAGGCTTGTCTGAAGAAGGTGATCGCTTGAGGCGCTTGCCCAGCTCCAAGTGAGGCCAAGCCAGTGTTGAACTGCACATTGGCATTGCTAGGCAGAATACGCGCCGCGATGAGGAGATGTGGCAAGGCTTCTTTGGGCAGGTTCTGAGTCAACAAGACCTCACCCACACGTTGATGAAGGCTGACTTCGAAGGGAGCCAGCTTGATTAGATTGGTGTACACGCGTGCCGCTTCTGGGAATCGGCCTTCCTGGGCTAGCAGATCGCCTAACAAGATGTGAGCATCGACGACGATCTGGAGCTGTTGTTTCTGATCGCCGTATTGGTCTTGCAGGTAGGTGCGTGCACCAGCGAGAAAGCGCTTCAGGTAGTCGATGGCCTGTAGGGCCTGGCCAGCCTTCTCAAAGGTGGCAGCCACTCTGGTAGGATTTGGTGGAAAGGGTTCAGATGCCCAACGGCCTGAGTAAGGAACAGCTGCGGTGCGTTGCGTTTCCAAATCAGCGGTGAGTAGCTTAACATCGCGCAACAGGGTCGTGGTGGGCACGGTTCCTTTGTAGATGGCCGCCACGCGCCCTTGAGCGTCTATCAGGAAACTAGAAGGCACCGGCAATGGCTGCTGCCGTTCGACCAAACTGAGATGCACCATTTCCAAAGCGTTCACCAATTCACGCGATGCCTGGCCACGTCTGAAAGGAAACCTTAGCTTGTCTAGCACCTGCTCATTCAATGCAGGTTCCTCACTCGCCAAATGATCAACCGCCAGGGCCACGATATCCAATTCGTTTTGGCGCAAAGCGGCCTCTTGAGCCGTCCATTCACCAAGCTCCGTCGTGCAGGCACTGCAGGTCCTAGACCACAAGTTAAGTAAGGTCGGTTGCTTGCGAATGGTCAGGCCGAGCTCAGGCACGGGCACACGGCCCATCAACCACGTCCGACGCAGCTCGTTATCTTGCCTTTCCTTACCCCTTGGTGGCGCTGCTTCTGCCGTTGGCATCAAGTGCCTTGATAGTCTCCAAGACTTCGCCACTCCCGCCCCTTGAGTCAGCCGATAATGCCCGTTCACTTGGACGCCACTGAAGTCCTCAGCCTGTCCTCCTGGCCAGCGCACGGTCACTCTCTCGATCGAAGAAGCATCTCCCAGACCGAAGTGGAGCCACTTGCTCTTCTGGGCCAGGAAACCTTCACCCGCGCGAAGGCTGCGAATGATAGGAATCGTCTGACCTTCCAAATAAACTTCGGTGCGTGCACCGATGGCATCGCGATTGCAGGTCGTGCCACGCAAGCCGATCCCTACAAAGGCACCATTCTCGGATTCACTAGACACGTTGTGCAAGAACCGAACGCGGGGCGCGCCTCGATTACTGACCCAGAAATCGATCTGCCCATCAAAGTCCCAATCCGAGGCCACCAACGCTCTCGCATCGTCATTCAAGTTCAGCCCGGTAGCTGCAGACACGTCTGCAAAGCGCTCGCCCTCTACGTTGAGAAAAGCACAATTTCGTTCATTTCCACTAAAGGATCGTCCCTGCGAAATCATCTGATTCAGAGCAGACCAGCCTTGCCGATAGTTGCCATTCGCATCCGAAGCTTGGTTAGGCGATTGCGACACGACCTGTCGCCAGTAGAAACTTCACAAATCGCTAGTATCTTCCGTAGTGATGAAGCCATTGGCCACCACCAGGTCTTCCCACCCGTCGTTGTTCAGATCGGTGAACTGCGCTCCCCAGGCCCAGCGTCCCATGGTGACATTCGCAGCCACACTCACATCTTCAAATTTGTCCTGTTGGTTTAGGAATAGGGTGTTCCCGCGAGCATGTCGTTGGAAGCTCGACAAATGCTTGGAATTACCAGTTCGAAACTGGCGTTGATACGTGATCCGATTACCAGCCGATGAGAACATGTTGCTGATGTACGCATCCATCCACCCATCGCGGTTGACATCCCCCCAAGTGATGCTCATGCCAGCTGACATGTCTTCCACTCCGAGCTGTCGGGCGACATCCACAAATTTACCACTCTCATTCAGGTCATTGCGATAGAGATTGTTGCGCCCGAAGTCATTGGCCACATACAAGTCTTGATCGCCGTCATTGTCGTAATCTTCCCAAGAACACGCGAAACTGAAACGCCGATTATTGACGTTCAAGCCCAATGCCAAGGTCTTGTCTGCAAACTTCCAGTCCCCTTCATTCACCAGCATGACATTGGGCCCACCATTGTTGGCATCGTGATAGGGTAGCGGAAAGCCCAACACACTCCGGTCTTCATCACCGCTAGGATTCCTGCCGCAGAAGTAGAGATCCAAGTCCCCATCACCCTCAATGTCGGCTGCTGCGACCGAGCGCAGCTTGGCCGGTGCACGGGTTTCCAGCCGTTTGGTGAACTTGCCAGAGCCATCATTGGACATCAGCATGTAGTAGTAATCCTGGGACAAGACCAAGTCCTGATCGCCGTCATTGTCCAGATCGACCAACAAGGCGGCACGCGTCAGTTCCATCCAATCCACGCCCGCCAAAGCTGAGACATCATGCAATGTCCCTTCAGGTTGCCTAATATAGAGCCGATTCGGCAAACCACCAGGCTGACACACATACAAGTCATCCCAGCCATCACCATTGACATCTCCCAAGGCAATGCCTTGCAAGCCATTCACATCGGTACCGTATTCAATCTGTAAGTGCTCACGCCAATGATCTGCACCGAGAGACAACTGCCCGCGGTAGGAGCTCTGACTTCCTAACAAAGCTGCCGTTGTATCCTCAAAATGCAGCCCCTTACCTGAGATTGATAAGATCTCTTCGTAGTCTTTCACTCGGATTCTCGAAATCAGAGGAACTTTTGCATTGATCCATTCGCACTCCCACACCGCATTCTGCTGATATACGCCTTCTTCCTTTGAAGCATATGCCTGAAAGATCGCTTCACAAACTGCCAGCTGACCTTCCATCCGAATACGAATGATCTTAAACTTCACATGAAAGCCAGAATCAGCTTTCAGCTTCACTCTCAGCTCACTCACAAGATCTTCGATTGATTGATCTTCTTGCGTTTCTGTTTCGCCACGGGCAACTCTTACTAGCCGATCTTCAAGCGCTACATTCAACTTTTCCGGCCGCCAGGAGGAACTGGATAACTTAGGAGCGATCACTGTGCCCCATTGTCCCTCTCCCTTCTCTATCATAGCAGCTAACTGCGCCAACTGCGCACTGGCCGCCTCGCTAAACACCTCACTATCCCAGCCTCGATCCAAACTTGGATCCACTTTCTCAATCAGTGGCGCCACATCAGCATCCAATGGTACAGTCTCTCGCCCCGGAATTGACGGCAAGGTCTCCTGGCCCATTGCCAATGGCATCAGCAGCCCAATCAAACACACTCTCAATTCTTGAATCATTTCGCCAACAGTTTCCTCGCTTGGTCCAAGTAAGTTTGCGCTTTGATGTGCTTGGGATCGAGTTGAATCACACGTTCCAATTCCTCGATCCCTGCGGCCACATGATTCTGCTGCATGCACAATCTCGCCAAGTCCATGCGTGCTTGCACATCCTCCGGTGCCAATCGCACGACCTCACGGTGGTGTTTCTCTGCCAGCTCAAGGTTCTGTTCTCGCAAGTAATGCTGGCCCAACTGAAAGTGCGCACTGAGGTCATCGGGAGCGTGTTTCAGAGCGACTTGGAAGCGAGCCTCGGCTTCGTCTGACTTTCCTTGACTCGACAACACTAAAGCCCAACTAACATGAGCCTCGACATAGGCAGGCATAAGACTGGTTACCTTTTCAAAGTGATCAAATGCCTCGTCGAACACTTTCTGATTTGCCAAACAAACCGCCAAATCATGCATGCCCTGCAGATGATTAGGGTGCAGTTCCAACGCACGCCTGAAGGCAGACACGGCTTCCTGCCACTTGCCTGACTGGTTGAGCTGATTTCCCAGCTGAATCCATGCCTGTGTGTGATGCGGCACCTGATTGGTGACCGTCTGCCATTGCGCTGTAGCTTCCTCAGACTTGCCAGCAAAGGAAAGCAACGCTGCCAGTTGACTGCGAAGCATCCAATCAGTGGGTCTCTGATCAATCAACTGCTCCAAACCCGTCATCGCAGGCTCAGGTCGCTGGGCCAACAATTTCTTTGATAACCGGTCTTCCAAATTCTCTAGCCTTTGATCGCGCTCCTCATGGCCTAACTGATTGGAGAAGGGCAGCAGACTCAAGCGAGCACGCATTTGGCTCACTATGTTTCGATGGTGCAAACTGGTCATCCCCAACTCCTGAAGGCAATCTGAAAGGGAGGCCCACTCCACGAACTCCGTGTCGCCACTCAATGTTTGTGCCAGACCATCCCCAAAGACTTGTGCTAGTAAGTGCGCGCCACCGAAACTCAAGTGGACATGTTCCCAGAACAATCGTTCTCCAGGAATCCCGTCGGGAATCACAGCAGCAAATCGCTCCGCCGCATTGACGGCAATAACCTCGCCTTCATGATCTGCCTTGCTGACCTTCTCAATGATGCCGTTGATCCGTGAATCGGCCCGCAACCTCAAAGCATCCAAGTCCCTAGCTTTCGCATAAGCGCCTTCATCGAAACGCTTCTGCGCTTCGCTTTCGGGCAATGATAAGAATGGCGGTGAGTCTTCCAAGTTCACCGCCACCGTACTCACCAACAAAGGCACTTGATGCCTGGAGACCACATCTATGATTTCCTTCAGATTCCGTTCAAAGTGCGCATACACGCGCTCTAACTTGGCATCTCCCCACGCAACGCCTTGGTCCAAGAACATCTCCAATCCACCCCAGTTCTCTGGCACGCCGTTCGCCTTGCTACTATTGGTTAAGCTGGCCAAGCATTGCCCAATCTTGCTGGTCTTTAATGCCAAACCTAGTCGAATCCTCCACATAGACGGGGCTTGTGCGCCAAAGACAGTGCCGCATCCAAAAGGACCGTGGACTTCATTGTTGCCCATGTAGACAATCACTGCATCGGGTTTCAGTTGCTGCAGGCAATCGCGCACGATCGGCAAGACAACATGTGAGTTGATGGCGGTGACAGCGGCATTGATCACTTCGAAATCGCGTTCTTGGTACCGCTTCTTCAGCATCACCTCTAGCATGCGTGCTGGTCCGTAGGCGGGTTCTGGATCGCCCATCGCAGCGGAACCACCCACTAGCAAGATGCGAAATGTTCCTTCGGACGTCTGCTTGGCGACTCGAATGGGCTGCGCTGTGCGGGCTAGCGCTTTGGGAAAGAAACGCCAGAAGAATACTCGATTGTCACGGAGTAAGGATGAATCGTGTTCGTCCTCAATCAGAAAGGCAGTGTTGTAGCCATAGCCAGCCAGCCTTAAACCTCCCTCCAGGGCACCTAACACCACAAGAGGAATCGCTACAAGAGCAAGCACGCGAAAGCACCACAACTGCCCGCGTGAAGAGCGCCCTTGTTCTTCATTTCCTGCTGACTTCATGGAAGGACATCGACGGCCAATCGGAAGTACTGGCCACGATCACGGCTGACGCCAGGTATCGTCACTCGCTTCAGGCCGTTCTCGACGACATCACTTACCGATGATTGAATCTCAAGACGCTCCCAGAGGGTGAGATCCTGAGAAACCTCCACGGTATAACGGACATTCCCCGATTCGCTGCGGTGGCAGTAAACAATCTCCAACTCAAGCGAGTCATCCATTGATTGCACTGCCAAGTGCGATTTGCCGTTCTCGTTCAAGTCCCAACCCAAGGCAAATGTCAGTAGATCGAGATTGGACGCGTTGTCGATGCCACGAGCCGTTAGCCAAACTGACAAAGCACTAGGGCCCTCGTTCCCACCATCAATCACCGGAACGCCGCCTGGACGTCCACCACCTCCCGCGGTGGTCCATTGTGATGGATCGTTCGGAACTGGCCACTCAGAGGTTGATCGCATCACCAACGCTGCCCCAGTACCATCTGCCTCTTCTGGCCAAGGCGCTTGATCGTCATAGGCAATTTCAGCAATCACACTCCCATCCGCTGCGAGGAGGGCCAAGGACTCACCACCATCGTTGAGTTTGCCGCCATAGGTTCCAGCGATGGGAAGCCCGCTTGCAAAGCGGCTTTGAAATGCTTGCGTATTGCGCACCAGCAGTAGCCGACCTCCAGCAGCCAGCTCTTGCCCTTCTGCAAAGCGATAGTCAATCCCCTTCGCAAAGTGCACGCCTGCGAGATGAATGGTTTGCTCCGATCGATTGAGCAGTTCAATGTATTCAAAGTCACTACGGCTGTCATAGCCCGCCGTAATGTCCTCTTGTGAGGGTGCTGCTGGCCGATAGTGTATTTTAGAAACCATAAGATTGCTAGCATCAGCCGCAATGGTTCCGACGATGTAGGTCGACTCGGTCGAGGCCGACCAGGTACCGCCTGTGAACAGATTCTTCTGGAACAAGCGTGCCCGCACCGCTCCCGATTCGGTAAGTTTCAATGGCGATTTGTAGAGGAACGCAGAATCCGATAAGGTGTTATCAGAGTTGCGCGGATCAGAACCGTCCAAGGTGTAATAGATATCGGCTCCGCTTGGCTTGAGCAAGCTCTTGGCATCGGGAGATCGCATCGTGATCGATGTCCCAACTTCCCACTGCCCACTATAGCGCCCAAAGCTCACTCCCTGGAGCGCTGGGTAGAGATCTACATCAACAAATTGCTCTAGCGCTTTATCATGACGCTTCTTGAGAAAGTTGTTTATGATTCCATCACGCGCACTCTCCCAATGGTCCTTGGTGTAATTGGTCCTGCCTTGGCGCGTCCCTCCGTGATCTCCCCAGCGTGCGGCCTCTGCTAGGATTCCGGACTCTATCCGGGCCGCCATTCGTGTGAAACGCTCAACGTTCGCTTCCTCAGTCAATGCGCCATCGCCGAACAGATGCTTCTGTATGCGATCCGCAAACAACAACTGAAAGTCTTTGTTCTGCCGAACCTTGGAAAACAATTCCGCTGGTGTGTTTCTGTTCGCGACATTAGTGCGATCCGCGTTCAGATCGTGCCAGGCATACTCTGAATCCCATGAGTAGAACCGAAATCCTGCACCGCCCTGGCGTTTGGAATTGGCATACCAATTCTTATGAGGCCAATCGGCGTTGCTAGCATAGATGTTGAGAATGGCGTAGTCGGCCAGGTTCTTCACATCGACCAATTCCTTGAAAGCTTCGTAGTTCGCGCTGTCCTTCAATCCATCGCGCGTCAGTTCTAGAACCGCGTTCCATTTCTCATCATTGCCATCAATGACTTCAAATTGGTCATTGGTTGCCTGTCCAGGTCCGCGCAACCCAGCATGCTTGATGGCATCATATTCCTCCTTAGAACCGCCGAAGTGACTGGCAGCGTACGAGGCATCGGGCCGTTCCGTAGGATTGTAGAGACCCCAGTAAAGGCCGTTGAGATACAGGTGCACCCAGCTACCATCCGACGCCGGTTCGCCCATGTCCAAGCGCGTTTGCCGCGTGAAATGATCACGTAGGTAATCAGGTGGTCGCGCTGCGTCCGGCCAGGCATTACTGAAAATCGCTTTCAAAATCATGCGATCAAATTCCTGAACCACGGTCTCCCCAAACAGCGGAAAGTTCAGCTTACTCGGACCAAAGGCTTCTTTGAACAGCAGAGAAAACGATTTCTTGGGCGAAGCAATATAATGACGACTCCAGCCACCGCTCAAACGAATGCCACAATCGATCTGCATCTCCGGACCTCCGTTAGGATCAATCCATTCGACCGATGTCTGACGATCCTTCACAAAGGGATCCATGGTGTGTACGCCACTACCATTCACCCCACCGAAGGGATTGGGCAGGATTCCATCCTTACCAAACAAATCACCAGGATTCATCACGATCGATAAGCTTGGCAACGACTTCAGCGCCGCCTCCATGGCTTTCGGGTCGTCGTCGACCATGCTTGGATTCATCTCGTAATCCGCAGGCACGGGCTTACCACGCACACTGCCATTGGTGCCGGTATATTCTCCCCAACTCTCGGGAAACCCAACGGGCGCCTTGCCTTGACGAATCACATCTTTGGTGAAGATGTAGGTCTGCGTATCGATGTTGGTCGATAGGTAACCGGACTTCTTCGCGAATGCGCGTATGGTGGTGGTTTTATCAACAGTGATCGGACCACCGTAGGTCTTCACTGGATTAAAGACCGTGCCCCTGCGTGGGTCTCGACCGTCCGTGGTATAGACAATGATCGCGTCTTCTGTCTCAGTGTTGATCTCCAATTCGAACGCTTCTTCGAAATGACCCCGCTTCACGGAGAATTTGGTATCGCGCACAAAGCCTTTCACTCCTGACTGGTTAGGTTCGCCAGGCGTGGGACTGGTGAAGAATGCGAGTTCGCCAGCGATGTCGATGCCATAAGAAACATCGGAGCGTTGAGGAGGCACTTCATCAAACTCCGACACCACATTGCCTAACGACGTCACCAATGACACTCCTTCGCCACTCTTGGCCAAGCCAAAACTTGTGTGCAGCGTCCCATTGGGATCAGGTTCTCCCGCTCCAGACGCATAGATCACCAGATACTCATCAGCTTCCAACGTAACGTTAGGACACGGCCAATCAGTATCACTATCCCGCAGAAGATATCCGTGTAAGTTGATTGCGGTTTCGTGAGGGTTATGGAGCTCAATCCAATCCGAATACTCTCCGTAACCATCCTGCAGGGTCCTCTGATTGCTAGCCATGATCTCCGTAATCATTGGCGACTGCCCCTGACCATTTGAGACCAGGCCCAGCCCCAACAAACCGGTGTAAAATACCGCTTGAACTCGTTGGAGGATACGAATCATAGAAAGTACGCTACTCGGATAACAGTCAATGATCCAGCGCCTAGAACGCTGAACGTAGACATCTGTGATTACTTACTCACGTCGGCCACGGTAGTAGCCACCGCTAGCGCCGCGACGCCCGGCATCGGTGTCTTGGTAAACACCACTCGCACCATTGGCAATGACGTCCCAGGTTTCCAGGTCAGTGGAGTACTCGATGTCCAGCGTTGCACCCGCGGGAAGCGTTAGGCTGATGCCATCTGGGGACAGGTTGACAGGCCCGATTGCTCCCAGTTCGGGTCCAGGGACAATCATACCATCACCTTCGCCAGGCACGACTTGGCCAGGATTGTTCACAAAGAACTTCGCATCGTCGGCGGTGAGGGCTTCTGAGTAAATTTGTACATCATCGATGATGCCCTTGAAACCAAAGGTTCCTGTCAGCGCGCCAATCTGAAAAATCGACGACTGAGCATCACTAAATGGTTCCACGCCACTCTCTCGCCCCACCTCAGTGCCATTGACATAGAAGGCAGCGGTTGGCACGCCATCGACATTCTCGAAGGTTGTTAGAACATGTGTGTTTTCTCCAGGCGTGAATGCGCCTTCAACCGTGAGCGTTTGCACACCACCAGAGAACCACACCAGAGAATCGCCAATGACCGCAACCGCAAAGGGATCACCAGCTCCAGTGCCTTTCGAGAATAAGGCGGCCACGCCATCAGCTCCAACGACGCGATTTACCCACATGGAAACACTGAAGTCGGTGAACTCCTCGAAACTACCGCTAGCGGGCACTTCACCAAAGCCTGCGCCCCCATCTGCACTAGTGTCCAGTTCAATGGCCTTGCCTGTGGCCAAAGGATCCTGGCCTAAGTTGAAGCCACCGCCATTGGCAGATGTGTAAGTGCCGTGCGCACCTCTACCCGAAGAATCTAACATCGCCGCACCGTCAGTTTCATCGAGCTTATAATGTGCAACCAATGCCGCGTTCAATGGAATCAATGCAGAAAGATCCAAGGTCTCAGTAGGATCTCCAGCATCATCGCTATCAATCTCCAAGAAAGCGACAAATCCACCTGTGCGACCCTGTGGATCCAAGGTAACACTCAGAGTAGCCGACTCTCCTGGTGCCAAGGTCTCCGGTAAATCGCCGCTGAGGGTGTAATTGCCAGCATCTGGACCGGTGATTCGTGAACCTGTGAGGTTCAGCACTTGCTCGCGCCCGCCATTTCTCACCGTGACTTCACGTGTCACCACGCGAATACCATTCCCCAGATCACCAAACTGTCCGGCGAGCCGTACATTGGGATCCTCTGATCCCGGAAGGATGCCACCATCACGCAATTCACGGATGGTCTCTGGATCAAAGGCGGCATCAAAGAAGAAGGCTTTGTCGATCAATCCTACCCAACCTTCCGCATTGTTGTCAGGGCGAATACTGCCAATTGACACTGTCGGCTGTCCAGAGTTGAAACTTGTCGGCTCACTCACGGCCACCAAGTCGTCGTCGATGGAGGATGCATCGATATCAACGTACACGGTGACCTCGTTGTTAGGCTGATCGTAAACCACCGCTAAGAAGGTCCAGTCTTCGGTATTCTCAGGTCCTGGCGTCTCCACCACGGGACGCCCATTGCCGATGAATGCACTGTAGCGCAGCTCGCCTTCGCGATTGTCCAAGCCAATGGCCCGATCCCAGCCGCCATTGTCGTGGCCAATGACCTTTCTCAATCCAGGATCAATGTTAGAAGGTTTCACCCAGGCTCCCAAGGTAAGTTCTGGGATCTCCGAGGTATTAATATCGATTGGCGCAATGAGGCGTTGCGCCCCATCAAACTCGAAAGCTCCTGAGCCATCAAAGCCATCCATCGGGAGGTGTGTGGGTTCTGCATCTTCAGGAATCTCCAAGACATTGCCTTTTTCTGAATCGTCTTTGAGCGGATTGCTAGGGTCATCAAAGGAATAGAAGGCAATCAAGGCGTCCTCAGGATTCAAGATTGGGACCACAGCGCCCACGTCGATCGTAGAGAAACGATCTGCGCCGTTGTTGCTGGTGACATTGAGTGCGGCGCGGAACGTGCCAAAGTCCTCGCCCGGATCGAAAGTCACGAGCAGTTCGCCTGATCCTCCGGGAGCAATGGGACCAGGAAGAGCCCCAAATGTGTATTTCGCGGCTTCACTACCAATCACCTCAATACCACTGATGACCAGATCACTAGCCGCGCCGTTGTTCCTGATAGCAATGGTTCGTTCGTGCACGCCCGGCAACAAGTTTCCAAATGGAGAAATGAGAGGCCCTTCAAGAGAAGGATCAGTCTCACCTGTTGAAGGCGTGAGTGCCCGCAAATTTACGTTGGTGATCGGCTGACTGGTGTCGTTTGTTTCCAATCGCAGATTGGCCGTGAACTCTCCCACCTGACCTCTCGGATCCAAGGTGATGTCAATGGTCCCATTGGCTCCTGGATCCAAACTCGCCGGAAAAGCATCCACGGTATAAAAAGCGGCATCTGGACCTTCCACAACTACCGAAGTGACGGTCAGAGCATTACTCCGGCCTCCATTCTGCACGGCGATGGAACGAGTCACCGCGTCTCGCGAGGTCAACTCACCAAAGGCCAGGTCTCGCGTGAACACCAGGTCGGGATCATCGCCAGAAGATCCGAGGATCGCGCCACTTCCACCATCACGCATGAAGTTCAGCTGCGCTGATGTTAGGGTGGTGTTGTAGAGAAAAGCATTATCAATCAAACCCACCCAACCTTCAGCGCCATTATCAGGGCGAAGACTTCCAATGGAGAACTGTGACTGCCCTGGATTGAATACTGTCGGTTCCGTCACTGCCACAAGCTCATCGCCGATACTGCCGGCATCGATATCGACATACACAGTCACTTCACCGGCATCTTCATCATAGGTGGCGGCAATGAAGGTCCAGTCATCGGTGTTCTCCGGTCCTGGAGTGTCCACCACGGGGCGTTGATTGCCCACAAACGAAGTGTAGCGGAAATCGCCCGTGCGGTTGTCCAAGCCAATCGTCCGGTCCCACCCCCCATCATCATGCCCCATGATCTTCTTCAGCCCTGGATTGGTATTCGACGGCTTCACCCAAGCACCCCAGGTCATCTGCGGCAACTCTTCAGGATTGACATCAATGTCAGCCACGAGTCGCTGACCCCCATCAAATTCATAAGCGCCTGCTTCAATGCCACCCGCAGGAAGATAAGTTGGCGTGGCCACTTGATCATCCAGGTCATTGTCATTGCCACTGGCATCCGCCGCCGGTTTGGTGGGGTCGTCGAAATTCCAGAAACCCACCAAGTTCCCCTTCGGCGGCCCAAACGCAAAGCTCTCAATCGCACTGCGACCTCCCGCTCGAAACTTATCAAGCTGCTCTTTCGGCACGATGTTTGGGATGATGAAGACATTATCAATCTCACCTGCCCAACCCTCAGTCGCGTTATCAGGGCGAAGACTGCCAATCGAAATGGTGTCAAAGCCAGGGCCAAAGCCGGTCGGCCCCGCCACCGCCACCAGATCATCGTCTAGCGAACTCACATCAGTGTCGACATAGACAATCACTTCGTCATTAGGTTCATCAAAGGTTGCGGCTAGAAAAGTCCAATCATCCGTGCTTTCAGGCCCTGGCGTTCCCGCCACGGGTGGCGCATTACCAACAAAGGCTGTGTAACGAAAGTCACCCTCACGATTATCCAAACCTATCGTGCGATCCCAACCGCCATTGTCCCCGCCCATCACTTTTCTCAGTCCCGGATCGAGCGATGAGGTCTTCACCCAAGCACCCACCGTGAGCTCAGGCACTTCGTCAGGATTGATGTTGATTGGCGCGATCAAGCGCTGGCTGCCATCAAAGCTATAGGCCCCACCTTGGATGCCAGACGCTTCCCCATACGTGGGATTTGCAGCCCCTCCAGGCTCTTGCAATGAATTGGCACGCCCACTACTATCCGAAAGCGGCGCATCCGCATCATCAAAGGTGTAGAAACCTAACAAGGACCCCGAGACCGAGGGCGCGGCCACTTTGGCCGCCAAATCCACTGTGACCTGGGGCACGGCCGCATCATTGGACTGGATAACCAAGGTCGCTGCAAAGTCGCCACTCTCTTTGTCTGGGTCAAAGGCGACCACAATATCTCCCGTAGCACCTGGGCCGATCATCGCAGGCGTTGTTACCACTTCGTAAAAACTCGCCTGAGCCCCCGTGACCGTCACAGAGGTGAATGTCAGGTTATTAGTCGCCCCCTCGTTGCCCACCGTGACGGATCGCTCCTGTCTTCCTGGCAAAGAGTCCAGGCGCCCATAAACTTCCCCTCCTGCAAGCGCAATTGCTGGGTCGTTGGCTGCCAAATCACCATTCACTGCTTCCGTGCCGCCATCGCGAATCTGCGTGAGTTTCCCAGCATCTAACAATTCATCAAAGACGAATGCGTTGTCAATAAAGCCAATCCATCCTTCGTTGGCATTGTCAGGACGAAGGTTGCCCAGCGAGAAGGTCGACAAGCCCGGCCCCATGGCGGACGGCTCAGTCACCGCCACCAGAGGATCGACTGTCGAACTAGAATCCAAGTCCACATACACTGTCACTTCATTGTTAGGTTGATCGTAGCCAACCGCAAAGAAGGTCCAGTCGTCATTGTTCACTGGTCCTGGCGTGTCCACCACAGGCCGCCGATTGCCCACAAAGGCCGTGTAGCGGAAATCTCCGGTACGATTGTCCAAACCAATGGTACGATCCCAACCGCCATTGTCATGTCCCATGACCTTATAAAGACCAGGAGCATCGGCCACGTCCGTCTTCACCCATGCGCCAATGGTCAGCTCCGCAATCGTATCTGGATTCACATCGAGGGGAATGACAAGACGCTGTGTGCCATCAAACTCAAAGGCACCTCCATCCACGCCACCATCACTCACATAGGTAGGATCGGCGTCTGCACTTACCAGCACATTGCCCTTGCCGCTGTCATCAGCCAAAGGTGCTGCGGCATCATCAAAAGTGTAGAAGCCGATGAGATCTGCCTGAGCAACACCAAGGAAGAGTTGATACAAGCAATATACAAGGAGAGCGCATTTGAGTTTCATTGGTAGTCTGTGCTAGTGGATATGTGGATTCAGAACGCTAGAGGTTATTCTGACATGGATTGAAAACTCAAGCATGAACTGCTAGGAAATTGCT
>Ga0055584_100003887_pt1 | contig 14669 bp, 14 predicted proteins | sample OSDHelmetaG_FD_58716 | JGI IMG/M metagenome (GOLD analysis project Ga0055584, IMG submission 58716) | Pelagic marine sediment microbial communities from the LTER site Helgoland, North Sea, for post-phytoplankton bloom and carbon turnover... | ecosystem: Environmental > Aquatic > Marine >... | reverse complement strand
CCCATCGACGGTGGCAAAGTGGGCGGCCTGTATCAGCGCGGGTGTGGCGACAAAGAACAGCGCCGCCAACGCTGCGGTAAAGGGATCATAGAGCCGCTTACCCAGGTGCCAGACCAAGGCTAAAGATGCCAATGAAAAAAGAATGGAAAGCAGGCGGATTGCTCGATAAATGGCCGTCGTGCTGGCGACGGTATCGAGCGCGTCGAGCGGTGCATCGGCAAAGGGGGTGTAGAGTGCGAGCGCGGTGCGCCACAAATAGAGGGGCAGCATGCCGTAAGCCGTTAGCGGTGGTTCGAGCGGATTTTCTAGGGCGAGGGCGGCGCGGACGAGCGTTTCTTCGTCGGGATGGAAATGGTGGAAATACGCCGTCAGGCCCTCTTCTAAGGCTTTTTCCGGTGGGGCGAAATCGCTCTCGCCGCGGTCCAGGCCCACAAAGCGGGTGTAGAGGGCGAGCAGGGCAATTAATAGCAGGAAGGAGCGGTGGATATTGGGCATAGATTGAGTTTGCAGGGGTTTATGTTTGTTTTAGATTGGACGAATCCTGTATAGGCGGGATAAGTGGTCGAGGAGGCATTGACAAAGAGGTTGTTACAACTCGGCCCGTTGGGCCTCAGACAGCAACAACCTCTTTGTCAACACCCCCTCACCCGCTAATCAATCCCAGATCTACCCGCACGTTATAAAAGTGGAATATAGAATAAAGTACAAATGTTAGCCCTGAGAAAAGCTACAAAAGAGGATTGGGATTTTCTCATCGAGCTGCGGCGAGAGGCGATGCGGCCGCATTTTGAAAGGTCGGGCAGAGAGTACGACGACGAAGCGCAGGGCCAGCGCCTGCTTTACAAATACGCGTGCGCCGAGATCGTGCAATATGACGGGCGCGATATCGGCCTGCTGAAAGTGGATCGCTCCGAACGATCTTGGGCGCTAATACAGATACAACTCGCGCCGGAGTTTCAGTGCCATGGGCTGGGCGCAGCGTTGTTGCGGCAGCTTTTAGTGGAAGCTACAGCGCAGGGGGCGACCGTGCAGCTGAGCGTGCTCAAAGCCAATCCGGCCCAGCGCCTCTATGAGCGCTTGGGTTTTGTCGTCGTCGAAGAAAAGGAGCACGCGTTCGCGATGGTATACACTCCGGTATCTACAGGGCAGCATCTATGAGAAATGTGGGATATAAGAGGAAGAGAGTGAGTCGCCGATGACGGCACTGGCCATAAGCGTAGAACAGCTGAGCAAGACCTACGAAGTGCCCGTGCGCGCGGGCGGTTTGGGCGCGGCACTCAAGAGTTTGGTGCAGCGCAAAACGCGCGAGGTCGAGGCGGTAAAGGGCATTTCCTTTGCGGTGGAGCCGGGTGAGGTCGTCGGTTTTTTGGGGCCCAACGGCGCGGGTAAGACCACGACGCTAAAGATGCTCTCCGGTCTGCTCTACCCATCGGGCGGGCAGACGCGGGTATTGGGCTGCGAGCCCTTTCGCCGCGAGCGCGATTTTTTGCGCCAGATCACGCTGGTCATGGGCAATCGCAACCAACTGGTATGGGATATTCCGGTGCTGGATTCGTTTGAGCGCAATCGCGCCATCTATCGCATAGGCCGCGCCCAGTATCGCGAAACAATAGATGAACTGACGGATCTGCTGGACTTGGGCGAGTTGCTCGACAAGCCGGTGCGCAACCTTTCCTTGGGCGAGCGCATGAAGTGCGAGGTGGCCACCGCGCTTTTGCACCGGCCGCAAATTCTCTTTCTCGACGAACCCACGATCGGTCTCGACGTGACGATGCAGCGGCGCATCCGCACCTTTGTCGCCGAGTACAATAAGCGCTACGGCGCCACGGTGCTGTTGACGAGTCACTATATGGCCGACGTCGAAGCGCTGTGTAAGCGGGTGGTCGTAATCCACCACGGGCAGCTGCTCTTTGACGGGGCGTTGGCCGATTTGGTGCAGCGCTTTTCGCCGCATAAAACGATCGTCGTCGAGTTGGAAAAGGGCAGCCCCGACCTGAGCGCCTACGGCGACGTGGTCGAGAGCCAGGAAGGGCGCGTGGCGCTGCGCGTGCCCAAGGCCGAAACGGCGCAGGTGACGGGGCGCTTATTAGCCGAGCAACCGGTGCTCGATCTAACGGTGGAAGACCCGCCGATAGAGGAGGTCATCGAACAGGTCTTTGCCCAGGAGGTGTCGTGAGCGAGCGGCGAGCAGTAGCCACACGCGCGTTCGTGCCCCTTCTAATGGAGTCGTGTGCATGAGCCTCTTGCGCGATGTCTATCCGGTGCTCTTCCGCACCGATATTGCCGTGCAGTTCCAGTATCGCGCGGCCATGATCATCTGGCTGATTGGTTTGGTGATACAGCCGGTGGTCTATCTGGTCGTATGGCTGACGGTGGCCAAGACCCAGGGCGGTGAAGTCGGCGGTTTTACGAGCGCGGATTTCTCGGCCTATTATATCACCTATATGGTCGTCAACCACCTGACGTTCACTTGGGTAATGTTCGAGTTTGAATACCGGGTGCGCAGCGGTGCCTTTTCGCCGCTGCTCCTACAGCCGCTGCACCCGATCCACCGCGATATCGCCACCAATATCGCCTACAAATTATTGACGACAGTGCTGGTGCTGCCCGTGACGGCGCTCTTGATTTGGGCCTTCTCTCCACGAGCCGAACTACAGCTCTGGGCGCTCTTGGCCTTTGTCCCCTCGCTCATACTGGCGTTTCTACTGCGTTTCTTTATCGAGTGGGCGCTGGCGCTAGCCGCCTTTTGGACGACGCGCGTCGATGCGATCAACCAAGTGTTCTTTGCCGTAATGCTCTTTCTGGCCGGGCGCATGGCACCGCTATCGCTGATGCCCGACTGGGTGCAGACGATTGCCTACTGGTCGCCCTTTCCGTGGATGGTGGCTTTTCCAGTGGACTTGCTCTTGGGCAAGCTGACGTGGGAGGAGACGGTAGAGGGGTTGGTGGCGCAGGCCGTGTGGTCGCTCTTGGCGCTGGCCCTGTTGAGCGTCGTGTGGAAACGCGGCGTCAAAGCCTATTCAGCGGTGGGGTCTTAGTATGAACGCGCTGCGTCTACTCTGGGTCTTTTTTCGCATTGGCCTCATGAACGAGTTGGCCTATCGCGCCAACTTTTACGTGCAGTTCTTTCAGGGGTTGCTGCGCTTGGGCGTGGCGCTGGCCAGCTTGGCGGTCGTCTTTGACCACGCCGATGATCTTAACGGCTGGCAGCCGGCTGAGCTCGTTGCGCTCTTGGGGGTGTTCTTTCTTATGAGCGGCGTAATCGGCACGCTGATCCAACCGAGCATGCAGCGCTTTATGGAGGACGTGCGCCAGGGCACGCTGGATTTTGTGCTGACCAAGCCAGAAGATGCGCAGATACTGGTCAGTATATCCGAAGTGCGCGTGTGGCGCTTAGTCGACGTGATACAGGGCGTGATTGTGCTGTTGATTGCGCTGTGGCAGATCGGCGGCGATACGGGTTGGCGCGAGGCGGGCGCTTTTGCCCTGACGCTGTGCTGCGGCACGGCCATTGTCTACAGCTTTTGGCTCATGCTGGCGACGCTGTCGTTTTGGTTTGTGCGCGTGGAGAACATTCTGGTGATCTTCCAGAGTCTCTACGATGCGGGGCGTTGGCCCATCGGCATCTACCCGCGCTGGTTGCGCATGGGCCTGACCTTTGTCGTGCCTATCGCCTTTGCCGTTACGGTGCCGTCCGAGGCCTTGGTGGGGCGCCTGACGGGTGCGACGCTGATGGGGGCCGTGGGTTTGGCGTTGGCGATGCTCTTGGCGGCTCGACTTCTGTGGCGCTGGGGGGTGAAAAACTACTCGGGGGCTTCGGCATAATCGCTGTTATAGCCTAGATCGCGCCACCATTCTAATGACTGGGCTGAGTTTTAAGAAGAGGGCGACCCCCGCTTGGCCCCCTTTGATTATTGTCTGCAGAAACCCTTTGTGTCACAGGGCTTGCAGCAAACCATTCGCCGCGCAATCGAGCATTAGGGCGCAGCGAGTGCGCAGCCCAACTCCATTGAACTTTCCATCGGCATTTCTGTATATGCTCTTGGCTGTATACAGTAGGCCTTTTTCTCAGAGCGAGCTATGAACGACGAACTAAAATGGTATGACGCAAAAGAGCTGACGATTGAAGGCAAGGGCTTTGGCGACACGAACGATTTCTACGATCGTTTGCCAAAGCGCGCTGAAGGCGTCGTGCCCGATCCGGTGTGGAATCTGAGCCGCGACAGTGCGGGTCTCTGCGTGCGTTTTAAAAGCAATGCTCGCGCAATACACGCGCGTTGGACGTTGAAAAAAGAGAGCTTGGCGATGAGTCATATGCCGGCCACCGGTGTCAGTGGTCTGGACCTCTATGTGCGCATTGACGATGTGTGGCGCTGGTTGGCGGTGGGGCGTCCGGCTGAGGTAGACAACGAGGTCGAGCTCTGTGCCGGTCTACCTGAGGGCGACCGCGAGTATATGGTGTACTTGCCGCTCTACAACGGCGTTAAGGCGGTGTCTGTGGGCGTGCCAGAGGGGGCCCAACTCGCTCCCAGCGCGCCGCGCGCGGCCAAGCCCATCGTTTTTTACGGCACCTCTATCACACAGGGCGGCTGTGCTTCGCGCACGGGCACCTGTCACACGGCTTTTCTGGGGCGTTGGCTGGATTGGCCCGTAATCAACCTGGGTTTTTCTGGCAACGGGCGTATGGAAAGAGCGTTGGCCGAGCTGGTAGCCGAGGTCGATGCGGCCGTCTATGTGATCGACTGTTTGCCCAATATGAATGGCCAACTCGTGAGCGAACGCGCGCCCGAGCTAGTGCGCGTGCTGCGCGCGGCGCGGCCCGAGACGCCGATCTTGTTGGTGGAGGATCGCACGTATGCGGATAGTTTTCTGCGCGCAGATCGCGCCGAGGCCAACCGCAAAAACCGCGCGGCGCTGCGCGCGGTATACGCCAGTTTAGAGGGCGAAGGCGTGAAGGGGGTGCACTATGTAGAAGGAGCGAACTTGTTGGGTGCAGACGGCGAAGACACGGTAGATGGTTCGCACCCGACGGACTTGGGTTTTAAGCGCCAGGCCGATGCGTTGTATCCCGTGCTAAAGGCGCTATTAGTGTGAGTAATACGACGATGGGCGGTGTCTTCTCTGCGGAAGTCACCGCCCATCACCCCACTTTCCACTGCCGTGTTTCAAACTAAATAGCCAGCTCTCTATCTACCGTTTCTACGAGTGTGCGGGCGTTGATAGGTTTTGCCATGATGCACTGAACCCCCAAGCTGCGGATGCGCTCTTTTTCGACCTGCGGGCAGAAACCGGACAATACGGCAATCTTGGTTTCTGGTGCCTGCTCTTTTAAGACGCCGATTACGCCGAAGCCGTCGAGGATGGGCATATTCAAATCGGTAATCACTAGATCGGCAGGATCGCTGTCGAAGGCCTCGAGCCCTTCTTTGCCGTCGAAGGCGACGGTTACTCGATAGCCGCCGTTTTCGATGGTCTGTGCCAAATTCATGGCCGTGATACCTTCGTCTTCAATCAAGAGCACGTGTTTCTGCATCGCGCTATCTTTCTTCAAAATGGGCTTGGGCTAGATACTTCTCTTTTAAGTATAACGATATAGCAACTTTGGCGCTTTGTAATGCTACATCTCGCGACGGAAAACTCTGAGCCGCGAATTATTGGGCCATCGCCCTTATAGGATATTTCCTACTTAAAGAAATTTAAATTGTTGTAAGTATATATTTATAATAATTTTATGATAAGTAGGAAATATCCTATCGTCGTTTTATATAGGAAATATCCTACTTATTCCTTTTGAAGATAATACCGTGTTTTTTCATGCGCGAGCGTAAGGTGTGCGGGTTTATATCGAGTAAAGAGGCGGCTCCGCGTTGGCCGCCGACGGTACCTCGGGTTTGTTCTAGTGCGCGCAGAATGAGTCGTTTTTCCGCTTCGACCAGGGTGGGAAGACCGTCTTCAGAAGGGCTTTTTACGGCGTTAGCTCCTTCCTCGCCCCGTGCGTTTTTGGTGACCGCCGGCACTTTTTCTGCCGGTGAGTGGTCGATGAATTGTTCCTCATCATTGAAATGGTAGACGCGGCCCAGGCTGCCTATCCACATTCCCCCCTGCCCGTCCTCGTGTAAACAGGTAATGGGTAGGGGTCGCTCTGTTCCCGGTAGGGATACCGAGGACCAGGTGCCCGCCTCATGGCGCATGAGTGCGTTCGCTGTGCCCACCCAGAGCCGTTCGCGCCGATCTTCGCTCAAACATAGTACGGGCTCATGGCTGAGACCGTCCGCCTCGGTGTAATAGGTAAAGTTATGGCCGTCGTAGTGGCACACCTTGTCGCTGCCGATCCAGAGCCCGCCGTCGCTTGCCGGGGTCAGCTTCTGTTGGGTCAGCCCCTGCTCTGTCGAATTAGTCGAGGGGTTGAAGTGCTGTAGCTGTGTGCCATCGAAGCGCAGCAAGTGCTGGTCGAAAAACCACAGGTGACCTTGGCGATCCTGGTGGATCTGGGATATTGCACTTGGCGCAGGCTGCCCGTCTGCGGAGCTAAAGCTGTGCCATAGTCCATCGCGTGCGCCCGGACCGATGGGCACCGTGTGCTGGGGTATGGCCGGTGTTTGCTGCACTTCGAAGCGCCAGCCGGGATCGGCCGATATATCGTTTGATCCGATGCCCATCGAGCGCAGCGTTTGTTTCCACATATTGTCTTTTAAGAGCGCTTGCTGGGTGGCGAGTACCTCGGCGGGTGCATGCTGTACAAAGGTCTGGCTGAACACGCCTGCGCGCGGCTTTCTAGCGGAAAGCGCAGGACGCTCTAGGCCGTATCTTTTTAGCAGAGGTAGGAGGCGGCGGCCAAAGGCGTCGGCAAAGGTATCGCGGTCGTTGTTGTATAACCATATAGATAGGCGCGCGATCGTGCTCATATCATTAATCCCACTTGGCAAACTCCATCCACCGCGTTAGCTCTTTCATGGTATTCTTATCCGCGCGAAGGTTCGGCCATCTTTTCTTTTGCTTGGCGCGACAGCTCGGCTAGGTGTCCGTCGTTGGCCATGACCTGCTCTAAGTGGCGCACTCGCTCGGGGCCGGCCGTTGCGACCATTTTCTCGCCGTAGACGCGGTCGATCCAGAAGCGGGCGGCACCGGCGATATAGTCTTGCAGATCCTGTAGGCCTTCTTGCGGGTAGCGCTGACACAGGTTGATCGTAAACATGCGGCGGTGCGTGCTGCCGCCAAATGCTGCGTGTTTGGTATTGTGGTTAAAACAAACCAAATCACCCGGCTGCGTCTCGAGGGCAACGGCGGGAACCTGTGCTCCGTCGATGCCCCATTGGTCCGGGCTGTGGCGGATCTGGTCCTGCAGTGTTTGTGCATAGGCATCGCCGTCGCGGTGGCTACCGGGTATTACGCGCAGGGCACCGCCGTCGCGCGTGAGTGGGTCTAGATAGAAAGCTATTTTGAGGTGCTGCGGTTTGCCCTTGGCGTGCCAACCGTCAGAGTGCCAACCGGTGTCGCCGACGTAGTAGTTACCGTCGCTGCCCATATAGTTGAAATCGTCGCCGAGCAGCGTCTTGGACAGCGCGAGAATGCGCGGGTCGTCGATAAGCGAGCTAAGCGTCTCGCTCTGGTCGATAAAGGGCACGATGCACGAACGCGCCGTGCCGTCGTGGACTTGGCCGTCGTGGCCGCCGCCGCGCTCGCTCCAAATCGCTTCGAAGGCCGCGGTTATTTCGTCGATGCGGTCGGCCATTAAGCCGGGAAAACCCAGATAACCGAAGGTCTGGAAAAAACGGACCTGTGCTTCGCTCAGGGAGAATGCGGAATTGTCCATGGTCTTATCTCGCTCTTTGAAATGTGTAGTCGGTGCTTAGTTGGTGGTGTGTGCGCGGTTGGCGAGCACGGCACCTAAGATAAGCACGCCGCGCACGACGTGCTGCCAGTACTCGCTGATATTCATCAGCGTCATGCCGTTGACGAGAATGCCCAGAAACACGACGCCGACTAAGGTGCCGCGAATCTTGCCCTCGCCACCCATAAGACTCGTGCCGCCGATAATGACGGCGGCGATGACATCGAGCTCCCAGCCGCGCGCGGTGCTGGCCGTGCCCGACATGATTTCGGCCGATTGCATAATGCCGGCCAAGGCCGCTAAAAAAGCGACGATCGCCATGACACTCATCTTTACGCGCGAGACGTCGATGCCACTGAGGCGGGCGGCCTCGGCGTTGCCGCCGACGGCGTAGATAGCGCGGCCGAAGGTCGTATAACCCATGAGGAAATGCGCGATGGCGAAAATGAGCAAAAATACGATGGCGGGGAAGGGAATGCCAAAAAGATAACCGCCGCCGAGGAAATTGTACCACTCGGGGAAAGGGGTCAGCGGAAAGCCGCCAGTAATGAGCTGTGCCGCTCCCGTCAGGACCGTCATCCACGCCAGCGTAGTGATAAAGGTCGGCACCCCAAAACGCACGCGGATAAAACCGCTGAGGGCGCCGATGCCGCCGCCGATGGCCAGCGCGCTAAGCATGGCAAAGACCAATGCCAGAGTGACGCCCCAGCCCGCGCCGACGAGTGCTTCTACTACGTAGGCTGTCAGACAGCCGGCCAGCGCCACGGCTGAGCCGACGCTGAGATCTATCTCGCCGGAGATGATGACCATGGTCATGCCGAAGGCGATAATGCCCTGCATCGAGACGTTGCGCAGCACGTTGAGTAGATTGTCGATGGAGAAGAAACCTTCGGCTTGGAAGGCGAGCAGGGTGCAAAGGGCTAGTAGGACTAGTTCCATGATGGAGCGTTTGAGCCACTGCTGTAGGGCGTGTGCAGACATCGAGTTTCCTAGCTTTCTTCGCTCTCCATGCAGCGGACATAGAGTTCGTCGGGGGCGATTTGTTCTGGGCGCACTTCGTCGACGATGCGGCCGTTTTGCATGATAAGGATGCGGTGGCAGACTTCGTGTAATTCTTCTAACTCCGTCGAGACGAATATTGACGCGATACCATCGCGGCTCAGGTCCCACATGACTTGGAAGATCTGTTGTTTGGCCTGCACGTCGATGCCGCGCGTTGGTTCGTCGAAGAGCACGATGCGCGGACGGTTGTTGAGCCAGTTGGCGACGACGACTTTTTGTTGGTTGCCGCCGCTTAAGGAAGAGACGGCGTGTTCGGTGTCAGCCACTTTTATTTGTAGACGCTCGACTTGGGCGTCGACGTGCTCTTGCTCCAAAGCGCGCGTCGTATAGAAACCGCGGGCGATGCGCCCCATGCCGGCCATGCACATATTGGCGCGGATGCTGTGTCCTTGTACGAGCGCCTCTTCTTTGCGATTTTCCGGCGTAAAGGCCATGCCGTGTTCTTTCATGCGCATCGGCGTGGGGGCCGCGATGATTTGGCCTGCGACCTCGACCTGACCGCCGTCGAAAGGCTCGGCACCGAAGAGGCTCTTGAGTAGTTCGGTGCGCCCGGCGCCGAGCATGCCGGCAATGCCCAACACTTCGCCTGCGTAGAGCGTGAAGTTGATATCGCGAAAGGCGTGTTTGCGCTCTAAGTTTTTTACGCGCAACGCGGGCTGCGTGCCGACCTGTGCATCCTGTGGCCGCGGGCGCTGTACGACCTCACCAAACATCATGTGCACAATATCGGCGGCGCTGGTTTCGGCCATGGCGCGAGTGTCGATGTGGCGACCGTCGCGCAAGACGGTGATGCGGTCGGCTATTTGGTGCAGCTCTTGTAGGCGATGCGAGATATAGATAATAGCCACGCCGCGCGCGGATAAACGGCGGACTAACGCAAAGAGGCGATCCGTCTCGTGGCGGGCCAGTGCCGAGGTTGGTTCGTCGAGTATGAGCACGGAGGGGTCGGCCGACATGGCCTTGGCTATTTCGACGACTTGCTGCTGAGCTACGCCGAGATTGCCCGCTCGCTCGCGCACGTCGAGGTCAATCTGCAGGTCGGTCAGGATGGCTTCGGCGCGCGCGTTGGCTGCGCGCCAGTCGATGAAGGGCCCGCGCTGGGGCAGGCGACCGAGCAGTATATTTTCGGCGACCGTCAGGCTGGGCACTAAGCTCAGTTCTTGGTAGACGGTAGCTATGCCGCGCTGAAAAGCGGCCGTTGGCGATGAGAGTTTAGTTTCGCTGCCGTCGACGAAGATCTGCCCCGAGGTCGGTTGCACGGAGCCCGCCAGCATCTTGACCAAGGTGCTCTTACCGGCGCCGTTCTTGCCAATAAGCGCGTGCACCTCGCCGCCGCTAAAACCGATAGAGACGTCGGCCAGCGCCAAGGTGCCCGGGTATTCTTTGCGCAGGTCGCGGGTTTCGAGTTTGTACATAGATGTATTGTGTGGTATGCAGCTAGCGTTCTACTTGTTGCCTTGGTCGATGAGTTCGCTCAACTCGGCGCGAAAGGCGTGGATTTTTTCCGGGGCGTCACGCGCTAGTAATATGCCCTCCATCGAGACCTTCTTTTTTACGCTCTCACCCTTGAGTGCGGCCAGTGCCGTCTCTACGGCATTCGAGCCGATGGCAAAAGGCTGCTGACCCGTAATCGCCTGTAAAATGTCGTTGTCGGAGAGTAGGAAGTCGATGAGCTGTTCGCTGGTATCCGTGCCGAAGACGGCCACTTGTCCACTCTTCCCCGCATTTTTTACGGCCATTACAGCGCCGACCGTGCCGCCCTCGTTAGCGGCCCAGATGATGTTGATATCGGGGTTGGCCGTGAGTATATCACCGACCTTTTTGATGGCCATTTCCGGCAGCCAGGCGTCCTGCTCGGCGACGATCTCGACGCCGGGCAGCTTCTTTACTTCGTCGATAAAACCGCTGCTGCGGTCGTTGCTTGTTTCGGGCAGCTGCGACTTAAAGGCGAGCACGGCGACCTTTGCTTTGCCGCCGAGTTTTTCCTCGATATAGCGGCGGGCGGCCTGACCCGTTTTGCCGCCGAGGTCGCGCTGGTCGCTTTCGATATAGGCCAGAGGCACATCGCCTTCGACCGTAGAGTTATAGGTGATGACCTTGATGCCCTTGTCGCGAGCGCGCTTGAGTGCCGTGACGGAGGCCGTTGCGCTGAGCGGCGATATGATGATGGCGTCTACTTTGCGCGTGATATAGGTGTTGACGAGCTGGATTTCCTTGTCGGGTTTGCTGGCGCTATTGGCCAGGAGTAATTCGACTCCGGCTTGGTCGGCGGCGTACTGCATGCCAAACTGAATCAGGCGGAAGAACTGGTCTTCCTGAAAGACGATGCCGGCAATCTTGAGCGGCTTTGTAGCGCCTTCTTCTTTAGTCTCTGTGTTGCCACAGCCCATAGAGGCCAATAGGACCAGTAGGGGTAGTAGATAGCTTCGAAGGTCGTTTTTATTTTTCAAGGTCGTCTCCGTGGGATAGTAGTCGCACCAATATAATGGGTGCTCGCCTAGTTACCAATTTAGAGGTCTGTCAGATGGGGAGGGTCGCTCGCCGGATACTGTTCTAAGTAGCGGTGAATATACCGTGCGGTGCCGTCCGGCATTTGCTCTAGATGTCCCGGCGTCGTCAGGGCTTCGCGCTGGCCGTACTCGTGGCGCATGACGGGATACGCCGCTTTCCAAAAGGCGCAGTGCAGGGTCCAGCGTTTCTCGCCCGCTGGGTTCCAGCCGCGGTGCCAGAGATTGGCATTATAATAGGCGATGTCTCCCGGCTCTAGCTCGACGACTAGGGCATCGGGCATATTCGCATCGTCTCCGGCCGCCGCCGCCGTCAGTTCGTCTTGAGTTGATGCGCGCAAATGGCTGGCGGCTACGATGTGTAAAAAGCGATCTCCCGCGACGAGCGGGGCGTTAAACTGCACGGAGCGGCCGTGGTGTTTTTGTAGAAACTCGGCTTCGTCTGCTGAGCCCGGTTTGCCGATGTCCCGGTGCCAGGCCATGGTGTAGGATCGGCCACCGCCGCCGGCCAACATGCCAAAGAGACTGTGGCGCGCCGGGCCGGCGAGAAATGTTTCGAGCTGTGGCGCTAGGTCTTCGGCCAGCCAGTCGCCGAAGGCCGGATCGTATTTGTCGGGGTGTAGCAGATGGCTAGTGCGCTCGGGCAGGCCTTGTTCGCGGTCTATCCAGTTGAGTTCGATATGGCCCGCGCGCCCGCGTTCGACCATGCGTTCTACCGCTTGGCGCAGGGCGCGAATGCGCTGAGGGCTGAAGGCCTGGCGCAGGACTAAGTAGCCCTGCTCGTGGTAGCTGCGGAGTTGGTCTGGATTGGGTTGGGTCATAGTAGTTTGTCTTTGAGTGTATCGCGTGCGCTAACGCAACGCGGAATGATTAGCTCAGAATCCTCTGGTTGCTCAGATCTTTCCCGCCTATCGTCTTTACGACCGAGGCCCTCACGTACTCTTCGATCTCTAGATCTGCGAAGGCATTGACGACCGGATAAAACGTCGGCAGGTCTTCCCAACGGGCGCGGTGCCAGGCTAGCGAACCCTTACCCTTCCACTTTTCTAGAATGCGTTCGTTTGAACCTGTCGATGGCGTGATGACGGGATATGCGCTATCTGCTTCGCCCCATACGCCCGTCTTTGGGATATATTTATAATGGAGGACTCCATCGGCGCCCGAGCTCGTGTTTTCAGAGGGGTCCTCGGTCAGATCGTTCACCTCGAAGTCGAGAAAGTTAAAACCGAGCCAAGCGGCCGAACACGCGGCGCTGCCGCCGCAAAAGCGCGGCTCTGGGATCTCGCAGTAGATCTTTGAAAAACCGATGTCTTCTCGACCGGTAATGATCGGGTCAGCCAAGTTCTCCCAGAGCACGGTCAAGAAGGGGCCCCTCGCCGTTTCCTTGCCCTCGTAGACGGCCGGTATCGTGACGCCCAGGACATTGTAGCCGCGGCCCGCCAGCCATTCGATTTCTTTCATAAAGGCGGCGTACACCGTCACGATTGGATCTCCATCCAGGGCGAACCCAGGTGGGAGCAGGGCGGACAGCTGGTCTGCATTAGTGCGGAAGCTGATGGAGACGGAGGTAGTCTTGGGGTTGTCTTTACAGGCGAATTTGCGGCCGTCAGGACCTTGCCGCGGTCCGAGCGAGGGGCCAAAGTGCGTCGGCATCCGATACATCATTCCCGCTTTAAACTCGTAGGACATCGCTGTTTCTCCCTATTGCAAATGGTGGTACATGCCCAACGGCGTCGCCGCTAGAATTCCCGCGTCTACGGGCAGCACTACGCCAGAAATCCACCGGCTCTCCTCGCTTGCCAGAAAAACGCTCGCCCACGCCACGTCCCACGCCGTGCCTTCGACTCCGAGCGGTCCGGCTTTGCGCCTGATTTCTCGGTCTTCTGCGCTGAGTGCTGCACTGACCATCGGCGTATAGAGGTGGCCCGGTGCGATGCAGTTGACGCGAATCCCTTCGCGGCCGTGGTGGACGGCCATGCTGCGCGTCATCGAAATAATACCACCTTTTGCTGCGGCGTAGGGGATATTGGGTGAGAACCCAGCGCGGATGCCGTCGATTGAGGAGACGTGGATGATCGATCCGCCTCCGCTCTTTGCCATCTGGGGTATCGCAAACTTCGACGTAAATGCCATGCTCTTGAGATCTACGTCGAGACAGCGGTCCCAGTCCTCTTCGCTGATTTCAGTGACCTTGCCGCGGCCCAAAATGCCGACGCAGTTGGCCAGAATATCCAAGCGGCCGAACTGCTCTATCGCGTCGTTGACCAAGCGCTCGCAGTCGGCTGGTTTTGACACGTTGGCAATGCAAATGCCCGCAGTGAGCCCTTCTTCTGCGAGTGCTCTTTGCGTGGCGCGCGCGTTGTCTGCGCTCAGATCCACGACGAGCACACTCGCCCCCTCCCTGGCAAATAGAGTGGCCGTCGCCTGCCCAACCCCTATGCCATCACCCTGTCGCGCCCCTGCTCCAGTTACAATCGCAACTTTGTCTGCCAGTCTACCAGTCATGTAGAACTCCCATTCCGTAAATTTAACTTTTATGGGTGTAAGCGGCGCATCTGCACTGCGTGGTTGAAGCGGTCTTCGATTGGCGGTTGACAGGGTATAACTGCCCAGATATATTGGGTCGTGCTCCGAGGGAGCACCCGGTTCGCGGGAAGGGCTGTGCCCACCTCATGTTGGACTGACTTCGATTCTCGAATCTTCTTTTCTTGCCCGATCATGCGAACAACGGGCGCTACGCGAAAGGAAGGTTTCCATGCTATCCCTGCCCATCCGTCCCGATCTCGACCAGTATCGCACCCAGGCAAAAGAATTGCTCGCATCGTGTGCGGCGGGCAACCCAGATGCCTTGGCGCGCGTTGCAAACCATCGCAGTCGCGGCGGCGGTCCGATTCTCAGCGATGCACAGCTTGCTCTAGCGCGTGAGCACGGCTTCGACAGTTGGCCGAAGCTGAAACGCGCCATTGAGCTAATCCCGCAGCTGTGCGATGCACTTGACCCCGGCGACCCCGTCCGCATTAGCGCTATCCTCGCGGAGATCCCGCAGCTCGCAGACTGCGTGCCGTGGCCGCAGTATCGACCCGATACGCGTGCCATCGAAATCGTCTCGTCTCAGTGCGTCTGGCATCGCCCGCGAAAACGCGAGATCGCCCAGGTTCTGATCGACGCCGGTGCGGCATGCGATATTGCGCTGGCGGCCCGAGCTGGTTTGCTCGAGCATGTGCGAATGCTGTTGGACAACGACCCCGGCCTTATCGAGTTCTGTGATG
>Ga0055584_100003886_pt1 | contig 14670 bp, 17 predicted proteins | sample OSDHelmetaG_FD_58716 | JGI IMG/M metagenome (GOLD analysis project Ga0055584, IMG submission 58716) | Pelagic marine sediment microbial communities from the LTER site Helgoland, North Sea, for post-phytoplankton bloom and carbon turnover... | ecosystem: Environmental > Aquatic > Marine >... | reverse complement strand
TCCCATCCCGTCATGGTGAGCCTGTCGAACCACGGCGGCGGCGGAGAGACGCTTTCACACGGGAATTGACGCTAAGCGGTGATATCCAGCAGCCTCGCGCTCAGTTCGTCCTCGGTACGGATGACAGCGGCGTTGGCTTTGAAGCTCGTCTCGGCTTGGCTCAGCTCGATCAAACCTTCGGTGCGGGCCAAGCTTGGGTCGGAGAGGGTGACCGTGTCTTGCACGTCCAGAGAACTGCCGCTTTTGGCCTGTTTCGGCACATCGGCGGTGACGATCTTCTCGGCGGCCTTGCCGACGCGCTCGGCGCTTTGGGTAAGTCCGCTGACGGCGCTCGATAACACGGATGATACTGCCATTTCTTTCTCCTCACCCCCACTCTAGGGAAAATACGGCTTCTGACCAGTGATGGCGATCACACTGTCAGCCATAGCTTAATAAAGGATTAATGCGGCGCCGCGAGCTTCCGCTCCCGGAAATAGACATAGAGCCCCGACGAGACGATCACCGCCACACCGACCCAAGTGAGCGGATCGGGAAAATCGCCAAAGAAAATGAAGCCGAGTGTCGTCGCGCCCACGATCTCCACATATTGGAAGGGCGCGATCTGGCCCGCGCCGATACGCCGGGTCGCCAAAGCCACGAGGACATGCCCGCCGGTGGCGATCGCCCCCAACAGGACCAGCAACCCCCACTCGATCCCATTCGGCATCGCCACGGCCAAAAAAGGCAGGCCGGTCATCGGTCCGACCAGTAAGACCGGCGTCAGCGCCAGCGCGCCGAAGACGCCGACATAGAATTGCATGCCGACGGCGTTGGCCACGCTGCCGCCCCGCGCCAGTTTGCGGGTCAGCAGCATGTAGAGCGCGAAACCGAAAGCGGCGAGGATCGGCAGCAACGCCGTGGCGCCAAAGACCGCGTAGCTCGGGCGTACGATCAGCACCGACCCGGCAAGTCCCGCCAAGACCGCGCTGATCCGCCGCCAGCCGATCGGCTCACCGAGGAACACCGCCGACATCAGGGTGAACATCAACGGGCTGACGAAGAAAATCGAGATCGCATCCGCAAGCGGCATGACCGACAATGCGGCGAAGAAGACAACGGTCACGGCCGCCATCAGGACCCCGCGCGCGATGTGGGACCAAAGGTTCGGCCCGATCCGCAAACCGCCGTCCCGCAGCGCGAAAGGGAGGAGGAAGATCGTCTGCAGGACATGCCGGACCCAGGCGACTTCTCCCGCCGAGATCGAGCCGGACAGGCCTTTGGCGATGGCGTCGATCCCCGGCAGGATCAGCATCGCCGAGACGATAAAGATCACCCCTTGGCGGAGATCGGCGGCGGAAGGTTGGTGGGATGCGGTCATGGCGGGACAGTGCCGGGTGGAAGGGTAGGCGGCAATCGATATTGTTTGCCCCCACAATCATCGCCCCCCCCTAACCCTCCCCCGCACGCGGGAGAGGGGACGTCATCTAGTGTCTCGCTAGAATTCCCTCTCCCGCGTGCGGGGGAGGGTTAGGGTGGGGGCCTTGCGCCCTACTCCGCCGCCTGGGCCACCGGCTCCGGGACACTGATCACGCCGTCGCGGATAAACCCGGCAATCTCGGTTTCCGTAAACCCGAACTCCGACAGGACTTCCGAGCCATGTTCGCCCAAGCGCGGCGCCGCGCGGCGGACAGACGTCGGCGATTTCGAGAGCTTCACTGCCGGGCCCAAAGTGTCGATCTTGCCGACGGAAGAATGTTCGACCTCGACGATCATGCCGCGGTGGCGGGCCTGTTCGTCCTGGTGCATTTCCGCGGTGTCGAGGATGGGGCCCGAGGGCAATCCGGCTTCCTCGAAGATCGGGCCCCATTCCGCCCGTGTCTTCTGGATGAAATGCGGCGCCAGGATGTCGCGCACTTGGTCGAGATTGGCCATCCGTTCCGGTGTTTTCGCGAAGCGGGGATCCTCGCCAAGTTCCTCCTGGCCGATGATCCTGCAAAGGCGCTGCCAATGGCGGTCGCTTCCCGCGGACAGGGTCATCCAGCCGTCGCTCGCCTTAAAAATCTCGTAGGGCCCCGACAGCGGGTGCACGTTGCCGAGGGCTTCCGGCGCCTTGCCTGTCGCGACAAATTGCGAGGATTGATGGAAGCTCGCCGCGATGCCGGATTCGAACAGCGAGGTGTCGACGAACTGTCCTTCGCCGGTGTTGTTGCGATGTTGGAGAGCGGCGAGGACACCCATCGCGCCGAACATCCCGGTCATGACGTCGCAGATCGGCGCTCCGGTCTTGAGCGGCGGGTGGTCGGGGCCGTAGCCGGTCACGCTCATCAACCCGCTCATGCCCTGGGCGATCAGATCAACACCCGCGCGGTGCGAATAAGGCCCGGTCGCCCCGAAGCCGGAGACGGCACAGTAGATCAAACCCGGATTGATCTCCTTGAGGTCGTCATACCCGAGGCCGAGTTTCGGCATGGTCTCGCGCAGGAAATTCTCCACCAAGACATCCGAGCCTTTGACCATGCGGCGGAAGATAGACTTGCCCGCCTCGCTCTTCAGGTCGATGGCGATGCCGCGCTTGTTGCGGTTGATCATCATGAAGGAGGACGATTCGCCCTTGAGTGGCGGGACGAAACGGCGCGTGGCGTCGCCGCCGTCCGGCCGTTCGACCTTGATCACGTCGGCCCCAAAATCGGCCAGGTGCATCGCGGCCGCCGGGCCCGCGAGATTGGCCGTCACGTCGAGAACCTTAATGCCCGCGAGCGGGCCCTGCGCTTGCTCGGTCATGTCCGTCACTCCTCCGCTGAATTTCTTTGGAGAGTGAGGTAGATCGAGTGCCCATTGCCCCCACCCTGACCCTCCCCCGCACGCGGGAGAGGGGACGTCACCGAGCGGCTCGCTATAATTCCCTCTCCCGCGTGCGGGGGAGGGTCAGGGTGGGGGGCTTATTGGGCCAGGTCCGGCACCCGTGAATGCCAGTTCGTTCCCCGTTGATAGGCGTGACCGACCGTACACAGAGTCGCTTCGTCGAACGGGCGGCCGATTAATTGGAACGCGGTCGGCAGACCCATCGGCGTAAAGCCGCACGGCACGCTCAAGGCCGGCAATCCCAGATAGCTGATTGGGCGTGTGTTCTTCGATATCCGCAACACGACGGCGGGCATATCCTCGCTGCCACCGACATCCACATCCACCAGTTTCGGCGCGGTGATCGGCATCGTCGGTGTCAGCAGGACATCGCAGTCCCGAAACGCCGTCGCGCAATAATCGCGCAGATAGGTATCGCGCATGGTCAGCGCCTCGATATACCGGGTCGCCGGTTGATAGAGGCCGAATTCGATCCGCCGTCGGACCATATCGCCGTAGTCGCCGGGCCGCTCCACCAGCCACTTGCGGTGAATGGTCGCCGCTTCCGACGCCAGTGCTGCGGCCCAAATCAGGTTCATCTCCTCATGATCCGGCACCTCCGCTTCAACCAGTATCGCGCCCGCATCCGCTAGGACTTGTTGGGCGCCTTCGACCAACGCTTCCACGTCCGGGTCCATGTCGTCGTAATAGTAGGTGCTGGGAATACCGATCCGGAGCCCTTCGACCGAATCCATGCAGGCCGCTTCATAGGCATCCACGGGCCGACGGCTCGAGGTCGCATCCCTCGCATCGTGTCCCGCGATCGTATCCATTATCCGCGCCGCATCGCGCACGGTACGGGTCAACGGTCCGCCGCAATCGAAAGAAAACGACAGCGGCATCAACCCGTAACGGCTAACTCGGGTCTGGGTCGGCTTAAAGCCGACGACACCGGACATGCCGGACGGAATGCGGATTGACCCGCCGGTGTCGGAGCCAAGTGCCCCATAGACGATCCGCGCCGCGACCGTCGCCCCCGAACCGCTCGACGAGCCACCCGGTGCGTGTTCGGGATTCCAAGGATTGTGGCAATCGCCGTAATGCACGTTGTTACCGATGGGCCCGACCGCGAATTCCGACATATTCAGCCCGCCGAGATAAAGCGCTCCCGCTTCTTCGAGCCGGGCAATGACGGTCGCGGTGCGGTCGGCCACGTAATCGGCCCTGATCTTCGAGCCGCACGTCGTGACCTTGCCCTCACGGTAATACATGTCCTTATGCGCCAGCGGCACACCCGCCAGCGCGCCAACGCTCTCGCCGCGCGCGATCCTGGCGTCAACTTCCGCCGCCGCCGTCAGCGCCGCCTCGGCTTCCAGTGAGATGAACGCGTTTAGGGTTGGCTGCAGGCGTTCCGCCCGGCGGATCGCGGTCTCCGTGACTTCGACGGCGGTGACGTCTTTCGACTTGATACGGTCGGCGGCGTCACACGCGTCGAGGAAGGCAATGTCGTCGCTCATGCCTGCTTCCCTTCGGGCGCGAGATCCTCCAACGCGTCATTGTAATCCGCCGGCTCCATATCGAATTCAAGGTGCTTCGCCACCGCTTCGCCGGCATCGTCCATCGGCGCCAACATATCCGCCAGGGTCTGCCGGTCTGTCTCCGGCAATGTGAAGCGGTGCCAAACCTCCGCCAGCTTGGCGACGAAATCACCGGTAATACTGCTCATCTGCTCTATCCTCTCTCTGTCGACAATGCGGATACCGCTTCCAAGAGCCGGGCGATCTCCGCATCGTCATTGTAGTAGTGCACCGATGCGCGAACGACCGGCGGCAAATTGCGACGTGACGCATCCAGTAGGGTGCTGGACGGATTGGAGACGCTGACATTGATCCGCCGTTCGGCCAAGGCGGCCTTGATAATCCCCGCGTCCACGCCCTCTAAGGTGAAGGTCACGATCCCGCATTGAGCGCGGCCGATATCCCGCACCTCGACACCAGGGATAGCCGACAACCCGTCCCGCAAAGACCCCGCCAACATCTGTACACGCGCCCAGATATCCACGAGCCCCACATCCAACGCATAGTCGACGGCGACCCCCAATCCCAGGCGGGCGGCGTAATTATTCTCCCAATTCTCGAACCGTCGTGCATCGGGCCGCACCTCGAAACGGTCGGGCGCTACCCATTCGGCAGAGAACATATCGAGCATCGGCGGCTCCAAGGTTTCCAGGAGCTCCTTTCGGACATACAGGAAACCGGTGCCGCGGGGGCCGCGTAAATACTTACGCCCCGTGGCCGATAGGATGTCGCAGCCGATCTCCTCCACATCGACGGGCATCTGGCCGACGGTCTGACACGCATCGAGCAAATAATTTATGTCGTGACGTTTGGCGATTCCCCCGATCTCCGCCGCCGGATTGACGAGGCCACCATTGGTCGGGATATGGGTAATGGAGATAAGCTTGACCCGCTCGTCGATCATATTCTGCAGTGCGCCGACATCGACCTCCCCACTATTTGTCGAAGGGATTGTCTCGACAACCGCGCCAACCCTTTTCGCGACTTGCAGATAAGCGATGTAATTCGCCGCGTACTCCGCCTCCGCCGTCAGAATTCGATCTCCCTTGGCGAACGGCAATGCATAGAACGCCATGTCCCATGCGACGGTCGCGTTCTCCACCAATGCGACTTCTTCAGTCTTCGCGCCGATAAGTCGGGCAACCGAAGTGTAGACCGCCTCGCATCGTTTCGCCGCCTGCGCCGCCGCCTCGTAACCGCCGATCGCGGCTTCGAGTTTCAGATGATCGATCTGCGCATCCAAAACCGGTGTCGGCATCAACGCCGCGCCCGCATTGTTGAAATGCGCGACGTTGGAAAGGCCAGGCGTATCGCGGCGAAGTTTTGCTAAATCCATACCGGACTACCTTCTCAATGCCGGGAACACTTCTTGCTCCAACAGCGCTTTCGACTTCGGCCCGCCGGGCGTCTCATTGATACGGAGATTGCCGCCGACGGAAATCTTGTCGAAACCAAGCGCCACGATTGCTTTTAACTTTTCCACGCATTGCTCGGGCGTGCCGACGACACCAAAGTGATCGATAAAATCGTCGGTCAGCGTTTTTGCTTGATTGGAATCGCCATGGGTATGCGCATTCATGTCATAGGCGTCGCGCAGTGTCTGCAGCGCCCTCTCCGCCTCCGGAGTCAGTGGGCCATGGGTCTTTCCGTGCATAACCGAAAACCGCGCGAAGACCGTCAACCCGCCACGGGCAACTCCGCGTGCGACCGCCGCATCGGAATGCGCCGCACAATTAACGAACGCACCAAAGGCAACCCCGTCCGGATCGAGTCCAGCCTTGCGCCGCGCTTCCCGACCCAACTCGATGCCCCATTTGAGTCGCTCGATATCCGCGCCGACGGTCAACATGACCCGGTCCGCCAAAAGGGCCGCAAGCTCGATGATCCGAGGACCGGTTGCCGCCACCTCAACCGGTACTTTTTGCGTGCCGCCAATCCAAGCGATCCGGCTTTCCGTCGGCGAATCCGCAAGGCCGAGGTCTTGGACCGGTGGCGCCACATCATCCGGTATATCAATCTCATCGAAAGGCACCGCGTCGCCCCGCAAGTACGTCTGCAGATGGCGAAGATAGGCCTCGAACTGTGCGACGCGGGCGGGTGCCCGACCAAGGTGAGCGAGTGCGGAATCGCCCCGCCCAATGCCCAGCACCATGCGGCCGTCAGCAACACGGTTGACGCTGGCTGCCGCCGTCGCGGTCGCCGCCGCCGTGCGGGTGACGGAGTTCGTGACCGCCGTGCCGAGACCGATGCGTTCTGTCACCGTCGCCGCCATCGCCAACGCGATATACGGGTCGCCGGAAAGGTTCTGGGAATCGACGACATAAACGCCGTCCCAACCATTTACCTCATAGTCGCGCGCGAGCCGCATCAACCCCCGTGGCGATGCCGGGGCATTCGTCCAAAACTCAACCATGTGTGAGCCCCGTCTTACTTGCGCTCGACAAGCTGGTACATCACGCCGTGACCGTCCTTGGGATGCACGAACACCATTTTGCCCGCTTCGATCAGGCGCGCGCCATTGGCTTTCATCTCCGCCGCCGCCGCTTGCAGATCGTCGACACCCAACGCCACTAAATGAAGGCCTTCGCCGTGCTTGGCCATCGCATTGCCGATCGCGCCCTCGCCGAGGGGCTCGCAAAGCTCGATAAACCGCCCGTCATCGCCCAACGGCAAGATCGCTCGCTTCATCCCGAGTTCGGGAATTTCTTTCGGCTCTTCACGCCGCTTCATCCCCATCTTGCCTTCGTAATCCTTGAGTCCCTCTTCTAAATCCTTCACCCGCACCACGACGTGATCGATCCATTTGTACATTCGCCAGCTCCCTTTTTTGCCTCTCGTTTGATTCACTAAAAAGAATGTCGCTCGAACCGATGACGGGAAAAGCTCTTGTGAAATTTTTCATGACTGTGACGGCGCTCACAGACGCCAAGCCGCGTCCGGATAAAATCACTGAAATCGTCCGATGACGATATTTCCGTTGGGGATACCGAAAACATCCATGACTCCATAGGGATAAAAATGGCGAAATACCGTGACTATCTCCCGCAAATCGATGGCGATTTTTTCCTGACCGATGGCGGCCTAGAGACAACCCTCGTCTTCCATGACGAGATCGATCTCCCCCATTTCGCGGCATTCGACTTGATGAGGTCGAAGGACGGCCGACAGCGGCTGCGTGAATATTTCGATCCTTATATCGATATCGCACGGGAAGCAGGCGCAGGCTTCATCCTGGAATCGCCTACTTGGCGTGCAAATACGGACTGGGGGCGGCGGTTGGGCTATAGCGACGCTGCATTGGAAGAGGCCAACCGCGACGCCATCGCATTGATGCATAACGTCCGGGCCGCCCATGAAGGTAGCCTTCCGATCGTCGTCAGCGGATGTATTGGCCCACGCGGCGACGGCTATGACCCGGGCAATGTCATGTCGCCCATCGAAGCGGAAGCCTATCACAGACCGCAGATCGAGGCCTTTGCCGACGCCGGCGCGGATATGGTGACCGCCCTTACGGCAACGAATATGAACGAAGCCATCGGCATCGTGTACGCCGCGACCAAATCCGGCATGCCGGTGGCCATTTCGTTTACCGTGGAAACCGACGGAAGTTTGCCGACCGGACAATCCTTGTGGGACGCCATCGCATCCGTCGATATCGCGACCAATGAGGCAGCGGCCTATTTCATGATCAACTGCGCGCACCCGACACATTTCCAGGACACCCTTAAGCGGGGTGGCACGTCGCTTGGTCGGCTGCGCGGCTTGCGCGCCAACGCATCCTGTCTCAGTCATGAGGAATTGGACAATTCCGAGGAGTTGGATATCGGAAATCCGCAGGAACTCGGCCATCAGCACGACCATATCCTCGATGATTATCCGCATATCAATATTCTGGGCGGGTGCTGCGGGACCGATCATCGCCATCTGGCGGAGATCGCGAAAGCAGGCCAGCAGAAATTCCAGACGGCGGCGTAGCCTTCCAATCACTCTGCTCCGCCGGACGAAGGAGTTTATAAAGCGTCGACGAAACGTTTGCTCGCCGCCAAAACCGCTTCCAATTGATCGCGGTGCGGCGCATGTCCGCAGTCCTCCAGGATCAACCGATCCACGGGGCCGCCATTGCCCGCCACGATTCGGTCCACCTGCTCCATCGTGCCGTATTCATCGGCGGCGCCTTGGATGACCAAGGTCGGGCATTGAATCTTCGGAAGGTATTCTTCGATATTCCAATCCCGGAATTCGGGCAATTGCCACACGGCGTTCCAGCCGTAAAAACTCGCATCCGAATCCGCATGATGGCGCGACAACAGATCGCGCAAAGCATTCGAAGATTCATAGCTTTCCTGAATGGCCGCGATGCTGTTCACGCTGATCTCTTCAGTGAAGACATGCGGCGCTTCGACGATAATTCCGCTGATCTTCGTCGGTTGCGCACCGCCGCAAATCAGCGCAATTGATGCGCCGTCGCTGTGCCCGAACAGGATCGGTCGTTCGATCTTCAGAGCCGTGAGAAGTTCCGGCAATTCCGCCAGGGCAGCGATGTGCATATAATCGACGCCGAATGGGTCCCGCCGCACCGTCGAACGGCCATAGCCATATCGCGAATACACCACTACTGCCGCACCGGTCCGCGCGGCCAACAATGCCGGGAAGTCGCGCCAGGTGGAGACACTGCCGAGCCCTTCATGCAGCATCACAATGGTGGGAGAGACCTCGCTCCGTCCGGAATGCCGGTGGTATTCGAGCTCGTGCCCGTTGGCATGAACAAAGCCTTCCTGCACGCTCATCGGATTAGTTTTCGCCGTTGCGCCACGCTTCCGCATCGAAAGCGACATGACTGCCGAAATAATGAACGGCACGGTCGAGGGCCCTCACCTCTTCCGGTGTGTAGGTCTTCGTAGGCCCGTCGAGCCAAACGGCGCCCGGTTTTTCCTCAACCCAGGCGTCGGCGGTTTGCAGTGTGCTTTGCCGTTGGATGACGTCGTAGATGTAGTAATGATGGGGCACAACCACATTCGGCTTCAGCCGATCGATGATATGCTCCACTTGATGAAAGCCCATGACGTGGCGCGAGCCATCCACCGGTAGAAGCGCGATATCGATATCCCCCAGCATGTCCCAGACCTCGTCCGGCGGGTTGTGCCGGTTGTCACCCCAATCGACGATGCGGAGGCCGCCGGTCTCTATCACGATCAAGCAGTGATCCCAGGAGCGCGGATTGTTCGGCGGTGTGATGTCGATACCGTCAAAATCGAGAATAATCTTCTTGAAATCGTAGATCGCGGAACTGGAATCGGTCTCATGCTTGTCGGCGATGCCCCGAATGGTTACGTCGCCGAACGTATAGGTACCGATCAAACGGTCGATCAAGACATGCGCGTCGAGGCGATGCAGCGCATCGTGATCGAAATGCGCGTGCGTGGAGACGCCGATGTCGACGGGAACGCGCGGAAAATCCTTAAAATACCAATCCCATTTGCGGGTTGGAAAATTGCGCCATGGATCGCACATGACGCTGATCCCCGCGGGCGAAGTGATCCTAAAGGCGGAACTGCCGAAGAACGCGAGCTCCACCGGCGCTTCGGACGGCAACGTTTCGCCGTCGTACAGCTTTTTCTGCAGCTCGATCATCTTGTTGTGGTTGGTCATCAACTGCCATGTGTTGAGACCATTGTCGATTTCAGCCACGCCATGCCTCTCGATCCGATGCTGGATAGTACCTAACCTTGCGACGGAAAGCGCACAACTTAAATACCGCCGCTAGCGAAGCCATCATCGGTGGTTATAATGATGCGAAACTAAAAAAGGCCAAAGCGATGCAAGCAATATTCGTGATGATCAAATGTGCGCTGGGACGAGCCTACGCCGTTGCGGAAACATTAGCGGATGAGGTCGATGAAATTTCAGAAGTCCATTCCATCTCCGGCCAATACGACTTACTGGCAAAATTTTACCTGCCGAAAGATGCTGATATCGGACATTTCGTCACCGAGAAAGTACAAACGTTGGACGGCGTCGCCGATACCTTCACGATGATCACCTTCAAGGCCTTCAAATAATCAATTGCATACGTGTCAATATTTTGGTGACAAACTGAGCACGCAACGTCAGTTCGGCTTGACCTGAATGGATCTATTCTACGTTCTGCTCATCCTCTTGGTCGTCTCCCGCGGCTTCGGCGAGATCGCCGAACGTCTAGGCCAACCCGGCCTTGTTGGCGAGTTGATCGCCGGTGTCGCGCTCGGCGCTGCGGTCGTCGAACTCCCCAACCTTTTCCCGCAGCTCTCTCATATCGGCGATAACGATGTCTTCGTCACCATCACCGACCTTGGCATGTTCTTCCTGATGCTTTTCGCCGGTGTTGAAATGCAACCGCATCGGATACTCGAGCACTCAGCGGGAGCACTCGCCGTCGCGATCGGCGGTATGCTCGTGCCCCTCGGCCTCGGCTTGGCGCTCGGATGGTATTTTCTGCCCGAAAGTAATTTGTACACCGCCCAATGTCTTTTCCTGGGCACGGCATTAGCGATCACCGCCGTTCCCGCGACCGTGCGGATACTGGCGGAACTCGGCCAACTTGAGACGACAATCGGACAGACGATCATCTCCGCGGCCATCTTCGATGATATCCTAAGTCTCCTGCTCCTGGCTTGGTTGACCGCGTTGCTTTCGGCAGGATCGACGCCCGGTCTTGAAGAGTTTCTAATCCTTTTCGGAAAGGTTGTGTTGTTCTTCACCGTTACCGCGTTTTTTGGACTATATGTCTTCCCGCGCGGCGGTCGTCTAATGCGCTATTTGAAGACAGAGGCACTGGAAATTAGCGCCGTATTAATCAGTGCCTTCGCTTTTGCTGTCTTTGCGGAAATATTGGGACTGCATTTCATCATCGGCGCCTTCATGGCAGGCCTCTATTTTGGCCGTAAGACGATCGACACAGAAAGCTACAACAGCGTTAAACACGCCATTTCCGCGATGACATTCGGGTTTCTCGCTCCAATCTTTTTTGCTTCCATCGGCTTAAATCTAAACATCGGCGCTTTGAGTGGCGCGCCACTATTCCTCGCTATTCTGATCCTGGTCGCATTCTTCGGCAAAATCTTCGGCGCCGGAATCGCGGCCCGCGCCTTTGGATTTTCGGCACGAGATGCTGGAATTATTGGTGTTGGAATGAGCCCGCGCGGCGCCGTCGAATTGGTCATCGCGGGGATCGCGATGAAAGCCGGATTGTTCGAAACAAACGGCCAACCCTCTCCGATTGTCGAAAACCTTTTCTCCGCAGTTGTCATCATGGCGGTCGTGACGACCGTCGTCAGCCCGATCATATTGAACCGCGCGTTTCGGAAAGGTCGGCCCTAGCTGCTGGAGTTATCGTTCAGACGATACATGATACGGGAACCGTCCTTCGGCGCGTCGAAACCGACTTCAACGAGACGACCGTCTGGACTGTACCAAAGTTCGCGCTGGAACACTCCGCCGCCATCGATCTTAAACCCGTCGGCCGAAATGGAATTGCCACTTCCCATCTCGATGTCGCGTATGCCCAATGGCGTCACTTTCAAAGGCAGCACACGTCCCATGATGGGATGCAAAATTTTATCTTCGGTTAGGATTGCCCGGTTCCACAGATTGGACGGTAAGATATCGCCGGGCGCCAATTTCCGCTCACCGTTCACTTCCACCAGCATACCGTGACCGAGACGCCGCACCTTAACCTTATAGGGATCCCCATCGTCATCGGTCTCGCTTTCCATCCGCACCAGTTGCCCGTTCTCCCACACTTCGGACGCGACATGTGTGAACTTAAAGGCGGTGACGAACATCAGCTTGATTTCGAGATCGACATCAATTTCGACCTCCAGCTTACCGCCCTTCGGACGGAAGTTGAATTTGTGGTAACCAATAGGCGCGTCGTCGCGATAGACGGTGAAATTCAACGACTGTTTTGCCGCAGGCGTGAAGTTCATCGAAGCCGCGGGCGCACCGAACAGCAGCGCCGCGGCGATCAATACAATAATCGGTCGCAGTTTCATGGTTCGCACTGTACCTAAGCTTACATTGCAACTGCAATTCCGAAGTGCCCGAATTTCAACAAAATAACGTATTTAGCCCCAATTTTCACTGAAATCGCTTAGATACCCAAGTATCGCCGCAATAGATCGGACCCTTTGCGAGCGTATCGCTAGCTCCGCGACACACGATTCGTCTCTCTCTTGAGAGTGTAATAACGGCTGGCTATCCACATCAACTTCGCGACATTCGTATCGACAATAATGGTTGCGACCCCGGCATCCAGTATAGCGCTGGCGGACAAGTTCGGTTTTGCCTTGCAAGGTGGTTAAAGCGGGTTAGGTCCCTCGCGATCGATTAACCATGAGCGAGCGCATGAACACCGAATTTCTCGACTATACGAACGGCACGGACAGCCATTACCACGAAATGCTCGGCTACAAGATGACCGAATGGCGCGACGGTTACGTGCGTCTGGAAATGGACGTACAGCCCCGCCATCGTCAACGCGGCACATATACCCATGGCGGCATTCTGATGGGGCTCTTGGATATTGCCGGAATTCTATCGCATCTTTTCGGCAAGCGCGGCCAGGTCGAGACATTGACCCTCGCGCTCTCGACGAACTTTCTAGCGGCCGTCCATTCTCAGCGAGTCGCCGCGATCGGCGAGGTTTCGAAGGCTGGAAACTCCGTGTATTTTGCAAACTCACAAGTCATCGATATCGCCAGCGAAACGGTCCTGGCGACGGCGCAAGGAACTTTCCGTATCCGTACCAAGAAAGAACCCGGTCGGCCGCGACGAGAAGAAGCATAAAGGAACACGATATGAAGAAATTTCAGATATCCGCGATCAGGGCCATCTCCGTACTAGCATTCGCCACAACCGGATTCCTCGCCGCCCCGGCGAGTTCGCTCGACGCTTTGAATCAGGTCGAGCAGCAACAATTCCTCGACTGGTGCACCGGCGAGAAGAAGGCTAGCGACAGCGTGTGTTCCTGCACGTTGAAGAACGTCGCGCAGGTCGTTCCAGCTGCCGCCCTCACCTCCTTTATCGATGGTCAGACCAGCAGCAGCGGGTTTTCGATGTCAAACTTGGCGAGCCAGGCCGGCGTTCAGACAGCTGCCGCCGTAGCTCAATCCTTGGCGACCTGCTCGAAGTAATTTCGAAACTTTCAGCGGCTATTCAGGCGACACGACGCGAATTGGCGTACCGTCGAGCCATCCGAGGACGTCTTCAAGGCTATCGCCATAGCGAGCAGCGAAATTCTCGTAGGTACGCCCGCCGATATGCGAAGTGACGAGCACGTTCGGCATGCGGCGGAACGGATGTGTATCCGGTAGGGGTTCGATATCGAACACGTCGAGCCCCGCTCCCGCAATTCGCCCCCCCTCTAGCGCTGTAATGAGCGCCGCCTCATCGACGATCGGGCCGCGCGACGTGTTGATTAGGTATGACGAAGGTTTCATCAAGGCCAGATCAGCGGCCGTGACGAGCCCGCGGGTACGTTCGCTCAAGATCACGTGGACCGACAGGACGTCCGATTCACGAAACAGCGTTTCCTTGTCGACCTGAACGGCCCCAACTTCGCGACAGCGTTCCTCGGTTAGGTTCTGACTCCAAGCGATCACTTCCATATCGAGGGCACGCCCGACCCGCGCCACGCCGGAGCCCAAGGTGCCGAGCCCCAAAACACCGAGCTTCTTACCCGTCAAACCAAAGGGCAGTCCCGCTCCCCATCCGCCTGCACGGATCGCGGCGTCCTCTTGCGGCAGGCGCTTCACCAATCCCAGAATCAGCGCCCAAGCAAGTTCCACCGTACCGTTGGTATAACCATAGCCCGTCCCGCATACCGTCACCCCGCGCGCGCTCAACGCGTTCAGGTCGAGGGCCGCATTTCGCGCACCATGAAAGACAAGTAATTTCAGATTAGGCAAAGAGTCGACGAGGGCCCGGTCAAATGTCGTCTCTTCCCGGGCCGTGACGATTATATCATAGGGCTGTAGCCGCGCCGCCGCTTCTTGGCCATCGGTAAGTTGATCGTTGAAGACATCGATCTCAATGCCGTCCGGCAACCGTCCCCAATCCGCAGTTTTCAGCGCCAATTCTTGATAATCGTTGATTATGGCCAGGCGCACCAATTTCTCCTCTTATTTCGGCGAACGCCGATTCGATCAATATAATCTATTACTTGAGAGAGAAGGTGGTGCCCAGGGGCTGATTTGAACAGCCGACACCAGCATTTTCAGTGCTGTGCTCTACC